>LNFM01013837.1_pt1 | contig 10146 bp, 9 predicted proteins | sample 596031 | NCBI WGS metagenome assembly LNFM01 (sample SAMN04254537, study PRJNA301005) | activated carbon metagenome | isolation source: dual media filters at the Ann Arbor, Michigan drinking water treatment plant | place: USA: Ann Arbor | reverse complement strand
GGGGGGCGGCGGAGGTCGCCGGGGCAGCCCGTCGGATGCCGCTCGCCCCGGGGTCCGCGGCGCGGTCCGGAGGGGGAGGGGTGGCGGTCCGGGAGACGCTGCGGGCCGTGCCGACGGGGGGTCGGTCGATTGGCCGCGGGGTCGAGGTCCAATTGGACCCCGACGGCACGGAGGGGCCAGGATCCCCATCAAAAGGGCGTTCCGGGGACGGCGACCGGGCGATGGAGGGGGTGGCGGTGACGGGGGGTCCACTGTCCGGGGCGTCGCCGGCGACGTGCATCTCGCCGGCTGGCGGGGTGTCCACCGGGACGGGGGGCGCAGCCTCCGGAGGGGTCGGGGCGCTGGCGCGACGGCGGGCGAGCACCCGGCTGAGCGCCCGCGGCCGGGGGGTCGCGGGGGCCGGGCCCGACGTGGGCGCGGCAGGTGATGGCGGCGGCGGCGGCGGGGCGGCGGCGGCGGGACGGTCCGTCGCGGTGGGAGGGGCCGGAGGTGGCGGGGCGTCACCACGGACGAACCGGCGCAGGAACCCCCCGGTCTGCGACGGCCTCGGCGCCTCGGGATCCCCCGTGGCGACCGGTGTTCCGGGGTCATGGTCGATTGGCCGCGGGGTCGCCGGCCAATTGGCCACGACCTCCGACGGGGCGTCGCCCGGTTCTGGGGCGGGGACCTCGACGGCCTCCGGGACGGGACGGTGGGAGCGGTGCAGGACCGGTGCGGACCCCGGGCGCGCCGGGCGTCCCGGGGCGGCGGGCGGCGGCGGCGCGGGGGCGCGGTGCAGCCGCACCGGGGCGGGGCGCGGCGCGGTGGCCGAGGGGGGAGGGGAGGCCCCCGTTGTCGCCGACGATGCCGACGGCGGCGGGGCATCCGCCGGCCGCGGCACGGGTGACGGATCCGCCGCCGTCCGCTCCCCGCGACCGACCGGCGTCGACGGCGGCGGAGGCGTGGGAACGCCCTCGGCGACCGGCTTCCCGGGGTCTCGGCCAATTGACCGCGCACCCGTCGGCCAATTGGACGACGACGCAGGCGGGGCGGGCCCAGGGCCGGCGGCCCCGGGGCCGGCGGGAGCCGCGGGGGCCTCGGGAACGGTGGACGCCGGGGGCGCCGCCGGGCCCCCGGCCTCCGTGGGCGGCACCTCCGGACGGGTGGGCGGCGCCTCCGCCTCGGGCCCGCCGACGGGCTCCGCGGCCGGTCGACCCGGCGCGTCCGCCGGGGCGCGGGCGATGCGGAAGGAGGGGACCTCCTCGACCCGGCCCCGCGGGGGAGGGGACCCCGGCGCCCGCGCCGGCGGTGGTGGGGTGGGGGCGTCGGAGCGGGCGAGGCGCCGCGGGGCGGCGGGCGGTGCCAGGTCGGGGGGCGCCGCGGCCACCCCGCCGCCGGCCACCCCGCCACCACCGCCGTCCCCCGCCTCGGCGGCCCGCTCGTCGATCTGGCGCTTGATGCCCTCGACGCCCGCCCCGTGCGCGAACGGCACCGCCCCCTCCGGGACGCCGCCGTCACCGAACATCCACTCGTACGCGAAGTCGCTGAGCCCCGCCGGACGGTCCGTCGCCTCATCGGGGGCGACGGAGGCGACGGGGGCCGGCCGACCCGCCCCACCGCCACGGGCGAGGGGCGCCCGGGCCACACCGGGACGCGCCGGCGTCAGGCGCAACGCCGTCGGGCGGGCGGCGGGCGTCCGGCGCTCCGCCACCATCCGCGCGAGCGGCAGGCCACCGACCCCCTGCAGCGGCGCCACGCGCCGGGCGGCGACACCCGGCCCCAGCCGCGTCGCGGCGGGACGCCAGCCGCCCGCGCCGCCCGTCCCGCCACCACCGGCGGTGGGTCCGGCGCTCACCACGCGCCCCCGGCGGCGAGTCCCTCCGCCTCACCCAGGAACCGCCGCCGGTCGCGGTGCTCCAGGTCGAGGATCGTGTCGAGCGGCCAGTGGAGGTGGTAGGCGAGGCGGGCCGTCTCCCCGAGCAGTCCGTCGGGGGACGGCCTCATGGTTCCCCCAGGCGGCCGTCCTGGATCTCGGTCAGGTCGACCTCGAAATGGTGGCCGCAGTCGGGGCAGGCGATCGTCCCGACCGCCTCCCCGTCGGTGTTCAACCGTTCGTAGAGCTTCTGGAGGTGGTCGAAGTCGGCCGCGTAGAGGCCCTCCACCAGCTCCGGCGTGACCTCGGTGACCGACCCGATGCGGGTGATCACGCGCGCCAGGAGCAGCACCCCCAGGTACGCCTCGTTCTCGCGCACGGCCGGGTCGCGCAACGGCTCGATCTCGTCGCGCGCGGTGGCGAGGCGCATCAGCCCCTCGCGGTGCAACCCCCCCGAGGCGTCCACGTGGCCCCGGGGGAGCGTGAAGGCGATCTCCGTCCTCATCGTCGGCCGGTCACCCGGCTACTCGCGGTCCAGGCCCTCGTGGCAGATCTGGATCTCCTCCACCGCCACGTCGGCGCTCTTCGGGTCCAGGCTCGCGCCCGTGTACTTCGTCGGCCAGCCCTGCAGGAACTTCCAGCGGGCGATCGGCGTGCCGTTGTAGTCGAGCAGCTCGATGAAGCCGTCGACGCGGGCCGAGTCGGGGCCCTCGTCGAGGACCTGCTTGCGCCACGTCCACAGGTCGGCGCTCTCGTCGACGCCGCGCTTCAGCGTGATGTTCGACCACTTCAGCGGACCCGGGACCTTCCGGACGATCGGGTTGCCGTTCGTGTCGACCGACGTGTGCTCGATGACGGTGGTCTCCGAGTCGAGGCCGGTGCACTCACGGAAGCTGCCGATCCCCTCCTTGCCGCCGATGTCGAGGCGGAATCGTGATGCGGGACGCGGTTCCTTCGCAGGCATTCGGTGTCTCCCTTCCTCTCAGGCGGGTGTTACGCGGAGACCTCGGCGGCGCCCGCGGTGAACTGGCTGATCCTGAAGATCACGAACTCGGCGGGCTTCACCGGCGCGATCCCGATCTCGATGACGACCTGGCCGGCCTCGACCGCCTCCGGCGGGTTCGTCTCGGCGTCGCACTTCACGTAGAACGCCTGCTCCGGCGTCGCCCCGAACAGCGCCCCGTCACGCCACACGCGCGTCAGGAAGTTGGCGCTCGAGATGCGCAGGCGCGTCCACAGCCGGTGGTCGTTCGGCTCGAAGACGGCCCACTGGGTGCCCTCGATGATCGACTCGCTGACGTAGTTGAAGAGCCGCCGCACGTTCACGTACCGCCACTCGGGGTCGCTCGACAGCGTCCGGGCGCCCCAGATGCGGATGCCGCGGCCCGAGAACGCGCGGATGCAGTTCACGCCGTTCGTGTTCAGGCCGCCCTGCTCCTCGTGGGTCACCTGGAACGACAGGCCGTTCGCGCCGAGGACGACCTCGTTCGCCGGCGCCTTGTGCACCCCGCGGGTGCCGTCGGTGCGGGCCCACACCCCGGCCACGTGGCCGCTCGGCGGCACCAGGATCGGCTGGTTGGTGAGGGGGTCCATCACCTCGATCCACGGGTAGTAGAGCGTCGCGAACTTCGAGTCGTAGCCCGCGGTGTCCATCCGCCACTCCAGGATGTCCTGGGGGAGCATGTCGGCGGGTCCGTCGAGGATCGCCATGCGGTCGCCGGCGTTCTCGCAGTGGGCGATGATCTTGCCCTGCAGGTCCCGCACCTGGACGTCCTCGGAGAGGGTCTGCAGGTCGGGGACGACGACCATCGTGACCTCGTCGATGGCGGCGATGCTCCCGAGGCCCTGACGGCGGGCGACGTCGCCCTCGAAGTCGGAGCCCGACAGGTCCGTCGGCGCGACGGCGGCGGAGACGAGGGTGTAGGCGCCGCTCGCGGGGGCGCGCTGCCCCTCCGGCAGCGACGCACCGGTCTCCTCGATGCGGATCAGCTTCGACGCGGCGTTCACCTTCGTCGCCAGGTTCGTGCGGCCCCGCTTCAGGGTGAGGCCCTCGTGCTCCTCGCGCTCGGAGCCCGCCGTGACCACGAGGCGCCAGCTCGGGTCGGGTTCCTTGCCCCCGCCGTCACCCTCGCCCTCGCCCTCGGGCGGCGGCGGCGGCGCCTCCTCGCTGAGCTCCACGGCGACGTCACCCTCGACACCCGGCAGCGCGACCGCGCGCCACGCGTCGACGGAGGGGTTGGAGGCCGCCGGCAGCGCGGCCTGGGCCGGGGGCGGCCCCGACCCGTTCGCCGACTCCCCCCCGCCGACGCGGACGACCCAGCAGAGACCCCCGCCGTTCTGGAAGAAGCCGTAGACGGAGTGCGCCAGGTACGCGCCCGACATGAACGGGCCGGCGTCGGGGTTCGACGGGTCGCCGAAGATCTTCGCGAACTGGGTCCAGTTCGAGATCCGCATCGGGGTGTTCAGGGGACCGCCGGGGGCGAGACCCACGAAGGCGGCGACCGAGGTCCCCACCCCCTCGATCGGCTTCGACTGCGCCGGGATCTCCTCCACGTACACCCCGGGCGTCAGGTAGGTCGGCATGTCACTCTCCCTCTCGGCGTCGTTGGTCGTACTCGAGTTCGCTCAGCAGGGCACCGGCCGTCCCGGCGGACACCCGTCGCGGGATGGTGCGGCCCGCGTCGTAGACGTGCATCTCGGACTCGTCCCGAGCCCAGAGGATCAACTTCGCGCCGGGGGCCGCGGCCTGCGCTCTGCCCACGTCGTCGAACGCGCGGGCGTCGAGCGGCAGCACGATCGCGTCGGGCTCCCAGCGTGCCGCGGCCTGTGCGAGCTCCGCCGAGCCGCTCTCCTCGCTCACCTCGACGCCCCGCTCGGCGAGCAGGCGCGTCATGCCGAGGCGCAGCATGGGCGCGAGGTTCCCGAGCAGCACCCGCGGTGGTCGTGGCGGTACGGCGCACACGGCCGATCCTCCCGCCGGGCGGGTGCCGCGGGCACGTTCCGGCCGGGCAGCCTTGCGGGCAACCCGCGTTGCCCGAAGGGTCCGGCCGCCGCCTCACCCCGACTTCCGCGCGCGCTTCGGCGCCGTCACCGTGATCTCGATCTCCGGCCCCGGCACGGTCCCGGAGGCGTCGCCGTCGCGGCCGTCGGGCGCCCGGGCGCGCAACGCGTGGGTGCCGGTCCGGACCCGTCCGAACACGAAGCGCCCGTCCTCGTCGGCGGTCACCCAGCCGGCGCCGTCGGCCATCACCACCCAGGCGTCGGCGACGGGCGCGCCGTCGGCGTCCCGCACCCGGCCGCGGACGCGGTGGAGGTCCTCCACGCTCGCCCGCCCGCCGTCGAGGTTGCGCATCCGCAGGGTCTGGGTCAGCACCTCCGGGCCGCGCTCGACCGTCGCCCCCGAGTCGCACGACAGGACGACGCCGTAGTCGAGCGACGCCTTGTAGGAGCCGCCGACCGACGACCAGAACTCGGGGCTGCCGGACTGGCGGGGCTCCGCGATCCGCGTACGCAGGGGGAAGGGCTGGGCCGTGGGGTCCGCGAGCCCGCCCGCGAGGAGGTCGGCGGGGAGGGTGTCGTAGGCGTAGAGGATGGCGAGCACCTGCGACAGCAGGCGGTGCTCGTCCTCGACCTCGCGGGTCCAGGCCGTGACGGCGTAGGAGGCGGTGAGGCGCAGCGGCGGCCGCGACTCGACGGTGCGTCCCCCGTCGGTGCGCACCTGCCAGTCGGCGGGCCGGTGGTCCTCGGCCTGGCGGACGTCGTAGAGGAACAGGTTCACCGTCGGGGCCGAGAGCTGCGACGACCAGTCCCGGCCGGGGGCGTCGAAGGCGATCTCGACGCCGTCGAAGCCGCGCCCCGTGAACTCGCGCCGCAGCAGCTGCCGCACCGTCTCGTCGAGGTCGGCGAGCATGGTGTTGAGGGGGACGCGGATCGATGTCGTGCCCACCGGCGTTCCTTCCGGAGCGGAGCGAGGCTCCAATGACACCACCGTGCGCCCCGGGATTGCGCGCGGGCGTGGCTGTCCGAAGGGGCAGACAAACGGGCACGCCTGCGGGGAGTGCCCGGCGGCGGATCAGCCGCCGCCCTCCTTCGGCGGCGGGCCCTCCTCGCCCGTGCCCTTCTCGGCGGCGAGCGCCTTCTCCTCGCGCTCCAGCTCCCGGTCCGCCTCGATCAACCCCGAGAAGACCTTCTCGAGGTGGGTGCGGGACCTCCGGTAGGCGTCGGCGGCGTGCGCGCCGTTCTCGCTGCGTGAGCGGCGCATCGCCCGCAGGTGCCGCACCGCGTTCCTCACCTTGAAGCCGGCGGTCTGGATGGTCGTGGCGTCCTGGCCGACGAAGTTCCCCGACAGACCGTCCAGCAGAGCCTGGATCTCCTCGGTGAACGCGACGACGTCATCCGGCTCACCCTTCTCGCCGAGCGCCGCCAGGTCCTGCTGCGCCTGCTCCAGCGAGCCCACGACGCCCTTCAGGGACGCGACCACGTCGGGCGGGACGGGCGGCTTCGGCGGTCCGGCCGGAGCCGGGACCGGAGCCGGGGCGGATCCCGGGGTCGTGGCGGGCGCCGGGGCCGGGGCGGCGGGGGCGGGGGTGGCGGGGCCGTTGAGGACGCCGGTGATGTCGGTCGCGGCGGAGCCGAAGTGCGTCGTCGCCATGGCGATCGTCTCGGTCCGGGTCTCCGTCAGCGCCGCGGCCGTCTGGTGCGCCTCCCCGAAGCTGTCCTGGGCCGCCACGAGCTCCGCGCGCTGGCCCTCCCCGACGGCGAGCCCGGCGATCACGCCGAGGAGCGGCTGGCCGTTGTTCCTCGCCTTCGTCGCCCCCTCCTTGGTGCCGGGGCCCACGAGCCGGATGAGGTCGTCCAGCACGGAGAAGACCTGGTTGTTGAGGGTGTTGCGCGACCGGAGGTTGCCGGCCCGCTGCCCGGTGATCGCCACCCGCCGGTCCTCGCCGCCCGCGGTCTTCGCCGCCGCGTCGACCTCCTCGCCACCCCACCAGCCGCGCTGCTCGCCGGAGACGTAGATCAACCCGGCGCCGACGACGGCCATCGGGATGAGGAGCCGTTGCACCGCGGGGGCCGGCACCTGCCGCACCTCGACGGCGCGGGCGAAGGCACGGTTGCCGGCCGCGGTCGCGAGGTGCGCGGCCCCGGGGGATCCGGGCGGCAGCGCGCGTGGTGCCGCCTCGTGCTCCGGCGCGACGCCGGGCTCCCGGTCGCGGGTGCTCATGTGCCCTCCTGACGGGTCGGTCGGCGGCCTCGGCGCGGCGTCGTCACCGCGGCGCCCGCACCAGGTCGTGGAAGCGCTCGAAGTCGCTCTCCAGGGTGAGTCGGCCGAGCTTGCCGTACTCGAGGGCGACACCCACCACGAGGTGGCGCATGCCGATCACCCGGCCGTCCTCCGCGGCGAGGAACGCGGCCGCCAGCGACGCGTTGCGGATGCCGCCGCCGGAGAGCTTGAACTGGGACGCGAGGAACGGGATGTCGACGTCGTCGTCGAGCGGCGCCTCGTCGGGCATGACCAGCCCCCAGATGCGCGCCCGGTCGCCGGCCTCGGGGAAGGGGAAGTCGATGACGAAGTCCAGGCGGCGCAGGAAGGCGTCGTCGATGTTGTGGCGGAAGTTCGTCGCCAGGATCACCGCGCCCGAGTAGCCCTCCATCTTCTGGAGGAGGTAGGCGACCTCGATGTTGGCGTAGCGGTCGTGGGAGTCGCTCACCTCGGACCGCTTTCCGAAGAGGGCGTCCGCCTCGTCGAAGAAGAGGATCGCGTTCGATCCCTCCGCGGCGCCGAAGATGCGGTCGAGGTTCTTCTCGGTCTCCCCGATGTACTTCGAGATCACGGTCGCCAGGTCGATGCGGAAGAGCTGCAGCCCGAGGTCGCGGGCGAGCACCTGGGCGGCCATCGTCTTCCCGGTCCCCGACTCGCCGGCGAACAGCGTCTTCAGCCCCTGGGTGCGGGCCACGGTGCGGCCGTACCCCCACTCGGAGAGCACCAGGTCGCGGTGCCGCAGGTATGCGGAGATCGAGTGGAGCACCTCCGTCGGGCGCTCCGGCAGCACCAGCTGCTCCCAGCCGAACGCCGGCTCGAGGCGCGCCGCCAGCTCACCGAGCCGGCCGCTCGACGCCCGCCGCGCCCCCAGGTCGAGGTGGCGCGGCGCGGGCTCCGCGAGGCCCTCGACGGCGGCGGTGTGGCGCGCGACCTCGGCGGCGTCCGCGATCTGCGACATCGACAGGCGGAACTTCGCGGCGACGTCGTCCACGTCGTCGACGCGGGCATGGGCCGCCCACGCCGCACGCCGCTCGGCGAAGGTGGGGGCGGGCACCTCGACGACGATGGCGGTGCGGTCGCCGAGGGCGACGGCGGCCTCCGCGCCCAGGCCGCAGACGAGGGCGCGATCGCCCATGCCCGACAGTGTGCGCAGGGCGCCGCGGCGGGCGCCCGGCTCCAGTCCCTCCAGCCCCTCGACCACGAGGCGCCGCCCCTCGAGGGCCGCGGCGAGGCGCGCCTCGCGCATCAGGTCGGGGTCGCCGGCCTCGACGGCGTCCAGCACCAGCAGCGGCGTGCCGAGGGCGGCGGCCAGCAGGGAGGGGGCGTCCGGCCCGACGACCAGCAGCGGCAGGTGGGTGTCGCAGGCGAGCAGCGCCCTCAGTTCGGTGAGCATCTCCGCGCGGCCCGGGTCGGCGCCGGGCACCGGCTCACGGCGCAGGCGCCCACCGCCCCCGGCCTCGTCGAGGTCGGCGCCGAGCAGCAGGGCGGCGACCGGGTCGGCCACCTTCACCGCGCGGTCGGCGATCGGCGTCTGACCGCGGTCGTCGAGCAGGCGCACCGCGCCGAGGCGGCGCAGGGGCGCGTCGCGGCCGAACCGCGCGAGCACGTCGCCGGGCGCGACGTCCCCGCCCGCCACCAGCCGCGCCACCAGGCCGGGACTCGGGAGCTTGCGGGTGACGTCGTCGTGGAGGTACGCGTAGAGACGCCCGTACGCCGGGTTCAGCTCGGGCGCGGCGCAGACGGCGAGCACGGTGGCGTCGACGTCGTCCAGTCCCAGGCGCTCGGCGGCGTGACGGAGGCGCCCCTCCGGGTCCATCGCCGGGCCGCCGCGGGCGATGGCGACGGCCAGCTCGTCGGTGACGTAGAGCCCGCGGAACGGATCCGTCGGGTTGGGGTCGGACGCCGCGACCGACTCGACGGCGGCGCGCACACGGGCCTCGACCGCCGCGAGACCCACCGGGCCGTCAGCCGGCGAGCTCATCCGCGGCGGCGTCCGCCTCGCGCTCCGTCGCGTCGCCGGGCTGTGACACCGTCAGCGAGCCCCCCGACGGCGCGCCCCGCTGCTGGGCGACGTGGGTGAGCTCGTGGGCGAGCAGGCGGTCGCCGTCCGTCGTGCCCGGCGCGTGCGCGCCCTCCGAGAAGAAGACGTCGCGGCCGACGGCGAAGGCCGTCGCCGCGACCGAGCGCGTGAGGTCGTCGGCGGCGGGGCCGTCGTGCACCCGCACGTCGTCGAGGGGGTCGTCGAGCGCCGGCCCGAAGCGGTCGCGCACGCCGTCGTCGAGCGGCCGCCCGCCGCCGCGGGCCCCCGCGATCGCGGCGGCGACGTCGGGGTGGGCGCGGCCGTCGGGCAGGATCCCCTCGCCGTGGCGCGCCAGGGCGGTGAACGCCCGGTTCCCGATGCCCGACGCGAGCCGCTCGACGGGGCCGGGCCCGGTGTCGTCGGCCTCCCGCGCGTCGCCGGTCCGCCCGTGGACGACGTCGTGCTCGTGGCCGTGCCCGCTCACCGGCGATCGCTCCCACGGGGGCTCATCGGCCGATCGTAGGCCCGCCCGGGCGCCGCTGTCACGCCGTGGACGCGCCCCTTCGTGCAGACCATCGGGCAGCGCACCACGCCGGGGCGGCTCTTGTCGCGCACGGTGCCGGATGGGATGTTGCGCCCGTGGACGACGTCTTCGAGGTCATCGGCGGCAGGGACGGCGGGGCGCGCCACGCGATCGCGGGGGACGACGCGCGCATCGGCCGCGACCCGTCCGCCGACATCGTGCTCACCGACCCGCGCGTCTCGCGGCGCCACGCCCGGGTCTGGGTCGACGCCGGCCTGCTGATGATCGAGGACCTCGACTCCACCGGGGGCACCGCGGTCAACGGGCGGCGGATCGCGCGCCCGACCGCCCTCCAGACGGGCGACGTGCTGACCCTCGGCGCCACCGACATGCGGGTCCTCTGGGCCCCGGCCCCGGCGGCCACGGTGTTCGGCCCGGCGATCGTCATGGACGACCCCCCGCCGCCACCGCCCCCGCCGCCGCCACCGGTC
>LNFM01013835.1_pt1 | contig 10146 bp, 14 predicted proteins | sample 596031 | NCBI WGS metagenome assembly LNFM01 (sample SAMN04254537, study PRJNA301005) | activated carbon metagenome | isolation source: dual media filters at the Ann Arbor, Michigan drinking water treatment plant | place: USA: Ann Arbor | reverse complement strand
CCCGAAGCTTTTCGGCGAACAGCTTCGGGCCTGAAGGCCCTCCTACAGAGAGCCGGAGCTTCGGGCCTGAAGGCCCTCCTACATTTCCTGGTTGTGGCAGGCTAGGCATCCCCTTTCCCGCGAGGCGCCATGTACCTCGAGCACTACGGCCTGAACGAGCCGCCGTTCTCGATCACCCCGGACCCGCGCTTCGTGTACCTCAGCGAGCGCCACCGGGATGCCTTGGCGCACCTGCTGTTCGGCATCGGCCAGGGCGGCGGCGGCGGCTTCGTGCAACTGACCGGCGAAGTGGGCACCGGCAAGACCACGCTCTGCCGCCTGCTGCTGGAGCAGCTGCCCGAGAACACCCGCGTCGCCCTGGTGCTGAACCCGCGCGTGAGCCCGGTCGAGCTGCTCGAGACCATTTGCGAGGAACTCCGGATTCCGCTGGAAGGCCGCCGCGGCAGCCTGAAGGCGCTGGTGGACGCACTCAACGCCTACCTGCTCGAGGCCTACGCCCAGGGCCTGCGTGTGGTGCTGATCATCGACGAGGCGCAGAACCTGGGCGTCGAGGCGCTGGAGCAGGTGCGCCTGCTGACCAACCTCGAGACCGACACCCAGAAGCTGCTGCAGATCGTGCTGCTGGGCCAGCCCGAGCTGCGCGACCTGCTGGCGCGCGCCGACCTGCGCCAGCTGGCGCAGCGCATCACCGCCCGCTTCCACCTGACGCCGCTCGACGCCAACGAGATCGAGCACTACCTTCGCCACCGCTACGCCGTGGCCGGCGGCCAGCGCTTCCCGTTCACCAAGCTGGCGGTGAAGCGCATCCACCAGCATTCCGGCGGCGTGCCGCGGCTGGCCAACATCATCGCCGAGCGCGCGCTGCTGGCCGGCTACGCGCACGACGAAGCGCAGATCGGCGAGCGCTGGGTTGATCGTGCGGCGCGCGAAGCACTTGCGCCGCGGCTGTCGAAGCTGCCGAAATTGAATGCGGCGCACGGCGTCGGCGCGGCGATCGCGCTGGTCGCGCTGGTGTTCTGGTTCTGGCCTGACCGTCCCGCCCCGGAGCCGACCGCGCTGCCGGCGACGGACCCCGCGCCCGCCCTCGCGGAGGAAGTCGTGCCTTACCTGCCCGGCGAGTCGCTGGGCCAGCGCATCGTGCTGGCGGGCGACGGCGCCCAGGCGGCCTGGCGCCAGCTGCTCGGCCTGTGGACCGTGCGCGCGCAGGAAGCTGCCGTGGCCGACGCCAGCCGCTGCCCGCCGGTGATCGCGCCCGGGCTGTATTGCCTGCGCGGTCGCGCCAGCCTCGACAAGCTCGCCGCGCTGGGCCGGCCTGCCCTGCTGCGGCTCGACGGCCCCGAGGGCGAGGCCTGGGCGCTGCTGCTCGGTGCCGACGCACTGCGCGTGCGGCTTTGGCTGGGCGGCGGTCGCTTCGATACCGATCGCCTCGCGCTGGAACGCCACTGGCGCGGCGACTACGTCGCAGTCTGGCGCGGCCCGGGCTTCCTCGCGCGGCCGCCCGGCCCGGGCGACAGCGGTCCGGCGGTCGACTGGATCCATGATCGCCTGCGCGATCGCGCCGGCCTGGCCGATGCCGACGCCGGCCCGGCGGTGTTCGACGCGGCCAGCGTCGCCGCGGTGCGCCGCGTGCAGACCGCGCACGGGCTGGCCGCGGACGGCGTGGTCGGGCCGGAGACCCTGCTGGCGCTCGCCTCGGGCGACAGCGAAGGCCCGCGCCTGCGCCGGGGCCTCGACTGATGTCGCTGATCCTCGAAGCCCTGCGCAAGTCGGAAGCCGAGCGGCAGCGCGGGCGCGCGCCGGGGCTGTTCGTCGAGCAGGTCGCGCTGCGGCCGGCCGCGCGTTCGCGGGCGCCGGCCTGGGCGTGGGCGCTCGGGCTGCTGTTCGTCGCGCTGCTGCTGGCCTTCGGGTGGCGGGAGTGGTCGCGACAATCGGTGCCCGCGGAACTGGTCGCGGCGAGCCGGCCCGGCGAGGCAATTACGCAGGACAACGTGATGCGCGAGCGGGTGGCCGCGACTTCGGCGGCCCCGCGCCCGGCACCTCCCCCGCAGGACACACGCGACGCGGCGCCTGCGCCGGCAGCCTCGCCTTACGCACCGCCGCCGGAACCGGTGCCGGCATCGCCGCCCGCGGCGCCGGTTAGCGCCGCACCGTCCACTGCGACTCCGCCACCGATCCCCGTTGCCCCGGCACCGACTGCGCCGGCAGCGCCCACGACTCCCGATATCCCGCAGGAGTACCTGCCCACGCTGGGCAGCCTCGACGCCGCGATCCGCGCCCAGCTTCCGCCGCTCAAGCTGAGCATGCACGTGTTCGCGACCGAGCCGGCGCAGCGCTTCGTGATCCTCGACGGCCGACGCCTCGGCGAAGGCGCCAATCCGTCGCCCGGCGTGGTGCTGGAGGAAATCCGTCGTGATGGCTTGGTACTCTCGGTGAACGGCCAGCGCCTGCTGCTGGCGCGACCCTAGGACGGCATGGTCTTCGTACATCTCCCGAGACGGCGCAAGCCACAGTGGCGCTGGGCCACCCCGCTGCTGGCGCTGCTGATGGTGGCGGCCTTCATCTGGATCGCCCTGTTGCCCGACGACGCCGCCTGGCGCAACACGCTGCTGCGCTGGGGCACGCTGTCGGGCAGCGTCACCGAATGGCGCGCGGCGATGCGCGACGAACGCCTGCTGACCCTGGTCAGCGCGCTGTTCATCCACCTCGGGCCGGTGCACCTGACCGGCAACCTGCTGTTCCTGTTCATCTTCGGCTTCCCGGCCGAACGCAGCCTGGGGCCCTGGCGCTTCCTGCTGCTGTTCCTGGCCGGCGGCGCGCTGGCCAACCTGGCCGCCGCGCTGCTGATGGGCACCCCGGCGCGCGCGATCATCGGCGCCAGCGGCGGCGTGTCGGCGGTGATCGGCGCCTACCTGGCGCTGTTCCCGAGCGCACGCCTGGGCGTGGTGGTGCCGCTGGGGGTGTGGCTGGAATTCATCCGGGTGCCCGCGGCCCTGCTGATCGGGCTCTGGGCGGTGCTGCAGCTGATCTTCACCTTCGTCGGCCCCAGCTTCGGCGCGGTGGCGTGGTGGGCGCACCTGGCCGGGTTCGTGGTCGGCTGCCTGTACGCGCTGGCGCTCAAGCCGATGCTGGCGCAGCGCCTGCGCGGCGGTTAAGGCCGAGCCCGCGCCAAGGGCTTAGAATCCCAGGCATGAACACCCGTATCCTTTACAAGGTCACCTTCCTCAACGCCGGCAAGATCTACGAGCTGTACGCCCGGCGCGTGACCGCCAGTTCGCTCTGGGGCTTCACCGAAGTCGCCGACCTGGTGTTCGACGTCAACGAAGGCATCGTGGTCGATCCGACCGAAGAGCGCCTGCGCGACGAGTTCGCCCACACCCGTGTGCTGCACCTGCCGATGCAGAGCGTGGTGCGGGTCGAGGAAGTGGACCGCAAGGGTCAACTGAGCATCCGCGACGCTGGCACCGGCGAGAAGGTCGTGACCCCATTCCCGATGCCGGCGAAGCCGCGCTGATCATTCACTTTGGAGATTTCCCGATGAAGATGCACCTGATGGCCGCTGCGATCGTCGCCTCGATGCTGGCCCTGCCCGGCGCCGCGTCGGCCCAGAACCTCGCCACCCCGGAGGGCAAGGCCAGCTATGCGCTGGGCTTCCGCGCCGGCGCCGAGATCGCGAACGTCCGCGCCACCGGCGAGATCGTCGACATGGCCGCCGTGGTCAAGGGCCTGGAGGACGCGGCCGCGCGCAAGGAGCCCGCCGTGGCGCGCGAGCCCATGGCCGACGCGCTGATCGCGCTGCAGGGGCGCATGACCGCCCGCTACCGCACCCAGCTGGAGCAGCGCGCGACCGCGAACAAGGTCGAGGCCGACACCTTGCTGGCGAAGAACCGCGCCAGGCTCGGCGTCAAGGAGCTGGCCAGCGGCGTCCAGTACCGCGAACTGGAGGCCGGCTCCGGCCAGCGCCCGACGCTTGCCCACCAGATCACCGTGGAGTTCGTGAATGCGCTGCCGGACGGCACCGTGCTCGCCGACACCCGCGCGTCCAGCGAAGGCGTGCCCGCCGGCCCGGTGACCGTGCGCCTGAGCGAGATCGCCTTCCCCGGCCTGCGCGAAGCGCTGCAGCTGATGCCCGCCGGCGCCCGCTGGGAAGTGGTCGTTCCCGGCAGCCAGGCCTATGGCGACGACATCGACCAGGTGCGCGAGCTCGCCGGCCAGGCGCTGGTGTTCAACATCAAGCTCGTCAGCGTCGGCGGCATCGTCCCGGCGCCGGGCGGCTGATTCCGGCAGGGTCCGCCCGCGATGGCGGGCGGACCCTGCGGTTGCTGTGGCGTCCCCCGGGAGATGCTGTTGGCCCGGCTTCGGCATGGCTGACTATCGAGGCTCCCATGGCATCCAAGTACTGGTGGCAATGCACGGCATGCGGTGAGCGGCCGGCCTGGCTTTCGATCTGCGAGTCGAGGAGCGTTGCCGCGTTCATCTGGGATGAGCTCGCGCCCAGCGGCTGGGACCAGGCGCTGCTGCGTCGCACCTGTCCCGCCTGCCGGCGACGCGCGGTCTACATCACGCACCGGCTCAAGCGCGGCGATCCCGACCGGGTCAGCGTCCGGCACATCGTGGGCTTGAACCTGCCGGAGGAATACGTGCCGATGGTGTGGGAGTCCTTCCGGCATTCCTCGCCGCGTACCCGGTGGATGGACTTCAAGTACCAGCGGGGCAGGAGCCCGTGGGGACTGGCGAAGCGGCTGGTGCTGGAACAGCCGCAGCTGTCGCGCTTGCTGGCCGCGTACCGGAACGCGACGGGTCGAGCCCTGTGACCGCCAGGAAGCTCCGGCAGATGAAGCCTTCCTCCCTGCGCGATACTGGATGCCGCCGGGCTTCTGGGAGGCGGCAGCTTCCAGTACCCTCGCCGAGATCGTGGATCCATTGATGGCAGCCGCGCGTCGCCCGAAGGCCGACGAGGCACCCCATCCCCAAGGAGAAAAAGAATGAGCGACGAAGAGTTCGTGCCGGCCAACGAGCTTGAAAACACGCTGCTGCTGGCGCAGCAGGGCCAGGGCTCGACCCCGGACTTCCTCAACAGCTTCGTCAACTCGCAGGTTTTCGTGCTGCTGGACAAGGATCTCGGTCCCGAGGGCCAGTGGGATCCTTCGATCAACCTTTGCGTGCTGACGAATGCGGCCGGCGGCCCGGTGGTGGCGGTGTTCACCGCGCCCGAGCGGGCGATTCCGTGGTCCGAGCGACTGCCGCAGTTCCAGCACGGGCTGCTGGTCAGCCCGACCTGGCTGATGCAGGGCCTCGGGCCGACCGTGGGCATCGTCGTGAACCCGGGCCACAAGGTCGGCGTGGAACTGTCGCCCGACGCCATCCAGCAGATGAAGGACGCCATCGCCGCCGCGACGACGATCAACTGAGTCTCCGGGCAGGGCGCGAGCCCCTCTGACATGACCAGCCCCGGCGCCAGCGCTCTCGTTCTCGCGGCCGCGCTCAGCGCACTGGCCGCGCTGGCGCACGTCGGCGTGGTGATCGGCGGGCCGGCCTGGTATCGCTTCTTCGGCGCGGGCGAAGGCATGGCGCGGCTCGCGGCAAGCGGCAGCCTGTATCCGGCACTGGTCACGCTCGCCATCGCCGGCGTCCTGGCGGGCTGGTCGGTATACGCGCTGTCGGCGGCGGGCCTGGTGCCGCCGCTTCCCTTACTGAGGACGGTGCTGGTGGCCATCACTGGCATCTACCTGCTTCGAGGCCTGGCGGGCTTCGTGCTGGCCGTAGTGGCGCCTGCCGGCAACAGCCCGGCGTTCTGGGTGTGGAGCTCGCTGATCTGCCTGGCCATCGGCGGCGTGCACGCCTACGGACTCGTGAAACGGTGGGCGCTGCTGGGCTAGCAGCATGAGCCGTCGCCTGGACTGTTCGCGGGCCGGTGGTGGCCGCCGGCGATCCGGGGTGATAATGCCGGCACCGCGGATCAAGGAGTCGGCCATGGACCTTGCAACCCTGCAGACTTTCCTGGCCTGGTGCGCCGGGATCAACTACGCGCTGCTGCTGCTCTGGTTCGGCGTTTTCACGCTGGCGCACGACGGGGTGTACCGGATGCATGCGCGCTGGTTCAGGCTTTCGCCCGAACGCTTCGACGAACTCAACTACGCGGGCGTCGCGATCTACAAGATCGGGATCATGCTGTTCTGCGTGGTGCCGCTTGTGGCCGTGACGGTGATGCTTGGCTGAAGCCACCGCCCGGCGCCGGGTGCAGGGATGCTGATTTCGACGCTCGCGGTTGCCGTCATCGTGCTGGCTGCCGCCTACCTGGTGGGCCTGGGCATCTGCGCGCTGGCCGCGCCGGCGTTGGCGCGGCGTTTCCTGCTGGGATTCGTCGGCACGGTGCGCCTCCACTATCTCGAGCTCGCCCTGCGCGTGCTGGTCGGCGTCGCGCTGGTGGTGCGCGGGCCGCAGATGCTGTGGCCGGAGGCGGCCGTGGGCCTCGGCTGGCTGCTGGTCCTCACGACGGTCGGCCTCGCCCTCGTGCCCTGGCATTGGCACCAGAAGTTCGCACAGCGCTCGGTACCCGCGGCGCTGCGCTTCCTGCCGCTGCTGGGGGTCTCGTCGCTGGTCCTGGGCGGCGGCCTGGCTTACGCCTTGACGGGCGGTGTTGCCTGAGCCGAGGGGCTTGGCCAGGGAGACCCCGTACAGCGGTGCTTTCACAAGGATGACGCGACTTTTTCGCTTGCGGCGTCGGTGCGGCTGACGTAACTTCGCGGTTGCTTTTTGCCGTCGAGCCCCTCGCCCATGTTCATCCCACGCCTTCCCCGCAAGCTTCTGGGTCAGACGCTGTTGACCGCCGCCGTGCTGTTCCCGGGCGCCGCGGCAGCGGATACAAGCACGGACACGGCCGTGGAAAAAGAGAAGGCTCCATCGGCCGATACGGTCGGGACCGATACGTCCGGCGCCGTCGCAAATCTCAGGGGCGCCACGGTGACGTTCGGCGGGAAGCCGGGCGTGGGTCGCGTTCCGGCCTTCGTCTGCCTGCAAACCACGCTGACCGACCAGGGCCACACGCGGCAGACCACCGTCATCCGCAAGTCGGGCAACCCCACGTCCGACAAGGCCGCCACCAAGGTGATGAAGCGGATGAAGATCATGGACCAGAAAGGCGTGCCCCACATCGAGCGCGAGATCCGCGTGCTGGTGAAGATCTATGGCACGGGCGCCTTTGCGTATCGCTTCTTTGAACTCTACGAGCCGCTGCCCGAGATCTGCTCGGCACCGCCGTGGCAGCGCGGGCAGTGACCTCTCCCCTGCTCAAGGGATTCCGCGTACTCAGCCTGGTCGAGGGCCTGTCGCTGATCACGCTGCTGTTCATCGCGATGCCGGCGAAGTACCAGTTCGGCCATGATTTCGTCTGGCCGGTGGGCATGGCGCACGGCGTGCTTTGGCTGGCCTACGTGGTGATGTCGCTGGTGGTGAGCCACGTGCAGCGCTGGTCGGTCTGGGCCTGGGCGCTGGCGCTGGTGTGTTCGGTGCTGCCCTTCGGCTTCCTGCTGGTGGATGCGCGCCTGCGGCGCGAGCTTGCCGGGAATGGCCGCGGCGCTGGCGAGCCCGCCCAGGTCCCGTGACGTGCCGCGCGAGCGCCTCGTTCGCAGCTGGTTCGAGAATGCCGAAGCCTGGACGCGGGCCGTTCGCGACGGGTTGATCGAAAGCCGGCGGCTGGCCACGGACGAAGCCGTGGTCGCGGCCCTGATGGAATCCACCCCGACCCGCGTGCTGGACGTTGGCTGCGGCGAAGGCTGGCTGTGCCGGACGCTCGCGTCGCATGGGGTCGACGTGGTCGGCATCGATGTGTCGCCGCCGCTGGTCGAGGCCGCGCGTGCGGCTGGCGGCGGCCGCTTCGAGCAGGTGGCCTACGAGGACCTCGCCGAGGTGGCCGATGCCCTGGGCCGCTTCGATGCCGTGGCCTGCAATTTCGCCCTGCTGGACGAGGACCTGGCCCCGCTGCTGCATTCGCTCAAGGCGATGCTGGCCGCCGAGGGACGGCTGGTGATCCAGACCGTGCACCCCTGGGGCGCCTGCGGGGAAGAGCCCTATCGCGACGGCTGGCGGCTCGAGACCTTCGCCGGATTCGGCGAGCAGGTGTTCCCGGAAGCCATGCCCTGGTACTTCCGCACGCTGGGCTCGTGGCATGCGGCGCTGTCGGCGGCGGGCTTCAGGGTGCTGGCGCTGCGCGAGCCGAGCCACCCGGAGACCGGGCGGCCGCTGTCACTGCTGATGGTGTGCGCGCGGGGCGCGTGATCAGCGCAGGACGCTGTCGAGCGAAGCGTTCCAGCGGATCGGCAGCTTGATGCGGGCGAGCGCTTTCGCGATGGCCTCGTCGCCGTCGACCACTTCACCCTGGGCGAAACCCTCGACGTCTTCCTGGTCGCCGCGCAGGTGCCCGGGCAGGTCCTGCTCGCGCAGGTCGCGGGTGGTGGCGCCGCGGATGATTTCGTCAGGGCGTATGCCGCGCGCCTGGATCGAACGGCCGCGCGGCGTGTAGTAGCGCGCGGTGGTGAGCTTGATCGAGTCGCCGTTCTCCAGCGGCACCACCGTCTGCACCGAGCCCTTGCCGAAGGTGCGGCTGCCCATCAGCAGCGCGCGACGATGGTCGCGCAGCGCGCCGGCCATCACTTCGGCGGCGCTGGCCGTGCCGGCATCCACCAGCACCACGAGCGGGGCGCCCTTGAGCAGGTCGCCGGGCTTGGCGTGGAAGCTGGCGTTGGAATACACCAGCCGGCCCTTGGTGCGGACGATGAGGCCGTCGTCGAGGAAGGCATCGGCGGCTTCGACCGCGGCATTGAGCAGGCCGCCGGGATTGCTGCGCAGGTCGAGCACGAGGCCGGCGAGTTGGCCGCCCTCCGACTTGGCGTTGAGGGCGCGCACCTGGCGGAGCACCTGCGGACCGGTGTCGGTCTGGAAGTTGGCGATGCGCAGGTAGCCATAGCCCGGCTCGAGCACGCGGCTGCTGACGCTGGTGATGCGGATGGTTTCGCGGGTGAGCACCACGTCACGCGGCACCGGTTCACCCGTGCGCTGGTAGGTGACGACGACCTGGCTGCCGGACGGGCCGCGCAACTCGCGGCTGGCCGCATCGGCGCCTTCCGACGCCAGCGCCTGGCCGTCGATCGCGATGATGACGTCGCCGGCGCGCAGCCCCGCGCGATGGGCGGGCGTGCCGTCGATCGGCGACACCACCAGCAGGCTGCGGTCGGGACGCTGCTCGATCTCGACGCCGACGCCGGAATAGGCGCCGTCGGTTTGCGCCATCAGTTCGTCGGCGTCGTCCTTTTCGAGATAGGCGCTATGCGGGTCGAGGTCGGCCAGCAGGCCGCGCAGCGCGGCCTTCATCAGGGTCTGGTCGTCGATGGGCTCGACGTAGGCATCCTTCACGGCGCGGTAGACGGCGACGTAGCGCTGGATCTCGTCCAGCGGCATGGGTTCGGGCGCGGTCGCGGCCTCCTGGGCCTGGGACACCGAAGGGAGCAGCAAAACCATCAGCAGGACAAGGGTGCGCATGTCCGGATTATGCGCCAGAACCCCGCCCCATCGCCCCCTGTAGGAGGGCCTTCAGGCCCGAAGCCATTCGCCGAAGAGCTTCGGGCCTGAAGGCCCTCCTACAGGGAGCGGATCAGGGGCGGAGCCAGGGCTTGGGGTCCTGGGGTTGGCCGTTGCGGCGCAGCTCGAAGTACAGGCCGGCCCGGCCCTGGCCGCCGGAGCTGCCGACCGTGGCCAGGGGTTCGCCGCTGCGGACCCAGTCGCCGACATCCTTGAGCAGGGCGTCGTTGAAGGCGTAGAGGCTCATCCAGCCGTCGCCGTGGTCGAGGATGACCAGCAGGCCGTAGCCCTTGAGCCAGTCCGAATACGCCACCCGGCCCGGTGCCGAGGCCCGGACCTCGGCGCCCGCAGTGCCGGCGATCAGCAGGCCGTCGCTGGTGCGGCCGTCGGGCAGCTTGCCGCCGAACGCCGCGAGCACGCTGCCGGCCAGCGGCCGGCCGAGCTGGCCGCGGCGGGTCGCGAAGGGGCGGTTGTCGTCCACCTGGCGCGGGATGTCGGCGACCGCGTCCTGCAGCTGTTCGAGCAGCTTGAGCACCGACTTCTCGTCGCGGCCCAGCGTGGCCAGGCGCGCGG
>LNFM01013834.1_pt1 | contig 10146 bp, 8 predicted proteins | sample 596031 | NCBI WGS metagenome assembly LNFM01 (sample SAMN04254537, study PRJNA301005) | activated carbon metagenome | isolation source: dual media filters at the Ann Arbor, Michigan drinking water treatment plant | place: USA: Ann Arbor | reverse complement strand
CCGCCACTTGGTGGTGGATTTTCCACCGTCGGCGCCCGCCACACATCACTCGCCGGCCTCGCGCGTCCCCTGTACCCTGCCGAGCGAGGTCCCATGCGTCGAGTTTCCCTTCGTCGAGCCCGTCGTCTCGCGCGGCTGCGCCCTGTCCTCTCGGTGGTCCTCGGCGCTGTCGCGATCGCGTGCGAGGCCGGGCAAGGTGATGCGCACGACGACGTCCTGCGCTCCCTCGGCCTCACCGCGCCGTCGATCGAGGGCCAGTTCGAGCAGCGGATCGCCTCGATGTACGACGGCAGCACGAAGGTCAGCTACCACGTGCGCACGCCCGATGGCGTGAAGGACCTCGTCACCGACGAGGTGTTCGACCTCGCCTATCGGACGCCCGTGCGGGTGTGGGGCGAGTTCGAGGGCGACTACGACTTCGTGCTCGACGAGCTCGAGGTGCTCGGCGGGCCGCCGCAGCCGCTCATCGATCCCGAGGCGTACCCGCACCGTCGCATCGCCACGGTCCTGCTGTTCTGGAACCAACAGGCGCTCAGCAACGAGCAAGCCAAGGACGACATGTTCATCTCGGCCGACTCGACCAACGTCTTCTACGGCGAGAATTCCTACGGCAAGGAGACGATCGCCGGCAACGTGTTCGGCCCGTACGAGATCCCCGAGCCGACGAGCTGCAATACCTCGTACCTCGCGGAGCAGGGCCTGCTGCGATTCATCGACAACGGCCACGACCCCGACGAATACCAGCAGTTCATGTGGCACTTCCCCAGCCGCAACGACTGCGGATTCGCCGGTCTCGCCAACTCGGGCGGCGTGCTGACCCCGGGCCGCGACACCTGGTACAACGGCACGTTCGGCTGCGTGGTGCGGGCGCAGGAGATCGGCCACAACTACGGCATGGGGCACTCGCACTCGTGGGCGTGCCCCAACGGCACGCTCGTGCCCACCGCCGACGAGTGCAACCACGTCGAGTACGGCGACCCCTTCGATCCGATGGGCGGCGGCTGCAACCACATGAACGTCGCCCAGAAGATCTTCATGGGCTGGCTGGAGGGCTGCAACATCGTCGAGACCACGTCCGACGGGCTGTTCAACGTCTCGCCGACCGAGCTGCCGTGCAACGGCACGCAGGCGCTCAAGTTCCCCTCGTACGATCCCGACCTCAACTACTACGTCGAGTACCGCCAGTCGTACGGCGTCGACGAGGGCTTCGACGCGGTGCTGCTGCACTGGTCGCGCCACGAGAACCCGTACTCGCCGTCGCCGTACATCATCGAGGCCGGCACCGACGAGTCCGGCGATGCGACCTACTTCATGGGCGAAGGCGACACGTTCACCGACCCGATGGGCACGGTGTCGTTCACCGTCGTCGAGATGCTCGGCACCCACGCCGTCATCCAGGTGACGTTCCCCGACGGCGGCGGCGGCGAGCCCGTGTGCGGGGACGGGACGCTGCCCGAGTCGGCCGGCGGCGCGATCGGGCTGGTCGAGTGCGCCGAGGCGCCCTTCGGGCTCGACATCACGCCGCCCGCGGTCGAGATCGTGTCGCCGGCCGACGGCGACGTCTTCGATGTGGGCGCGGACTTCATCATCCAGGCGTCGGCCACCGACGACCGCGCCGTCACCGAGGCCGAGCTCTACCTGCAGGTCCTCGGCGTCGACGACCAACCCCTGCCGTTGTTCAAGGTCTTCGATCCCAACCCGAAGACCGGCTACTACGAGTACGAGGTCAGCGACATCCCCGAGGGCGAGTACCTGTTCGGCTTCGTGGTCCGCGACGGGCCCAACTCGGCGCAGAGCGAGCCCATCGTGATCGAGGTCCGCCCCGCCGCCGCCGACAGCACGGGGGGCGGCGAGTCGTCGTCGGGCGGCGCCGTCGATCCGGACACCGGCGAGCCGGCGTCGACCGGCTCGGGCGAGAGCTCGAGCGGCGCCGGGCAGGATGTCGACGCCGAGGGCTGCGGCTGCGCGCAGGGCTCGGGCGGCGCCATTCCGTGGCTCGGTGGCCTCGTCGTCGCGATGGCACGACGACGCCGACGGCGGTGATCGTCAATTCCCCAGCACGCCCAGCTCGCGCTCCAGCATGCCCGTCGCCCACTCGATGCGGCGGGCCTCGATCGCCGCGTTGCCGTAGACGACGACCGTCACCGCCTCGCTGTCGAACATGTGCATGACCGAGAGCAGGATCACGGCGGCGGGCTGCGCGGCCGCCTCGCCGAGCCCGAGCGAGCGGGCGCACAGCTCGAGGATCGCGGCCTCGAACCGGCCGAGCCCCGCGCTCGCGGCCTCGCGCAGGCCGTCGTCGGTCCGCGCCGCGATCATGATCTCGCGCCACGCCGCGTGGGTCGGCGAGCGGCAGATCCCGCGGATGAGCTCGACGAACCGCCGGTAGCCGTCGCGCCGCAGATCGAGGTCGGCGGCCGCGAAGCTCTCGAGGTGGTGGCGGCCGATCGCCTCTGCCGCCGCCACGATCACATCGCGACGCGTGGGATAGTGGCGGAACAGTGCGCCCTGCGAGACGCCGGCGCGCTCGCAGATCGCCGCGATCGAGGTGCCGAAGTAGCCGAGCTCGGCGAGGCACTCGATCGTGGCGCCCAGCACCTTGGCGCAGGTCGCCTCACGACGCGCGGCTTGTGTACGTCGCGTCGGCGGCTCGGTGCGCATCGGGGGTCTCCTCGGGTGACAGGGCGGTGGAGCGGAGTGTCTGCAGCACGGGCGGCGCCTTCACACCGACCCGCAGGAACGAGCCGTAGCGCCGCGCGCGGCCGTAGCCGGCGACGAAGCGCCCGCGCTCGTACACGACCTCGCCCGAGATCATCGTCGCGGTGACGGCCGCGTCGTTGCGGCGGACCATCCGCGACAGGCCGCCCATCATGTCCATCGGCGCCTCGTGGTAGTCGTCGAGCGTCGCGTCGAGGCCGGCGGGATCGACGATCACCAGATCGGCGCGGTCGCCCGGTCGCAGGTGGCCGGCGTCGATGCCGTACCAGTCGGCGAGCTCGCCGGTGACCTTGTGCACGGCCTGCTCGAGCGGCACCACGGGGTCGCCCGCCGCCGCGGCGTCGCGGATCGATCGCAGGTAGTAGAGCCCGAAGTTGTAGAACGCCATGTTGCGCACGTGGGCGCCCGCGTCCGAGAAGCCGACGTGAACGCTGTCGTGGCTGGCGAGCTCGACGAGCTTGCGCGGCCGGTGATTCGCGATCGTCGTGCGCCAGCGCAGCTTGCTGCCGTACTGCACCACGAGATCGAGGAACGCGTCGACGGGGTGGATGTCGCGGAGATCCGCGAGCTCGCCGAACGTGCGCCCGACGATGACGGGATCGGGCGCGGCGACGATCTCGGCGTCGTGGAAGTTGCGGTGCCACACCCGCGGCGAGAACCGCTTGTCGTAGTCCTTGCGGAACGCCCGACGGTAGGCCTCGTCCTTCAACAGCGCGTTGCGCTGCAGCTCGTCGGCGAGGTGCAGCGCGGCCTCGCCGGCGGCGAACTCCTCGAACACCACCAGGTCCATGCCGTCCGCGTAGACCTCGAACGGCATCGGCACGGTCTGCCAGCGGAAGTCGGTGTCCGCGGCGCGGTTGGTGAACGCCACCACCGCCGTGATCGCGTCGCTGAGCGCTGGGTTGGCCTTGGTGTCCGCGGCGCTGATGAGCGTGGTCTTGAGCGGCCGCCGCACGCCCCACCCGCCGCTGGCGGCGAGGAACAGCAGCACGTTGACCTTGGTGGTGATGTTCGGGGCGCTCTGCAGCACGCGCTCGCGTCGGCGCAGGATCCGGTGGAAGCGGCGGTACTCGCCCCACGTCGCGTACGTCGAGGGCAGGCGCTTCGAGCGGTGGCGATCGCCGCCGACCTTGTCCCACGGGTTCGTCATCGTCGACAGCCCGAGGTAGCCGGCGTCGAGCGCGTCCTCGAGGCACTGCTCCATGCGCGCCTGCTCGTCGCGGGTCGGTCGCTCGTCGCCGTCGACGGCGCGCGCCAGGCCCATCACCGACGTCCGCAGATCCGAGTGCCCGAGGAAGCACGCGACGTTCGGCCCCAACGGCCGGCGCTCGAGCCCCTCGATGTACTGCGCTGGTGTCGACCAGGTCTTGTGCTCCTGCAGCGCCGGCAGCACCTGATCGCGCGGCAGCGCCTCGACACGGGTGAAGAAGTCGGCGCAGTCCTCGGGCGACGAGAGGATCGTGCTCAGCGAGCACGACCCGAGGAACACCGTCGTCACGCCGTGACGCACCGACTCGTTCAGCCCGGGCCCGGCGAGGATCTCGGCGTCGTAGTGCGTGTGCATGTCGACGAAGCCCGGCATCACCCACTGCCCGCGCGCCTCGATCACGCGGTCCACGGCGGACGGATCGGCCGCCACCGCGTCGGCCTCGGGCGCGACCACGCCATCGACGACCAACACGTCGCGCACGACCCCGGGCGCCCCAGTGCCGTCGAAGAAGAGTCCATTGCGGATGAGCGTCTTCACGGCCACCTCCGAGACGTCGACGGTAAGATAGAAAGTGCCCGCTTTCTATCTTGATGGCCGATTTCGGCTCGAGCCTGGCGCCGAACGGTGTTCCGCAGCGACCCGGCGTGGCTGGGCGCTGGGACGACGCGCCGAAGTGCGGCAATCTGGTGGCACTCGCGATGAGTGTCGCCGCCACCCCACCGCTGGAGGATCGGCTCGCCGCCGGGCGGCCGCGACTGGGCGCGCTCGCGGGGCTGCGCGACCGCGTGCTCGCCGGCGTCGCCTCCCGCGGGCCGCGGATGGTCGGCCGCTACCGACTCGGCGCCGCGATCGGCTCGGGCGCCTTCGGCACGGTGCACGAGGCCGACGATCCCGAGCTACGGCGCAAGGTGGCGATCAAGCTGTTCGCGACCGGCCCCGGTCGCGAGCGCGAGCGCGTGCTCCGTGAGGCGCGGATGCTCGCGACGGTGTCGTCGCCGAACGTGGTCCACGTGTTCGAGGTCGGCGTCGTCGAGGACGCGACCGCGGCTCCCTACCTGGTGATGGAGCTGGTCGAGGGTCCGACGCTGCGCGAGTTCCTGCGCACGCAGGGGCCGCGACCGTGGTCGGAGATCGTCGCGGTGGTGCTCGCGGCGGCGCGCGGCCTCTGGGCGGCGCATCGCCAGGGCGTGGTGCACCGCGACTTCAAGCCGGACAACGTGATCCTCGCGACCGATGGTCGGCCGCGCGTCGTCGACTTCGGGCTGGCGAGGGCGGTCGGCGACGACGACTTCGACACGCAGCGCAGCTCGGGCGATCCCTCCGACTCGATGCTCACGCCGACCGGCGCGGTGATGGGCACGCCCGCGTACATGGCACCCGAGTGCTTCGCAGGGCCGTGCACGCCGCGCTCGGATCAGTACAGCCTGTGCGTCACGCTGTACGAGGCCCTCTTCGGCTCGCGGCCGTTCCAGGTCCGATCGACCGAGGAGCTGCGCCAGCGCATCGGCACCGAGGACCCCAAGGTGCCCCGCGATCGACGGGGCGTGCCGCCGCGGTTGATCGCCGCGCTCATGCGGGGCTTGCACCGCGACCCCGACGCGCGTCACCGCGATCTCGGCCAGCTCATCACGGCGCTCGAGGGGACGACGGGCACGCGGCGACTCGGCGCGATGGGCATCGGCGCGGCCGGCCTCGTGGTCGCGTTCGCAGCGTTCGGCGCGGGCACACAGCCGGATCCGTGCCGCACCGGCGCGGGCGCGTGGCGACGCTTCGACGCCGACGCCTCGGCCTCGCAGGCCGCCTACGCCGCGCGCTGGCAGGCGACCGAGGAACATCTCTGCGAGGCGAGCGACGGCGCCGAGCTCCCCGTCGCGCAGCGCCACTGCCTCGACCGGCGCCTCGGCGACGTCGCGGCGGTCCGCGAGGTGCTCGCCGAGCTCGCGCCCGCGGACCGCGTCGCACTCGACGATCCGTTCCGCACCCTGCCCGCCCCCGAGGACTGTGGTCGAACGCCGAGCACGACCGACGCCGCGCCGATCGTCGCGGACGCTGGCGCCGTGGCCCGCATCGAGTCGGGGCTCTCCCGACTGCATGCGCGGATGATCGCGTCGAACCCCGCCGAGGGCCTGGCGCTCTCGACGGATCTGCTGGTCGAGGCCCGCGAGCTGCACCACGGGCCGCTGGTCGCCGAGCTCGCCCACGCGCACGCGCGCCTGCTGCTGCTCGCGTCGCAGCACCGCGAGGCCGCGGCCGCGTTCGAGGAGGCATTCCACGTCGCGCAGGCCGCTGGCCTCGATCGCGACGCCGCGCGGGCAGCCGCCGAGCTCGTGCGCCTGCACGGCTACTTCCTCGGCGATCCCCGCACCGCGAGGCGCTGGGCCGAGCACGCCCAGAGCTCGTCGGCGCGGGCTGGCGTCGATCCCAGCCGCAACCGCGTGCTGGCCGAGGGTCTCGCCGGCCTCGCCGAGCGCGAGGGCGATCTGCTCGGCGCGGCCGCGCTGCTGCGCCAAGCGATCGCGGCGGCGATCGCCGAGGGCGGCGCCCACGACGGCATCACCGGCGGCCTGCACAACCACCTCGGCGCGGTGCTGCTGCAGCTCGACGACGCGGCCGGAGCCGCCGAGGCATTCACCGAGGCCGAGTCGATCCTCGCCGCGACCAACGGCGCGCGCTCGCCCAGCCGCGCCGCGGCCCTCGACAACCTCGGCGTCGCGCTGGTGCAGCTCGGGCGCCACGACGAGGCGCTCGCGCACCACCGCGAGGCGCTCGCGATCCGCGAGGCGACGCTCGACGCCGACCACCTCGATCTCGGCGCGTCGCACGGCAACCTCGCCGATGTGCTCGAGCACCTCGGCCGCCACGACGAGGCCCTCGCGTCCATCGATCGCGCGCTCGCGCTGTTCACCGATCGACTCGGGTCCGATCACCCCCACGTCGCGACCGGCCTCGAGATCCGCGAGCGCATCCTCGCCCACGCGAGCCCCAGGGTCCGATGACCGACGAGGAGCTCCTCGCCCGTTGGCGCGACGGCGACGCGGACGCCGGCCACGAGCTGGTCGAGCGCCACCTCGAGGCGGTGCACCGCTTCTTCGCCAACAAGGTCCGCCACAGCACCGACGATCTGGTCCAGAAGACGTTCCTCGCCTGCGTCGAGTCCGTCGAGGGCTACGCCGGCCGGGCCAGCTTCCGCTCGTACCTGTTCGCGATCGCCCGGCACGTGCTGTTCCACCACTATCGCGAGGGGCATCGCGACTTCGATCCGCTCACCGTCACGGCCGCCACCCTCGTGCACGAGGAGCCCTCGCCGGCCGATCGGCTGTCCGATCGCGAGGATCAGCGCCTGCTGCTACGGGCGCTGCGGCTGCTCCCGCTCGAGCTGCAGACGCTGCTCGAGCTGGCGTACTGGGAGGGCCTCACCGATCAGGAGCTCGCCGAGGTCGTCGAGGCCCCCACCGGTACGATCAAGAGCCGCCTCCGCAAAGCCCGCGGCCTGCTCGAGGAGCACCTCGCCACGCTCGCCGACAGCCCCGCGCTGCTCGAGTCGAGCCGCCTCACCCTCGAGGCGTGGGCGGCGGGCATCCGCGAGCGCACCGGCATCGAGGGCGACGGGCGACGGCGGTAGTCGAGGCGCGCCTAGGCGAAGAGCTCGTCGGTGTCCGTCGCGGTCGCGGCGCGGTCCAGCCACGCGAGCAACGTGTCGACCTCGGCGCAGCGCGTGACCATCTCGCGCTGCTCGTCCGTCACCGACAGACCGCGAGCGTCGAGCACCTCGAGCTGCGCGCGACCGAGCCCCTCGGCCCGACCCTCGGCCCGACCCTCGGCCCGACCCTCGGCCCGACCCTCGGCCAGGCCCTCGGCCTTGAGCTTGCGAAGGTACTCGCTGCGCACTTCGTAGTTCTGCAGGTTCATCTCGACCTCCAAGGTGCGTCGGGCGGCTTCGTGGATGAAGCCCATGACGATGTCAGCGTACAATTCGGCGCGGTCCTGGTCGAGGTGCTCGCACGCCGAGAGCACCGCACGGCCGATCTGCAGCGCGCTGGGCTCGTCGCGGTGGGCGAGGGGTGACCTCGTCGAGCGCGACCACGACGAGCGTGACCGCCCATCGCCATCGCCCCGCGAGATCAGTGACCCGCGGTGCCCGACCACCACAGCGCCGTGCCGCCCTCGTACACCACCAGGTTCCCGTCGTCCTGCATCGCGAGGTAGCTGCCGGGATGGCCGTACGTCACCGTGTGCCAGAGCGCGACGCCGTCGGCGCCGTAGAGCACGAGGTTGCCGTCCTCCTGCATCACCAACACGCTTCCGGGCTGGCCGGCGGTCTGGCTGTTCCACAGCGCGGCCGACGATCCGTCCTGGTAGAGCACGACGTTGCCGTCGCTCTGCAGGAGCACCGAGAAGCGGCCGTCGCAGGACGTGAGCGGCTCGTCGACGCCGAGCGCATCGCCGGGCAGCAAGGTGCCGCAGCTGCCCTCGGGCGGGAGCGCGGGCGGCTCGTCGGGCGGGAGCGGCTCCCCGCCGCTCGGGTCGGGCTCGGGCGCCGGCGGCTCGGGCTCGGGCGCGCCGCCGCACGCGGTCGGGCTGGTCTGCACCAACAGATCGAACGGGTTGATGTCCTCGAGGTAGCTGCCGGGCGAGACGTTGAAGTGCAGGTGCGTCGAGCCCGTGCCGGTGTGGCCCATGTAGCCGACGCGCTCGCCGACGCTGACGCGCTGGCCCAGGCTCACCGTCGCGCTCTGCAGGTGGCCGTAGTAGTACGACCAGCCGCAGTCGTCTCTGATCTTCACGCGGATGCCCGACGTGTCGCTGACCGTGCCGACGCCCACGACCTCGCCGTCGGCGACGGCGACGAGATCCGCGCCCTCGTGGGCGAAGATGTCGATGCCGTTGTGCGTGGCCGCGGGGTTCCAGTCCGAGTTCGCGTGCTCGTCGGGGCAGCTCACCGGGCAGCCGTTCGCGCACGAGGGATCCCAGCCGATGTTGTGCGCCGCGGCGACCGGGAACACGCTCATCCGCGGACCGCAGGCGTTCTGGGTCTCGGGCCCGATCGGCTCGACGTCGAGCTCGGAGCCCTCGCGCTCGGCCCCGTCGTCGACGCCCGCATAGCAGCCGCTGCCCAGCAGCAGCGCGCCCAAGAGGCCAGAGATCACGCTCACCGGGCTGAGACCCATCGGGCTGAGACGAGTCGCGCGCTGCGTCATGCTGTCGTTCCCCATTCGAAGCGGGGTGTGCCGCGACGCGGGGTTGGGTTTAAGCCGACGTGCGTTCGGTCGCCCGCCGGCCGCAGATCCCGCGATCGGGGCCCCCGCGGGGCCTTGGCCGCCCCTGCCGCCGGATCGGCCGCCGGCTTGCCAAGCGCCGCGGTTCCCCCTACAAAACGCCCTCCGACAACCTCTCTCCTTGCTCCCGCCATCCGCGCGGGGGCCTTCGTCCACGAGGAGCCTTCATGGCAAAGCCCATCACGACAGGGCGCGTGCTCTCGCAAGCCGCCCGCATCGGTACTCAACGCGAGTACGAGTCCGTCATCATCCTGCGGCCCGAGAGCACTCGGCCCGAGGTCGCCGAGCTCATCGCTCGCATGCAAGAGGTCTTCGCTTCGCGCGGCGCGAAGTTGATGAAGCTCGACAGCTGGGGCACGCGCGTGCTCGCGTTCCCGATCGCCCACAACCGCAAGGGCATCTACCTGTACTGGCGCTATCTCGGCGGCTCGGACATCGTCGCGGAGTTCGAGCGGCACATGCGGCTGTCCGACAAGGTGCTGCGCTTCTACACCGTGGTCATCGACGAGGACGTCGACCCCGACGCCCGCCCGTCGGAGGTCACCGACGAGCACCTCGAGGCCGCCACCGATCCGGGCCCCGACCCGGACGAGCTGGCCAAGATCGCCGCCGCCGAAGAGGCCGCCCGTGCCGCCGAAGAGCACGCCCGTCGCGATCGCGGCGATGTGTTCGAGGGCGAAGAAGAGTTCAATCAAGAAGGGGACATGTGAGCCATGCGTGAACGTGACGACGACCGTGATCGTGATCGAGACCGTGGCGACCGCAAGGATCGTGGCGACCGGGAGCCCCGGGCCCGCAAGCGATTCAACATCGGCGAGACCAAGGACCTCGTCATCGACTACAAGAACCCGCAGATGCTGAAGAACTTCCTCACCGACCGCGGCAAGATCGTGCCGGCGAGGATCTCGGGCCTGACCGCCCGTCAGCAGCGTCAGCTCACCA
>LNFM01015560.1_pt1 | contig 10147 bp, 11 predicted proteins | sample 596031 | NCBI WGS metagenome assembly LNFM01 (sample SAMN04254537, study PRJNA301005) | activated carbon metagenome | isolation source: dual media filters at the Ann Arbor, Michigan drinking water treatment plant | place: USA: Ann Arbor | reverse complement strand
ATGAGGCCGGCGAGTTCCCGCTGTCCGACACAGTGCACCTGCCCAAGAGCTGCCTGCACTGCGCCGACCCGCCCTGCGTGCCGGTGTGCCCCACCGGCGCCAGCTACAAGCGCAAGGAAGACGGCATCGTGCTGGTCGACTTCGACAAGTGCATCGGGTGCAAGTACTGCGCCTGGGCCTGCCCCTACGGCGCGCGCGAGCTCGACGAAGAGCGCCAGGTGATGACCAAGTGCACCCTGTGCGTCGACCGCATCTACGACGAGCATCTGCCCGTGGCCGACCGCAAGCCGGCCTGCGTCAAGGCCTGCCCGACCGGTGCGCGCCTGTTCGGCGACGTCAACGACCCCGCGTCGGAAGTCAGCCAGGCCATCCGCGAGCGTGGCGGCTACGAACTGATGCCCGAATGGGACACGAAGCCGGCCAACCGCTACCTGCCGCGGCGCACAGCCACGGCGGAAGGACAGAAGTGAACCCCGCCTGGTCCGTCATCGTCTTCACGACCGTCGCCGGGGCGGCGCAGGGGCTGGTCGTCGTGCTGGCCTTGGCTCGCTTGTTCGGCGTCGAGGTTTCGGCCGGCTTCGAGAGCCGGGCGCTGGGGCTGTCGCTGGTCATGCTGATCATCGGCCTGGGCTCGTCCTTCCTGCACCTGGGCCGGCCCGAACGCGCCTGGCGCGCGATGATGATGTGGCGCACCTCGTGGCTGTCGCGCGAGGTCATCGTGCTGCCGGCCTTCATCGCCGCCGTGGCCGTGTGGTGGTGGCTGGGGGCGCGCACGCCGGCAGCGTGGCTGGTGCTGTGCCTGGTGCTGTCGCTGGCGTTGTGGTGGTGCACGGCGATGATCTATGCCTGCCTGCGCTTCATCGCGGAATGGGCGCATCCGTTGACGAACGCCGGCTTCCTGCTCATCGGCCTGAGTTCCGGCGCCATCCTGGCCGGCGCGCTGGCCGCGCTGGGCGGTGAAGCGGCGCTGCTGCGCGCTCTGGCGCCTTGGGCGCTGGTCGCCACCGTGGCGGCCTGGGCGGTGCGCTTCATGGCGCTGCGCCGCAACGCCACGCGCTGCAGTCGGCCACCGGCATCCGCAGCGCCAAGCTGAAGCAGACGTCGATGGGCATGTCGGCCGGCGCCTTCAACACGCGCGAGTTCTTCCACGGCCGCACGGCCGCGGTGCTGAAGCAGGTGAAGCTCGCCTGCATCGTGCTGACCTTCGCGCTGCCCACCGTGCTGCTGCTGTGGGCGCAGACAGGCCCCGGCGCGGCACCCTGGCTGCTGGCGTTGCTGCTGCAGGCGCCGGGGCTGCTGGCCGAGCGCTGGTTCTTCTTCGCGCAGGCGCGCCACCCGCAGAACCTGTACTACCAGGTCGTGTCCTGAGGCGCGGGCAGGGGACTCCACCGGCCGCCGCGCGGCCCGGTGATATCGTGGTCCCGATGTCTTCCGAACCCGCGTCCGACCCTGCGCCCGCTGTAGGGTCTCCCGCTGCGGAAGGACGCATGGACGCTGCCCGGCGTCATGCCGCCACCTGGCACCCGACCTCGCGCGCGCTGCTCTGGAGCACGGGGGCGGGCCTGTGCTTCAGCCTGCTCAACGCCCTGGCGCGCGACCTCTCGCTGCAGCTCGACCCGATGCAGGCGCAGTTCCTGCGCTACCTGTTCGGCATCGCCGTGCTGCTGCCCTTCATCCTGCGCTCGGGGCTGGGCTCGGGCCTGCGCGCCTACTGGCCGCGCGACATCCGCGGGCAGTTCCTGCGCGGCGCGGTGCACACCGTGGGCCTGGTGCTGTGGTTCCTGGCGCTGCCGCACATCTCGCTGGCCGACACCACCGCCCTGGGCTTCACCGGTCCCATCTTCATCATGGTCGGCGCCTACCTGTTCCTCAAGGAGCCGATGCGCTGGGAGCGCTGGCTGGCCACCGCCCTCGGCTTCGCCGGCGTGCTGATCGTGGTGGCACCCCAGCTGTCCGGCAGCGGCGGCTTCTGGCACCTGGTGATGCTGGCCTCGGCACCGGTCTTCGCCGCGTCCTTCCTGCTCACCAAGGCCCTCACGCGCCACGAGACGCCGGGCGTCATCGTGCTGTGGCAGGCCATCAGCGTGACCTTGTTCAGCCTGCCGATGGCCATCCTCACCTGGCAGGCCCCCACCGCCTGGCAGTGGGCCGGCTTCGCGCTGGCAGGCCTGCTCGGCAGCCTGGGCCACTACTGCCTGACGCGCAGCTTCAGCGCGGCCGACATTTCGGCGACGCAGTCGCTGAAGTTCCTGGAACTGGTGTGGGCCGTGCTGCTGGGCTGGCTGATCTTCGCCGACCTGCCGACGCAGAGCACGCTGATCGGCGGCGTGGTGATCTGCGCCGCCACGCTGTGGGTGGCGCATCGCGAGCGCCGGCCGGTGCCGCTGGCCGAACAAAGCCCCTGAGCGGCGCGGCGTGGGGGATCCCGGCGCGCGCCGGGATCCTGAATGCACCGAGAATGTCCGGGTGCCGCCCCCTCGCAGGGTGTCAACGCGGCGCGGCAATCTTCCCGCCCTCCAGCCAGCCCAGTCGACCGCCTCTGACGATGCACGCCCACATGCCCTTGGTGATCACCCTGGCCGCCGCTCTCGGGCTGGCGCTGGTGCTGGGCTTCGTGGCGGCGCGGCTGAACATCCCGGCGCTGGTGGGCTATCTGGCCGCTGGCGTGCTGCTGGGTCCCCACACGCCGGGCTTCGTGGCCGACATCGACCTGGCGTCGCAGCTGGCCGAGATCGGCGTGATGCTGCTGATGTTCGGCGTCGGCCTGCACTTCTCCATCGACGACCTGATGGCCGTGCGCAAGATCGCCGTTCCCGGCGCCGTGGTGCAGATGGCGGTGGCCACGGCGATGGGCGCAGCCCTGGCCACCTGGTGGGGCTGGTCGCCGGCGGGGGCGCTGGTGTTCGGCATCTCGCTGTCGGTGGCCAGCACGGTGGTGCTGCTGCGCGCGCTGGAGGCGCGCGGCCTGCTGGACAGCCAGAACGGCCGCATCGCGGTCGGCTGGCTGATCGTCGAGGACCTCGCGATGGTGCTGGTGCTGGTGCTGCTGCCGTCGCTGGTCGAGCTGCAGACCGGCGGCAGCGGCGATGGCCTGTGGACCACGCTGGTGCAGACCCTGCTGGCCGTCGGCGCCTTCGTCGCGGTGATGCTTCTCGCCGGCCGGCGCGTGCTGCCCTGGCTGCTGTGGCACATCAGCAAGACCGGCTCGCGCGAACTGTTCACGTTGTGCGTGATGGCGGTGGCGGTGAGCATCGCCTACGGCGCCTCGGCGCTGTTCGGCGTCTCGGTGGCGCTGGGTGCCTTCTTCGCCGGCCTGGTGCTGCGCGAGTCGGAGTTCAGCCACCGCGCGGCGCAGGAGTCGCTGCCCTTCCGCGACGCCTTCGCGGTGTTGTTCTTCGTCTCGGTGGGCATGTTGTTCGACCCCCTGGTGCTGGTCGACCGGCCGCTCCAGGTGCTGGCCGTCACCGCCATCATCATGCTCGGCAAGTCGCTGGCGGCGGCAGGCTTGGTGCTGGCGCTGCGGTACCCGTTGAACACGGCGCTGACGGTGTCCGCCAGCCTGGCGCAGATCGGCGAGTTCTCCTTCATCCTGGTGGCCATGGGGGGCAAGTTGAACGTGCTGCCGCCCGAGGCGCAAAGCCTGGTGGTGGCCGGAGCGCTGCTGTCCATCGCGATGAACCCGCTGCTGTTTTCGGCGGTGGAGCCGGCCCGCCGCTGGGTGCTGCAGCGTTCGCTGTTGGCGCGCCGCCTGGAAAGCCGCGACGATCCGCTGGCCGAGCTGCCCATGAGCACCGACCGCAAGTACCTGGCGCGCCAGGTCGTGCTGGTGGGCCACGGCCTGGTGGGCCAGCGCATCGCGCAGGCGCTGGCCGAGCGCAGCATTCCCTTCGTGGTGGTGGAGCAGAACCGCGAGCGCGTCGAGGCGCTGCGTGCCGCCGGCATCCCCGCCGTCTATGGCAACGCGGCGGAACCCGAGGTGCTGGTGCAGGCCCACATCGCCGAGGCCGGCATGCTGGTGGTGGCGGCGTCCGAGAGCACCGACGTGCGCCCGATGATCCAGACCGCGCGCACCCTCAACCCCGACATCCCGGTGGTGGTACGCGCGCCCAACGAGGAAGAGGCCGGTTATCTGATCGCCGAAGGTGCGCAGCAGGCCGTGCACGCCAAGGGCGCGCTGGCCGAGGTGATGCTGCGCGAGGTGCTGGCAGGAGTGGCTGCCAAGGAGTGAAGGTCCGCAGCGGCGCAGGGCGGGACTGCGGGAATGCCACGGCTGTCCCGCTGCCGCCGTCGCGGACAATGCGCTGCCGCGGGCTCGCCGCGGAGCTGCCGCGAAGCCGACTGCCTTGCCTGAACTGCGCCCCGCCGAACCCGACTCCCGCTACGCCTGGCTGCGCCTGATCGCCACCCTGCTGCTGATGACCATCGGCAGCAGCGCGATGTATGTCGTCTCGGTGGTGCTGCCCGCCGTACAGGCTGACTTCGGCGTGGCGCGTGCCGATGCCTCGATGCCGTACACGGCCTTGATGGTCGGCTTCGGCCTGGGCGGGATCCTGATGGGCAAGCTGGCCGACCGCTACGGCGTGATGTCCGTGCTGCTGGTCGGCGCAGCCGGCCTGGGCAGCGGCTTCGTCGTGGCCAGCCTGTCGGACAGCGTGTGGTCCTTCTCGGTGGTGCACGGCGTGCTGCTGGGCTTGTTCGGCGCCTCGGCCACCTTCGCGCCGCTGGTGGCCGACACCTCGCTGTGGTTCGTGCGTCGGCGCGGCATCGCGGTGGCCATCTGCGCCAGCGGCAACTACCTGGCCGGGGCGATCTGGCCGCCCATCGTGCAGCACTATGTCGAGACCGTCGGCTGGCGGCCCACCTACGTCGGCCTGGGCATCTTCTGCGCCGTCAGCATCCCGCTGCTGGCCATGTTCATGCGGCCGCGGCCGCCGATGGCCGCGCCCGCCGCGCCCAGGCCCGGCGCCGTGGTGGCGTCCGACCGCCCCTTCGGCCTGAGCCTGGCGCAGGCCCAGGGGCTGCTGTGCATCGCCGCCGTGGCCTGCTGCGTGGCCATGGCCATGCCGCAGGTGCACATCGTGGCCTACTGCAGCGACCTCGGCTTCGGCGCGGCGCGCGGCGCCGAGATGCTGTCGCTGATGCTGGCCAGCGGCATCGTCAGTCGCCTGGTGTCGGGCTGGATCTGCGACCGCATCGGCGGCCTGCGCACGCTGCTGCTGGGCTCGGCGCTGCAGGGCCTGGCGCTGCTGCTGTTCCTGCCCTTCGACTCGCTGGCCTCGCTGTACGTGGTGTCGGCGCTGTTCGGCCTGTTCCAGGGCGGCATCGTGCCCAGCTACGCCATCATCGTGCGCGAACACTTTCCGCCCAAGGAGGCCGGCGCGCGCGTGGGCACGGTGCTGATGTGCACGCTGCTGGGCATGGCGCTGGGCGGCTGGATGTCGGGCAAGGTCTTCGACCTCACCGGCAGCTACGACGCCGCCTTCCTCAACGGCATCGCCTGGAACCTGCTGAACCTGGCGATCGCCGGCACGCTGCTGTGGCGCAGCACGCGCGGGGCGGGGGCATCGCGCGCTGGGTGACCTCGTCGATGGGCGACAGTCCATCGCCTGCCTTGCAGGCACGCGGCGACCGTGTGTTGTCGAACAGACCGATGTCCTGGCAGAGAGCACTCTGACGCCTGTCCGTCCAGGCCCCGAAGGCCAGGGCGCCCTCCGTCGAACACCCCCTTGCCTGGAAATCCTTCATGACACCGACACGATTCCTGCCGCCTGCCGCCCTGTTGTCCGCCCTGCTGACGCTCTCCACCGCTTCACCCACCTGGGCCCAGCCCGTCGCTGCCGGCACCCCGGCGGTCGCACCGATCTCGCGGGGCCAGGTCAAGATGGAGCGCGACGAGTTCCTCAAGAGCCACCGCTGGGACGAAGAGAAGGAAACCTGGGTGCTCAAGAACGGCTTCGAGCCGCCCGTGGGCGTGAGGTCGCGTGCCGAAGTGAAGGCCGCCCGCGATGATTTCCTGACGAAGAACCGCTGGGACGCCGCCACCGGCGGCTGGGTGCCGATCAAGGGCGCACCGCGCAGCATGAGCACCATGTCGCGCGCGCAGGTGAAGTCCGAGACGCGCCAGTTCGTTCGCTCGCACCACTGGGACGAGATCAGCGAGACCTGGGTCGACAACCGCAAACGCGTCAAGCCGATGTGAGTGGCGAGGGCCCACGCGCCCTCGCGGACCGACCTCCGCCGGTTCGGGCGACCCGCGGCGATACCCCGCCGGGGTGTGCACCGCCCGCTCTTGGCGGACAATCAGGTCATGATCCAGCAACGCACGATCAAGAGCGTCACCCGCGCCGTCGGCGTGGGCGTGCACAGTGGCCAGAAGGTCGAGCTCACGCTGCGTCCGGCGCCTGCCGACCACGGCATCGCCTTCCGGCGGATCGACCTGCCGCTGCCGGTGGACATCCCCGTCACGCCCGAGGCGGTCAGCGACACCCGCATGGCCACCACCATCAGCCCCGGCGGCGACCCCGGCGGCCCCAAGGTGCAGACCATCGAGCACCTGCTGTCGGCCTGCGCCGGCCTGGGGCTCGACAACCTCATCGTCGACATCACGGCCGAGGAAGTGCCCATCCTCGACGGCTCGGCCGCCAGCTTCGTGTTCCTGCTGCAGAGTGCGGGCATCGAGCTGCAGAAGGCGCCCAAGCGCTTCCTGCGGGTGAAGAAGACCGTCGAGCTGCGCGAGGGCGAAGGCGCTTCGCTGAAGTGGGCGAGGCTGGAGCCCTACCACGGCTACAAGCTGAGCTTCGAGATCGAGTTCAACCACCCGGCGCTCGATGCCACCGGGCAGCAGGTGAGCTTCGATTTCAGCTCGGGCCAGTACCGGCGCGACATCGCCCGCGCGCGCACCTTCGGCTTCACCAAGGACGTGGAGATGATGCGTTCGCGCGGCCTGGGCCTGGGCGGCAACATGGACAACGTCATCGTCATCGACGACTACCGCGTGCTCAACAGCGACGGCCTGCGCTACGACGATGAATTCGTGAAGCACAAGATCCTCGACGCCATCGGCGACATGCACGTGCTGGGCAAGCCGCTGCTGGCCAGCTACACGGCGTTCAAGGGCGGGCACGCGCTGAACAACCGGCTGCTGCGCAAGCTGCTGGCCGATGCCTCGGCCTGGGAAGTCGTGAGCTTCGAACGCGATGCCGAGGCCCCTGCCGGCTTCGGTGCAGTGGCGCCGGCATGGTAGACAGGGTGCGCATCACCGCAGGTCGACCATGCTGATCGCCCGTCTCGTCTTCGGTCTGCTGCTGCTGGCCGGCGTGCTGTGCTTTGCGATGTACATCGGCACCAGCCAGGTGGTGTGGCGTCAGCGCGGGCTGATCATCCTCAAGTGGACCATCCTGGCCGCGCTGGGCTTCTTCGCGGTGCTCATCCTCGAGCGTCTGGCGCTGGCGCTGTGAAGTAGCCCGGGTCCGGCAGCGCCGGGCGCGACTGGAACAGGTGGCTGGCGAAGAACCCCAGCGTGCGAGCATGGGCCAGCGCCGCGGCTTCGGCCTGATAGCTGCCGCGTTCCCAGCAATTGAAGCCGTGCGCCGTGCCGCCGTAGACGTGCACTTCGGCGGGCTTGCCGGCGAAAGCCTGGCGCACGCGCTCGACCGCGTCGAGCGGGATGTGGTCGTCGTTCTCGGCGTAGTGGAACATCATCGGGCAGCCCACGCCGCTGGCCAGGTGCAGCTGGTCGTGGATGCCGCCGCCGTAGAAGGCCACCGCGGCGTCCAGTTCGGTCAGCGCTGCGGCCATGTAGGCCAGTCGACCCCCCATGCAGAAACCGAAGGCGCCGATGCGGTGCGCAGCGGTCTGCGACATGTCGCGCAGCGTGTCGACCGCTGCGCGCAGGTCCAGCATCATCTGTTCGGGCTTGAGGCCGCCGGCCAGTCCGATGCCGCGCTGGCGGTCGGCCGCGGTGTAGCCGAGTTCGATGCGCGGCGCCTGGCGCCAGAAGATGTCGGGCGCCAGCACCACGAAGCCGTCCAGCGCGTACTGTTCGGCCACCGCACGGATGTGCGCGTTGACGCCGAAGATCTCCTGGAACAGCACCAGCCCGGGCCCGTGGCCGGCCGGCGGCAGCGCGACGTAGGCGTCGAAGGCGCCGCCGCTGCTGGGCACGCTGATCCATTGGGTGTCGATCGGGATGCTCATGGGTGTCCGTGCGTTGGGTTCAGAGGATGCGGCCCTTGCGGTACTGCGTGTGCTGTCGGCGGTTCAAGGGCGTGGCCCGGGCCGCTGCCGCGAGCGAGTGTGCCGCATGCGCGTGGGAGATGGCCAGCCCCAGCGCGTCGGCGGCGTCCTTGCCCGGCAGCGAAGGCAGCTTGAGCAGCCGCTTGACCATCTCCTGCACCTGCGCCTTGTTGGCCAGGCCATGGCCGACGATGGCCTTCTTCATCTGCAGCGCGGTGTACTCGGTGACGGCCAGCCCGCCGCTGACCAGCGAAGCCAGCGCCGCACCGCGCGCCTGGCCCAGCAGCAGCGTGCTCTGCGGGTTGACGTTGACGAAGACGATCTCGACCGAGGCGCAGGCTGGCTGGTAGCGGTCGACCACCTCGCGCACGCCGTCGAAGATGATCTTCAGCCGCAGCGGCAGGTCGCCACGCGGCGCTTCCAGCGTGCTGATGGTGCCGCTGGCCACGTAGGCCAGTCGATGCCCATCGGCTTCGATGACGCCGAAGCCGGTCTTCTGAAGGCCCGGATCGATGCCGAGGATTCTCATGATCGACGGAGGAGTGGAATAGCCATGGAACCGAGCCCAACGCATGAACCCAAAGACATCAAGCGGAAGCCGCAGACGGGCTTTGCCTGGCTGCTGGCTTCGCCCCCTTGAGGGGGCCGAGGCCGGACACGACAGGTCCGGTGGACCTGCCGTGCCTGCCGAGGAGCCTGGCCGTTGGCCAGGCGCGGCCAGCAAGGTGCGCCGAAGGCGCTTCGGGGGTGGGTCATGCTCTGTACTGGAAATACCAGCGCACCGAGTGGAAGAACACCGGTGCGGCGAAACACAGCGGCGCGACGCGGTCGAGCAGGCCCACGGCGCCGGTGATCGAAGGGCTGTTGCCCCAGTAGCGCACACCGGCGTCCCGCTTCAGGGCCTTCATGACGAATTCTCCCAGCGTGCCGGCACCTGCGGCGATGAAGGCCATGGCCAGCGCCTGCGGTGCCTTGAAGGGCGTGATCCAGTACAGCGCCGCGCCCACGAAGGCCGCGAACAAGACGCCGATGGCCCAGGCGCGCAGCGAGAACGAGCGGTCGATGTGCCGCGCCAGCGGACGCCTGCGCAGCCAGCGGCTGGCGGCCTCCTGGGCGATCTGCGCCGAGGCCGCCACCATCACCAGGAAGAACACCAGGAAGGCGCCGCGGCCCTCGTAGTTCGGAAACTCCAGCAGCAGCAGTGCCGGCGCGTGGCTGAGGCCGTAGACGCAGACCATGATGCCCCACTGGATCTTGGCGTTGCGTTCCAGGAAGCGCTCGGGATCGCCGGCCAGTGCGCTGACCACCGGGATGGCCAGGAAGACGTAGACGGGGATGAAGACGGTGAAGAAGTCGAACCAGCGCCCGCCGACGATCACGTACTGCATCGGCAGCACGACGAAGAAGGCCAGGATCAGGCTGCGGTGGTCGCTGCGCCGCGTGTGCGCCAGCGTGATGAACTCGCGCAGCGCCAGGAAGGAGATCACCGCGAAGAGCAGCATCGCGCCGCCGGCGCCTGCCACCCACGACAGCCAGAACACCACCGCGCCGACCCACACCGCGCCCAGTTCGCGCTTCATGCGCTGCAGGCGGTCCGAGCCTTCTTCGTCGCCGCGCCTCAGCGACAGCAGGATGGCCACCGCAGTGACCACGAGCAGCAGCCCGAACAGCACGACGAAGAGCAGGGCGACCTGCTCGCTCACCGTGAGGTCGCGAAGGCGGCTCATGGGGAGAGGGGCCGCAGTTCGACCACGGCCCGACGCGCGCGGTCGAGGAAGTGCCGCTTGTCCTCGCCCGGCTGCAACTGCAGCGGCGTGCCGAAGGTGGCCGTGCACAGGATGGGCACAGGCACCACCTCGCCCTTGGGCATCACGCGCTGCACGTTGTCGATCCACACCGGCACCAGCGTCAC
>LNFM01013833.1_pt1 | contig 10147 bp, 7 predicted proteins | sample 596031 | NCBI WGS metagenome assembly LNFM01 (sample SAMN04254537, study PRJNA301005) | activated carbon metagenome | isolation source: dual media filters at the Ann Arbor, Michigan drinking water treatment plant | place: USA: Ann Arbor | reverse complement strand
GATCCCACCGCGACGTCGGTGAACGCTGCGGACCTCGTCCTCGAGATCCGCTCGCCCAGCGGCGCCTACGGCCTGTTCGACGACGTCGTCGCGTGCACGGATCCGACGTGGCTGGCTGGCGGCGCGTGCCCGCAGGCGCTCGTCACCGCCGACGTCGACGGTGTCTACGAGATCGCGATCACGCAGGTCTCGGGCGCTGGCTGCATCGGCCCCGCGCCGTACACCGGCTGGGCCGCGATCAACGGCGTCGAGTACTCCCTGCCGGCGGCGCCCGACGTCGACGAGGCCCTCGTGAATTGCTCGGGCGCGTGACCCGTGGCCGACGACGCCCTCGTCCTGCTCTGCACGTGCCGCGACGCCGGCGAGCTGCAGATGCTCCGCGCCGCCCTCGAGGCCCGCGGCGTCCCCCTGCGCATCGAGGGCGCCACGACCCACGGCATGCTCGGCATGATCCACGGGGCGGGCCTCGCCCCGCGCGTGATGGTGCCTCCGCAGTGGCGAGCGACCGCGCGGGAGATCGCAGCCGAGATCGTCGGGCCCTTCGACGACGGCGGAGATGACGATGCACCGCGGGCGATCGCGGCGACGCCGTTCCGCGCGATGACCCCGGATCCGGACGAGCCCGACGGGGACGCCGAACCCGACGACGATGACGATGACGATGACGACGACGTCGCGACCGTGGCGCCCGCGCGCCGGAGCTTCGCGGTGCCGCTGATGCTCGCGGTGCTCGGGCTGCCGTGGGGCTTCGCGCACATCTACGCGCGGCGTCCGGTGCGAGGCCTCGCGCTGATGGTGACGGCCGCGATTGCAGCCGGGTGGGTGCTGTCGGGGTCGATGCTCGGCGCCTACCTGCTCGGCACGGTGGCGCTCGTCGACCTCGTCGGATCGATCGCGCTCATCGCCCGCGACAACCGGGCGACGCACTAGACGCCGGGCTTGGTGTCCCCGTCGTCGATCGCGGAGGTGTCCGCCGCGACCGTGGGCGCGTCCGCAGGCACGTCCGCCGCCGTGTCGCTCGCCTCGCCCGCCGTCGCGTCGTCGCGGAAGTCGGCGCGGTCGACATGCGACGGCCCCGTCGTGTACGCAGCCGGCCCCGCGCCGCCGAACTTCCGCATCGGCGACACGTCGTCCCCGAGCCCCGCGTCCGCGCCGCACGTGTCGTCCTTCTTCGCCGTCATCGCACCATCTAAGGCTGGTCATCGGCGCGCGGTCAATCGCGCGCACCACGTCGTCGGAGATCGAACCCAACGTGCGACTTCGGGGGCTCGAGGCCACGCTCCCCTGCTCCTCGGGTAGTCCGCACCACGGCGTGCGCACGACCGTGCGCACGAACGCGCCACCGTCGTCCGCTTGGTGACCTGGATCGCGAAGAATCCTCGTCGAGCACGGTTCCCTCCGACCGCACGAACCCGTAGCGTGTTGTCCGAGGGTCGAGACCGTGGTCACACGCACAACAGCAGGGTTTCATCGCTGGCTGGTCGTGGCATCCGTGCTCGCAGCACCGGGCTGCTACACGGGTGTCGGGGACTCGGCCGGGGGCGCCGACGGTGGCGCCGACGCAGGCGAAGGCGGCACCGCCGGAACGGCCGGTGACGCGGGCGATGCGGGCGACGGCCCCAACGCCGACGAGCTGCCGGCACCGACGACGCGGCTGTACCGACTCACGCATCCGCAGTGGGAGAACACGGTCCAGGATCTGTTCTACCTGCCCGAGCCCACGGGCCTGTCGGCCGACTTCCGCACCGATCCGTCCATCGGCGGGTTCATCTTCGACAACAACGCCGCGACCCTCGAGGTCGATCAGGCGCTGTGGCAGAGCTACCAGCGCGCCGCGGTGCAGGTCGCCGAGCAGGTGACGACGGACCCGGCGCTGCTCGCCGCGATCCTCCCGCCCGACGGCGGCGATCCGGCCGCGCGCGCGCAGACCCTCGTCGAGGAGCTCGGCCTGCGTGCGTACCGACGGCCGCTCACCGACGCCGAGGTCGGCGAGCTCGTCGCGCTGTTCGACGCGGCGCCACCGCTGTACGAGGGCGTCGATCCGTTCACCGCCGGCGTGCGCCTGTTGATCGAGACGATCCTGCAGTCGCCCCACTTCCTGTACCGCGTCGAGCTGAGCAGCACGGCGGACGGCGACGTCATCCCGCTGGGCGACTTCGAGATCGCGTCGCGGCTGTCGTACTTCCTGTGGAACTCGATGCCCGACGACGAGCTGCTCGACGCGGCCACCGACGCCTCGCTCGGCGACGCCGACGTGCTCGGCGAGCAGACCCTGCGCCTGCTCGACGACGTCCGCGCCCGCGCGGTGGTCGAGCACTTCCACGATCAGGTCTTCGAGGTCGAGCGCTTCGGCAACGCCGACCCGTCCCCGGCGTTCTACCCGGACGCCCCGGCGAACCTCGGCGAGCTCGCGACCGAGGAGTACAAGCGCTACATCGAGGACGTCGTCTTCGTCCGTGACGGCGGCATCGCCGACATGCTGACGTCGAACGAGACCTTCGTGAACGCGGACGTCGCCCGCATCTATGGCCTGCCGGGCACGTACGGCGCCGAGTTCGAGAAGGCCACGCTGGATCCGTCGCAGCGCGCCGGCATCCTCACCCAGCTCGGGTTCCTGGTCGCCAACGCGACCACGGCGAACCCCGATCCGATCCACCGCGGGGTCTTCGTCGCCAAGCGGCTGGCGTGCATGAACATCGCCGCGCCGCCCAACGGCGTGCCGCCGCTCCCGCCGTCCGAGGGCCGCTCGAACCGTCAGACCGTCCAGGACCACACCGAGCAGCCGGGCAGCTCGTGCGTCGGCTGCCACCTGAACATCATCAACCCGTTCGGCTTCCCGTTCGAGAACTACGACTCGGTCGGGGCGTGGCGCACCGAGGACGGCACCTTCACCGTCGATCCCGCGGCGACCGTGCTGCTCGACGACGAGAGCGTGCCGGTGGCCAACGCCGTCGAGCTCGCGGCGGCCCTCGCCGCCAGCCCGAGCGTGCACAGCTGCTACATGACGCACTGGGTCGAGTTCGCCTTCGGGCGACCGTCGGTCGACCAGGACCAAGCCTTCACCACGCGCGTGGGCGAGGCGTCGCAGGCGGGTGGCATGCCGGTCCGCGAGCTGCTGGTCGAGATCGTCAAGTCGAACGCATTCCGCAATCGCGCCGTGGAGGAACTGCCATGAAGATGCTCCGACGCAACGTGCTCAAGGGAATCGGCGGGGTCACCGTCGGTCTGCCCTTCCTCGAGGGGCTCGCGCCGCGCAAGGCCCTGGCCGCCGGCGAGATCGTCCCGCCGTACGCGATCTTCTTCCGCCAGGCCAACGGCGTCGCCTGTGCGCAGGACACCGATCTGGGCGCCGAGCCCGAGCGCTTCTGGCCGACGACCGAGGGCCCGCTGACGGCCGCGACCGTGGCCGGCCGCGCGATGGAGGAGCTCTCGGCGCACCTCGATCGCCTGCTCGTCGTCGGCGGCGTCAACATGCAGGACTTCAACTACGGGGACGGCCACGCCCGCGGCGCGCTGCAGCTCCTCACCGCCCAGGGCCCGACCGTCGAGGGCGTCGGCGGCGACTCCGAGGCCGCGGGCGAGTCGATCGACAACCGCATCGGCCGCGAGCTCAACACCGGCGGCCGCGACTCGCTGTTCCTCTACGCGGGCATGGACGGCTGGCTCGGCGGGCCGTGCCTCAGCTACCGCGACGCGGCGCAGCGCCGCGCGGCGATCCGCGACCCGCGTCAGGCCTACATGGGCATGATGGGCATCGACGAGTCGCAGTTCGAGAGCCTCGCGGCCCGGCAGAAGAGCGTCAACGACCTGGTCCGCGGGCAGATGCAGGCGCTGCAGGCCCGCCCCGAGCTGAGCGCGTCCGACAAGGCGCGCCTCGATCTGCACTTCACCTCGATCCGCGACCTCGAGAACTCGCTGTCGTGCAACCTCACCGCCGACGAGCAGGCGATGCTGGACGGCATGAGCCCCGGCTACGAGAGCGACGACGGCGACGCCGTGCTGAACGCGATCCGGGCCCACATGCAGATCGCCGCGCTCGCGGTGGCGTGCGGCTACACGCGGTCGGTCGCGATCCAGGTCAGCAGCGGCAACGACGGCTCGACCCGCTATCGCAACCTCGAGAGCGGCGACCTGATGGAGAACTACCACTTCCTGTCGCACCGTCGCGCGTCGCACGACTCGTCGGGTGGGATCATCGCCAACGCGGATCTCCTGCACCACTACGTCGACGTCCAGTTCGCGCAGACGTTCGCGTACCTGCTCGATCACCTCGCGCAGTACGACCTGCCCGACGGCTCGAACCTCCTCGATTGCGGCGTCTCGGTGTGGTGCAACGACAACGGCAACGGGCCGGGCCACTCCAACCGCAACATCCCGTTCGTGATCGCGGGCAGCGCGGCCGGCTTCCTCCGCCAGGGCGAGTACATCCGCCTGCCGGAGGAGACCAACCACGCGCGGATGCTCAACACGATCGGCAGCGCGGCGGGCCTGCGAAAGACCGACGGCAGCTTCATCGACGACTTCGGCGACCCGGGCCTGCCCCGCGGTGTGCTCGACGAGCTGCTCGCGTAGCCCGGGACCTCGGACGGCCCCCCGGTCGCGGTGACCCGGGGGGCGTGCGATCCTCCGCTCGATGCCGTTCCGCGGTTCCGACGACACCCCGGCCGTCCCGACGTTCGATCCGCTCGCGCGCTTCTTCGAGCTGCACGAGCACTTCGACGCAGATCGCGGTCGCTTCGGGGATCGCGTGCCGCTGCGCCTCGCCGCGGTCACCCTCATCACCGCGCCGGGCCAACCCGAGGCGTTGGTGTACCGCACGCGCGCCGCCGATGCCCAGCTGGCCGAGCACTTCGGCTGGCTGTCGGACGTGGACGCGGCGGTGCGACTGGTGCTCGCCGCCGCCCTCGTGCGCACCGACGAGTCCCCCGACGCGTTCGTCGCGACACTCGAGCACGCTCGGGCGTTGATGCGCGCGGCCGCGTTCCCGCGCGGCGGCGTGCACGAGGTGCTGGCGATCCTCGCGCTGCAGCGCGCCGTCGCCGGCCGCGAGATCGAGGCGGCGGACATCGATCGCATGAAGGCGATCTACGACGAGATGAAGCACTTCCATTGGTTCCTCACCGGGGCCGATGACTACACCGCCTGCGCGATGCTCATCGGCAAGCCCGGGATCCCGCTGCAGATCGTCGACCACGTCGAGGCCATCTACCGCCGGCTCGCGCGGGCGCCCAAGACGTGGGCCGGCGGCGCGCTGCAGACCGCGGCCAACGTGCTCGCCCTCGTAACGCTCACGCCGGACGAGGCCGCGAACCGGTTCCTCGAGGTCGCCGACGCGCTGCGGACCGCCGGGATCGCGATCAAGGGCGCGGAGTACGACGAGGTCGCGGTGCTCAGCTTCGTGCCCCGCTCCGCGGAGGGGATCGCCCAGATGGTCGTCGCCGATCGCGAGCAGCTCATGGCGCGCCTGCCGAAGCTCGACGGCGGCACCGCCACGAGCCTGGCGGCGAACCTGACCTTCGTGCGGCTGGTGCTCGCGGACGACCGCAAGGCGGCGCTCGGCGACGCGAAGCTGCTGCTGGACATGCAGGCGATCGCCTCCGCGCGGCAGGCCGCGGCCGTGGCCGCGATCGCGGCGACCAGTTGATCCACGGGCCCTGCGGCCGCCGCGGGCGCATTTGCGGTACCTTCGGGCGACGCCGGTGGCCGAATCGATCGCGACGTCGTGGCCCGTGCGGGCGCCCTGGGCCGTCCCGCTGGCGATGGCGGCCGTGACCGCGGGGGAGCTGCTCGCGCGCCGCAGTGCATCGGACGTTCCCGCGTTCGTGCTGGCGACCGCGACCGGGTTCGCGATGGGGGCGTGGCTCGCCGCGCTGTGTGGCCTCGTCGCGGTGATGGCCCGGCGACGCGGCTGGCACCTGCCGCGGTGGATGACGCCCGCTGGCGCGGCGCCGGTGCTCGCGGCCGCCCTCGTGACGTCGATCGTGGTGGTCGCGCTCGGCTGGGTCGCCCTCGACGCGGGGCTCGAGCTGGTGCGCACGCGACCGCTCGACTATCCGCAGACCGGCACGCAGCTCGGTCGCGCGGTGGTGCTGCTCGCCGCGCCCATCGGGGTGCTCGCGCTGGTCGTCGCGACGGGACCGCTGACGCGGTGGCTGGCCAAGGGCCGCCGCGCCCGGTTCGCGATCGCGACGGGCACGACGATCGCCGCGCTCGCGATCGCGGCGCACTTCGGCGCCGGCTCGTTCGTGATCTACTTCGGCGCCGGCGTGGCCGTGCTCGCGGTGATCCTCGGGGCGATCGCGGCAGCGACGTGGCTGCCGAGCGCCGCGAGCGGAGCCCGGGGCGCAGGCGCGACCGCGGCGCTCGTCGGGATCACCGTCGTCGGGATCGTCGGCCTGCGGCACACGGGCGCCCGCGCGCTGCTGCTGCACCACGGGCACCTGACGCCGACCCTGGTCGCGCTCGGCGTCGGGTTCTTGGATGGCGACGGCGACGGCGATCTCCCGCCGTGGCTCGGCGGGGGTGACTGCGACGACGGCGACGAGCGCGTAGGCGCGGTGGTGCCGGAGATCCCGGGCAACGGCGTCGACGACAACTGCTGGGCCGGCGATCGGGCCGCGACGCCCGAGCCGCCCTCCCCTGCGATCGTCGACGGGCCGCGGCCGCTGATCCTGCTGGTCACGATCGACACGGTGCGCCCCGACCACCTCGAGCTGTATGGCGCGTCGCGGGAGACGATGCCGGGATTGGGGGCGCTCGGGGAGCGCGGCCTCGTGTTCGATCGCGCGTACGCGCCGGCGAACCACACGTTCTTCGCGATGACGGCGCTGCTCGCCGGTCAGGCCACCGAGCGGATGATCACCCCGGTGCCCGGGCAGCAGGCCGGCGGCCTGCGCTACACCCGGTGGCTGCCGCAGCGGCTGCGGGAGCTCGGCTACTACACCGTCGCGATCGCGCCGCCGTTGGTGTTGGACGGCAAGCTCTCGCCGGCCGAGCTGCGCGTCGACGAGATCGACGTGGGCCCGTTCGACGCCGGCGAGAAGAACCGCGGCACCACCTCGCGGCAGATCGCGGATGTGGCGATCGATCGCCTCGAGCGGTGGTCGGGCAAGGAGCCGCTGGCGCTGTGGATCCACTTCATGGATCCCCACGCGGTGCACGAATCACCGGTGCGCTTCCCGGTCGAGCGTGTCCAGGACGCCTACGACAACGAGCTGTCCTGGGTCGACCTGCACCTCGGCCGCGTGCTCGCGGCCGCCGACGCGAAGGTCGGCGACGGCGGTGCGCTGGTCGTCGTCACCGCGGATCACGGCGAATCCTTCGGCGAGGACGGCGATTGGGGTCACGGATTTTCGCTGTACGAGCGCGAGATCCGGGTGCCATTGGTGGTGGCGGGGCCGGGCGTGCCGCAGGGCCGCCGATCGATGCCGGTGACGACATTGGCGGTGGCGCCCACGGTGCTCGGAATGCTCGGTCAGCCGCGCGACGAGGGGTATGAGTACCCGAGCCTCGTCGACGCGGATCCGTCGCCGGTGGTTGCAGAGAATCCGGCGTGGCTGTGGAACGAGGCGCGGCTCGAGGCGGCGTTGATCGAGGGCACGCACAAGCTGGTGTGGTCGCGGACGAGCAATACGGTGCAGCTGTTCGATCTCGCGGAGGATCCGGGGGAGCGGCGGAACTTGGCGGCGCTGGAGGTGGAGCGGCGGGATCGGATGTGGGGGGCGCTTCGCGATGCGCTCGAGGTCGGTCGGTAGGGGCGCCGACGTGTGGGCGCCGCCGCGAGCGCCGAGTCTCGCGGAGATGGCACGCACAGTGTTCGCCGATGTCGTGGTCGCACGCGCTCGCGGTTCTGCTAGGCTGAGTAGGATGGTGCGCCGGTGGGCAGTGGCTGGCTTGGTGGTGTCCGCGGCGTGCAACGACACGCCGGTCGAGGCGTCGAGCAGCACTGGCGCGGGTACGACCGATGCCTCGACGCAGGGCACCGCGACATCGAGCACCAGCAGCTCCAACGGTTCGAGCGCGACGACCACCGCGGACTCGACGAGCACGCAGGGGCCCACCAGCGACGCGAGCGATACGGCGACGACCACGACGGACACCGCGATGACCACCGGCGACGGAACCACGCATGGCGGGACCACGGGCGTCGCGACGACCGGGTCGACCGACACCAGCACGTCCACGGGCGACTCCTCATCGACGTCGACGACCGCAACGACGACCGACGGCACGACCGAGGCCACCTCCCACGCCAGCTCGGACGGCGGCCCCATGCTCCTCGATGTCGGCGTCGAGCCCGGGTGCGGCAACGGGGTGCTCGAGGACGGCGAGGTCTGCGACGACGGCGATCTCATCGGTGGCGACGGCTGTGAAGCCGACTGCACGAGCAGCGACGACGTGCAGCCGATCTGGACGCTCGAGCAAGGCGGGCCCTTCGGGTTCGCGGATTGCGGCGGCGGTGTCGCGTTCGACAGCGAGGACAACCTGATCCTCGCCGGGTTGTGGGAGGACCAGATCTGGGTCGGCAAGTACGACCTGGACTACGAGCAGGTCTGGGAGGTCACCTACCCGGCGGTGAGCGGTGTGGCCGGGTGCCTCGAGGTCCGCGTCGCCGTCGATGCGGCGGACAACGTCGCGGTCATCGGACCGCAGGATTCCGCGACGATCTACGACGTGTTCGTCGCGAAGCTCGGGTCGGACGGCGCAGAGCAGTGGACGGCGACCTTCGCGGGGCAGTCGCCGCAGACGGACAACGCGGGCGACATCTCGTTCGATCTCGACGGCAACGTGCTCGTGACCGGTGACCTAACCGACGCCGAAACCAATCGCTCCTTCTGGGTCGCCAAGCTCGACCCAGAAGGGGTGCTGCTCTGGTCGGACGAACACCTCGGCGCCGGTTGCTGCATCAACGGCGGGCGCGGAATCGCAGCAGACGCCGAGGCGAACGTATGGACGGCCGGATACGAGAGCCCGCAGATGTTCGAGACGGACATCTTCATGCGTCGGTACGACCCCGACGGTACCGTGCTGGCAACGGACGTCATCCTTGGCGTCGACGATGCTTCCCAGGACCTGGCTTACGGCATTGCGCTCGACGAGTTCGGCGACCGCATCGTAGTCGGGACCTCCCGCGTGGACACCGGAATCGACGACAACGACGCCTGGGTGCGCCGCTACGAGGGCGACGTCGAGCAGTGGATGACGCCATTCGAGGGCACGGGCACCGCGGAGGACTATGCGCTGGGCGTCGCCCTCGCCCCGGACGGCACCATCGTAGTGAGCGGCTTCATGTTCGACTCGCCCGCAGATGGACTGCGCAACCGATGGCTGGCGAAGCTCGCGGCCGATGGCACGTCGATCTGGCAGCGGCGACACCTCGATGAGAGCCCCGATGAAGGCTGGCGAGGCACGGCCGTCGCCTCCGACGGTCGAATCGCCGTGGCCGGTGTCGCGAGCTTTGCATTCCCTGCCATGGCCGAAGCGCGCTACGCTGTGTATCAACCGTGACCATCTACAACCGGTACACCCAGGCCTTGAGTCGAACGGAGTAGGTCACCAAGTTTAGCCCCGAGGCACCAGCCATCGACCAGAGGACATTACTGCCGCCCTGAACAAGATCAGTCGCGGGCGCCAGCGGCACCGTATACTCGACGATGGTGGGCCGGTTGCTCACCATCGCATGCACTACACGAACCGAATCCGTGCCCAACTGGTCGTTCACGGTTAACGTGGTAGCAGTCCCGCTCGCCTGCGAACCGGAGATCGACATCTCGGTTATCATCCCGACTGCATTGGACGGCACCCGGATGGCCGCAGGGATCCCTGTGGGCCCCGCGGACGCGATCGCGTCGATTCCATCGAAGAATACCACGCGATCACTGCCGGATAGCAGTTCGATGCTTTCCCCGTAGGGTCGGTACGGAGCGGCGTATTCGCCGTCGACGAGCCAGACTGAGTCGATCACAACTACTCGACCCGCCGCACCTCCCGCGTCCGCGAAAAACGGGAACAATCGAACGCGAAACGCTCTGGGACCTTGAACGCCGGCAAGCGTCCCCTCGAACCGAGCCGTCAAGGAACGCACGCGCCACCCCTGGCTCACGTTGTCAGTGTCGGAGTAGAAGCCGAGCTGCGTCGCGACGCTTCC
>LNFM01013832.1_pt1 | contig 10150 bp, 9 predicted proteins | sample 596031 | NCBI WGS metagenome assembly LNFM01 (sample SAMN04254537, study PRJNA301005) | activated carbon metagenome | isolation source: dual media filters at the Ann Arbor, Michigan drinking water treatment plant | place: USA: Ann Arbor | reverse complement strand
TCGGGGAGGCGATCGGTTTGGTGACTTCGCGGACGTCGACGATGCGGGGCATGCTGGGTTTCCGGTCAGGGTGGCTGGGTATTCGCAGGTTTTTCCGCTTATCCGCGTTGCGGAGGGCGGGGCAAGTGTATAACGAGCCATGCCGGTGTCGCAGCCATCCCGGCTTGTTATCAATAAGTATATGTTTTTATTGATAATTTATTCAATTTCGCAATCACGGCTTGTTTGTATTCTTATGTAAGTCTGTCGTAAGTCATGCGCATTATGGTGTCACCGTGCAGTGACTTGCACTTGGATAGAAGGAAACACATGGGTAGAGGGCGCATCAAGGCGGAACCGGTCGATCCGAACAACTCCATCGCCAGCCGCATCCGCACGGCGATGACGGCCTGCGGCATGAAATCCGTGGCCGAACTCGGCCGTCGCATCGGCCTGCCGCGCCAGACGGTGCATCGCTGGATCAACGGCGACACCAAGAACATGACTCACGAAAACCTCTACAAGGTTGCCGACGTGCTGCAGGTGCGTGCGCGCTGGCTCGCGGTGGGCGACACTGCGCCGGCGCAGATCGACCTCGGCGAGGGTGATGTTGTCGGCCTGATCAAGATTTACGAATCGATGCCCTCGGCAGCACGCGACCAGTGGCTGGCCATCGGCCGCACCCTGCTGGCCATGCATACGGTGGGCAAGGGTACCGCTGTCGATCCTTATCCCGGCCTGCCGCCGCTGCAGCCGTTGCAGGATAAAACCGCCGACAAGTCGGAGCAATCCACCTCTTCCTGAGGGTTTTTCCCGCTGTCGCATTCACGTCGGTGGCGCCCTGCCGCTCCGTATTGGTAACCTCGGGTTTTGACAACCGGGATTACCGCGCCTTCGCGCGCAAGTTTTCGCCATGCGCAGCCTCGACCAACTGATCCGTTGTGCCGGCATCGTGCTGATGCTGACGGTTTTTCCCGCGACGCACGCTGCCGGACTGAATGCCGACGCGCAGGCTTTCGTGCAGGAGATGGCCGAGCGGCATGGTTTCCAGCGCGAAACGCTCGAACGCATGCTGCGGGGAACGAAATTCCTGTCCTCGATCATCCGCGCGATGGATACACCGTCCACTTCGTTGCCTTGGCGCGAATTCCGGCCGCGCCATGTCAACGACGCGCGTTTCGAGGGCGGGCTGCGTTTCTGGGCGGAACATGCCGCGCTGCTGGAGCGCGCTGCGGCTGAATACCGGGTGGCGCCGGAAATCATCGTTGCCACCATCGGCATCGAAACCCTCTACGGCCGCAATACCGGGCGCGTCAGCGTGCTTGATGCGCTGGCGACGCTGGCCTTCGGTTATCCCCGGCGCGCCGCATTTTTCCGCGGCGAACTCGAACAGTTCCTCCTGCTCGCGCGCGAGAACGGCTGGCCCCCTGACAGCGTGCGCGGATCCTTTGCCGGCGCCATCGGCGTGCCCCAGTTCCTGCCCAGCAGCTACCGCAAATATGCCGTCGACTTTGACGGCGACGGCCGGCGCGACCTGCGTGGCGTTGCCGATGCGATTGGCAGCGTCGCCAACTACTACCGCGAGTTTGGCTGGCGCATGGGGGAGCCCGTGGTGATTCCGGCCGATCCCGGAGGCAGCGAACTCGATCCGCTGCTGGCGGCCGGTATTGCGCCGCATCTTGCGGTGGGCGAGTTCCGCAAACGCGGCGTGTTGCCGCTGGATCCCGTGGCGGACGACATGCCGGCGGCGCTGATCGTGGTCGAGGCCGACACCGGCCCGCGCCATTTCCTGGCGCTCAACAATTTTTATGTGATCACACGTTACAACCGCAGCATCAATTACGCGATGGCGGTGCATGAACTGGCAGCGATGTTGCGCCAGTTGCGGGGCAGGGCGAAGCCCTAGGCGCCGGTTTCCGCCCTTGCCGGGTCGCGCAGAAAGGCGACCAGGTGGTCGAGTTCGAGGCGGATGCCGATTTTTTCGCCGATGGCGTGGTTATGGTGGCTGGGTACCAGGGAATACACTTCGCCGCCGCCGGGAAGACGCAGCGTGTAGAGGAATTCGGCACCGCGGAAGGCGCGGTGCAGCACGGTGGCCTGCAGCGGACTGGCGTCATCGTGCAGCATATCGTCCGGGCGCAGCAGCACATCGACTGCAGCGCCGGCGGGCCAGGGCAGCGTGGAGTCCGGCTGGAATTCACCCAGCTCCAGCCTGATGCGACCATTTTCGAGCAGCGTGCCCGGCAGGAAATGGCCCTGACCGAGGAATTCTGCGGCGTAACGCGTCTGCGGTTCGTGATAGAGATGGTAAGGCGTGTCCCACTGCTCAATACGGCCGTCCTTCATGATGCCGACCATGTCGGCGATGTTGAAGGCCTCGTTCTGGTCGTGGGTGACCAGCACAGCGGTGGTGTGTTCGCGTTTCAGGATGTCGCGCACTTCCAGGCTCAGACGCTCGCGCATCTCGACGTCGAGATTTGAGAAGGGCTCGTCGAGCAGGAGCAGCTGCGGCCGCGGCGCCAGCGCGCGGGCCAACGCGACGCGCTGCTGCTGGCCGCCGGACAGTTCCTGCGGATATTTTTTGCCCAGATCGGCGAGGCCGATCATGTCCAGCAGTTCGGCGACGCGGGCTTCGCGTTCCGAGGGTGGCGTTTCGCGCAGGCCGAAGGCAATGTTGCCGACGATTGTGAGATGCGGAAACAGCGCGTAGTCCTGGAACACCACGCCGATGCGGCGTTTTTCCGGTGCCACCGTGAAGCCCTGCGCGCTCATCACCACCTGGTCCAGCGCCACGGTACCGCCGAGCACCGGCTCGAAACCGGCGATGCAGCGCAGTACCGTGGTTTTGCCGCAGCCACTGGCACCCAGCAGGCAGGCAATCATGCCGGGCTCGACATGGAAGCTGACGCCCTGCAGCACAGGCGTGTGTGCGTAGGCGTGGCTGACGTCGGTGAAATCGAGTCGTGCAGGCATGTAGAAATTATAGCGTTTTTGCCGCTGATAATGATTCTTGTTAAAATGATTTGTTGAGTAATTTCCATTACTTACGGTCCACCTATCCTTCATTGAACCCAGTGCCGGCTAATCCGGCACTGCCTGTCAGATGACACTCATCAGCATCACGCAACCCGTCCACGGCGGATTCGCCGCCCGTGCCCGTCTGCCGCGGCTGCTGACGGTCATCGCCGTCGTGGTCGCCGCAGTGCTGGCTTTGCCGGTGGTCGTCGTGCTGCTCAATCTGCTGGCTCCTTCAACCGACACCTGGCGCCACCTGGTCGAGACGGTGCTTGCCGACTATGTCGTGAATTCGCTGCTGCTGATGCTGGGTGTTGCTTTCGGCGTCATTGTCGGCGGCGTCGCTACGGCCTGGATTACCACGATGTGCAGTTTCCCCGGCCGCCGCGTCTTTGAATGGGCGCTGCTGCTGCCGATGGCGATGCCGGCCTACGTGATGGCCTATGCCTATACGGATCTTCTGCAGTTCGCAGGTCCGGTGCAGACGGCCCTGCGCGAACTGACAGGCTGGGGTGTGCACGATTACTGGTTCCCGGACGTGCGTTCACTCGGCGGCGCAGTCGTCATGCTGGCGCTGGTGCTGTATCCCTATGTCTACCTGCTTTCGCGTGCGGCCTTCCTTGAGCAGTCCGACAGCATGATCGAGGTGGCTCGGGTGTCGGGTTACGGTCCTTGGGGCACTTTCCGCCGTGTTGCGCTGCCGCTGGCGCGGCCGGGCATCGTCGCCGGCACCGCGCTGGCGCTGATGGAGGCGCTTGCCGATTACGGCACCGTGGCCTATTTTGGCGTCCAGACTTTCACCACCGGCATTTTTCGCGCCTGGTTTTCGCTGGGTGACCATGTCGCCGCGGCGCAGCTGTCGGCCATGCTGCTCGGATTCGTGTTCCTGGTGCTGCTGCTCGAACGCTTCACCCGCCGTGGCGCGGCTTTCCACTCGGTGTCGCACCGCAAGCGGCTGCGTAATGTCTACCCGCTGCGCGGCCTGCGCGCCGTCGCCGCGGTGCTGTTCTGCGTGCTGCCATTGGTGTTCGGTTTCCTGCTGCCGGCCGGCGTGATGGCGCACATGGCCTTCACCTCGGGGGATGCCCAGTTCGGCGCGCGTTACCTGACGCTGACCGGTAATACCGTGACACTCGCCGCGGTGACTGCGCTGCTCACCGTGGCGCTGGCTTTGGTTGTGGGTTATGCCGGGCGCATGTCGCCGACACGCGTCGTGCGCGTATCCAATCGTATCGCCGGCCTCGGTTATGCGGTGCCGGGTGCGGTGATTGCCGTCGGTGTGCTGATTCCGGTGACCCGGCTTGACCATATCCTTGCCAGCTGGGTGCAGTCGCTGACCGGTGCCAATCCCGGCCTGATCCTGACCGGCGGCATCGCCGCGCTGGTTTATGCCTACCTCGCGCGTTTTTTTGCGGTGGCGCTGCAGACGGTTGATGCCGGCCTCGCCAAGATCACGCCGTCGATGAATGATGCCTCGCGTTCGCTGGGCCTGGGACCCGGCGCGACGCTGGCACGGGTGCATGCGCCGCTGCTCTGGCGCAGCGCGCTGACGGCGGGGCTGCTGGTATTCGTGGACGTTATGAAGGAACTGCCGGCGACCTTCGTGATGCGCCCCTTCAATTTTGACACTCTCGCTGTGCAGGCCTACAACCTCGCTTCCGACGAACGCCTCGCAGAAGCGTCAACGGCAGCGCTCACCATCGTGCTGGTGGGGCTGCTGCCGTTGATCCTGCTGTCGCAGATGATGCTCAGGCCGGGGCCCGGGCAGTCCCGCGATTGATGCGGTTTACTTGTAGCCGACCTTGTCGAAGATCTTCTGTGCTGCCGGCTGATTCTTGCCCAGGGCGCTGATGTTCAGCGTGTCCATCTTGAAGTTGCCGAGAGAGGCCAGTTCCGCATTCTTCAGCGGGGCGCCCTTGACCACCGGCCATTCGTTGTTGCCGTTGGCGAAGTAGGTCTGGGCGCTGTCGCTGGCCAGATATTCGAGGAACCGGACAGCGGCGGCCTTGTTCGGCGCGGTCTTGATCACGCCTGCACCTGACACGTTCATGTGCGTGCCGAAACTTTTCTGGTTGGGCCAGATCACGCCGGTGGCAGCGACCACTTTCTTGTCCTCGGGTTTTTCCGATTTCATCAGGCGCGCATAGTAGTAGCTGTTGCTGATCGCCACTGCGCATTCGCCGGCGGCGACGGCCCTGATCTGGTCGGTGTCGCCACCCTTGGGTGCGCGCGCGAAATTGTCGACCACACCCTTGGCCCACTGCTCGGCCTTGGCTTCACCGAGGTGCTCGATCAGTGCGCTCATCAGCGACAGGTTGTAGATGTGGCTGCCCGAGCGGGTGCAGACCTTGCCCTTCATTTTCGGGCTGGCGAGGTCTTCGTAGTTCTGGACTTCGGCCGGATTGATCGCGGACTTGTTGTAAATGATTACCCGGGCGCGGGCGGAGAAGCCGAACCACTGGTTGTTCGCGGCACGCATGTGGGCGGGCAGGCGTTCGGCCAGCACTTTCGACTCGATCGGCTGGAACAGTCCCATCTGTTCGGCGCGCCACAGGCGGCCGGCATCGACGGTAATCAGCACGTCGGCGGGCGAGGACGCGCCTTCATTGCGGATGCGCTGGATCAGCGGATCTTCACCGGCTTCGATGCGGTTGAGCTTGATTCCGGTGGCCTTGGTGAAACCGCTGTACAGCGCCTCATCGGTTTGGTAGTGGCGCGAGGAGTAAAGATTGAGGTCCTGGGCGACAGCCTGGATGCTGAAGAGGCCGGTCAACAACAATGATAGTACGACGGGACGCATAAAATATCCTTTTAAAACAGATGGTTGAATTAATATCCAGGGTGTTCCGCAGTAATACTAACAATAATTATTCTCGTTATCAAGACAAATGAGAATCATTGCTATTTGTGCGGATGCCCGTTGCTCTCTGTCCGAGTAGGGGCGGTGATGGTGAAGGCGTCCGGCGCAGCATTGCCGGCCGTCAGGAAGATTGTTTGATTTACTGCGAGAACGCCGTGTTCAGATCGGCAGGCGGCGAGCACCGTTGTAGCGGTTTTTCCAGTAACGCTGGCTCATATCGACAATTTCCACCGCGCCGCCGCGGCTGGGCGCGTGCACGAAGCGTGAGTTGCCCAGATAGATGCCGACATGGGAGAAGGGGCGGCGCAGGGTGTTGAAGAACACCAGGTCGCCGGGCTGAAGGTCGGATTTGTCGATGATCTCGCCGACGCGGCTGATTTCAGCCGCATTGCTTGCCTTCAGCGCACGGCCGGTGATCTGCGCATACAGGAAACGGATCAGGCCGCTGCAGTCAAAACCGGTTTCGGGTGAGGAGCCGCCCCACTTGTAGGGTACACCGATGAACCCGAGCGCGCGCAGCGCCAGTTCCTGGGCCTGGGCAAACAGGCCCGGTTCCGTGACGGCAGGTATGTCCGTGCCCCCCGTGATGCGCAACGATTCGTCGGCTGCGGCGGTGAAAGGCAGGCACAACAAGAGCGCGAGCGTGGTGGCGGTTTTTCTCATGGCCGGAATCTAGATGATAACAAGTTGATTGTAAAGGTTAATTAAAGGCTGATTATTGTGCACTTATGCCGCCGAGAATGGCCGTGCCGGGGGGTAAACTTCGATCCCGATCAGCCGTTAAACATATCCCATGAACCCGCTCAATCCCATCAGGCTTATCGCCGCAGCCGTTCTGGCCTGCATCGTTGCCGCGTCGTCTCCGGCTTTCGCGCAGACCACGGTCGAGGTCATTCCGCTCAGTTTCCGCAGCAGCGAACAGGTGATCCCGGTGATCCAGCCGCTGCTCGGCCGTGATTCCAGTGTCAGTGGTTTCCAGAACCAGCTGGTGATCCGCGCGACACCCGCCGAACTGGCACAGGTCAAGCGCGTGCTGGCGAGCATCGACAAGGCGCCGCGGCGGCTGCTGATCACCGTGCGCCAGGATGCCGATCTTGAGCGTGACCGCCGTGAAACCGAAGTCTCCGGCAGCGTCGGCAACGACAACGCACGCGTCACCATTCCCGGCGGCAGTTCGCGTGGCGGCGGCAATGTCGTGCTGCGCGACGGCGACGACCGCCTGCGCGCACGCATCATCGATTCGCGGCAGATCAGCCGCGACAGCTCGGCGCAGACCATCCAGGTTCTGGAAGGCTCCAGCGCCTTCATCCGCATTGGCGAATCGCGCCCGGTGAGGAGCCGCCAGGTCGTGCGCACGGTGGTGAACGGCCAGATCGTCGACCGCGTGGTCGAAGGCACCGAATACCGCGACGCCAATACCGGCTTCAGCGTGATGCCGCGGCTGCAGGGTGACATTGTCACCCTCGACATCAACCCGCAGCGCGACACCTTCGATGAGCAGCGCCGCGGCACGGTCAACGTGCAGCGGGTGACGACCACGGTGTCCGGCCGCCTCGGCGAATGGATCGACCTCGGCGGCACGGGTGATGCGCGCAGCGACGAGCGATCGGCGCTGCTCGGACGCAGCAGCGGCCGTATCGAGGAGCGGCGCGGCGTCCAGGTGAAGGTCGAGGAGCTGCCCTGACCACTGTCTGAGCACGGCCGCAAAGCCGTGCTTGCGCCGGGCATGCCGAGGCATGAAAAGCTACCTTTCCGCGTACAAGCGCAAGCGCACCCGGCTGATCGTCGGCCTGCTGCTCGCCCTGCTGATCGTGCTGTCCCTCCTGTCCTACATGGTGTGGTCGGCCTACGGGCAGGCCATGCACGAAGCCGAGGTCACCACGCGCGACTTTGCCGCGCTGATTGAGTCAAGGCTCGAGGCGACCCTGCGCCGGGCCGATGCCGAGCTCGCCGAAATCCAGCGCAATTTTCCGCGTGAGGCGCTGGACAGGGAGGCGGTGCCGCGGCATGTCGCGCGCTGGAACGCCGAGTTCGATGCGCGCCTTGCCACGTTTCCGTCGGTCGTCGGGCTGCGCATATTCGATGCCGGCGGCGACCTGCTGTATTCGAGCGGGCGCGACCAGGTCGCCCCGGTCAACATTGCCGATACCGGCCATTTCCGCAGGGTGAAGGCGTCCCCGGAGCGGGGCAGGCCGGAGTTCTCGGATGTGCTGACCACACGCACGTCCGAACAGGACACCCTGGTCATCGCCAGGGGTCTGTACGCTCCGGACGGCAGGTTTCTGGGCATGGCCGCCATCGGCGTGCACATCCGCCATTTTCTCGATCTGTTCAGGACGCTTGACCTCGGACCGGGCGGCAATGTCGCGGTCTATCGCAACGATGACTTCAGGCTGGTCATGCGCTGGCCGCAGCTGCCTGACAAGGTGAACAGGCCGCTGCCTGAACACAGCCCGACGCGCGCCGCGCTGGCCGGAGGCCGCGACCGGGCGACGATCGAAATTCAGTCGGCGGCGGACGGCACGGTGCGCATCTACAGTTACCGCGTGGCCGGCCAGTATCCGTTTTTTGTGTCGGTGGGCGTGTCCCGGCATTCCGCGCTGGCCGGCTGGCGCAGCCATTCGCTGATGGCGGGACTGTTCGCGGCCAGTCTGCTGATCCTGCTGGCCGTGCTGATTTTCCAGTGGCTGCGCGCCGAATCGGCCGTTGCACGCTTCAATGTCGAACTGGAGGACCGGGTGCGTGCCCGAACTGCAGAGGTGGAAGCTTTCTCCTATTCGATATCGCATGACCTGCGCACACCGCTGCGCGGCATTTCCGGCATCGCGCGCCTGTTTGAAACCGATTACGCGGCCAGCCTGGACGACGCGGGCAGGGATATGCTGAGGCGGATGCGGGAGTCGGCCATCCGCATGGGAGAACTGATCGAGGATTTGCTCAGGCTGTCGCGCCTGACCCGCCTTGACATCGTGCCGGAGACAGTCGATCTGGCAGGCGTCGCGCGCGATATTGCCGGCCGGCTCCGGCAGGAGGATCCCCGTCGCCAGGTGAACTTCGTGTTTCCGGAGCGGTTTGAGGCCTGCTGTGACAGGCGGTTGATCGAGGTCGTGCTGGAGAACCTGATCGGCAATGCCTGGAAGTTCACCGGAAAACGCGAAAATGCGCGCATTGAATTCGGCGTGAATGACGGGAAAGGCATGCGCGAATATTTCGTGCGCGATAACGGCGCCGGATTTGATCCCGCCCATGCCGGGCATCTGTTTACGCCTTTCCACCGCCTGCACCGGGACGATGAATTCCCCGGCACCGGCATCGGCCTCGCCACCGTGCAGCGGATCATAGAGCGCCACGGCGGCAGCGTGCGCGCAGCGGGCAGTCCGGGGGAGGGCGCCACATTCTTCTTTACCCTGAAATCCGGAGAGGGCTGAATGGGGCCGCAACCCATCCTGCTGGTCGAGGACAACGACCTTGATGAAATGCTGACGCTGAGGGCATTCCGCGACAATGGTCTTGAGCGTCCGGTGCTCGTGGTCCGTGACGGACAACAGGCTGTGGATTATCTGGCGGATGACGACAAGGCGTTGCCGGCCCTGGTATTGCTCGACCTGAAACTGCCGAAACTGGGCGGTTTCGAAGTCCTGCAGCGCATGCGCGCCGCGCCACGCACCCGCTGGGTGCCGGTGGTCGTGCTGACGTCTTCGCTGCAGGCGGACGATCTGCGTGAAAGTTACCGGCTCGGCGCCAACAGTTATGTCGGCAAGGCGCTGGACTATGACCGTTTCTCGAAGGAAATCGGGGCGCTACTCCGTTACTGGCTGGCCATCAACCAGTCCCCGCAACCCGACAAGGAGTGAGGCGGTCGGGCCGCTCAGAACGAGGATCCGGGCTGTTTCAGGAAATCCTGCTCCCCGGCGCTTGATTCGCGGCCGAGGATGCGGTTGCGGTGGGGAAAACGGCCGAAGCGGTGCACGACATCGCGGTGGCGCACGGCGTAATCCACGAAGCCGGCGAAGGCGCTGCTATCGGCCTCCGGCACACCGGCTGCCAGCGCAGTGAACAGCGCGACGCTGCGCTCCTGCATCTCCATGGATTCCGCGTGTTCCAGCGGCAGGTAGAAAAACACCCGTTCGATTGCGCGCAACTTCAGGTCAGCGCCGGCGGCGATGCCCTCGAGGGCAAGGCGCAGCGCGAGACCGTCGTGGGCGAAGGCCTGCGGGGTGTCGCGGTAGATGTTGCGCGGGAACTGGTCAAACAGCAGGATCAGCGCCAGCCGCCCGCGTGGCTCGCGCGCCCATT
>LNFM01013831.1_pt1 | contig 10151 bp, 9 predicted proteins | sample 596031 | NCBI WGS metagenome assembly LNFM01 (sample SAMN04254537, study PRJNA301005) | activated carbon metagenome | isolation source: dual media filters at the Ann Arbor, Michigan drinking water treatment plant | place: USA: Ann Arbor | reverse complement strand
CGAGAGCACGATGCGATCGATAGGGCCCGTGTCCATCGCCTCGAGCTCGGCGGTGATGTCGATGTCGAGCGGGATGGGCAAGAGCTCACCGATCGGCTGCGGCAAGCTGTTCCCGAGGATGCGTTGCTCGGGCACCTCCTGCTCGACCTCGAAGTCCGCCACGCCACAGCCCGCGAGCAGCGCGAGCGAAACCCAGAGCATCCTCATCCTCATCCGTTACCTCTCGTCGGCGCCCATGTCCGGGGTCAGGGAGCGCGGATCCCCATCGATGTCGATCGTCACGTCGTCGTCTGGCATGGCGACGTTGCTCGCCGCGCTGTTCTCCGCGATCCGGTAGAACGTCGGCTCGTCGTAGTTCACCGGGTTGACCTCGATGAAGTTCGCGAGGCCCTCGAGGTTGGTGCCACCGGGCGACGGTACGCCGTCGAAGAGCGTGTAGGTCGCCTCGCAGGTGGCGTTGTTGTTGTTGTGCACGATCGAGCTCGTGACCTCGAACGAGGAGGCGCAGTCCAGGCCTGATCGGGAGCTGGTGTTGCTCACGTTGCTCGCGATGGTGTTGAACGCGAACTTCGAGCTCCCCATGGGGCGCGTGATCTGGACGCCGCCGAAGGACGTCGTCGATGCGCCGTTGTTCACGACGATCGAGTTCGTGATGGTGAAGCGAGCGTCACTCACGGCGATGCCGCCCCCCGTGTTCTCGACGAGGTTGCAGCGGTCCATGATGAGGTCGCCCCTTGCGACCCGGATGGCGGGCCCCTGGTGGTGGTACACGGTGACGCGGTGGAGCGCGAGCGCGCCGCCCACGTCGGAGACGCTGAACGCGCCGTTGAGCGAGATCGGCGTCTGCATACCGATGACGGTGACGTCGGACACGATCGCCTTGGCCGCCTGGCCATCGAGGCGGATCACGCTCTCGGTACCCGACTCGATCTCGGCCCCCACCTCCGCGACCACCTCGATCGCGCGATTGGTCAGGCGCACCGTCTCCGTGCCGTCCGTACGACCGGCGGCGAGCTTGATCACGGGGCGCCCCTGATCGACCGCCTCGGTCAGCGTGCCGCACGGCTCGTCCCGCGTGCAGTCCGCGCCCGTGCCGTCGGGCGCCACGTATGCGACGTCATCCGCCTCCGCGCACTGACCGGACGCGAGACAGGCCTGCGAGAGCGTGCACTCGGCGTGCGACACGCAGTTGCGACACTGATTGTCGGAGCCGCACACCAGCGAGGGCGCACACGCGTCTTGGTCAGCCGCCGTGCACTGGACGCACTGGCCATCGTCGCAGACGGGCGTTCCGCCCATGCAGTCCTCGCTCGTCTCGCAGGCGGGCCCCGTCATGTCGTCGGAGTCCGGAACCACATCGCCGCCGTCGAAGTTCGGGTTGTCCTTGTAGCAAGCCGAGGCGAGCGCCAGCAGGGCGATGAGGTTGCGCATGGAGGCCTCCATCAAAATGATCCGCTCCAGCCGACGATCGCGTGGTTCGCGCCGACCGACGCCGTAGGTGAGCCTACGCGCGACTCGCCGCCGGTCGCGGTGACAAACAGCACGATGCCGACGGTGGCAACCGCGGCTCCGGCGACGGCGAGCCCGATACCGAGGGGTGCCGTATCGCGGTACCGCGCCTGCGAATCGGGGATGCCTTGCGGGTCCTCGTCGGTGCCGATGAGGATCGCGCCGGCGACGAGCACCACCCCTCCGCCGGCCAGGAGCGAGATGGGGAGCAGCTTCGAACGCTTCGCGGCGATGGGGCGCTCGGGGCCGGCGGGCGCGACCGGCTCTGTGGTCGAGCCCCCGGCGCCGACGTGCGCGTCACCGACGAACGACGTCAGGATCGTGCCGACCGTCGCGGCGAGCACGTCATCGGTGCATTGTTCGCAGGTGCGCTTGTCGACCTTCGACTCGCCGGTCTTCGGATAATAGTGGGTCGCGATCACGAGGGTGCGCAGGCCCGTGGCCGACGAGGGCCCGGCATCGACGCGCACGTACACCACCGCCGGGGCGATGGCGCTGCCGATGATCGCGGACCTCGCGCAGACTTCGTCCTCGACCGCGAAGCAATCGATCGCCGTATTGATGGCATCGGGAGGGAGCGGTGACGGCACGAGGGTGTAGCCGTGCTCGCGGAGCCAGCTCTCGAACGTGGCGGCGAGCGCCGGCTGCACGCTCGGCTCTCCCGTGACCACGACCCCCACCTGCGTGTCCGCGCCCACCGAGGAGGCGGCGGCCATGACGAACGCGAGAGCGAGAAGGGCGTGGCGCATTACTTGTCCCAGTTCAGCACGGAGATCCGGTTCTCCCGGTCCTTGGATATCGTCACTTTCACCTGTTTGGTGAAATCGCGCTCCTCGTTTTTGAGAACGACGGTGTAGGTAGCGCCGACGGTCAGTGGGATCTCCTGGTACGTGTCGCCGTACCGCTTGCCCTTGATGTAGACGGTGAGAGCGGGGTCCGCCGAGATCTTGAGGATCGCGGTCTCCGTCTTGGAGGGCACGCGGGACGACGGCCTGGCATCCGGCGCGAGCGGCGCCGCATCGACGACGATCGCCGCGTCGGGCGCGGGCGCATCCACGGGGACGGGGGCGGCGTCGACGGGGCTCGGCGCGGCGTCGATGGGGAGGGCGACCTGCACGCTCGCGTCCGAGGGCGATGCGGCGGCATCGATCACGGCCGGTCCCTGCGCGACGGGGGCCGTGGTCGGATCGCTCGAGCGCGTGGCGGCGATGATCCCGAACGTCGCGAGCGACACGAGTACGACGCCGACCGCGGCGATGACGAGCCGGCCGGACTTCTTCGGTCGCTCCGAGAGCTCGATCGTGTGCGTCGGGGCATTGCGGACGGACCCCAGGCTCGGCATCGCGGCGGCCGGCGCGCCCTGGGCGTAGTTCGCGGTCGTTGCCGCGTAGGGATTCGCCGGCACGGGCGTCGGGACCCCGGGGAGCTGATTCGCGGACGGCCGGTTGCGCATCATGCTCTGCCGCACGGGCACCTGATGCGGGAAGCGCTCGGCGAGGGTCTGCATGAGGAGCTCGCGGCCGTTGCGCGGGGCATCGGCGCAGGCGAGCAGCGCACGGATCGCGTCCTCGGCGGTAGCGTAGCGAGCAGGCGCCTCCTTTTCGAGGAGCTTCATCACCACGCGCTCGAGATCCTTCGGAATGTCGGCGCGAATCGAGCGGGGGCGCGGAATCTGCCCGAACAGCACGGCCGCGAGCACGGCGCGCGTGTCACTGCCTTCGAAGAGCCGTCGCCCGACGAGCATCTCCCAGAGCATGATGCCGACGGCGAACAGGTCGCTGCGCCCGTCGAGCGCCTGGCCGTTCGCCTGCTCCGGGCTCATGTAGGCGGGCTTGCCCTTGATGAAGACCGACGCGGTGGCCTCGCTGGCGGCACGCGCCTTCGCGATGCCAAAGTCGGAGACCTTCACCGCGCCCTCCCACGAGAGCAGCACGTTATGCGGTGAGACATCGCGATGCACGACCCCGCGGACATCGGTGCCGACGGGCAAGTCGTGGGCATAGCCGAGACCACGCAGGACCTCGGAGATCGTGAAGATCACGACGGGGATGGGCAGGAGTCCCGTGCTCGAGAGGCCGTCGAGGTCCTTGCCATCGACGAGCTCCATCACGAGGAACAGCCGCCGCTCGGCGTCGCGGTCGAAGTCGAGCACCGACACGATGTTCGGATGGACGAGCTGACTCGAGATGCGCGCCTCGGCGACGAACATCTGCGCGAACTGCTCGTTGTCGGAGTAGCCCGGCAATACGCGCTTGATGGCCACGCGCCGCGAGAAGCCCTCGGCGCCCATCGTGGACCCGAGGAAGACCTCGGCCATTCCGCCGCCACCCAGCCGGTGATCCAGTCGGTATTTTCCCAGAACGCCTAGCACTGCGGCCGGGGGGAATTATAGCCAATCAGAGGGCGGTAAATCCGTGTGAGCCCGTGATGCCGCGCTCGCCGAACCATCGCTGCGCGGCTTCCATGTGCGATGAGAACGCGAAGACCTCGGAAATGCCCTCGGGGCCGAACACGGCGCCGCGCTCGCTGGTCTCGCCGGCCGTGTCCGGTGTCCAGGGCGGCAAGGCCGTCGCCGCCTGGCCGGGCGCGACGCAGAACAGGAGCACGCGGTTCGGCTTCGGCGAGCTCGATGCGTACCAGAAGGGCTGCAGCGTCGCCGGATCGACCGTGGCGCTGGTCTCCTCGCGAACCTCGCGCGCGCCCCCCACCTGCCAGGTCTCGTGGTCCTCCAGGAAGCCACCGACGAGGGCGAGCTTGCCGAGTTGCGGCGGGATCGCGCGGCCTACGACGAGGAGCCCCGTCTTGCCCGCGTGCTCGATCGGCGCGAGCACCACCACGACGGGGATGGGATTGGCCCAGATCGTCGTTTTGCACCCCGTACATGTCCGGGGATAGCCATCGGCTTCGAACTTCGTTCCGCAGAACGAACAGAACGCATCACGCTGCAGGGGCACGGGTCACCTCGGGATCAGGGACGCCTGGCCGCGCTCACGCATGCCCTGACGCCACGCCTCGGTCAGCTTCACGAACGCATCGGCAAGCTCGGGATCGAACTGCGCACCGGCGCACCGCTCGATCTCGGACACGGCGACCTCGTGAGGCAGGGCGCGGCGATAGGCACGGTCCGACGTCATCGCATCGTAAGCATCCGCGATCGCGACGATGCGCCCGACGAGGGGGATGTTATGTCCGGCGAGGCCGCGCGGATAGCCGCCGCCATCCCACCACTCGTGATGGCACCAGCAGCCGTCGATCAGGCCGTGCAGGCACGGGACGGGCTCGAGGATGCGCTTGCCCTTCTCGGGATGCTGCCGGAACACGGCCACCTCCTCGGGCGTCAGCTTGCCGGGCTTGTTCAGCATGTCGTAGCGCACGCCGATCTTGCCGACGTCGTGCATCACACCGGCCTGCACGATGCGGCGGATCTCCTGATCCGGCAGCGTCAGGCCACGCGCGAGGATCTCGGTGTAGACGGCGACGCGCTCGCTGTGACCACGCGTGTACTGGTCGCTCTCCTCGAGGGCCTGCGCGAAGCCGGCGACGGTCTGCTGGAACATCTCCTCGAGGGAGAGGTTCGCCTTCGTGAGCTCCTCGTTCGACGCGCGCAGCTCGCCGTAGAGCCGCGCGTTGTCGATCGCGCTCGCGGCTCGGGACGCGAGGACCGCGAGCATCTTGCGGTGCCCCTCGTCGAACTTCTTGCCCGACGTGAAGGAGAAGACATTCAGGACGCCGACCATGTTGCCGCGCACCTGGAGCGGGACGGCGACGAACGAGGACAGGTCTTGCGGCGTCGATGACTCGGTGAAGAAGCGCGACGCCTTGCCGCCGTGCGCGAGGATCGGCGTGCCCTGCGCGAACTGCTCGAGGAGGACCCCGAAAGCAGGCGAGGGCAGGCCGCCCGTCGGCGCGGACGTGACGGCGGGGCCATCGGCGGCGACGACCTTCACGCGCTCCTCGTACTCGCCGGTCCGCGGGTCACGCAGGTGCAGCGTCGCGACGTCGGCCTTCACCTCGTCGAGCGCGGCGCGCAAGACGACGTCGAGGATCTTGTCGATCTCGATCTGGAGCGCGATCGCCTCGCTGACCTTGTAGATGGTGAGGGCCTCGCGGAGCCGGATGTTCTCCGCCTGGAGGCGCTGGCGATAAAGCGCGCGCTCGACGACGTGGATGACCTCTTCCACCTTGAACGGTTTCAGGAGGTAGTCGTACGCGCCCTTCTTCATGGCCTCGATCGCGGTCTCGACCGTGCCGAAGCCCGTCATGAGCACGGTGAGCACTCCGAGGCGCTCCTGCTCGATCTTCTCGAGCAGCTGCAGCCCCGAGAGCCGCGGCATCTTCAGGTCCGTGATGAGGAGATCGTACGGACGAAGGCGCAGCTCGGTGAGGGCCTTCTCGCCGTCCTCGACGGTGTGGACCGTGAACCCCTCGAGCGCGAGGAACTCGGCGAGGATCTCGCGGATCACTCGTTCGTCGTCGACGACGAGGATGCGCGCGCTCTCGGCCGGCTCCGCGGTCAATGCCCTAACCGCCGATGGTGGTCGAGCTGCTCGGGCCCATCGGGTCCGGCAGGTTCGAGGGCTTGCCGGCCGCCGAGTCGGCGGCGGCCTGCGCCGAGAGCCACTCCGTGCGGGCGTTCTGCGCGGTGGCGCGGGCGCCGTCCACCTTCTGCTTCGCGCTCTGCGTGCGGTTCCCACGCTCCTCGGTCTGCGGCTTGAACGCGGCGAGGTTCACGCCCTTTGGCTGGATGTTGTTCTTCTGGGCGAGCTCGACCTTGGCCTGCTCGTACTGGGCCTCGCGCCAGTACATGTTCTCCTGGGTGAAGCGCCAGTGGACCTTCAGGAAGTCCCGGTACGCCTCGAAGTACCGGACGCGGGCCGCGGCCGCCTTCTCGAGGAGCTCGGCCTTGTGCACGTCGGCCTGGGCCGCGTTGACGCGGTTCATGTCGCCCGACGCCTCGGCGGCCTTCTTGTTCTCGATCGCCGAGTTGATCTGCAGCTTCGCGGACTGGTGCTCGTTGCGAGCGACCGACAGCTTCGCGCCCGAGACGTCGTTGTAGTCGGCCTCCGCCTTCGCGTTCTCCATCTTCGCCGTCGACCAGTCGGCCTGGGTCTGCGAGACCTGGGTCTTCTGGTCCATCGCGACGGCGGCGATGTACATGTCATCCATGTGATTGCCGAGAGGGCCGGGCGGCGAGTCATCGGGACCGCCACACGCCACCGCGACCATCGCGACAACCGAGAACACGACGCTCGATAGGAACGAAGAGAGACGCATAGGTGGGTCGGAGCCTACTACGGGCCGAAACGGCGAGCTACCATCTGGGCGAATGACCGCGCTCCTGGCCGTCGACGTCGGGAACACCAACACGGTGCTTGGCATCTTTCAGGATGGCGAGCTGACCGCGCATTGGCGGATCCAGACCGTCGCTGCCCGCACCTCCGACGAATACGCAGTCCTGCTGAAGACCCTCCTCGACATGGCCGGCTTCCCGTGGAAGTCGATCACGGCGGGAATCATCTCCTCGGTGGTGCCGCCGGCGGTGTTCGGGCTCCAGCGCTTCTTCAAGGCGTACTGCGGTGGTGCGGCCCTCGTCGTGGGCCCCGGCATCAAGACCGGTATGCCGATCCTCTACGAGAACCCGCGTGAGGTCGGCGCCGACCGCATCGTCAACGCGGTCGCGGCGTTCGAGGAGATCAAGGCGGGCTGCATCGTCGTCGACTTCGGCACCGCCACCACCTGGGACGTGGTCACCCCCAAGGGGGAGTACCTCGGCGGCGTGATCGCGCCCGGGATCCAGATCTCCGCCGAAGCACTGTACGAGCACGCCGCCAAGCTGCCCCGCGTCGAGCTCGCGCGGCCGGGCAAGGTCGTCGCGCGCAACACGATCCAGTCGATGCAGGCGGGCCTCGTCTATGGCTACGCCGGCATGGTCGACGCCCTCGTCGAGCGCATTCGCGCGGAGGTCGAGTACCCGGCGCGCTGCATCGCGACCGGCGGTCTCGCGGCGCTGATCGCGACGGAGACCAAGACCATCGAGGCCACCGACGATCTCCTCACGCTGAAGGGCCTGCGCATCCTCTACCAGCGGAACACCAATCCGTGAGCGAAGCGGACCGTGAGTAACCTCCCGCATACCGCGCTCGATCCGGCGAGCCTGTCGGTCGCCGCGCAGCGCGCGCTCGGTCCGGGCCCGGGACGCACGATGGCCGCGCGCGGCATGATGCCATTGCCGCCGGGCGATCAGGTCGCGGTGCTCTACCAGCTGTCGCTCGACGCGGATCCCACGATCGCGTCGTCGGCGAAGATGACGGCGGCGGGCCTGCCCGACAAGCTGGTCGCGGGCACGCTCGCGGATCCGACGCTCGATCCGCGCGTCATCGATTTCTTCGCTCTCGTCGCTGGCGGCAAGGCGGCCATCTTCGAAGCGATCGTCCTGAATCCGTCGACCGCGGACCAGACGATGGCGACGTTGGCCGGCAAGGGAGAGGCCCGCGAGGTCGACCAGATCGCGCAGAACGAACAGCGCCTGCTCCGGCATCCCGAGATCATCGCGGCGATGTACATGAACCGCAAAGCGCGCATGTCGACGCTCGATCGCGTCGTCGAGCTCGCGGTGCGCAATCACGTACGGGTTCCGGGCCTCGCCGCGTGGGACGAGATTGCCCGCGCGCTCACCGGCGGGCATGGCGGCAGTAGTGGCGCCGAGGTCGATGTGCTGTTCGCGGTGGCGGCCGACACCCTCTCGGGCGACGACAGCCCGCTCACGACGGGGGATGCCGAGCAGCCACTCCCCGAGGACGAGGTCGCCTTGCCGACCATCGAGGAGCCCGTCGCGATCGAGAAGCTCTCGGTGCCGGCGAAGATTCGCCTCGCCACGCTCGGCAACGCGTTCGCCCGCCAGACGCTCATTCGCGATCCGCTGCGCATGGTGGCCGTGGCCGCGATCAAGAGCCCGGGGGTGACGGATATCGAGGCCGCGCGCTACGCCGGAAACGCCACCCTCGCCGAGGACGTCATTCGCTACATCGCGAGCAAGCGCGAGTGGACCAAGATGTACGGCGTGAAGGTCTCGCTGTGCCGCAACCCGAAGGCGCCGGTCGCGGACGTGACGCGCATGCTGCCATTCCTGCGCGAGCGCGACCTGACCAACCTCAGCAAGTCGCGCGGTGTGTCGTCGGCGGTCGTGGCGCAGGCCCGCAAGCTGCTCATGCAGCGGCGCGGCAAGTGATGCGGTCATGACCTGGCTCGGCCGTATCGGGCTCGCGCTCGTGCGGCCCCGCACGGCCCTCGAGACGGCCGGTCGTCGCGAGCACGCTGGCCGCTCGGGCAGTGACCTCGTCGGCTTGCTCGCGCTGCTCGTGATCGCGGCCCAGCTCCGGTCCCTCGTCGGTGCCATCTGGCTCGCCGTCGCCGCCGACGCGGGCAGCGGGATCCGCGGCGTGCTGCGCGTGCTCACCCAGAGCCTCACGCTCGAGCTCGCGGCCATCGGCGTCGCGGGCGGCGTGCTCTGGCTCCTGGCCGGGGCACGGCGCGACCTGGGCCGCGCCTTCGATCTCGCGTGCGTGGCCATCATTCCCCTCGTCGTCGTCGATAACGGCGCGAGTATCGTGCGCGGCGTCGTCGATAGCCCGGTCCCCACCTGGCTTCGCTGGTCTGTCATCGGGGTGGGCCTCGCCTGGGCCTCGCTGCTCGTGATCCTGGGGGTGCCGGTGGCCCGGGCCCTGGACGGCAGCCCCGGCGACCCCGGGCCGCCGACCGTCCCTCGCGCGGTCGGCCTCGTGATCGTGACGGTGGCGGCGATCGGAGTCGGAGCGCACGGAATCTGGATCGCCACCCACCTCGATTGGATGAAGCCCGTCGAGACCGGCGACCGCGCCATGCCCATCGCGCTGCCCCGGATCGAGCCGGATGGCTCGCTGGGTGGTGTGACCTCGCCCACCCCGGGCAAGGTCGTCGTGCTCGACTTCTGGGCCACGTGGTGCGGCCCCTGTCTCAAGGCGCTGCCCGGCCTCGATCGCCTGGCGCGCAGCTGGGGCGATGGACTCGAGGTCCTCGCAATCAACATGGACGACCCCGAGGCCGCCGCGACCTGGTTCGCACAGCGTGGCTTCGTGATGACGCTGCTGGCCGATGACGAGCTGACCAGCGGTCGCTACGGCGTCCGCGAGATTCCCCACACCGTGCTGGTCGACACCGATGGCACCGTCCTCGGCACCTACCGCGGCAATGCGTCGGCCATCCACGCTGCCGTCGACAAGCTCATGCATACGCGGGGCGTGCAGATCCGGAACTACATACAGAAGTAGGACCCGTGGTACTCACTGCGCATGGCCAGCCTGGTCTGCGCCACGTGCCGCAAGCTGATCCCGCTCGGGACCCCGGCCATCCGCTGCACCGTGGCATCGTGCAACACCGGTCGCCTCAAGCTGCGATTCTGCACGGTCACGTGCTGGGAGAAACACGTACCCACCGCGCGGCATCGCAAGGCGGCGTACGTCGTCGAAGAGAAGGCCGCGCCCGAGTAGCGCATCGGCCCGAATCGGGCGAACGCCGGGGTGGCCATGTTAGTTTTCGGTTCGTGCGCCTCGGGACGGCCATCGCCCTGGAGCTTTTGATCGCGGGAGGCGCGATCGGAGCCGTGA
>LNFM01013829.1_pt1 | contig 10151 bp, 10 predicted proteins | sample 596031 | NCBI WGS metagenome assembly LNFM01 (sample SAMN04254537, study PRJNA301005) | activated carbon metagenome | isolation source: dual media filters at the Ann Arbor, Michigan drinking water treatment plant | place: USA: Ann Arbor | reverse complement strand
CTGGCAGACGGTGTCGGTGGCCGCGGGCAAGCGGGGCGAAGGCGAGACCTCCAGCATCATGCTGCAGCCGTATCCGCAGCCGCAGCCCGATCGCATCGACCCGGCGAGCGATGCGGCGATCGAGCGCCTGAAGGCGCTGGTGAACGCATGCCGGCAGCTGCGCGGCGAGCTGAACCTGTCGCCCGCGCAGAAGGTGCCGCTGGTGGCCTTCGGGGACGACGGATCCGTGGCGCGCTTCGGGCGCTACCTGGTCCCGCTCGCACGCCTGTCGTCGGTCGCCGTCGCGCCGGTGGCGGTGGTCGGCACGACGCGCCTCATGCTCAAGGTCGAGGTCGACATCGCCGCCGAGCGCGAGCGCCTGGGCAAGGAAGCTGCGCGCCTCGACAACGAGATCACCAAGGCCACGGCCAAGCTGGCGAACGAGAACTTCGTGGCGCGCGCGCCGGCGCAGGTCCTGGAACAGGAACGCGCCCGGCTCGCCGGCTTCACGGCGACGCTGGAGAAGGTGAACGCGCAGCTGGCGCGCTTGAAGTGATCGCGCGCGGCGCCCGATGATCAAGGGCTTCGGGGCGCTGCGCCACCGGAACTTCCGCACCTTCTTCTACGGGCAGAGCCTGGCCCTGATCGGGACGTGGATCCAGGCCACCGCGATGAGCTGGCTGGTGTACCGGCTGTCCGGCTCCGCCTTCCTGCTCGGGGTGACCGGCTTCGCCTCGCAGATCCCGATGCTGCTCGTGTCGCCGTTCGCCGGCGTGGTGTCGGACCGGTTCGACCGGCGCTCGGTGCTGATCGTGATGCAGGTCGCGCTGATGGTGCACGGCCTCGCGCTGGCCGCGTTCGCATGGTTCGACCTGCTCGCGGCCTGGCATGTCCCGCTGGCGGCGTTCCTGATGGGCACCGCGATGGCGCTGGAGACTTCCGCGCGGCAGTCGTTCGTGCCGGTCCTGGTCGCCGAACGCGCGGACCTCCCCAGCGCGCTCGCATTCGGCGCCTTCATGCAGAACTCGGGCCGCATGATCGGTCCGACGCTCGCCGGCTTCATCATCCACGTGGCGAGCGAGGCAGGCTGCTTCCTGGCGAGCGGCCTGTCCAAGGTCGCCGTGCTGGTGTCGCTGATGCGCATCGATGCGCCCCGCAACACGCCGAGCGCGCGCCGCCGCTCGATCGCCGGGGAACTGGCAGATGCCTATCGCTACCAGCGCTCGATCATGCCGCTGCGCGTGCTGCTGAAGCACGTCGCCATCGTCAGTTCGCTGGCCACTCCCTACATGGTTCTGCTGCCGATCTTCGCCGCGGAGGTGTTCGGCGGCGGGCCGGCCACGCTGGGCCTGCTGCTCGGCTCGGCCGGCACCGGCGGCGTGATCGGCGGCCTGGTCCTCGCCTGGCGCAACAACGTCGTGGGCATGGTCCAGCTCAACCAGCGGGCGACGCTGGCCTGCGGCTTCGCCCTCGTCGTGTTCGCCTACAGCCAGCTGCTGTGGCTGTCGATGGCGATGCTGTTCATCGTCGGCGGCTGCATCATCACGATCGTCACCTCGACGTCGACCGTCACGCAGATGATCGTCGACGAGGACAAGCGGGCGCGCGTGATGGCGTTCTTCACGATGTCCTTCCTCGGCATGACCCCGATCGGCGCGCTGGTCGCGGGCGCGATCGCCCACGAGACCGGCGTCGAACCGGTCATCGCGGCCGGCGGGGCCTGCGTCGTGCTCGCCGCCCTGGGGCTGGGCCGCCGCCTGCCCGAGTTCCGCGAGCACCTGCGGCCGATCTACCAGCGCCTGGGACTGTCCCGCCCCGGGTGATTCAGCCCGCGTACCCCCACAGGCGGTCGAGGTCGAACCGGTGCAGGGCCGGGTCGAACGTCACGTAGCTGCGGATCGAGGTCGCGAGCTTCGATGCATCGCGCACGGTCGGCTGCGGCAGCGGTTCGTCCATCGGGTTCAGCACGCCGACCACGACGGGTGGCCCGCCGATGCCGTTGTGGGTGATCACGGCCACCTCGCGGTTGGCGAGCCTCACCAGCGTGCCCGGTGGATGCGCGCCGATCATCCGGAACAGGATGCCCGCGAGCATCGGGTCGACGCCACTGCTGCGGCCGCGCAGGATCTCGCGCGCGGCTGCACTGGGCAGCTTCGGCGGCCGGTAGAAGCGCTCCCCGGTCTTCGCGCAGTAGATGTCGGCCAGGGCGATCATCCGTGCCGGCAGCGCGATCATCGACGCGGTGAGGCTGCGCGGGTAGCCGCGTCCATCGAGCAGTTCATGATGGTCGCCCACCGCCGCGAGCCAGACCTCGTCGATCACCCCGCGCCCCTTCAGCCAGAGGCGGCTGCGTTCCGGATGCGCCGCGATCGCTGCGCGCTCCTCCTGCGTGAGCTGCCCGCTGCGCGTGTTCAGGCGGTCCTGCAGCGCCTGCATGCCGACGTTCATGGTCAGCGCAGCACACAGCACCGATCGCTGTTCGACCGGCGGCACGCCCAGCTCGTTCGCGATGAGTTCGCAGATCAGCGCCACCGCCACGCTGTGGCGTACGCAGTACGGCGCGCTGCGGTCGAGCGCCACCCATCCCAGGCAGGCGTCCTGGTCGGTCGCGACCACCGCCCGCACCGTGTCGGCCATGCGCAGCACGCGTGGCGTGATGCCCTGCCCTTCGCCGGCCTCGAACACCCGCCCCAGGGTGGTCGCCACTTCGGCCAGCGCGGTGAACGGCGACAGCATTTCCGACACTTCCAGGTCGCCGAGATCCTCCGCCTTCGCGAACAGCTTGCGGGCGTTGAGCCGGGCCAGCTGCGACGGATCGTTGAGCGTGGCGCCCCTGGCCAGCAGCAGGACGCCATAGCGGTCGAACAGGTCCCAGGGCAGCGGCTGCCCCAGGGAATCGGGCTGGATCTCGATCGGGCGCAGCATCTGAGGGTCGGTCGGCGCGTGTCCGGAAGGGTTCTGGGTGTCGTCTGGGATCGGCCGCCGATGGCGCGCGCCATCCCTCCTTTACGGCACGCGCAGCGACAACTTCAATCCGGCGTCGGGCGCCGGCCGGACGTGCCTGCCGCACCGGGCTCGGGGACGGGTTTGGTACGATCGGGCATGAGCCACCTGCCCGCCACGCCGGCATCCCCCCTGGCCGACACGCCGCCTAGGCCTCCGGTCGAGCCGGCCCTGTCGGACTGCTGCGGCAGCGGATGCTCGCCCTGCATCGTCGACCTGTACCAGGACGCCCTCGACCGATACGAGGCCGAACTGGCGGCCTGGCGCGCCCGCCAGCCCGGCGCGGGGCCGGCGACCGACCCGGGGCGCGGCGCAGGCGGATGATCCGCACCCGCGACCTTTGCCGCGCCTTCGCCGGGCGCGTGGCCCTTGCGCCGCTGACCACCACGTTCGAACGCGCCCGCGTGACCGTGCTGCTCGGCCCCAGTGGCTGTGGAAAGTCGACGCTGCTGCGGCTGCTGATCGGCCTGGTCGCGCCTGACGCCGGAACGGTCGAGATCGACGGCGTGCCGCTCGCACCGGACACCGTCGGGCCGCTGCGCCACCGCACCGGCTACGTGATCCAGGACGGCGGACTGTTTCCGCACCTCACCGCACGCGACAACATCACCCTGCTCGCGCGCCACCTGCGCTGGGACCCGGCGCGCATCCGCGATCGGCTGCAGGTGGTGGCCGGCCTGGCACGGATCGACCCGCGCCTGCTCGACCAGTACCCGTCGACCCTCTCCGGTGGCGAACGCCAGCGCGTCGGGATCGCCCGTGCCCTGCTGCCGGATCCCCCCCTGCTGCTCTGCGACGAGCCACTCTCGGCGCTCGACCCGATCACGCGCAGCGACCTGCAACAGGAACTGCGCGATCTGTTCGAGACGCTCGGCAAGACCGTCCTGTGGGTCACCCATGACCTGCACGAGGCGGCGACGCTGGCCCACGACATCCTGCTGATGCGCGACGGGCAGGTCGTGCAGCGGGGCGGCATCGGTGACCTCCTGGACCGCCCGGCGGATGCCTTCGTCACGCGTTTCGTCCGCGCGCAGCAGGGCTGTCCCGGCGGCGAGCGGCGATGAGGTGCGCCGGGGCTGGTACGGCCCGAGCGCGGCCCGGGCCCGCCGGACTCGCCGCCCTGGTCCTGCTGGTCCTGGTGATCCTGCTGGCCGGGGCGGCCGGGGTGGCCCGGCCAGCGGCGTTGCAGGGCGCGGCGCAGGCGCCGGCGCCCGCATCGGTGGACGCAGCCGGGGCAAGCACGGCAGCCCGGCCGGTGCTGGTGATCGGCAGCAAGCGCTTCACCGAGTCCTACATCCTGGGCGAGATCCTGCGCCGCACGGCCGAGGCCGTCGGCGAAGCGGACGTTCGCCACGAACAGGGGCTGGGCAACACCGGCATCGTCCAGGCGGCCCTGGTGGCCGGCTCGATCGATCTCTACGTCGAATACACCGGCACGCTCGCGCGCGAGATCCTGCGCCTGGACGACCCGGCCGACGAGGCGGCCATCGCACGCGGGCTGGCGCGGCGTGGCCTGTCGGTTTCGCGCCCGCTCGGCTTCAACAATACCTATGCGCTGGCGATGCCCGAGGCACAGGCTGCCCGGCTCGGCATCGCCCGCATCTCCGATCTCGCGGCTCATCCGACGCTGCGCCTCGGACTGACCCAGGAGTTCATCGGCCGCGCCGACGGCTGGAGCGGCCTGCGCGCCCGCTACGCGCTGCCGTTCGGGACGCCGCGCGGCATCGAGCATGGCCTGAAGTTCGGCGCGGTGGCCGCCGGACGGCTCGACGTCATCGACGTCTATGCCACCGATGCAGCGATCGACCGCCACCGGCTGCGGGTGCTGCAGGACGATCGCGCCTACTTCCCGCGCTACGATGCGGTGCTGCTCTACCGCACCGGCCTCGAACGCCGACTGCCGCGCACCCATGCAGCGCTGGTCGCGCTCGAGGGGCGCTTCGACGATGCGACGATGCGCTCGCTCAATGCGCGCGCCGAGGTCGGCGGCGACACCTTCCGCGCCATCGCATCGGCATTCGTCGCCGGGGGCCTGACCGGCACCGGCCCGGGCCGGCCGCCGTCCGACCCGCAGGACGCCGGCGCGGCGGCGCCGATCCCGGGCGGCACGGTGGCGCGAAGCCTCCAGGGGGCGCTGTTCGACGAAGACTTCCTGCGCCTGACCGGGGAACACCTGTTCCTGGTATTCGCCTCGCTGCTGCTGTCGGTGCTGGCGGGCATCCCGCTCGGCATCTGGTGTGCCGGCAGCGCGGCAGCACGGCGCTGGGTGTTGCCCGCCGTCGGCCTGGTGCAGACGATCCCGTCGCTGGCCCTGCTCGCGTTCCTGATCACGCTGTATGCACGCATCGGCATGCTGCCGGCGCTGACTGCGCTGTTCCTGTACGGGCTGCTGCCGATCGTGCGCAACACCTGCGCCGGACTCGAGGCGATCCCGCAGTCCCTGCGCGATTCCGCGCGCGCGCTCGGACTGCCGAGGTCCGCGAGGCTGCTGCGCGTCGAACTGCCGCTGGCGCTGGGCGCGATCCTCGCCGGCATCCAGACCTCCGCGGTGATCAATGTCGGCACCGCCACCATCGCGGCCTTCATCGGGGCCGGCGGCTATGGTGAACGCATCGCGACCGGGCTGGCGCTCAACGACAGCACGGTGCTGCTCGCCGGGGCGCTGCCTGCGGCCGCGCTCGCGCTGCTGGTGCAGTGGTCGTTCGGCGTGCTCGAGCAGCGGCTGGTGGCGCCGCCGCTGCGCGCCGCCAGCCACCGGCCCGACCAGGCCTGAGCACGCGGGCGGGCGGACGGCCCCGGCCGCCACGCACGGCCGCCCTTCCCGGCCCCCGGCCCGGCCGGGCGTTCAACCGCTCAGCACGCGCTCGGGCCGCAACACCGCCTGGATCACCAGCGCGCTGAAATCCGCCGCACCAGGGCCGCGCAGGTGGTCCTGCCGCGCGAAGAACGCCCGCACCACGGACGGAAGGGCGTCGAGCGCGACGCCACGGATCGCCACTTCGAGGTCGCGCAGCATGCGCGGTGGCAGCACCTGCGGATCGACCTTGAGGCAGGCTTCGCGCAGGCGCCGGCCCCGCACGTCGTAGGCCACGCCGGCGTGCATGGCCATCCCCCGCAGTCGCGCAGACGCGGCGACGATCGGCATCTCGGCGCTGGGACGCCGGATCAGGCCGGTCCACCCGGGGCTGCTGAACTCGTGCAGGGCGATCCGGTACCGCGCCTGTTCGGCCTCGGTCAGGTCGGACTGCACGAACCGGAAGCCCAGTGCCTGCATGAACGCATCGGCCATGGCCTGGCGAACCCGGCGCATGCTGGGTGCCAGCCCGAGTTGCTCGCGCAGGCTGGTCACCCGTTCGTCCATGCGGAACGCCACCGGGCAGGCCGTACCGGGCAATGCCACCCGCCCCAGCGCGCTGCGCAGGATGCGCTCGGCCCGGGCCGGATCGAAATCGACGAACAATGCGCCATGGCACCAGGCGAAAGCGCCGTCGAACGACACCCGGACGTCGCCGATGCGCCGGCCATCGACCTCGACCTCGCATCCGCCGCGCGGGCGTGCGTCGACCCCGAGGGTGGCCAGTGCGCCGCACACGGTCTGCGCGATGCGATTGAACAGCCCCTCGGCATCGGGCCGGTGGAAATCGGCACGCCGCGCGATCAGTTCCCACCCGAGCTGGCGCGGATCCACGCAGCGTGCCGGCGACTGGTCGGCGGCACGCGCGATCGCCACCCCGTCGAGCCGGCACTGCTCGACCTCGAGCTCCTGCGCCACGCTCTGCGAAAACCCGATGACCGCCGAGGGTTCAGACGTGTGGAAATGCAGGACGTTGGCGACGTCCTCGGACATCCGCGTTTCGCGCATCGCCCGGACGAGGGCCAGGTTCTGCACTGCCGGCCGCAGCCCCGTGTCGAGCAGCCGCCAGCGGCGCCGGCCTTCCGGGGGCCCGATCAGCGCGGTCAACGCGGGCGTCCCGGCCGGGGCTGCAAGTCACTTCTTCTTCAGGTAGAAGATGAACTCGCCGGAGGCCTCGGACGCACCCAGCAGCGGATTCCCGGTCTGCCTCGAAAAGGCCTGGAAATCCTTGGTGGCACCTGGATCGGTCGACACCACCTTGAGCACCTGGCCCGAGATGAGCTCGTTCAGGGCCTTCTTCGTGCGCAGGATCGGCAGCGGGCAGTTGAGGCCGCGCGTGTCGAGCTCGCGGTCGGATTCGATCACGTCAGTCATGTTTGTCTCCCCGCCCCCGCCTGTAATGCGCCGATTCTAAACAACCTGCCGCAGGGCGCAAGCCGGGCCGGGCTGGCCCGCCACCACCGGCCGCCGCCGCCCCCGGCCGCGGCGCGGACAGGTCCACCCGGCCAGGTTCACCCCCTGCCCTTGCGCGGCAGCTGCTGCGCGCGCAGTTCGCGCAGGCGCGACTCGGCCGCGGACAGCTCGAAGAAGTCGCCGTCGCCGGCCTTGAGGGCGTTCTGCAACTGCTCGATCGCCAGCGCCCGGTTGCCCAGTAGCACGTTCGCCTCCGCCTGCGCCCGGCCCTGCGGCAGCACGCGGCCCATTTCGGAATACGCACGCGCCTGGATGAAATACAACCGATGGTCGGACGGGAAGAACTGCAGGCTTTCGGACGCGAGCTTCAGCGCTTCCGCCGGCCGGCCGAGCCGGATCAGCAGGTCGGCCTGGTCGTAGACCAGCGCCCGGTAGCGCGGATGCTCCAGCAGCGCCGCCTGGTAGAACGCCACCGCACCCTTGAGGTTGCCCGACGCCACCAGCAGGTCGCCCTCCAGCGCATCGATCATCGGCAGGCGCGGCGCGACGGCACGCAGCGCACGCAGTTCCTTCATCGCACGCGGCAGTTCCCGGTTGCGCATCAGCGCATGCACCAGCCCGAAGCGCTGTGCCGCTTCGTTGATGAAGGCGCCCTGCCTGAGGCCGGTCTCGAACGTCTGGACGGCATCGCGTGGCGCGCCCTGCATGGCGATCAGCCGGGTGCGCACGAACTGGAACTCGGGGTCGTCGGGCACCTGCCGGTAGGGCAGCGAATCGATCCGGTTGAGCGCATCGGCGATCCGCTCGGTGGTCATCGGATGGGTGCGCAGGTAGGCGGGCGCGGACGTCTCGAAGCTGCGCGTCGCGCGCTGCAGGCGCTCGAAGAACGACGACATGCCGCGCACGTCGAAGCCCGAGCGCTCGAGGATGGACAGCCCGACCCGGTCGGCATCGCGCTCCATGTCGCGCGTGAAGTTGAGCTGGCTCTGGACCACCGCTGCCTGGGCGCCCACGATCGCGCCCTGCGCGAGCTGCGGGTTGGAGCGCGCGGCGAGCAGCGCCAGTGCCATGGCGACGATCGAGCCGATCTGCGCCTGCTGCTGGTTCGCGACGAGCCGTGCGATATGGCCCTGGGTGACGTGTGCGATCTCGTGCGCGATCACCGCCGCCAGCTCGGATTCGGTCTGTGCAGAGGCCATCAGCCCCGTGTGCACGCCGATGAATCCCCCGGGCAGCGCGAAGGCGTTGATCGACGGATCGTTCATCACGAAGAACTCGAATCCGATCCGTGCATCGGGGCTGTTGGACGCGAGCCGGTAGCCGAGGTTCGCCAGGTAGGCATTCAGTTCAGCATCGTCGAGGTAGCTGCGGTCGTTGCGCACTTCGCGCATCACCTCGACGCCGAGCTGCCGCTCCTGCACCGTCGACAGCACGCCGCGCGAGACATCGCCGAGGTCGGGCAGGTCGCTGGCCCCGGCAATGGGCACGGAGATCGCCACGGCCAGCAGGCATGCCCGCAGCGCGCGCCCGAGACGCGGTGCGGGGGGCTGGCCAGGGACGCGGACGGTCGGGTGCAGGAAGGCATGGTGTTATCATAAATTCATTGTCGGCCCGGGGGTTATCCGCCGGTTAGTCGTGCCTTGAGGGCTCTCAGCTGCGTTCTCAGGTGCGTTCTCTGCTGCGTGCCCCGCCACCCTACCCGCTGCCTTCCCGCCTGCCTGCCTTGCCCCTCCTGACCGCCCCCTCCGAGCCTGCCATCCCGGCCGCTGCCGACCTCACGCATTTCGATGCCGAGGGGCGCGCGGTAATGGTCGACGTGGGTGCCAAGGCCGAGACCGCGCGCCGTGCGCGCGCCACCGGGCGCATCACCATGCAGCCCGCCACGCTCGAACGCATCCGCGCCGGTTCGCTGGCCAAGGGCGACGTGATCGGCATCGCCCGCCTGGCCGCGATCATGGCCGCCAAGCGCACTGCAGACCTGGTGCCGCTGTGCCACCCGCTGCCGCTCACCCGGGTCGAGGCGGAATTCGACCTCGACGACCGCGATCATTCCGTGGGGTGCACGGTGGTGGCCGAGACCGTCGGCCGCACCGGCGTCGAGATGGAGGCCCTGACCGCGGTCAGCGTCGGGCTGCTCACGATCTACGACATGTGCAAGGCGATCGACCGCGGCATGACGATGTCGGGCATCGCGCTGCTCGAGAAGTCCGGTGGCCGCAGCGGCCACTGGCAGCGGGCCGGGGACGCTCGCCCGCAGCGCACCCCCGGGGAGCAGCCGTGAAGCGCCGCCAACTGTTGCAGGGTGGTTCGGCCGCGTTCGTGCTCTCGTCGCACGGTTGGTCGACGCCGGCCCGCGCGCAACAGCCGGCCCTGTCGGCGGCCGACTGGAACAAGGCCGGCTTCGAGGCGAAGACCGCCGCGGAAGCGATCCGCCAGCTCGGCGCGGGCCCGCCGGCCACGAGCAAGGACATCGTGATCGACATCCAGGACGTGATCGAGAACGGCGCACGGACCCGCATCGAGGTCACCAGCCGCATCCCCGACACCCGGGCGCTGTCGATCGTCACCGACCGCAACCCCTATCCGCTGGCCGCGACCTTCACCTTCGGCCAGGGCACCGAGCCCTACGTATCCACGCTGATCAAGGTCGCCGAGTCGGGCACCGTGCGCGTGGTCGTCAACGCCGGCGGCTGCCTGTACGCCACCAGCCGCGACGTGAAGACCACCATCGGCGGCTGCGGCTGACCCGGGGCAGACGAAGGAGCGATCCGATGGCCGAATCCAGCACCCGCATCACCGCGCGCATGCGGCAGGACTTCGCCGACATCCGTGCGCTGGTGATGCATCCGATGGAAACCGGCAACCGGCGCGATGCGAAGGGCCAGCTGGTGCCGCTGCATTT
>LNFM01013828.1_pt1 | contig 10152 bp, 4 predicted proteins | sample 596031 | NCBI WGS metagenome assembly LNFM01 (sample SAMN04254537, study PRJNA301005) | activated carbon metagenome | isolation source: dual media filters at the Ann Arbor, Michigan drinking water treatment plant | place: USA: Ann Arbor | reverse complement strand
AAACAGGCTCCCCGCACACATCGAGCGCTTTTTTGCGTGGGCCAGAGATCGCGGGGTTTTGACCATTGGCCGCCGTATCGAAGCGATCACCTGGGCCGAGGAAGAGCCCCTACTGTTATCGGGCAGCCTTGTCTTTCTTTCACATAGTGAAGTTGGAGATGTTCTCGAAGCGTGGAACGAGACAACCAACAACCCATTCGTAGGGGATCTTTGGAAACTGTCGAAAGCCCTCACCGTCAGCTTCCCCGCAACCCCGACCCCCTTCACGACGCGACGCATCAAAGATCAACTGCATGGCCGCCTCGAAGATGGATATCTGGGCGCCATGCTTGCGGCACGGCAAGCGCCAGATCTGGAGGAACTGCGCCAGGATTCGCTCAACTGTCTTCGCTTGTGGGTACTGATCAAGGCGCTAGAGTACGCACGGGACGGTTATGCCTTGGAAACCAACCTCTACAACGCCTGCACGTACATTCGCAGCGCCCTGGACGAGAGTGATCCGAAGAAACGACTGTGGCTTTGCGATCTGTCAACACCAAGCACGCATTTCCGCAGCTTCGAGGACGCTTTGGTTGCGGCATGCAAACTCCGGCGGCGAGACCAAGATTCGCGCCAACCCGAGACCCGCCGGGCCATCTTGAACCTTGCTGAAGGCAACAAGCTCAAGCACAAATCTGATCCAGGAACGTCACAGAAACGCATCGCTGACCTGGATCCACAGCTTTGGAATGAAACAGGCGCCTCGTCCATTAAAGAGCACCCGGCAGCCATTTCTCTCGGCAAGAGCGGACTGGAACAGTTTTCGCTGCCGGACGGCTCCTTCGTTGTGGCTCCTGTAAGTAGTCGCGAGAATCCCGACCGACAAAGCGCCAAGGTGCGTCGGATTGCGCTGCAGTCGATTGAAGAACGTCAGTTTCTGCCGTGCTCTTGGGTACAAGTCAGACCCGAGGAGCAATCGCTTCTCGCAGCGACCATCGAAGATTGCCTGCACCAGATATCTTCTGAATCCGCGTTGACCGCTGCATATATGGTGTTGGCCACGGTGACCAGACGGACGATGGATACGGTTGGCGCGCTGAAACTGACTGAAGCTCTTGAGACTGACTGGACGATTGATCTGGATGCCGGATCAGTCAAACGAATCCCTTCACGTCCTGATGTCCGCTGGAAACAAACACCAGAAACTCAAGCGTGGACCAAAAAAACTGCCGACTCATGGGAATTCGAACTCCAGCACCCTCTGATTGATGTGCTTAGACATGCACGGCGAGAGAACCCATTTGCGAGGTGTCTGTCGGATCTGTGGAAGTACCCCCTGAGTCCGTACGCATCTTTTCGAAGGCTTTGCCGCAACTCGGAAGGACTGGAGCGCATCAGCTCCCATGCCTTGGGCCTTATTGGTGAAAGGCTTGCTTTTACTGAAGAAGGTGACGCCACGTATGCCCGATTGGTGATGGCACCGCCATCTGCGGGCATCGCGGGGTCTGGGTCCTATCCATCTTGGTCGTTGCGCCGGCCGGCTCACACCATTGATTCCATCTCGAATGGGCTGATTGTCTCGACAACTCCCGACTCTGAAGACGTCAACGGCCTTGGTAGCGAACTCGATCCTGACGACATCCTGCTGCGCGATGCCCTTGCAACCGCCGCAAGGCGTGTTGAAACAGGCGTACCTGGCGAACGGTGGATAGCACATCACAACCGCTTGACGGCCTACGCGATTGCCGTGCTCCTCGCGTGCACCGCCGCAAGGCCCTCCAGATCCCCATTCGAATCCGTCACGCATTTCGACCTGCAGAACCAAAGGGTCTACATCGAGGACAAAGCGACATCTCAAATGGGTGAGGGCGTCGAGGGACGCATCGTCCCCCTTCCGCGCATCGCCTGTGAACTTCTGTCCCAGACCTACTTGCCGTATCTGAGGTCTCTGGCGGAACAACTGAGGCCAGATGACGAGACGATGGCGGCAGAGGTGGCCGCTCAAGCAGATGGACTGGGCAGCACAAAAATGCCGCTGTTCTTCTTCCTGCGTGAACATCCGAGTTTTGCGTGGCTTGAAGTGACTGAAAGCGCCCTGAAGGAATTGGGGGGCTTGGACTGGCCTCTTCCGTGGAATCTCTTCCGCCACCGGCTTGCTACCCGATTGCGGCAAGTGAAACTCGACCCAGAACTGATCGACGCACAACTGGGCCATGCCGAAGTCGGCAGTGAGTCATTCGGCGACACATCCTCTCGATGCTGGGGCGAGGATGAACAGGAATGGAGAGCTGCCCTAGAAGTGGCGATCGCACCCCTGGAGATCAGGGCTCCCCGTCCCCTTGCCCCGAAACTCACAGCGGTTGATCGCGCCCCAGGGTATCGAGCGTTTCGCGAGGCGTCTCAGTTCGGCCGCCTTGCCCGACGTGCCGAGTGGCAAAAGATCCGCGCCGAGGCTCGGCATTTGGCGCTACGAGATATTGAGAGGCAAGTGGGAGGGCGTCCGCCGGATTCGCTCACGCCCCAGGAGTGGGAGTTGATTGGTCGCAGCATGCTTTTCCAGGAGGGCAATAGGCCTCACTCGAACGCCTCGATGAGATATGAGGTTTTCGAATCCTTTGTACAACGGCTATGGCACTCGAAGGGCATCCGCGTTTCCCTGCGAACGCGCTACTTCCGGATACCGACACCCCGTTCGGGTCACAACATCGAATCCCTTGGAGCGCACGATTCGCTGGCACCGATCAAAGCAGCCCTTGATCGAGCGTTCGAACGAACTATCTCGCAGCACTCTGTGCGCAATGCCAGCCTGCTGGCCGCTCTCGACCTGGCCATCACGTCTCGGGTGGCAGACCTTGAACTGTTGAGTGCCGTGGCCAACGCTGATGGATCACGAGTTCGTCTAGTCATCGAATCACAGACGGCTTATCTGGACTACCGCGAAAACGTCCACACCCATGTGGATCAGCCAGCAAGGAGATTCGTGATCCCACCCAGGTCAGCGCCACTGCTCAACAAAGCAATGGGGACAAAGGCCAAGGTCTACCAGCGTGAAAGGGAGTCCGAGGACATTCTCAACATCATCCGCAGCGCACCGGCCGGATCCCAGATACAAGACAGACAGTCTTTGCTCGCGTACGTCTCCCGGAAGGTCGATCTGGAGAACTGCCTCGTGCTACCGGGTGTGGTCTGCGGGGTCCTGGCTGGGAGGACGCTGACTTATTCACTGTCCCACTCTGACTGGATCCGAGCCAAGCATGGCGAGCGGCGAGTACCGAACTCCACCACGCCCAGGAGCACGGCGCCGCATGACGGCAGCGATGAAGAATTTACCGGGCCAGAGTTCAAGGTTGGCGATCAATTCCAACTTCCGGTGTACATCGCAGCAGCTCCCACACGTGTAAGGGTTGATGATGCGGCGCGGGCAGACCACGACCTGCTGGAGAAGGTGCGTCGCCTGCTGCGCCACTTGGCAGGCGAGAAGGTGGATGTGAGTCAGCTCTCGAAAGCGTCACCGGCGGCCCGCTTGAAGAACTCGAACAGCGATTCAGCCGCACGATCGTCGGCAAGGACAGCGATCCGCGAGCTGCTCAAGAGCTGCCCTGCGCAGAGCAGCTCCTCTGTTCGCTTGCTTGCCGCGTGGACAGTTGATCTGTTGGAGCGCAAAAGTCGACGAGGTGGAAAGCTGCGGCCCAGGAGCATCCTTCGGTACTTGGGTGCGCTTTCAGGCGGATTCCTGAGCCATGGGCGGAATGTTGATATCCGTTCCATGGATGAGGCCCAGCTCAACGATTTTTATCTCAACGTTGTCGACAGCGCGCTGCTCGCGCGAGGCAACCCTGTACTCGGGGATACTGCCTCAATGGATCCCGACGAAGATCCACTTGAGCCAGACTCGGACCTTGTCCAACAGGGAGCCGCCGTGCCGGCAAATCGATCAGGCGAAAAGACCTCGCAGGTCTACGTGCTCGAGCGGCTGATGGAATTCCACCGCTTCGCGGCGCGAATCTTCGAGCTGGCCGATCCTGACTGGAGCGAAATCGGAGATGGGCTGAGCGCGTCGACGGTATCGACGGGCTTCATAACGCCGAAGGAATACCAGAAAGCGCTCTCACTGATCTGTCCATTTCCATCCATGGCCAGCATCGAGGACCTCAAGTGCGCTTTCGTGCTCTTGCTCACTTACCGGTTTGGACTGCGCAGCGGAGAGGCAATTTCCTTGGCGAGGACAGACTGGGTGGAGGTGGAAGGGACCCTGGTCGTTCTGGTCAACGCCACGCACAAGGCGGTCAAGACGAGTGCGTCCAGGAGGCAGGTGCCTCTGCTCGGAAGCCTGACACCGGAGGAACGATCCGTCGTCGAGGCATGGATGGTTCATTGGCAGACGGAGACACGAGGGAATCTCTCCATACCTCTGTTTTTCGAACATCAGCTGACCGGCGGCGTGGCGCAAGCTGAACCCGTGCGACGCCGATTGGTCGCTGTGCTCAGGGCCGTGACCGGCGTCGCAGACATGAATCTGCACAAGGCGCGACACAGCTTCGCCAATATTCTCGCTGTCAATGGAGTGAGGCCGGAGGGTCTTTCCATCTGGAAAACCACCTACTTCCTGGGAGCTCAGCCGGGGCGCACCTGCACAGAATACGCACAAGCCGTCATTGGCTCAAACCGTTCGACCCGTCGGCGACTGTGGGGTGTGAGTCGGGCTTTAGGTCACGCAGGCACCAATACAACTTGCGGGAGCTACCTGCACTTTATGGGGGAGTGGTGTGCCACCGCCGTGATGCAGCTCTCCGACGAGTCGTTTTCTCTCAAACCCACGGACAAACTGAATCACTTCGTCAACCTGGACACGTGGCTCAACGACGAGACGTACCTACAGTTGAAAGAGCCTCCTGAGCCAGTCCCAGCGGTGCTGACGCCTCAGATCGCAATCCAATACATGCGCGCAGTTGCACGAGGTATCCCGTTCGAGTCGGCCGGCCATCGACTCAACCTCCAGGCAGTCGAGCGTGATCGAATTCACAAGGCCGTTCTGACCGTCGCTGCTCGGTCTGCGGACAGGTCACCGTATAAGGTTCCGGCAGCAGATGGCTTGACACTTCTCCTCAGCTTCTTGCGGAGCATCAGGCCAGCGCGATGGGATGCGCTGATGGACTTGGCCGGGCGCATCAGGCGCTCAGACGCTGCGCCACCTAGCGAAGATCCATTCAGTCAGGTACGGACTGCATTTCAGATTCTTGCCCACAAGCGGGGACACTTCGAAAACATCAAGCGGTTCCTGACCGACCTCGAGTGGAGCAGCGATGCTCGCTTTTTTCGACCGCAAAAGCTTGCCGACACGGTCTTGGGCTTGGCAAAGGAGTTTGAATTTCCGCTGAGCTCAACCATCGGTATTGAAGGCAGCAAGACGTTCCAGTTGGCGTCGTGGCATGACCACGATGTGGACGATTCAGGGCCAACCTACCATCACCGCATCAGCATGGTGCGAACGGCGGAGGGCGAGTCTCTTGGCAGTCAAGCCGAACTGTCGGCCATGTGGGTCGCTTACTGGTCGGCCTATTGACCCGAATTGGTCAGCTCGAAACCTGAGCCGTCCAGAGAAACTGCCTCGATGGCAACGACGTGCAGGATTGTTTTCCTGGTCGTGACCTCTTCCTTCAGGGTGATCTTGAGCAACCGATCCGACCGGCCTGCCGTGTCAAGGATGATTTTCCCGTGCTTTTTTTGATCGTAGTGAGCTTCGTATTTGCGACCCGTGATCTTGAAGTCGATGCACTCTTTGAGATACACAAGGCGCACGTCGCACATCAGTCCGTTGCAGGCGGCAAAAACTTCTTGAGTCCTGTTTTCTACCTCTTCCAATTCGAGTGACCGCCACCGCCCGCCTCTGACAATGCCGATCGCCTCCTCACCAACCTTGAGGTTCATGGATTCAGACAGGGGTCGACCTCCGTGCATCCGCTTAAACTCTTGGATAGGCCCGATCAGACTGTCAGGGATTCCGGTGCCGGTATTGACAACGGATTCGACATGCAGGTCGACGCCACCGTGAATCTCGTTAAGGACCGGTGCGACAGCAAGCCGTATTTCTTTTACGCTCGGTCTCTTTTGCGCCGCAGTCGATATCGCGATTCCTATCATCGCCCGATTTCCACCGATGTCTTGGATCTGATATCGCGACGTCATCTCGTCTGACCCAGGCAACCCATGCTTGCGCATGGCTTCCATCACAAGGTCGCTAAGGTCCATAGCCTGCTTGCTGGGTTTTGGCCGAGCAGCTAGCGTGAGGCAGGGGCCAGATTCTCGAGCCTCGAAAATTGCATCGTCGACCTGGGAAATCTCGATGATCAACAAATCATAGGCGGCTACTGTCGGCCGGGGCGCAAACTCGCAGTCATTCTGCGTTACCTTTTTCATAGGTGGCACTCCTCGGTGCTGCCACTTGAGCGCCGGAGTGTGCTCCGTACTCCTGCAGCTTGATGAGGCAGACATGCGAGATGTCCCGGCAGCTGTCCATCGCACCCGGACCTTGAGTGGCCGGGATTCAGTGGGATGTGTAAGTGACTGGAATTGTTCATACCGACAATGTCCATCATGCTCAAGCGTTCCCACTCCACGTCAACGCCTGGGTTTCACACAGTTGGCGCCTCCATTGGCCGAAAACCCAGGTTCAGACCGCCGGTGAACCAATCATTTGGCCTCGCGCACTGGTCCGGTGCGCTGCCTCGATGAGCTCATGGGAGCGTGGTTGAAAAGGACAGCTGGCGCAGCCAATCAAGTACATGGTTGGATGCCGTTGTGCAAACGGCTGCTGCATTGCAGGGCAATGGGTACGAAAGTCCATCAAGTCATGGTGACCTGCCCCCACCGGCCACACCAAGCTGAAGTTAGCGAAGCCTGTCAACCACCTGGAGAATCAGAGATGTGAAGAAGAGCAGACTCACCAATGAGTCCCGCCAGATTCCCGCTTCCAGATCGAGAGTGATGAAACCTCCAATAGCTTGGCGATCTGCTGTTGGGTAAATCCCGATCTGGCGCGTTAAGCCTGAAGACGTTCGGCCGTGAACACCACTTTGCGGCCAGGCTTCCCTTTGAGTGGCTCAGAGTTCGGTTCCTGCTCCGCAGGCGGCTCGACCTGAACCTTTTCGCTCTTGACTTTCCACTCACCCTTGCTCAGCCGGTTGACCTGCGTCTGCAAATCCTGCAACTGTGTGCCCGCTTCAGGGGAAACGCTCCGCAGACATCTGGCGCAGGCACTCCATCAACTGCCCGGTGATGCGGGTCGGAGGCCTCCCGCGCACCGTGATCAGGCCCACCGGTGGCAGGTCCACCGGCACCGGCAGCTTGAGTACCTTGAATAGGCCTTCGCGCTCGAAATGCTCGCCCACCGACCGCGCCACAAACGCCACCGCCCCGCGCTGCTGCACAAACGTGCTGATGGCGAGAAACGAGGCGGTCTCGATGATGTCCGCTGGCGGTTGCAGTTGGTGTTTGAAGAACTGTTGCTCCAGCTTCACCCGCAGCGACGCCCAGGGCGGCGGCAACACGCAGGCCATGGCGGCGAGGTCGGCCCAGGTCGGCCGGGACTTGCCAGCGAGCGGATGGCGCGCGCCCACCACGGCCACCATGGTCTCGTTGAACAGTTTTTCGGTGACCAGATCCGGCGCGGCATAGCCCGGCTCCAGGCGGCCCACGAACAAGTCGATTTCGCCGAGCCGCAGCTTGGGCAGGAGTTGCGTCAGGTCACCCTCTTCCACCAGCACAGTGGCACCCGGCGCCTTCTGCTTGAACAGCGTGACAACCTCGACGCCATCTGCGCGGTGGACGGCGTGGACGGTGTCTTCATCGGCCCGGCCGACCTCGCGGCCTCGATGGGTCACCGCGGCAAGCCCGGTCACCCCGAGGTGCAGGCCGCAATCGAGCAGGCCATGAAAACCATCGTGGCCAGCGGCAAGGCCGCCGGCACGCTCACCTCCGACTCCGCCCTGGCGCGGCGCTACCTGGCACTGGGCTGCACCTTCGTGGCCACCGGCGTGGACGTGCTGCTGTTCGCCAACGCCGCGCGCAAACTCGCCGCCGACTTCGGGCGCGGCACCTCCGCCCCAGCCGAGCGCTCGGCCGCCTACTGGTCACCTCCGCATGACGACCCCTGCACCGCCCACCATCGTCGCCGCGCTCACCGACATCGTGGGCGCGCGCGCCTGCTTGAGCGGCGCCGACACCGACGCCTTCACCACCGACTACCGGCGCCTCTACCTCGGCAAGGCCGCCGCCGTGGTGCTGCCCGCCTGCACCGACGAACTCAGCCGTGTGATGGCCTGGTGTTACGCACACGGCGTGCCGGTGGTGCCGCAGGGCGGCAACACCTCGCTGATGGGCGGCTCGGTGCCCGACGACAGCGGCACGGCGGTGGTGGTCAGCCTCAAGCGCATGAACCAGGTGATCGAGGTCGATGCGGTCAACGACACGCTCACCGTGCAGGCTGGCGTGACCCTGAGCGCGGCGCGCAGCGCTGCCGAAGCGGCGGGCCGGCTGTTTCCGCTGCGCATCGGCTCCGAAGGCTCCTGCCAGATCGGCGGCAACCTCTCCACCAACGCGGGCGGCACCGCCGTGCTGCGCTACGGCAACATGCGCGACCTGGTGCTCGGCGTGGAAGCGGTGCTGCCCGATGGCCGCGTGTACTCGGGCCTGCGCGCATTGCGCAAGGACAACACCGGCTACGACCTCAAACAGCTTTTTGTGGGCTCCGAAGGCACGCAGGGAATCATCACCGCCGCCGTGCTCAAGCTGATGCCGCTGCCCCGCTCGTCGTCGGTGGCCTGCGTGGCCGTGGCCTCACCCGCCGCCGCCGTGGCCCTCCTCGGCGAAGCCAAGCGCACGGCGGGCCAGGCCGTCACCGCGTTTGAACTGGTGTCGCGGCCAGCGCTCGACCTGGTGCTGGACTACCTCGGTGGCGAAAAGTCGCCACTGGCAGAGTCGCACGACTGGATGGTGCTGATCGAACTCACCTCGGGCGCCGACGCCGACAGCCTGGACCAGACCATGGTGCATCTGCTCGAAGCCGGCCTGGAGGCTGGCCTGGTGCTCGACGCGGCGGTGGCCGCCAGCGGCACCGACGCGCTGGCGTTCTGGCGTATCCGGGAAGAAATCTCCGACGCGCAGACGCGCACGGGTGGCAGCATCAAGTGCGACGTGTCGGTACCGCTCTCGCGCATCGCGCGCTTCATCGAGGAAGCCACGGCTGCGGTGCTCGAACGGGAGCCGCGCACCCGCATGGTGGTGTACGGCCACATGGGCGACGGCAATGTGCACTTCAACCCACTGCGCCCTGCCAACACCAGCGCGGCGGAGTACATGGCTGCCTGCTACACGCAGGTCTCGCACGCGGTGGACGCACTGGCCCACGCGGCGGGTGGTTCGATCTCGGCGGAACACGGCATCGGCGTGGCCAAGTGCGACGACCTGACGCTCTGCAAGTCGCCGGTCGAACTCGAACTGATGTGGCAGGTAAAGAAGGCGCTTGATCCGAAGAACCTGCTCAATCCGGCTAAAGTGCTTCCCGCTCAGCGATGAGCTTAGACACTGTGTTGGAAGGCACCCAGCAAACTTGTGCACAAACTGTCTACCGATGTTCGCTTGTCATCAATGGAGTTGGCCTGGTTAGGTGGACAGTTTCGAGTTTGATTCTCAACATGATGTGCCCACGGACTTGGGTCAACTCCAGTCCTGGCCGATGGGGACGGGATCACTCGCCCTTCATGCGAATCTTTTTGTCGAGGAATTCGTTCGTGAACATAGTGGTCGAATCAAAGGGCTTGTCGATACCAATGAGTGAGCTTACCAAATCGTAGTCCGCCTTGATGCGACCCGCATCGAACGCACCCAGCGCTACCTTGGTGGTCGTGTCGTCTCGCATCAAAGTTTTGATACGTTCCCACTGGTCGCGCTGGTTGTCGGCATTGAGTCCGCTCACGCTTCCCATCAGAGCCTGCAAGCAGGGGTCGAACGACTTCACGCACGTCTCGTAGGCGCGCTGGGTGACGGCAACGAACTTGGCGACTGTTTCCTTGTTTTTTTCCAAGAACGCGCGGTTGACCACAATGGAGTTGCCGTAAACGTTGAGGCCCACCGAGCGCCAGGGTGCAAAACCGAGGTCGCTACCGAACTCCTTGA
>LNFM01013826.1_pt1 | contig 10152 bp, 6 predicted proteins | sample 596031 | NCBI WGS metagenome assembly LNFM01 (sample SAMN04254537, study PRJNA301005) | activated carbon metagenome | isolation source: dual media filters at the Ann Arbor, Michigan drinking water treatment plant | place: USA: Ann Arbor | reverse complement strand
CGCCCTGCGGCGGGTAGCCACCGCCCTGCGGCGGGTAACCTCCGCCCTGCGGCGGGTAACCACCACCCTGCGGCGGGTAGCCTCCGCCCTGCGGCGGGTAACCACCACCCTGCGGCGTGCCACCACCGGCGGCTGGAGGCGGCGACGCGCCACCCTTCCCGAACATCCGCATCGCCTCTTCGTACGCGGCCGGCGCCGACATCATCAGCACGCCGAAGAACGCGAGGAGATAGAGGAGGCCGTGGGCCGTGATGAGCAGCGACGTGATGAGCCCGAGGCTCATGGACAGCCACATCGCGAAGAACAGGAGGATCTGCTGGAGCGGGAGCCAGCCGATCAGGACTGCGGCGATCAGCGGACCGAGAGCATCGATCGCGCGCAGCGCCGGCGGCAGCTTCTGCGGCGGCACCACGAACAGGATGCACGCCACCGACAGGACGATGACGATGAACAGCAGGAGGTTGTGGATGATGAAGAAGAGGCCCGCACCACCGAAGCTGAACAGGCTGAAGCCGTCGAGGAGGCTAAGCACCTGTGTGCCGGCGCCGATCGCGATGATGATGCGCGCCGTCTGATCGGTCGGCTTCGCGATGCGCGCGAGCAGACCGAACACCAGCAGCGCGTAGCCGATGATGTGCAGGCTGTTCGACGTGATGTAGATGCCCATCAGCGGCCCCCAGCCACCACCGCCGAGCCCCGTGAGGCCGATGATGTACCAGAGGAAGCCAACGCCGAGGCCGCTGATGAACACGCCCGCGTACGAGACGCCGAACGGAATCCACTGGAGCACCGCCGGCGGCACCTTCGCGCGCAGCTCGGGCTTCGCGGCCGTCAGCAGGAGGAAGAGACCACCTGCGACGATCGGCCAGATCATCACCATGAACTTCGGCATGCCGCTCGAGAAGGAGAACTTGAGCTCCGGCGAGATGGCGAAGGGAATCACGACGGACGCGACGAGCGCGACACCGGCGAGAAACAGGAACTTCCGCTGCAGGCTCGTGTCACGGAGCTTCGAGACCGGGAAGCCGAAAATCGTCCCCGGCGCGGACTGCGGCAACTTGCCCGCGAGCTCCGCTGCGCCACCCGTCTGCGGCTGCTCGCCGTACGGGTTCGCGGGCGCCTGCGGGTAGGTCGCCTGCTGCTGTGCGGCGTACGGATTCGCGGCCGGTGGCTGCGCTTGACCGTAGGGATTCGCGGCCTGGGCCTGCGGCTGTTGACCGTATGGGTTCGCGGCCTGGGCCTGCGGCTGCTGACCGTATGGGTTCGCGGCCTGTGGCTGCTGACCGTACGGGTTCGCGGCCTGCGGCTGCTGACCGTACGGATTCGCCTGCGCGGCCGGCTGCGGCTGCGGCTGCGGCTGTGGCTGCCCATAGGGATTCGCGGCCTGCGGCTGCTGCCCGTAAGGCGCGGCCGGCTGCTGTTGCCCATAGGGATTCGGCGCCTGGCCCGGCTGCTGACCATACGGATTCGGCGCCTGGCCCGGCTGCTGACCATACGGATTCGGCGCCTGACCACCCGGCGGCGGATAGCCACCTGGCGCCGCAGGCTGAGACGGGCGCGCCCCCGGCTGCTGACCACCCGGCGGCGGATAGCCGCCTGGCTGCTGACCGCCCGGCGGCGGATAGCCACCCGGCTGCTGACCACCCGGCGGCGGATAGCCCGGCTGCTGGCCTTGCGGCGGATAGCCAGGTTGCTGACCTCCTGGCGGCGGATAACCGGGCTGCCCCGGCGGATAGCCAGGCTGTCCGGGCCCCGGACCGCCAGGACGCCCTGGGATCGCCGGAGCGGCATAGCCGAACATCGTCTTCGCCGGCGCCGCGCCTGGCGCCCCCGCCTGCATCGGCGGCATCGGTCGCCCGCACGTTCCACACGCCGCGGCGTTCATGAGCACGGCGGCGCCGCAGTACGGGCACGGCCTCGTTGGAGTCGCCATTGATCGATCCCCTATTCCTTGGTGTGGGACGGTAGCTCAGCGCTCGGCGGATGGGCAATTACGTGACTCATTTTTGCCCCCCGTACGATCGGCCGATCTGACGACGAGCGTGGTACTTCAAACGCGTGGCCCGACGCCTTGCCGATGCGGACTACGAGCGGACGCTTGGAGTCAGCGGCGCCGAAGGGCGGCGCGGGTCGATCGATGCGGTACGGGGCGAACCACTCGAGATCCGCATGGGCGAGCAGGCGGTGCGGGCCTACGGCGACGAGAGCATCGCGGCGGCCGCGCTCGCCGGCGACGCGCGGGTGCTCTCGCGCTCGCTGAAGTATCACCGGCCCCGCACGTTCTTCTGCTTCGAAGGTCATTGTAGCGGGTGCCTCGTGCGGATCGACGGCGTCCCCAACCTCCGCGCGTGCGTGACGCCCTGCCGGCCGGGGACCGATGTCGCCGGCCAGAACGCCTTCCCGTCGACAGAGCTCGATCTCCTCGGCGCCGTGGACTTTCTCTTCTCGCGGGGCATGGACCACCACACGCTCATGACGGGCTCGTCGGTGCTGAACAAGCTGGCGAACAAGGTCGTGCGCCAGCTCTCCGGCCTCGGCAAGCTTCCGGCGCAGGCCAACCCCGATCTCCCCGCGGTCGCCGAGCATGTCGTCGACGTTTGCATCATCGGCGGCGGCCCCGCGGGCCTGGCGGCCGCGACGGTCACCGCGCGGGCCGGACGCTCGACGCTCGTCATCGACGACCAGCTCCGTCCTGGGGGCAGCCTCCGCGCCGACCCTCGCCACGGCCGGGCGGCGGCGGACGCGGCGTGGCATGCGGCCGTCTCCGCGGGGGCCATCGTTCTCGACCGCGCGACGGCCATCGGGTACTTCCCCGAGGACGTCGGACCGGGCGGCGCGCATGGCGTCCTCGCGGTCTCGGCCCCCGACCGGCTGCATCGCGTCGCGGCGGGCGCCTGGCTCTGGGCCACGGGCGGCTATCCGATGAACCTCCCGTTCGCCGACAACGATCGGCCCGGTGTGCTCGCAGCGCGAGGTGTCGGTCGCCTGCTCGTCGACCACGGCATCGTCGCCGGCGACAAGGTATGCATCATCGAGGTGCCCGAGATGTCATCCGAGGTCACGGCGCTGGCCGCCGCCCTCCGCGCCGCCGGGGCAGAGGTCACGCGGGTGTCCCTCGATCGCGTCATCGGGACACGCGGCCGCGGGTGGACACACGCCGTCGATACCCGCGACGGCAAGGTCGACTGCGATGTCGTCGCCGTCGCCGCGATCCCCTCCCCTGCCTCCGAGGGCGCGCGCCAGCAGCGCTGCCGGGTCGAGCTCGATCCCGGCGCGGGCGGGTTTAAGATCGTCGTCGACGAGGCCGGCCGCACGAGCACGCCGGGGGCGTGGGCCTGCGGCGATGTCACCGGGTATCGCGGCCCGGGGGCATCCATGGAGGACGGCATCCGCGTCGCCACCAACCTCCTCGGAGCGACCTAGATGGCCGGCAAGATCGTCCTGTGTCGCTGCGAGGACATGACGCTCGCGGATCTCGAGCACTCGGTCGAGCGTGGCTACCGCGACATCGAGGAGGTGAAGCGCTACACCGGCTTCGGCACGGGGCCCTGCCAGGGCAAGGAGTGCCTCGCCGCCGTCGCGATCCAGCTCGCGCGCCTCACCCAGCGCCCACCGGCCGAGATTCCGCCCTTCACGTCCCGCCCTCCCCTCGCGCCCACGCCGCTGCGGCTCCTCGCGCGTGACCCGGCCGCGCACATATTTCCCGACGAGGAATCATGATCGCGGGCAACGAGGACGACGACGTCGACCTCGACGAGAACGCACCGCGGGCGGATGCGTCGGGGGTCATCCGCATGCCCGCGACGCTGGAGGCGACGGGGCCGGTGCCGGAGCGCTGCGAGATCGCGATCATCGGTGGCGGCGTCGTCGGGCTCGCCATCGCGTACTACCTCGCATCGCTTGACGTCACCGATGTCGTGGTGATCGAGCGCGGGTATCTCGCCGAGGGGGCGTCGGGCCGCAACGGCGGGGGCGTGCGCCAGCAGTGGTCGACCGAGATCAACATCCGGCTCATGCAGGAATCGGTGGAGCTGTGCCGCCGCTTCGCCGTCGACGTCGGCGTGAACGTCTGGTTCCGCCAGGGTGGCTATCTCTTCCTCGCGCGGTCAGCCAAGGAGGTCGCGCGCCTCGAGAAGAACATCGACCTGCAGAATCGCTGCGGCGTCGCCACCCGCATGCTCGCCCCCGAGAAGGCGCAAGACATCGTCCCCGAGCTCGACCTCACCGGCATCGTCGGTGCGTCGTTCAATCCGTCGGATGGCATCCTGTTCCCGTGGCCCTTTCTCTGGGGCTACGCGCGGCAGGCGGCGGCGATGGGCGCGCGCATCTTCACGCAGACGCCGGTGCATGGCCTCGAGCCAGCGGCCGGCGGCGGGTACGTCGTCCACACCACGCGCGGCAACGTCCGCGCCCGCCGCGTGATCAACGCGACCGGCTCGTGGTCACCGCTCGTCGCGAAGCACATCGGCGTCGAGGTCCCCACCTGGCCCATCCGTCACGAGATTTGCTCCTCGGAGCCGCTGAAGCCGTTCCTGCGCCCGATGGTGTCGGAGCTCGCGAGCGGCCTCTACTGCAGCCAGTCGATGCGCGGTGAGATCGTCGGCGGCGTGACCGTACCTGGCCATGGCTCGACGTACGGGATGGGCAGCACGCTCGAGTTCCTGGCGACGTACGCGCGCCGGCTCACCCGGCTCATGCCCATCCTCGGTGACATCAAGATCCTCCGGCAGTGGGCCGGTCCTTACGACCAGTCACCCGACGGCAATCCGATCCTCGGACCGGCGCCCGGCCATCCGGACTTCTTCCTCGCCTGCGGCTTCGTCGGGCACGGCTTCATGATGGCGCCCATCGTCGGCAAGCTCTACGCGGAGTGGCTCGCCGGCGGAGAGCCTCACGAGATCTTCTCGCGCTACACGCTGTCCCGGTTCACGGACGGCAGTGGCAGCTCGCACCCCAAGGAAGACTTCAATATCGGGTAACGTCGGAGCGTGGGGGAAACGCTGCAGCTCGTGTGCTTCGAGCTTCGCGGGCAGGAGCTCGCGCTGCGGATCGGAGATGTCCGCGAAACGCTGCCCATTCAACCCATCACGCGCGTGGTGCTGACGCCGCCCTGCCTCGCCGGCGTGTTCAGCCTGCGCGGCGACATCGTGCCGGCGATCGACCTCGCGGTCCTGCTCGGCCTGCCACGCACCGAGATCGGCGATGACTCGCGCATCGTGGTCGTGGACAGCAAGTCCGGCACCATCGGCATCGTCGTCGATCGGCTGCGCGACCTGCGCGCGCTCGAGTCGGCCCTCGAAGCAGTCCCGCCCAACATCACGCCGTCGGTGGCGGCGCTCCTCGAGGGCGTCGTCGCCACCCCCACTGGAACCGTTCGCGTGCTCGATGCGCGCGCGATCTTCGCCGCCGAGCCCCTTCGCGCACTCGCCGGCACGCAGTCCACGCACGAAGAAGGCACCTCGCCATGAAGCACGCCATCGACCAGATCAACCGGCGCGTCCGCGTGCCGATGTTCGTCAAGTTCCTCGTCGGCTGTCTCGCGCTGGCGGCCTTCCTCATCATCGGCGGCACGTACGTCGTGAAGAGCGAGACCACGCTGCGGTCGCGTGGCAACTACCTCGTGAAGCACCTGCGACGCCTGAATGGCTACATCGATCGCGTAGGCAAGGGCATGACGGGGACGCTGGAGCTCATCGCGCACGAGCCCGAGCTACGCGTCGCGATGGCGAACGTGCCGAGCCCGCCGCCGCCGCCGCCCGCCGAGGGTGCCCCTGTACCGGCGCCGCCCTCGACACCCACGACCCGCGATGTGGCCGCGATCGCCAGGGGGTTCTTCGACCAGCTCATGTCTCGCAACGCCCTCCAGCCGGATGCGTTCGCGGTCTACAACGCCGCCGGCAAGCTCGTGTGGGCCCCCGAGAAGGGTGTCATCACTGCGGGCGAGCTGCCGGAGCTCGCCGCCGTCGAGAAGTCGCGTAACGGGAACGTCTTCGCCCATCGCATCCAGCTGATCAGCGGCGTGCCCTATCAGGTCAGCGCCCTGCCCATCCACGCGCCGAACAGCGAGGTCGTCGTCGGTGGCGTCCTCGTCGGGGTGAGGCTCGAGCGCTTCTACACGGAGTACGCCGAGCAGAGCGACGAGGACGAGGGCATGCGCATGCGCCCGCACCTCATCGACGGGCTCACCGTGCTCGCCTCCGCGTGGCCCGACGACAAGACCGAGCTCGCCAAGGGGCTCCAGCCCGACAAGGTCGTGCGCGTCACGGTCGGCGAGGACACGCGCGACGTCGTGCGCACGAAGAAGGGCGACTTCGACTTCCACGGCGAGGATCTCGAGGGCTACACGCGGGGCGATGCCGGCGTCATCGGCAAGCAGTACATCACCCGCAGCCGCGCGAACGTCGTCGACCCCGCACAGAAGCTGCCGTGGCGCTCGATCACGGTCGGCGTCATCGCGTCGGTGGTCGTGGCGCTGCTCCTCGGCTTCTGGGTCACGCGCCCGATCAAGCAGATGGTGACGCAGTCGCGCGCCTTGCTCGCGGGCGACACCGACCTCACCCAGCGCATCGTGGTGTCCAGCAACGACGAGACCGCCGACCTCGCGCACAACATCAACCAGGTATTCGCGCGCGTGCATGCACTCGCCACCGGTGTCCAGGCGGCGGCGTTCCAGGTCGGAGCGTCGAGCGCGGAGATCAGCGCCGCGTCGCGGCAGATGCTGTCGGGGCTCAAGGACCAGACCCTCAAGGTCGAGAGCTCGACGACGGCGGTGACCGAGCTGTCCGCGTCGATCCAGCAGGTCGCGGGCAACGCCGCCCAGGCCACCGATGTCGCCGAGCAGTCGAGCACGGCGGTCGTATCGGCGGTCTCGCGCATGGAGCAGATCCGCGCGGCCGTCGACGATGCGGCCGCGAAGATGCGGGACCTCGGCGAATCGTCGAAGCGCATCGGCAACATCGTCGAGGTCATCCGACAGATCAGCGAGCAGACCTCCATGCTCGCGCTCAACGCCTCGATCGAAGCCGCCCATGCCGGGGAGCAGGGACGTGGCTTCGCGGTCGTCGCGGACGAGGTGAGCTCGCTCGCGCGCCGGGTCGGTCAGTCGGCGAAGGACATCGAGGCGTTGATCCAGACGGTCAAGGAACAGACCGCGGCCGCCATCCAGTCGATGGAGGTCGGCACGCGCGAGGTCGTCGGGGGCACGCAGCTCGTCACGGGCACGCTGACCGGCCTCTCGCAGCTCATCACCGTCGTGAAGGAGACGGCCACGGCGGTCCACGAGCAGGCCGTGGTCTCCGACGAGATCGCTCGCAACATGGATGCGGTCCGCGGCCTCGCGGGCGAGGCACTCCACGGCTCGGAGGAGTCGGTCGTCCAGGCCGAACGGCTCCACGAGCTGGCCTTCGAGCTCGAGGAGTCGATCGGAGGCTTCAATCTCGACGGCAATCGCGTCGGCGGTTCACGGGCCCGCAACGAAGCGCAGCAACAGGCCGCCCTGGGCGCGACCGTCGCCACCAAGGCCCTGCCCGCTCGTCAGGCCGGTAAGAAGTCAGCGTAGTTGCCCGTCGGGACGGACATCGTGGCCAGCGTGGCAAAGCGGCTCGCGGAGCGAGTTGGGCTCGAGCTACCCGCGTGGGTCATCGAGGCACGCACCTCGGCCCGCATCGCGGCGCTGGAGCTGACGCCCGCCGAGTACGTCGCGTTGATCGAATCGGGGCGCGGCTCTGCAGAGCTCGACGAGCTGGTGGAGAGCGTGCGCGTCGGCGAGAGCCGGCTGTTCCGGCATCGCTCGCAGATCACGGCTCTCGCGGACATCATCGCGCCGCAGCTCCGCGCGAAGGGCAAGCGCGCGGTACGCGTGTGGAGTGCGGGCTGCTCGACGGGGGAGGAGCCGTTCACGCTCGCGGTCGTCCTCGCCAAGGCGCTGCCTGGCGTGAGCCTCTCCATCATCGCGACGGACGTGTCGGCCGATGCGCTGTCGAACGCGATCACGGCGACGTATCCCGCGAGCGCCCTCGACGATGTTCCGGAGGCGTGGCGCGACGGGTTCGTGCTCGACGGCCCGGTGCTGCGCGTCCGCGAGGATCTGGCCGCGCTGGTGCGCTTCGAGCGGGGCAACCTCGTCGACTGCGTCGCCCCGCGGGGCTGCGACGTCGTGTGGTGCCGCAACGTCCTCATCTACTTCACGCCCACCGCGCGCCGGCGCGTGGTCGAGAAGCTGATGTCGGCCCTCGCCCCGAACGGGACCATCTTCGTCGGCTACAGCGAGTCGCTGCGCGACATCCCCGAGCTCGTCTCCCAGCGCGTGGGCGAGACCGTCTTCTACGTGAAGCGCGAGGGCGACCGCATCACGCAGGAGATTCCCGCGACGAGGACGCCGGCCTTCGGCGTGCCGGCCGGCAAGCTGCCCGATCCAGCGTCCGCCCCCGAGCGCGCGCTCGTGCGCGACGCCAGGACGCCGCCGCCGGTGCTCGTCCCGAAGGTGCCGCCGCCGAGCGATCAGCTCGTGCTGCGCGGCCAGCCCACCGCCCGCGCCGTGGCGGCCGAGCTCACCGTACGGCTCGGCCTACCGGGCCTGCGCGCGCTCACGATCGATCTCGACGGCGCGGAGCTGTTGCCCGATGACCTCGCCCCGGTGTTGCGCCGCGCCGTGAGCGCTGCGGGGACGGCGGGCGTGACGCTGGAGCTGCGCGCGACCCGCACCGGCGCGCGGCGCTGGCTGGTGCGTCATGGACTCTTCGCCGAGGAGACCGACCTGTGACCGGCGGCGCGACGATGTGGGAAGCGTTCGTGGCGAGCGCGGGGCGTGATGCGGCGCTCCTCGCGGAGCACTTCGCGAGCAGCGACGCCGAAGGGCGACGCGGTTCGATCGACAACCTCGACACCGCCGTCGGGCTCGGCCACGTCGCCTTTCGCATCGGCCTCGCGTGCCTCGGCATCGGCGCCGAGCCGGTCGGCTGGTTGGCCCTGGCGACGGAGAAGGCGCTCGATCGCGCGGGGGCGCTCGACGAGGCCGGCATGCAGGCCCTCGTCGCGGGCATCGCCACGCTCCACGCCGCCTTCGTCCAGCTCGCGAATCCCGACAAGTCCGGCGCACGTATCGAAGATCTCCCGGTCGCCGAACGTACGGCCGCCCTGGTGGCCCTGAAGCTCGGCGCCGTCGATGCGCCGGCGGGCGTGAAGGCCGCGCCGCCGCCGAGCGCCGCGAAGCCCGTCGCCGCTCCTGTCGCCAGCGGCGTGAACGCGTTCGTGTGGACGCCGGCCGTCGAGGAGGACATGATCGAGCTGTTCTTCGACGAGGCCACGGACCGCCTCGATGCGCTCGCGGGCAAGCTCGTGCAGATCGAACAGCGGCCCGGCGACGCCGAGCTCCTGCGCGACGTGTTTCGCGACATGCACACGGTGAAGGGCAGCTCGGCCATGGTGGGGCTGCGCCCCATCAACGACCTGGCGCATGCGGCGGAGGATCTCGTCGGTCAGGTGCGCGACGCGGGCCGCGCTGTCGACGGTCCGGTGATCGACGCCCTGCTCGCGTCACTGGATGCGTTGCGCGGCATGCTCGATCAGGCGCGAGCCCGGCAGCCCATCACCATCGATCCAACGCCCGTCATCACGCGCCTCAGGAACCCGTCGGCGGAGCCGGCGGCCGTGCCCACCGCGGTCATCCCGGCCGGTCAGCAGGCGAGCGCGCAGGCCGTGGCGGCGGCGCAAGAAGCAGCGCGGCAGACGATCCGCGTCGACTTCGACAAGCTCGACCGCCTGCTGAACCTCGTCGGCGAGCTCGTGCTCGGTCGCGACGAGCTGCGCGGCGCGGTCTCCTCGCTCGGCGCCGTGACCTCGGAGCTCGCGGCGGATCGCGGCGTGGCGCGCAAGGTCGCCACCCTCCGCGCGGGCGGCGTGGCGCTCGATTCGCTCGGCGAGGAGCTCTCACGCGTGGAGCGGGTGCTCGCCGAGGTCACCACGGATCTCGATCACGGCACCGATCGTCTCGACGCCATCTCCGGGGAGCTCCGCGAGCAGGTGATGCGCCTGCGCATGGTTCCCGTCGCGGGCGTGTTCCGCAAGCACGTGCGGACCGTGCGCGACCTCGCGAGCAAGCTCGGCAAGCGCGCCAGGCTCGTGCTCGTCGGCGAGGACACCGAGCTCGACAAG
>LNFM01013825.1_pt1 | contig 10153 bp, 21 predicted proteins | sample 596031 | NCBI WGS metagenome assembly LNFM01 (sample SAMN04254537, study PRJNA301005) | activated carbon metagenome | isolation source: dual media filters at the Ann Arbor, Michigan drinking water treatment plant | place: USA: Ann Arbor | reverse complement strand
ATGGCGTGCAGTTGCGAAGGACTTGACGCGCCAGCTTATGACCAACCCGCCGCAATGCGCGGTAAGAACAAGGGAGCTTAAAACCCGCCTACAGGTAGCAACCCGCAACGCTGCCATTTGGCAGCTATGGCAGAAAAAGAAAGAGGCTAAATATGGCTGACACATTCCACGTTCTGCTGGCGTTTCCTAGTGGGGAATGCGTGATCTTCGGACCAATGGGATGCGAGGAAGCGTGCCAAGCGTTCAAGCTATACGACACGACACCGCTTAACGTTCCGGTCAAAATTTACGTCTGCAACGGCGAGATAAATTTAAAGCCGTCACCCGTCGAGGCTGTTGACGCGGCCTCGATAAACTGACTATTCTTCAACCCGCCGCACGGAAGCGGCGACACAGAAACAGGAAGCACGACATGAACGACACCACCGCGACCCCCGCCAATTCCGCGCCCATGACCAAGCGCGCCATTACGATGGCTGATTTCCGCAACCGCCCCGCTATTGCGGCAGCGATGGGAGGCAAAACGACCAAGCTGGGCCATATCATCGGCAGCGTTTACGGCAGCAAGGAAGTCATCGGCAAGCTTAAGGACGGCACGGAAACGAATAGCACGGTTCTTACCGGCGATTTCGAGTGCGCCAACTTCCAAACGGGCGAGGTTTTCAAGAGCGGCAGCGCCTACCTCCCGAAATACTTTGCCGTTCAGGTTGCCGCGCAGATTGCAGCCTCGCGAGATGGCGGCGTTCTTTTCGCCATTGAAGTTGTCATGGAGCCCAACCCGAAGTCTAAGGACGGTGAAGGCGTCGCCTATCAGTATAGCGTCGTGAACCTCATTCCGCCGGAGCGTAACGACCCGCTTGAAATGTTGAAGGCCCGCCTCGGGAAGAAGTTGGCCATTCCCTCTTTCGTCCCTGGCAGGGCGATTGAAGGGAAGGGGGAGGAAGCGGAAACGCCTTCTCAGGAAGACGAAGCTCCCGCGCCTACGGATCGCAAGGCTAAGTGATCTAGGCCACCCAGCCTAGAACGCAAGGAAGGCCCTGGCAGCGATGCCAGGGCCTTTTTCTATGGTTCGGAAGCTCACCATAGAAAGCCGCGCGCATGGGCACGCACGGCCCTATTTCGGGGATGGCTGTTCAGCCTTGAAGATGGCGGCAACCCCGGCCGTCACCATGCCAAGGCCGGCCTCGGGGTTGTGGCTGATTTGAGCTACGCCCGCGATAATCAGCCCAATTCCAGCGAAGCTAGAAGGCTCGGAAATTCGCTTCAAAAACCAACGCATGTTAGTCCCCTTCTCAGTTAGAACGGCGCGAATTTTCGAGCGCCAGGATGCGGGAAACGATATTCCCGTTTCTTTCATCGGCGAGATGCCGTTGCGCGGTTAGGCGTTCATCAATAACCGTAACGGCTTGCCGCAAAGTGCTAATGTCTTTGGACATGTCTTTAAGAAGCGTATAAATTTCACCGAAAAACAAACCCGAAATGGGGATCATTGCAGCCATGGAAAAACGGGCAACAATCTTTAGGATCACGTTGTCCGCAATCGAAGCTGCGTCCTTTTTAAGCATTGCGGTTACTCCAAAGCATGTAGAAGGCGGCAATCAAAATGACTAGGCCCAAAACGAAAGCGGCTCCCCGCAAAGCCCAATCCTGAACGCTTCCCAGAGACGGCAGGCTAGGAAGCGTGGGGCCGGTGATCCGAGTTTCGGCTTGCCTTCCTCCTGGAGCGGCGGGGTCAAACATTCCCGCCTCGGGGTCGTTTTCATCAATCACGCGGGCGCGAGGGATTGTGCCACGGCGAGGGGTTCCAGGATTGGCGGCGGGAGCTGCATCCTCGGGAGAGGGAGACGGCAGGACGGGGCCGATTGTTCCCGTTGGTGCGGGCAAGCCCGCCGCCCACGGCGCGTTAGCTGGGTTGAAGAGGGGAGCGCCAAAGCGCGTTGCTGCCTCTCTGCTGTAATCGAGCGCGTCCGCTTCCGTAGCACCTGGAAGCGTTAGAGCGTTTCGGCGTTCCAGATAAATAGAGTTGCGCCCGTAGATGTTTTCCGACATGGCTTAATAATAAACGTCATCGGCTTCAATGGTATAAATCGGGATGCTCCCGTTAGCGGGAGCATAATCAGCGCCAGCCGCAAAAGCGCGCAATTGATCTTCAACAACGCTGGAAATAACGGGAGCGACAAGGCGCAAATCAACATCATTTCCGCCGGGGAAGAAGCCGTTGCTAATCGTCGCATGCTTCATAGAACCGCGACGAAAGCCCGACATGCCAACGGCATAGGCGAAAGGATTAGGTGTAAACATGGCAAGCTCCCTTTATCGTGTAATAATCATGCCAATGCCAGGAACATCATCCCGATAAGTCATGTCGTTAATCGCAGGCTCAACAATCCGCCATCGCCTATCAGCGAAAACAGGTTCGGTTGCTGCTACGGGAGCATCCGGGGGAGGCGGGGGAGAGGGAGCTTTATAGCGCATGCCGGGGCGGCCCATCATCCACCACACGACAAAGCCGATGGTGAAGAACCCGAGCGCGACAATTGAAGGCTTAACTGTAGGCATCAATAGAGGCCCCCTTGCACGGGTTCGGGCTGATAATCAAAGGGAACGTCCTTAAGGCCACCATCAATCGCGCCACCACCAAAGCCGCCAATCGCAGCGCCAGCCGCCGCACCGAGCGGACCTGCAACGGCCCCGCCAACAATAGGCGCGGCAATTTTTAGCAATGATCCGAAGATGCCGCTATTGTCACGGCTGGTCGAAATCTGCTGCTGCGTTCGATTAGCGTTCTGCGCGATTTGTGCCTGGGTCGTGAGCCGAGCAATGCCCAATCCATACGCTTTCTGATTAGTATCAAAAGCGATGGCGCGAGACGCTTCAATTTGAAGCGGCGCGATTTCTCGCGTCACGTTTTGCGCGCCAAAGCTGATACGCTCGTTGCTTTCAATGGCGCTGAACGTCAAGCGTTCATTACTAGCAACGGCTTGTTGCTGAACGCCTAGAGCCGTCATACCCTGCAAATAATTCAGATTGTTCGCGTTGTCCTGAACAGTAAGCGCAAGACGCTTTGTGCCCTCAGAGCTTTGACCCAGCAAATAGGCGAATTCGTTACCCTGCCGTGTAACAGAATTAGTATCCAACGCGACCACCTTAGAAGCTTCGATATTCGCGCGCATAACATCGTTGCTATCCAGCGCAACAATCATGCCCGCCTGGATACCCTGCGATCCGATTTGATAATCGTATGTGTTTTTTTGCGCCTGAACATCTAGCGACTTGGAACCCAGGAAAGTATCGCTATCAATTTGGGCAAGTGCTGCCGTTAACGATCCCCTGAGAAATTCGCTGCCAAGCCGTTCGCTGGAACCAATGCGGAGACTTTCCACACTAGCCTGAGTGTTGGCCATGCTCAGGGCTGTATTAGCCTGCAACTGCGCTTGTTGAAATTGCACGCCATATTTCAACAGTTCGGCATTAGGCCCTACATTCCCAACCATGACATTAGAGCTAGGCGCGGGCGCGGTCTTGTTGCCTCCCGTATAATACAGAATGGCAGCTACGCCCACGGCGAAAACCCCGACGCCAACGACAACGGGATTTTCCGCCGCCCAATCAATCGCTTTTTCAAGAGCCATAAAACCCGCCTCCCCGAACGCTGGGACCTTGCCCCGCAAACCCAATTCCATCCGAGCTTGAAAGAGGCTGCATTACCGCGCCACCAACAATCACGCCAGAAACAATCATGCGGGAAATGCCCGCATTATTTGGAATGTAAGTTCCGGGCTGGTAAGTTTTAAGCGGCTGCTGCACCAGGACGCCATTTCCCATAGGGAGAAAAGCAGGTTTGCCGGGAGCGCCAAGAAACGCAATCGAACCCGAACCGGGAGTGGGCTGGCGTGTGTCGCGCAAACGAAAAAACATGGCGCTCCCTTTCTAGCTAATGGTTAAAGCGGCGCCTGATCAATACATGATCGGGGCGGCACCACCAAAGCCGGAAGACGACGAAAGGGCGGGGGAAAGAGCAGTCGAAAGAGACTGCGAAAATCCGCGCGATGCACTATCAATCACGCCAACCGTATTCGAGTTGCGCGACACGATGACGGCCAGCACGGCAACGCCAACGATTGCAAGCGCGATGGAAACAACGGCACCAATAATTTCATTCATGGTTCAAGGTCCTTTCTGCGTTAACCGAAAATTTTGCCGTCTGGGCTGAACAAGCCGCCAACGCTGGCGAGGGAATATGAGAGGTCCGGGTTCGCCCAGCTTGTATTACCGGGGCCAAGGCTAGCGGGTGAAAACCCGGTAGGCGATGCACCACCCGAAGAACCCGAAACGGGAGAGACTGCTACCCGAAGAATGGATGAAAACCCGCTGAAAAATGACGTGATAACATTCCCAGTCTGCGAATTGCGGGACAAAATGACAGCGACAATAGCGGCCGAAATAATGCCAGTCAAAATAGAAGCGAACACTTTCAAACCGTCATTCATCGGCCGCGCCCCTGGATTGCTTCAACTAGCTTGTCAAAAACGCCTGAGTTGGCCAGGACAAAGGAAATGATCACTAGAGCAAGGAAGGCTCGGGAAGTTGAACGGAATGCCGGGATGTATCCAACCGACCCGATAATTCCTACTGCCGCCAACCAGTAGAGGAAAGACTGTTCCCCTGAAAATTCTTGCGTAACAAGCGCGCCCAATTCCTTATGCGTTCCGCGAAACGCGGCAACCATAATGGCAATTGCAACGATGAGTAGAGCAATCGGCATTTAAAGCCCCATGACTTCCATATACAAAGGAAGCCTCCCCTTAGCAGTCACATAGACGAAAAACGCGCCCAGGATTGTAAAGGCAATAAATGCCGATTGCGACATAGCCTAATTAAGCTCCAGGGATGAAGCGGCCACCTTGCGGCAACTTCACACCCAAAACGTAGCCAATCAAAAGCGCCAGCGCGGCAGGACCGATCCAATTCATCATGTCGTTTTACTCCTCGAAAACATGGATAAGAACGCGGGTCCATAGGTAGGCAATCGAAGCAGTTCCCACAATTGCCAGAACCCAGGACACGCTATCTTGCGGCTCACGAAAAGGGGCGGATAGCCACCCCTTCGCGCTTTCAAGCGGCGACATTATCAGCCGCCCGCAATGCTAGCGGCGCCGATCACATCGCCTAGCGAGCCGAATGCCTCGTAACCAAGCAGCATCGCAGCGTTGGCATTAACCGTCACCGGATTGATAATGAGGTTCATGTTGCCGAATTGAACGGTGGAAATCGGCTTGCGACGATGGTCGAAATAATAGCAGCCGGCGGGGAAATCATTGCCCAACAAGTTGCGCGTGTTGAACGACTGAATAAATCGGTCATAGCGGAAAATGTTGGTGAAATTCGCGGACTGCAACGACCAATAATTAATGTCCGTGCCAAGCGCGCTAAGTGTGCCGCCATTGTCATAGACCGCAACCGTCGAGAGGAAATCTCGGAAGTTGCTGTAAGGCATCGGGAATTCCTGGCCCGCCGAAAGGCCCGTCAAATTCGTGTTGTTGATAAGATAGAGCGTAGAAAGGTCCTTAAGCGGAAGCAGGGGGCCATTCTGCGTCATCGGAAGCTGATCAAGGTATTGCTGATAAACCGTGACAGTCATATTGCCCAGGGTGGCTAGACCGCCAGTGCAAGTATAACCCGCCTGAGTGGCGTTCGCGCCCGACGCGACAATGAAAGCGGGGTTGATAGTAAGCTGCAAATTCATGTTTGCAGAAACTACCGCTGAATAAATTGCGCCGCGAAGATCATCGTTGCTGTAGGCAACCGGCACCTCATAGACCATCTGGACAGTGCCGGACGAAGAAGGCGAAATGCTTGCGGGAGCGGCAATGCCGCCGCCCACGGTGGAAAGCGCAACCGGGCTATCGCTGGTGTATTGCGAACCCGAGAGGCGGCGGCGGCGGGCTGTGTTCAGCAGAAACATATGCCAACCCATGGTATTGATCCGCGTGTTGTTGTTCAAGTCATTGAACACGATACTCGAAAGGATGTTGGAAGGCCCAAGCGTGGTCCGCGTTGCCGTCACGCCAGCACCCGTATTTACGGGGATGGACACGACGATAACAAAGCCCTTGAGAAGTCCGACATTCCGAGGCGTGACATTCAGAACCGGCTGAGTGGCAACGGAAAACGTGCCGCTGAAAACCGGCTGCATCGCATCAATGGCTGTGCTAGTGAGAATGCGTCGAGCCTGCATATTTGCGGCGGCAATTTGTTCTTGAGTAGCGGGGGCGGGAGCTTGAGCCATGCTGATTTTATCCTCTTCGGTTCAGCGGGTTTACTAGGTAGTAGGCGAGCCAGACTTTACGCGCATAATAGCGTCTATCGCAAAGGTGGAAATCATGACCATGAGAACCACGGTCAACCAATTCAAGGGGCTTTTCATAAGCTCCCAATTCAGCGGGAGCTTATCCATCTGCGCGTGACTTCCAACCCTGATAGGCTTGTCCGGCTGCACCGATCACGACAAAGCCGAGGAAAACCATCAGCGTTACCGTAATCCAGTTGGTGACGTTCCAGGAAAGGATGGTCTCATTCATAGGCGGGTTTTCCTATATAACAACGCGGTATAGGGGTTTAAATCCTAACTTGGCGCGAAAATTCCTAATGAGGCTATCACGGGAGGGAACGGGGCGCAACAAGAAATGTTTATCCTGCCCTCCCGCGTAATACCAAGAATGAAAGGGTTGAATTGGCAAGCTCAAGTCAATTTTCCGCTTAGGGATAAATGCCTGCACCGTGTCCCGGTCGCGTTTATCATTCAGCCTAAACACTTGGTAGAAATCAGCCTCGCTAAAAACGAAACGATTGATTTGAACGGGTCTCTGTGACAACGTAATAACGGGAACCTTTTTAGAGCGCCCCTGCGTCAAAATAGCCTGAAAAGCTGCGCTATCATTGGGTATCATGTATCCTTCATCAATGAAGATGCCGGTATTTCCATTCTCCCAAATTTTCCACAAGAAACGCTCTAGCTCTTCCGTTTGATGCGGTTTGGGTCTAACAACAAAAAGCCCCGCTTTTCGCGGGGGATTGTCAGTGATCTTAATTTCCTTAGCGCCTAAATCTCCGATCAATTCGTCAAGCTTGAAGTCAATAATAATCCAGGGGTTCAGGTGGAAGTCGCGCATAGAGAGGTGCCACACGGCCGCCTGAGTTTTCCCGCTCCCAGTTGAGCCGATAACAGAAATACGGTGCGAATTATCTGGGAGCGGGAAAGCCATTCTTAATTCTCCAAGTTAAGCTCGGGCATCATAAAAGACGGTTGCGGATTTGGCGGCGGTTCCGGCGCTTTCTTCTTTGCCGTTCGCAGCATCAACATTCTAGGCCCATAAATCATCACGGCCACTTGTGCTAGTGCAAGATGGTCAATCGTTTTTGCACTAACTTTCGTATCGTAGTGCTTAGACACGCGAGCAACTGCCGCCGCTAGAGTTTTTGCCTCCCCCTCATCAATCGCCAACTCAGGAATTTTCACGATGCTTGCCAACATGGCGTGCGAGGAAAAAAGAAGGGCCTCAATCGCGCCTATATGCGGCGGCGAAGCTTTGTCGGTTTTTCCGGCTGGGCTGGCGCTGGCGTTGGCGTTTCCGCTACCGGGAGGCCTTCCCCGCTTTCGCTTGACGGGTTCGGCGGGACTTCCTGCGTTGTCGAGAGGTCGGATGCTGGCTGGGTCAACTGTGTCACCGTCATTGACGCTAGAGCCGCTATCAGTTGCGTTTCCAACGCTTCCACCCTCGTTAACGTCTGATCCATCGTTCCCAGGCGTTGCGCTAGAAGTTGCTGGTTTTCTCGTAGCCATTGCAAGGCATCCCCATGTTCATCAATAACAGTTTCGAGTTCTTCAACTTCTGCGGCAGCTTCTGCCATGGTAGCGGCAGCTTCCGTCTCAGCTAAGGCAACGGCCGCTTCCGCCGCTTCCGTAGCTATTTCGGCCGAGGCGGCAGATTGTGCCGCCTCGATTTGAGCTTCCGTCGCGTTAACCGCGACTTCAATAGCAGCATCCCCTGGCATGGCGATTAGTCCGCAACCGGGGGAGCGGGCTCAATCCAAAACACATCATCGATTGTGCTGTAAATCTGGCGCGAGGGGTGATTGTAGAAAAACGTATCCAGGACGCCAGCAGCCTGCCGCCCAATCTGCCCGTATTTAACAAAGCCTTCATTCATGGTGGCAATCGTGGCTTCGGCCTTGGCGAGGCGTTCTTCAAGTTCTTCGGCCTTCACGGCCAATTTAGCAGCGTTCATTTTAGCCGTCCTTATTCAAGAGGGTTTCAAGGGCAGTCATACGGGCCTTAAGGTCCGCAACGCATTCCTGCGTCTCATCAATCTTAGTTTCAACACGCTTAAAAGCGGTTGCAAACTGAGATAAGATTTTTTCCATTTCGGTTTTAATCAATTCAGGGTCTAGCCCCATGCTTTTCAGCAACATCAAACCGGCATTCATTTGCGCGTCCTTTCTCTGTTAGAAAAATTGTGCGGTCAGAGTGTAAGTGGCAGTCTGAACGCCTGGGATATTCGTATTGTTCGCAAACAGGATAGCGTCACCGCTGGCGCGAAGGATTAGAACCGAACCCGTTATCCGGTCAGTGGTAGGAGCCACATAGCTTGCGGGAGCGCCCGACGCAAAATTCGCAATCTGGTTTCCGTCAAGAATTACCCGCGTCGAATTACCTGCCGCGCCACCAACGCCTCCCGCCGCATAGTCAAGCCTGATAGGGGTCAAAGGCGTGGCGCTTAGTGTGAAGAAAACTCTCTCATTAGGGTCAATATCCGTATTGCCAGAATTGCCCAGAGTATCTGACCATGAATAAGTCGTTGCGCCAATCGCGGTGGTTGTAATAACCACACTATTAAAATCGTTTGTGGTTACTGTAGAGCGATCAGCCGCAACGTTTGTGGTGAATTGAATAACCCGCCTTTGAATAACAGGCTCCCTTGCGACTTGAGATGACGGAAAAACGGTAACATTGCATGCGTAAACTTTCGGGAGGGATATAGATGATGCAACCTCAATTGAAAAAATGGTCAGGCGTGTGACAACATTTACCCATTGCTGCGAAAAAGGCGGGACGGTGACACTAAATCCCGTGTCTGGAAAAGAGATGATACAAGGCCCTATGCACCTAGTATTATCAATAAACATACTTTGGATGATGGACAAGCCGGGTCTATTGCGAACGGCAACGGCATCACCACCTGCAAAGCGGCTTTGCGGAGCCCATGAAGCCGAAGCCAAATTGACTACGGCCGTCAAGTCGTTTGACCAATTCAGTCCCGATAAAATCACTTCCTGAATATGAGGCTGCCCTTCGTCGGGAGTTCTAGCGTAGTCGAAGGGGAATGAAGCTTCGGGAATAGGGAAAATCGGCATCGCATTCTTTCCTTAGAAATACTGCGCTTGAATGCGAATGGCGCAAGCATAATTGCCATTCGCAAAGCTATTGAAAAACGGAGGGAGCGGTTCTTCATTGCCGATTAAATCAATGAACGCGCCAGCCGGTCTATCAGCGGCTGGAACGGTAAACAGAACAGGGCCGGGGGCGCCAGATGCGACGGTTGAAAACGCAACATCCTGCAAAACAAAACGCATGCCCGTGCTATTCGTTCCACCATCCCCCGTGGCTGAATAACGCGTCAAAATGGGAATAGAAGGGGTTTTAATAAAACGGTAGCGTAAGGGGCTGGCCAAAGCGAGCGACGTTCCAGAATTGCCTTTGTTATCGGTCCAATCGTAAAACGTGCCTCCCCCGCGAAGTGTTGAGGTAAACACCGTATCATCAACATCATTCGTCGTTACGCCAACGCCTCCCGCTACCACAGTCCGGAAAACAATAAATCGTGTTGTAATAAGCGGAATGGGCGCGGAAACGGAGGTAGGAAATACCGTCACGTTACAAGCATAAACCGTAGGGGGTGTGGCGTTGGAGCGCAGCGTAATCTGAAAAATAGTCAAGCGCGTTACAACGTTAAACCATTGCTGAGTAAGTTGAGGAATGGTGACGGAAAAACCCGTATCAGGAAACGTGATTTTTACGGGCGTAATCGAACCCGTGTTGTCAACAAACATGGATTGGATCATCGAGAGGCCGGGGCGATTAGCAACCGCAACC
>LNFM01013824.1_pt1 | contig 10153 bp, 9 predicted proteins | sample 596031 | NCBI WGS metagenome assembly LNFM01 (sample SAMN04254537, study PRJNA301005) | activated carbon metagenome | isolation source: dual media filters at the Ann Arbor, Michigan drinking water treatment plant | place: USA: Ann Arbor | reverse complement strand
CGCACTCCAAGTGCGACGGCCCCGTCCCCGAGTGACCGGGCAGTCCAGATGGGTTGCGGCAGAGAAATCGAAGAACGAGCCTCCGAAGCGATGCTTCGGAAGAATCCAAGGTTTTCAGGTTGCAGATCGGTGTATGCCGGCCCTCAGGTCGGCCGCTTACGGTCTGTGGCCCGCGTTCAGTGACCCTGCGGATGTCGCCTTTCTACTACCCTTACTCGCGCAAGATGCGCTGGTCTGCGATGGCCCCGATATCGGGCTGCGGATTGGCAGCCCTGTTCCGAGACCGGGCGGTGGGTGGACGATCGGCCCTGCTGGCCCACGCGCTTGCGCCCATGGTGCATAGCCCGACAGTCAGCCTCCGGCTCCGCAGTAAGCACTGACACGCAAGCGCCAACGCTGCCGCGACGACCCTTGAGGTCGTTGGCAGTCCAGGGCGATTCCTGTCGGGCTCTCTGAGGTTTCTCGTGCATCGATGAGTCGACACCGCTGTCTGGTGTCGGCATGTTGATCGAAACGCCGACCCACGGGCCGGCGGCACAGGAGCACCCATGAAACGCATGTTGATCAATGCGACGCAGCCCGAGGAGCGTCGCCTGGCCATTGTCGATGGCCAGAAATTGCTGGACTTTGAAACCGAGATCGAAGGGCGCGAGCAGCGCAAGGGCAACATTTACAAGGCGGTCGTCACCCGCGTCGAGCCCTCGCTGGAAGCCTGCTTCGTCGACTACGGCGAAGACCGTCACGGCTTCCTGCCCTTCAAGGAAATCTCGCGCAACTACTTCCGCGAAGGCGTTGACGTGCGCACCGCCCGCATCCAGGATGCGATCCGCGAAGGCGACCAGCTGCTGGTGCAGGTCGAGAAGGAAGAGCGCGGCAACAAGGGCGCCGCGCTGACCACGATGGTCAGCCTGGCCGGCCGTTACCTGGTCCTGATGCCGAACAACCCGCGTGGCGGCGGCGTGTCGCGGCGCATCGAGGGCGAAGACCGCGAGGAACTCAAGGAGAACCTCGACCAGCTCGAATACCCGAAAGGCATGAGCCTGATCGCCCGCACCGCCGGCATCGGCCGCAGCGCGCCCGAGCTGCAGTGGGACCTGAACTACATGCTCAAGCTGTGGACCGCCATCGACGGCGCGGCCAAGGCGGGCAAAGGCGCCTTCCTGATCTACCAGGAATCGTCGCTGGTGATCCGGGCCATCCGCGACTACTTCACCGCGGATGTCGGCGAGATCCTGATCGACACCGACGACATCTACGACCAGGCGATGCAGTTCATGACCCATGTGATGCCCGAGACGGCATCCAAGGTCAAGCGCTATCGCGACGACGCGCCGCTGTTCTCGCGCTTCCAGATCGAACACCAGATCGAGACCGCGTTCTCGCGCACGGTGAACCTGCCCTCGGGCGGTGCGATCGTCATCGACCACACCGAGGCACTGGTCTCGGTCGACGTCAACTCCGCGCGATCGACCCGCGGCTCTGACATCGAGGAAACCGCGACCCGCACCAACCTCGAAGCGGCCGACGAAATCGCGCGCCAGATGCGACTGCGCGACCTGGGTGGCCTGATCGTCGTCGACTTCATCGACATGGAAGAGTCGAAGAACCGGCGCGAAGTTGAGACCCGATTGCGAGAGGCGCTTCGCCCGGACCGGGCCCGCGTGCAGTTCAGCACCATCAGCAAGTTCGGCCTGCTCGAACTGAGCCGCCAGCGCCTGCGCCCGGCGCTCAGCGAAGGCAGCCACATCACCTGCCCGCGCTGCAATGGCACCGGGCACATCCGCGACACCGAATCCAGCGCGTTGCAGATCCTGCGCATGGTGCAGGAAGAGTCCATGAAGGAAAACACCGCCGCGGTGCATGTGCAGGTGCCAGTGGAGGTCACGAGCTTCCTGTTGAACGAGAAACGCACCGAAATCACCAAGATTGAGCTGAAGCAGCGCGTCACAGTGCTGCTGGTGCCGAACAAGAACCTCGACACGCCGAATTACCGGCTGGAACGCCTGCGCCACGACGATCCGCGCCTGGAGAACCTGCAGGCCAGCTACACGATGATCGAAGAATCGAGCGAGGAACCCGCCGTCACCCGACGCGAGAAGACCGCTGCGAAGCAGGAACCGGTGATCAAGGGCTTGCTGCCTGAGATGCCCGCCCCGGTAGCCATTCCGAAACCTGCTCCGACTTCGGCCGCTCCCATCACCACGGCTGCGCCTGTCGCAGCTCCCCGCGCGGCCGCTGCGCCTGCGGCAGGTGGTGGCTTCTTCGGCTGGGTGTCGCGCCTGTTTGGCGGCGGCACGCCGACCCCGGTGCTGAAGCCGGCGGCGTCAACCACTGCGCCACCGAGCGCAGCACCTGAAGCTCGCAGCGAGCGATCCGATCGCGGTGGGCGCGGCGGGCGCGGTGGTCGCGATGGGCGCCGCGGTGAGCGTGCGGGCGAAGGTCGCCCGGACGGCCGGGGTGAGGGTCGTGGCGGGCGCGGTCGTGGCGAACGCCTTGAGTCTGCGGCAGCAACAGATGCCAGCGCCACGCGTGAGACACGCGCACCTCGTACCGAGGGTCGCGGAGAGCGGTCGGACCGAGGTGACGCCCGCCCAGAATCACGCGGAGAGTCATCCAGCGAGAGCCGCGACGGTGGCCGTCGTGGCGGACGTGGGGGTCGCGGAGACCGCCAGGACCGCGATGCGCACGCCGCGCCCACCAGCAGCGATCTGGCAACCGACGAGATGCCACAGGCCGCAGCGGCCTTCATCGACTCTCAACCTGCTCAGGCTGCACCGGGTACCGATGCGATCGAAGGCGGAGAAGTCCGTGAAGGCGCGCGTCGTCGCCGTCGCGGGGGACGTGGCGGGCGTGACCGAGATTCGGTACGCGGAGAACAACCCGGCAGTGAAGCAGCCGCCGATTCGGACGCCGCGCCTGCGGCGGAGATTGACGCGAATCTGGTCGAAAGCGTTGATGCGGGGTTGCCCGTTGGCGGGGATGCCTCCGACAGCGGTCAGCGTGAGGGGCGCCGTCGCAGCCGCGGTGGACGCAATCGCCGCGACCGCGGTGACCGCGAAGAGCCTCGCGCGGACGGGGAAGTCGGCGGCAGCGGTGTCACGGCTGCCGAATCGGTAGCGAGCGATGCCGACGCAGTAGCCTTGGACGTGTCGGCTGAGGCGGTACCCACGCAGAGATGGACCGCCGCACCGGTAGCAGCGTCGTACGACGAACCGTCAGCACCCGCGCCAGCACCCTTGGCCGAGGTGACGTCGGCAGTCAGCTCGACAGCGGTCGAGGCGACGCCGGAGCCTGAGGTGCCAGCGTCGACCCCACCAGCCGCAACACCAGAGCCGGCGCCTGCTCGGCTTGCCGCCGCACCATCAGCAGCCCCGGCTGCACCGTCTGTGCCGACGCCACTGGCCGCATCGTTTGTGCTCGAAACAGACGCCCTGCAAGCGGTGGCCGAAAGTGCCGGCCTGCAGTGGGTCAACTCCGACGCCGAGAAGATCCGCGCAGCACAGGAGGCGATGGCCAACGAAGCGAAGCCGGTGCATGCGGCCCGGATACCGAAGCCGGTGGCTGCGGTCGACGAAGGCCCGCTGGTGCTGGTTGAAACGCGCCGGGATCTGTCGCAGGTGAAGCTGCCGTTCGAAGTGCAGGACGGCGCACCACCAGCGGCCTGATCGCGGGATCGATGTGAAAACGGCGCACCGCGAGGTGCGCCGTTTTTCATTCAGGCCGCGACATCCTCAAGGCAGTCTCTCCAGCGCACGCTGGTAGACCGGGTCATGCATCAACTCGTCCCAGGTTCGCGGCGCGGTCTGGGGCAAAAGCGCCAGCCGGCGCTGCTCGCTGTCCTCGTCGGCGTGCCAGTGTCCCCGGCTTTGCGAAACCAGCAAGCCGTCGAGCAAGGCATCAACCGCAGCGCCACCATCCACCGACTGGTTGCACAGCAGCACCAGATCACAGCCAGCATTCAATGCCACCTCGGCCGCGTCGGTATAGCCGACCTCGACCCCGGCGATGCGACGTGCGCCGGCCATGCTCAGGTCGTCGCTGAACACCGCGCCGGTAAAGCCGAGTTGCTGCCGCAGGATTTCCTTCAACCAGCGCGGTGAGAAACCCGCCGGGTTCGCGTCGACCTTCGGGTAGACGACGTGCGCTGGCATCACGCTGGTGAGGCTTGTGCTCAGCCATTCGTAAGGTCGTGCATCGTCAGCGAGGATGGTCTTGAGCGATCGCTTGTCGATCGGGATCTCGGTGTGGCTGTCGGCCTTCACATGGCCGTGCCCAGGGAAGTGCTTGCCGCAATGCGCCATGCCGGCCTGCAGCAGGCCCTGCATCAAGCTCTTGGCCAGCAACGTCACCACGCGCGGATCGCGGTGGAACGCGCGGTCGCCGATCACGCCGCTGGAGCCGAAATCGAGGTCGAGCACGGGCGTGAAGCTGAGGTCGACGCCGCAGGCGCGCAACTCGGTCGCCAGCACGAACCCGCTGGCGGTGGCGGCATCGGTGGCGCCCAGCGGATCGTGCATCCACTGCTCACCGAGCACCCGCATCGGCGGAAGGTGCGTGAAACCATCGGTACGAAAGCGCTGCACACGGCCGCCTTCGTGATCGACGCAGATCAACACATCCGGACGGATGGATTTGATCTCGGCGGTCAACTCGGTGAGCTGATGGCGATCCTGCCAGTTGCGGCCAAACAGGATCAAGCCACCGGTCAGGGGATGCTGCAGGCGCCGCCGATCGTCGGCGTCGAGCTGGAAGCCTTCGATGTCGAGCACGATCGGAGCGTGAGCGCTTGGCAGCGTCGGCATGGATGTCGGGCGAAGGCTCGCCTTGGCAGAACGGTTCTTCTTCATTTGTGGGTCTCAACGACCACGAAACTGGTCGCGTAATCGGTTTCATCGGTGACGCTGACATGCGCCTTCAGCCCACGCGCATCGAACCATGCGGCCAGTTCGCCGTGCAGCACGATGTGTGGTTGGCCACTGGGCAGATTCAGGATTTCGCAGGAGCACCAGGTCATCGGCATGCGCAGGCCGAGACCGATCGCCTTGGAAAAGGCCTCCTTCGCCGAGAAGCGCGTGCCGAGATAGCTGATGCCGCGCGCCTCGACCCGGGCGCGCCGGGCGCGAAAAACCTGCAACTCTTGCGGTCCCAGCACCTTTTCGGCGAAGCGCTCCCCACGTCGGTTCAGCGTTGCGGCCATGCGTCGCAGATCGCAGATGTCGGTGCCGACGCCGTAGATCATGCGGAGGCCTGCGCCCGATGAATGCAGCGCAGGTAGTCGCGCACGGTCTCGGGCAGGCCCAGCTCCAACGCATCGGCGATCAGTGCATGGCCGATAGACACTTCTTGCACGCCGGGCACAGCTCGCAGGAAGTCGGTCAGGTTGTCGCGATTCAGGTCGTGACCGGCGTTCAATTGAAGACCTTGGATCAGCGCCGCGTCGGCTGTGGCAGCGAAGCCAGCCAGCACGGCGGCTTGATCGGCTGTTCCATGCACCCTGGCGTAGCTTTCGGTGTAGAGCTCGACGCGCTCGGCGCCCAGTGCACGCACCGCTGGCATCGCCTGAGGTACCGGATCCATGAACAGGCTGACGCGCACACCGAGCGACTGTGCCTCGGCGATCAACGGTGCCAACGCGGCAGCGTCCTGCGGAAACTGCCAACCGTGGTCAGACGTCGCCTGGTCCATCGCATCGGGCACGAAGGTGCACTGGTGCAGCGGCAAACCACGGCGACTCACTTCCCGGATCACGTCCATCAGGTTGTGCAGCGGATTGCCTTCGATGTTGAACTCGGCCTGAAGCCAGTCCTGCATCAACGCGGCCAGATCGAACACATCGTGGGTACGGATGTGGCGCTGGTCAGGACGCGGGTGCACCGTGATGCCATGGGCGCCGGCCTGCAATGCCAGCATGGCGGCGCGGGTCACGCTCGGGATGCCGAGGTCGCGCTGGTTGCGCAGCAAGGCGACCTTGTTCAGATTGACGGACAGCGCGGTGCGTCCACGATGCGCATCGAGTCCGGTGATGAGCAAAGGGTTCATGACGGGCGAGGATCCGAGTCGGGGTGGGCGGCGGCAACAGCCGCCGGCAGAAGCGGCGCCAGGCTTTGCAGACCCAGCATCACCTGCCGCGTGCGCAACACCGATGAGCCGAGATGATAGTGAAGCAATCCGCGCAGCAGGCTGCGCCATTCGGGCAGGGCGTTGGCGCAGGCTTGCTGAAGCGCGGGCACGCTGCCGTGCAGCAGCGCGGCCTGCATGCCGATCAGCATCGCGCCAGACACAGAGACGTCATCGGACCGCGCCGGGGCAACGCCCGCCTCGGGCCGCAACACATAGCGGCCCTGAAGATCGACCGCCTCCAGCGTCAGTGTGACGAGGCTCAGATCAGGGAGCACACCGATCTGTTGCAGCAGCAGCATCTCGAAGGCGCGCAGTGCCGACTGCACCCGTACGTCGTCGCCACCGATGAGTGACGGCAAGGTTTGCGCATAGGCGTCAAACAACAAGGGGTGCGCGTCCTGGCGGGCCATCAGCTTCATCAGCAGCTCGTTCAGGTAGAAGCCACTGAACAAGGCGGCACCCGTCAGCATCGCGGCGCCACCGGCCCAGTCGGCACCGCGCAAGGTCTGGACATCGCGCGTGGCGTGTTCGCCCGATTGCTCATCGGTCGCGCTGGTTTTGGGTGGACGCCCCAGTGACAGGTGCAGCCGCTGGAACGGCAGCAGCACCGATCGCAGCTGCGAATACGGCCGCTTCGCGCCCTTGGCCGCCACGACCAGCCGCCCCTGCTCGCGCGTGAAGACATCGAGGATCAGACTGGACTCGCTCCAGTCGTAGCGGTGCAAAACGTAGGCCGTCAGCAGGGAGGGTGCTTTGGCAGTCCGACGCGTCGTCAACAGGGGGGCCCGCCCGGCGCCCGGCCGCCCGAAGCCGGGCTAGCCCCTTGGGGGCAGGAGCGCAGCGACTGGGGGGCCCTATTCATAGCCGTAGCTGCGCAGGTGTTCCTCGTCATCCGCCCAGCCAGAGCGCACCTTCACCCACAGTTCGAGGAACACCGTCGCGCCCATCAGTTTTTCGAGCTCTTGCCGCGCTTCGCTACCGATTCGCTTCAAGCGCTCACCGCCACCGCCGATGACCATGCCCTTGTGCGCATCGCGCTCGACGACGATGCTCGCGGCGATGCGACGCAGGTTGCCTTCTTCCTCGAACTTGTCGATCACCACGGTCGAGGTATACGGCAGCTCATCGCCCATCAGCCGGAACAGCTTCTCGCGGATGATCTCGCTGGCCAGGAACTTGTCTGTGCGGTCGGTCAGCGCATCCTCTTCGTAGAACCAAGGCTGCTTCGGCAGGTAGGGCTCGACGATGGCCAGCAGACGCTGCACGTCGGCATCCTTCTTGGCCGACAAGGGCACGAACTCGGCGAACGCATGACGGTCCTGCATGCCCTTGAGCCAGGGCACGAGATCGGCGCGGCGATGAACCGCATCGAGCTTGTTGGCAATCAGAAACACCGGCTTTGCAAACTCACCTGAGGGCATCAGCGACAGCACCTTGGCATCGTCCAGGCCGAAGCGGCCCGCCTCGACCACGAACAGCACCACATCGACATCGGCCAGCACGCTGTGCACCGTCTTGTTCAGCGTGCGGTTCATCGCGGCGGCATAGCGCGTCTGAAAACCGGGCGTGTCGACGAAAACGAACTGGGAGGCGCCAACGGTGCGGATGCCGGTGATCCGGTGCCGTGTGGTTTGCGCCTTGGCCGACGTGATGCTGACCTTCTGCCCGACCAGCGCATTGAGCAGCGTGCTCTTGCCAACGTTCGGCCTGCCGACGATGGCCACCAGACCACAACGCTGGCCCGCAGGATCAACGGCAGCGGGAGGTTCTAAGGATTCGGTCATGGTCAGGCAATCATGGAAGATGTCGGCGCAACACGGCAGAAGCCGAACGGCTCAGGAACGCAGCGGACTGCCCGGCTGATCGGTCGCCTTCAAGGCGTCGAGCATACGTCGCGCGGCCTCCTGCTCGGCGAGACGCCTGGAACGACCTTCGCCGGCGTGTTTCATGTTGAGCGTGGGTACTTCGCATTCGACCTCGAAGGTCTGCGCATGGGCCTGGCCGCGGGTCGCGCTGATGCGGTAGCCCGGAACAGGCAAACGGCGCGCCTGCAGCCACTCCTGCAGCTCGGTTTTCGCGTCCTTCGCCCAACCGCCGATGTCGGTGGTGTTGATCACATCGCCGAACAGCCGCTGCACCAGCGCACGGGCCGATGCGAAACCGCCATCGACGAAGGTGGCGCCGATGATCGCTTCCAGCGCATCGGCCAGGATCGATGCGCGCTGCGCGCCGCCACCACGTGCCTCGCCATCACTCAGCCGCAGCACATCAGGCAGGCCTTGCAATACGGCCACCTTGTGCAGGCTGTCTTCACGCACCAGGTGTGCACGCACGCGAGTCAGGTCGCCCTCGTCAGAGCCGGCGAACCGTTCATAGAGCAGGCTGGAAATCGCCAGGCTCAGAACCGCATCGCCAAGGAATTCGAGACGCTCGTTGTGATCGGCGCTGAAACTGCGATGCGTCAGCGCGAGGGCGAGCAAAGCGGGGTCGGCAAAACGATGTCCGAGACGGCGCTGCAGGGCATCGAGACGAGGATCCATCGAGACAGGACGGTCTATGCGTACGACAGCACCGCCAGGTCAACCTAACGAGACTGGCCTTCGTACTTGATCAACAGGAATACTGGTGCGAACAGCTCGATTTCCTTGTTGTAGGCGAAGCGGATGACGATCCGGTCGTTCTCTTTGGTGATGTCGAGGTCCTTGGAGGTGATGGACTGGATCGAATACTCGATGTCCCTCTGCTTCTCAAACGCAGCGCGAATTTCCGGCACCGTGTTGCCACCTTCAAGCGCTACCTTGTTGACGGCCTTCTGGATGGTGAAGAACTCGTTGAGCGTGGGCAGCACGCGTATCGTCAGCAACGCAATGAAGCCGACAACGATCGCCCAGAACAAAAGGCCCAGCAGCGTGACGCCTTGCTGTTGCCTCCCAACCCGATGCCATTTGCTCATCATGCGCTCATGCTCCAGGTGATCCGGGTGCACCGAGCACCCCTTGTGGAAGGGTATTTTCGGCCAAGCCGGGTTCAATGAAAGAAACCGATTCGACTCACATTACCGAAATTCATCCAGACCAGAAAGGCACGGCCCACGATGTTCTTTTCCGGGACGAATCCCCAGTAGCGTGAATCTTCGGAGTGGTCGCGGTTGTCACCCATCATGAAGTAGTGGCCTGCCGGCACCTTGCAGGTCACGCCCTCGACGGTATAGGTGCAGTTCTCGCGGAAGGCGAAGTCGTCGATTGCTCGTGCATAGCTCGGCAGGGTTCGATCGACGAGGATGTGGTGCGACTGTGCGCCCGAACTTTCGGTGTACTGCTTGTCGTAGCGCAGCGTTTCCTCGTTGTAGAAGTCGGGCAGCGGCTGCGATGGCACCTGCACCCCATTGAGGTAGAGCAACTGGTTGCGGTAGGAAATCTCGTCGCCCGGGATGCCGACGACGCGCTTGATGTAGTCGATGCTCGGGTTGCGCGGGTAGCGGAACACCATCACGTCGCCCCGCTCCGGTTCATGGTTGGGGATGATCTTCTTGTTGATCACCGGCAGCCTGATGCCGTAATGGAATTTGTTGACCAGGATCAGATCACCGACGAGCAGCGTCGGAATCATCGAGCCTGAGGGGATCTTGAAGGGTTCGAACAGGAAAGATCGCAGCAGGAACACGACCAGGATGACCGGGAACAGGCCGGCGGTCCAGTCCAGCCACCACGGTTGAGCCAGCATGGCCTGCCGAGCTTGGCTGACGTCGCCGTCGCCATCAACCTTGGTGATTCCCTTCGCGGCGAGTTGCGCGCGACGGGATTCAATCTCGGCTTCGAGGGCATTGGCAGCCGCCAGACGGCGCGGCGCGAAGTAAAAGCGCTCGACCAGCCAATACCCCATCGTCACCACCGTCAGCACCAGCAGTAGCAGCGAGAAATTGCCACTCCATTCGCCGAAGTACCAGCCGCCCAGAAAAACAATCAGGCAGCCGTAGAGCAGACCGGTCAACGTACTCATCAATCTTCCACTTGGAGAATGGCCAGAAATGCCT
>LNFM01013823.1_pt1 | contig 10154 bp, 12 predicted proteins | sample 596031 | NCBI WGS metagenome assembly LNFM01 (sample SAMN04254537, study PRJNA301005) | activated carbon metagenome | isolation source: dual media filters at the Ann Arbor, Michigan drinking water treatment plant | place: USA: Ann Arbor | reverse complement strand
GCAGATCGGGTCGCCGCCGCCGGTGTGGCGCAGCTCCGGGTCGCGCGTCAGGCGCCCCACCAGGGTGACGCGGTTCAGGTCGGCGGGCATGTCGCCACCTCCACATCGGATGCCGGGTGCAACGCCGTCCATCCTGACCCCCCGCCCGGACGCACCTCCACACCCGTCGGTGCCGGCATCGCCCCGGGGGCGTGCCGGCCGGCGTCACGTGCCCCAGCGCACCGTCCGCACGACCGCGGGGTCCGGTTCACCGCCGACGTCGGCGAGCGGCGCGTCCGGGCCCTCCCGCAACGCCCCCGCCTGCGAGAAGTGGCGGCGCACCGCGATCTCGACCGCGACGGTGGGGGCGCCCGCCTCGGGGCACACCGGCGCGGACCGCACCTCGGCGCGGGTGTACGGCACCTGCAGCTCCACGTCGAGCGGGTCCGACGTCGCCACGACGTCGTCGAGGGGCACCAGCGCCTGGCCGCGGACGCGGCGCCCGACGGCGACCCCCATGTAGCGGATCGTCCCGGTCGTGGCGTCGACGTAGAGGTCGACCACCCGACCGGCGATCAGGCCGTGCCGGTCGCGCACGGTCATCCCCCGCATGTCCTCGGGTGCGGGCAGCTCCTCCAAAACCTGTCCTCCTCCGACATCGTCCCGCCGGAATCTCCCATGCCGGGGGGCTCTCACGCCCGGCGCGGGGCGTGCCACACTCCACGGATGCCCCGGTCAGCCGCCCGCCGGACCCTCGGCGCGCATGGCCGCCACCTGCTCCAGCGCCCGCGTGAAGACCTCGTGCGGCTGCGCCCCGCTCACCAGCAGGCGGCCGTCGAGGACGAAGGCGGGGACCGCCGAGATGCCCGCCTGCTGCGCGTGCCGGGTGGACGCGTCGACGGCGTCGCGGAAGAGGCCGGCGTCGACCTCCTCCCGCGCCTGCGCGGGGTCGAGGCCGGCCTCGGCGACGATCGCCTCCAGCTCGTCCCAGCCGCTGACGTCGCGCCCGTCGGTCCAGTAGGCGTCCATGACCCGCTCGTGCAGGGCGTCGCCGACCCCCTGCGCACGGCCCCACTCGATCAGCTCGAGGGCGCGGCGCGTGTTGGGGATGCGCTCCGGGTGCGGGTTGTAGGTGAGCCCCGCCTCCTCGTTCATGCGCCGCACGGTGTCCTCGGCGCCCGGCGGGAAGCGGCGCATGAGGTCGGCGCGGGCGATGCCTTCCGGCGGGTACTCGGGGTGGAGGTCGTACGGCAGCCACTCCACCTCGGCGCCGGCGGCGCGCAGCCAGGCGGCGCGTTCACGGGCGACGTTGCAGAACGGGCAGACCACGTCGCTCCAGATCGTGACGTGGACGGGTTCCTGGTCCTCGGCCACCGGCTCCTCCGTGCTCATGGGGGACGACGCCCCCAGCCTAGGCAGCCCGGACGGCGGGCGCCCCGGTGACGCCCGTCGACGGGATCGTGATCGCCTGGATGGTGATCTGGGCGCTGTTCGGCACGTCGCGCGGGCTGATCGAGCAGGTCGTCTCGCTGACGGGGCTCGCCGCGGGGGCGATCGCCGGCTCGCGCCTCGCGCCCCTCGCCCTGCCGGAGGGGCGTGAGTCGGTGTGGCTGCCGCTCGTGTCCCTGGGGGGCGCGATCGTGGGCGCGACCCTGGTGCAGGCGGTGCTGCTCACCCTCGTCGCGCCGCTCCGACGGCGGGCGATGCACGGCACGGCCCGGCGGTTCGACCGCGCGGGCGGCCTGGTGGTCGGGGCCTTCCTGGGGCTGGCCCTGGCGTGGCTGATCGCCGCCGTCGCGCTCTACCAGCCGGGTGACCGGGTGGCGGCGCTGCGCGGCGAGGTGCAGCGCTCCACGATCCTGAGCGCCACGCTGCGCGCCCTGCCGCCCGACCGCGTGCTCGGCGCCCTGGCCCGCGTCGACCCGTTCCCGCTGCTGCCGCTGCCGGCGGCGGTGCTGCCGCCCCCCGACGCCTCGGTGTCGGCCAGCGCCACCGCGGCACGGGCGCAGGGGTCGGTGCTGCAGCTGCGGGGACGCGCCTGCGGCCTGGTGAAGCAGGGGAGCGCGTGGGTGGTCGGCGACGACCTGGTCGCGACGAACGCCCACGTCGTCGCCGGTCAGACGACCACGGAGGCGATCACCCCCGACGGGCGCACCCTGACGGCGCGGGCCGTCCACGTGGACGGCGACAACGACGTCGCCCTGATGCGCATCGACGGGCTCGGCCTGCCGTCACTGCCCCTCGGCGACGCACCGCGCACCGGCCAGACGGTCGTCCTGCTCGGCTACCCCGGCGGGGGCGCGCTCACCGCCGAGACCGTCACCGCCGCGGCGCCGCGCACCGTGTTCGCGCCGGACGCGTACGGCGACGGCACCCGCGCCCGCAGCGTCGTCGTCACGGGGGGGAGCCTCGGGCCGGGCAGCAGCGGCGGGCCGGTCGTCGACCCGTCGGGCCGTGTCGTGGCGATGATCTTCGGCGGCAGCCCCGACGGCGACTCGGGTGCGGCGGTGCCGCCCGGGCCGATCCGCCGCGGGCTGGCGTCGCCGCTCACCCCGATCAGCACGGGCCCCTGCGCATGACGCGGGGCGCGCCCCGCGCTACCCTCGGTCCGTGGTCGAGCTGATCGTGGTGGCCCTCGCGGCCACGTTCCTGATGGTGGCGGGAGCGTCCGCCCGGCGCACCGCGCTGCGCCGCTCCCGGGCCGCCGCGGAGGCGGTGCTCGACGACCTGGCCGCCGCGGCCTGCGCCCACCTGGCGGCGGGACGCGACCCCTCGATCTCACGCCGCGCCGGCCGCGCGGTGGAGCGGTACGAGCGCACCGGGGCACGGGTGGCGGCGGCGCGCAGCCGCCGCGAGCTGGACGCCCTCGTCGCCCGCCACCGCCTGCGCACGGGTGCGGAGCGCATGGCGGCCGACGGCCTCCGGCGCGTCCGTGACGCGCTGCGCGAGGGGATCCCCGCCCGCCGGTAGCCGGGGCGGCGGGACCCGGCCGTTCGGGCCGGGGGGCGCGTGGTGGCACACTGGGCCGTCGTGCGCCTCCCCTGTCCACGACGCCCCGAGACCCTCGTCGCCGTCATCGCCGGTCTGGTGATCCTTCTCGGGTCGGTCGGGCTGGTCGCCGTGCGGGTCGCGTCGGCCCCCTCCGACCGCGTGCCCGCGGGCGTGTCGATCGCCGGCGTCGACGTCGGCGGGCTGAGCGCGTCCGAGGCGGAGCGCGCGGTGCTCGCCGGCGCCCCCGACCCGACCGGCGACGTGGAGATCGTCTTCGACGGGGAACCCGGGTTCCCGATGTCGGTCCCCGTTGCCGACCTCGGCCCGGTGCCGCGGGCGCGCCTGGCGGTGCAGGACGCCCTCGAGACGCCGTCCCTGTGGAACCGCATCCGGGCCGAGGTGGGCTGGGAGGCGGGCCGTGAGGTGCCGCTGCGGTACCGCGTCACGTCGGCGCGCGCGAAGGCGCTGGTGGCCCGCGTGACGGCCCGGATCGACACCCCGGGCCGCCCCGCCCGCGTCGGGGTCGGCGGCGGGCGGGTCGTCGTCACCCCCGCGAAGGCGGGGCGGGCGGTCGACCCGGCCGCGCTCGAGCGGCGCCTCGGGACCCTGGCGCGCCGGGTGGAGCTCCCGGTCGTGGTGGTCGAGCCGACGGTGAGCGACGCGCAGGCGCAGGAGGCGCGGGTCACGGCGTTGCGGATGGTGTCGCGGAAGGTGCGCGTCACGGGTGGCGGGCGGTCGGTGACCGTCGAGCGCCCGGTGCTGGTGTCGGCCCTGCGGTTCCCCGCCGCCGACGGGGGCGGCATCGGGGTGGAGCTCGACCCCGCGACGATCGCCGCCGCCGTGGCGCCCGCATACGACGGGGTGCTGCGGGAGGCCCGCTCGGCGACGTTCGCGGTGTCGGACGGCCGGGTGCGGGTGCTCGCGGCGACGGACGGCCGTGAGCTGGACGCGGCGACGCTCGCCCGGCGCATCGAGCGGCGGCAGGGGACGCGCCCGGTGCGCGTCGCGATCACCGCCGTCGCGCCCGCCCGCTCGACTGCGGATGCGCAGCGGTTGCGCATCCGCGAGCAGGTCAGCGAGTTCCGCACCCCCTACACGTGTTGCGCGCCGCGGGTGACGAACATCAAGAAGGCCGCCGAGATCATGGACGGCACCGTCATCGCGCCGGGGGGGACGTTCTCCCTCAACGAGGTGCTGGGGGAGCGCACCCGCGCGCGCGGTTTCCTCCCGGCTCCCCAGATCAACGCGGGTGAGCTGGAGGACGCCGTCGGCGGCGGGGTGAGCCAGGTCTCGACGACGACGTTCAACGCGGCGTTCTTCGCGGGGATGCGCATCGTCACCCACACGCCGCACGAGTTCTGGATCAGCCGGTACCCGCCGGGGCGGGAGGCGACGGTGTCGTGGGGTGGCCCGGAGATGATCTTCGAGAACGACTGGTCGGCGGGGCTGCTGATCACCGCGGAGGCCGACGACGCGGGGATCACGGTGCGGATGTACTCGTCGAAGCTGGGGCGTCGCGTGACGACGGAGACGACGGGTGACCCGGTCGAGGGGACGGCGTTCTCGGTGGCCTACACGCGGAAGGTGTGGGCGGGCGACGAGCTGAAGCGCGACGAGCGGTACACGTGGTCCTACAAGGCGCCGCCCGCCGGCGAGTAGCGTCCGCGCATGGGTGACCGGCTGTCGGATGCGTTCCCCGTCGTCCAGGCGTTCGAGGACGAGGTCGTCCGCGCCGGCTTCCGCCCGGCGCAGATGGTGTTGCTGGCGTTCCTCGTGACGTTCGGCTGCGTCCGCGGCTATGCCCACATGACCCGCCGCGGCATCGGCCCCGGCAACCTGTCGCTGGGCGACACGCGCATCCACCACCTGGTGCCGGGGATCTTCCTGCTCCTCGGCGCGGGGTTCGCGGAGATCGCGTTCGACCCGGATCCGCCGTGGTGGTTGTGGTGGCTGATCCCGACGGCGTTCGGCGTCGGCGCGGCGCTGGTGCTCGACGAGTACGCCCTGTGGCTGCACCTGCGCGACGTCTACTGGACGGAGGAGGGCCGCCGCTCCATCGACGCCGTCATCGTCGCGACGGTCCTGATCACGATGGTCGCCCTCGGCGCCCCGTTCTGGGGGCAGGTGATCTCGGGGGCCGACCCCGCCGGGGGCGTCACGATCGTGGCCTACCACGCCCTCTCGGTCGTCACCGCCGTCATCTGCCTGGCGAAGGGCAAGTGGGTGACGGGCGTCGTGGGCTTCCTGCTCTGGCCGGTCGGCCTGGTCGGGGCGATCCGCCCCGCCCGCCCCGGCTCCCGCTGGGACCGCCGTCGCAGGGAGCCCTCCCCGACGTAGGATCGCGGCGATGGAGCACCGGTCTGACGATCACGGGGGACGGCCGGGGCCGGGAGGCTTCGACGGTCTCGGTCGGCGCATCGCGGCGGAGTACGCGCGACGCCCCCAGACCGCCGACGAGCTACCGGAATCCGACCGGCTGGCGGTGGAGATGATCCTCGAGGAACCGTGGCCGCCCGCGGGAGGCCCGGCGACGCCGTGAACCGCTAGGCCGGGTCGTCCCGTTCGCGGAGGAACTTCTCCAGCTCGGCGGCGAGCTCGTCGCCGGTGGGGAGGTCCTCCTGGGGACCTTCGCCGGCGCGTTCGGCGGCGTCCTCGAGCTGCTCGACGAGCTGGCGTAGCCGCGGCTCGGCCTCGACGGCGCGGGCGACCTGGTTCTCGAACGAGTCGGCGGCGCGTTCGAGGTCGCCGGCCTCCACGTCGATCCCCGTCACGCGCTCCAACGCGCGGACGAGCGCGAGGCTGCCCTTCGCGTTCGTCAGCCCGGCGGCGTAGTGGGAGACGGGCGCCCACATCGAGACGCTCTCGAACCCGGCCTCGGTGGCGGCGTGGTGCAGCACCCCGACGATGCCGGTGGGGCCGGCGTAGCTCGGCGGGCGGAAGTTCAGGCCCGAGATCAACGCCGGGTCGGACGCCATGCCCGTGAGGCGGATCGGATGGTTGTGGACGACGTCGGCGAGGAGGGAGCCGAGCGTGACCACGCGGCGGACGCCGAGGGTGCCGGCGGCGTCGAGGAGGATCGCGCAGAAGGCGCGCCACCGCATCGACGGCTCCGCGCCGGCGACGAGGATGAAGTCGCGGGTGGAGTCGGCGGGGCGGGCGACGAGCACCTCGACCTCCGGCCACACGACGGCGGCGTTGCCCTCGCCGCTCGTCAGGTCGATCAGCGGGCGGGTCGCCTGGAAGTCGTAGAACTCCTCGGGGTCGATCGCGGCGACCCGTGTGGCGGCGAACTTCTCACCCAGGAACACGACGGCGCTCGATGCGGCGGCGGCGGCATCGTTCCAGCCCCCGAAGGCGGCGACCATGATGGGATCGCGCAGATCGGAGGGGCGCTCATCCCAGTTCAGCTCGGCCATGGGGGTGATGTTGACAGGTGGGGCGGCGCCGCGCTCCCGCGGCGCCGACCCCCCGTGTCAGCCTGCGTTCGGGTCCGGGCTCAGCCGGCGGCCTCTACCGCGGACGCGGCCTCGGCCATGCGCTCCCACGCCTTGCGCTCGGCGAGCTCGTAGTCGGCGGTCGTCGCGTAGAGGTGCGAGTTGCGGGAGACGGCGAGGTAGTCGCTGGTCGCCCGCTCGAGCTCTGCGGCGGGATCGAGGATGACACTGCTCATCGGTTCCCCCTCGGGTGCGTGGGTTGCCCGGTCGACATCGGCACGGACCGACCGGGAAACGAGGTTGGCAGATCCCCGGGAGGAATGCCCTTGGCCCGTCGGCTAAGGGATGGCCAAGGGGCCTAGCCGAACGGGCGGGCGTTTGGCGCCCGCCCGTCGGCTGCACTGGGTCAGAACCCCTGCTCGGTCTTGCCGACCTTCCGCACGATCGCGGTCGCGCCGGAGGCCGTCGCCGAGCGGGTGCCCGCCCGCAGCGAGGCGCGGCTGCGGGCGATGCCGCCGGTCACCTTGCGGCCCACGCGGACACGCAGGGTGAGCGTGGCGGAGCGGCCGGGCTTCAGGGCCGACAGCTTCCACGCGGCGGCGCCCTTCGCGACCTTCACCGTCGAGCCCTTGGGGCCGCGGCCGCTGATCGCCGCCACACCCGCGCCGAGGCGCTGGCGCACACGCACGCCGGTGGCGGTGCGGGCCCCGTTGTTCGTCACACGCAGGGTGTAGACGGCGATGCCACCGGGGGCCGCCATGCGCGGGCTGTCCATGTCGAGCGCGATCACCGGGACCGCGGGACCCGCCGGCGCGGTCGGCGCGACGGGGGCGGGCGGCGTGAACGGCGTGGCCGGGGCGAGGGGCGAGAACGAGCCGACGTCGCAGTTGACGAACGCCTGGCTGGCGGTGTCGGTGAGGGTGCCGGGACGCAGCAGCAGCTGGTCCTGGGGCGTCGTCTGGCCGCTGAGCTTGGCGGCGCGCAGCAGGGTCGGCGCCGACGTCGTGGCCGACACGGTCACCGAGCCGATGGTGGTGCCGCGCACGGCGGCGACGGCGCTGCCGTCCTCCTCGATGACGACCTGGGCGGGGGCGACGGTGCCGGTCCCCTCGGTGACGGAGAGGTCGACGACGGCCCCGGGGGTGCCGGTCACGCGCACGAGGGCGTCGCGGTCGACGCAGGCGCCGCTGGCGGGCGCCTCGATCGCGACGTCGAGGTCCGAGGTGACCTGCCTGCCCATCGCGAGTGTGCGGAGGGTGTTGACGCGTGCGTTGAGGGTGGCGCTGCTGGTGGGCGCGTCGAGGCCGCGGGCCTGGCCGGAGAGCTGCCACACGGCCACCTGGATCGCGCCGGCCTCGAGCGCCGGGTCGGGGGCCGCGGCGATGAGGTCGTCCTCCTGCGAGAGCAGCCACCCGGCGGCGAGGAACTCGGGGGAGCCGAGCTCGGGGGCGTCGGCGGCGGTCTGGAGGTCCACCTGGTAGTCGCGGCCGGTGACGATGTAGTGGGAGAGGTCGACGCAGTGACCCGACTCCTCGGTGGTCTCCGTCCCCACGGTGATGCGGTAGTGGTAGCGGGCGGGGCGCACGGCGACGCTGCCGCCGGCGGCCTTGTGGACGTCGACCTGGCTGTAGATCGGCGACGAGCCGAGCAGCCGGAACGTGGCGCGCTCGGCGGCCGAGGCGGAGGCGGCGAACGCCATGCTCAGCACGAGGGCGCCGAGCGCGAGTGCGGCGGGGGCCCTCCAGCGGGGTGTGCGGGGTCCGGACATGGTCACTCCTGGGGCACGGGACAAGAGAGAAGGACGGGTGCTGGTCTCCACGTCGGAGCCCCTGGTCCCGTTCGACACCGCTGTGATGAGTGAGATGCGCCTCACTCATCGCGGGTGACGGGAGCCTGACCGCGGCGGCGTGGGTCTGGCGCCGCGGGCGGGCGCCGGTGTTCAATCGACACCCGTTCGCGTCGTCCCCCGAGGAGTCCCGTTGCCACGTTGGCGTCCGTTCGCCGCCGCAGTCACCGTCGCCCTGGCCGTGGGGGCCGCCCTGCCCGCCGCGGGGCTCGCGACGCCGTGGGGGAAGGTCTCCGGTGACCGGGTGTCCGGGATCGACCAGGCGGCGTTGCTGCAGAACGGCCCGCGGGTGCTGGCGGCGTGGCCCGGCGGCGACGGCACCGACCTGGCGACGTCGATCGAGACGCGCGGGTTCGCGCCCACCCTGGCCCGACCGGTGGCGGGGGCGAGCGCCATCGCGGCGATCGACGCGGGGTACACGAGCATCTCGTCGCGTCCGGCCCTCGTCGCGACGCCGACGGGGGTGCGCGCCGTCTACGTCGGCACCCGGCCGGACGGCCAGACGCGGTTGTTCCTGAGCGACCCGCTGGCGGAGGGTGTCTCCCCGGTGGTGCCGGCCGCCGAGCTGATCCGCACCCGCGGCGGGGTGCTCGACGCCCTCTCCCTCGCCGACGGCACGCCGCTCGTCGCCGACGACGGCGCCGGGGCCCTGCGGATGGTGCGCGGCGCGTCGGCCGACATCGACGCCCCCGGCTCCCCGGTGCAGGCCCAGCTCGGTGGCAACTCCTACAACCCGGCGCTGGCGCAGGACGCCGCCGGGGGTGTCTGGCTGGCGTGGTACTCGAACGCCGGTCCCGCCGGCCCCGGCGTGTACCTGCAGGGCGTCGACCCGGCCACGGGGGCGCCGATCGGGGCGCCCCAGGCGGCGCCGTTGAGCGCGAGCCCGTCGAACAACGCGACGCAGCGGGTCGCCCTGGTCGGGAACACGACGGGTGCGGGCGCCCGGGTGGTGTACGCGGCGCAGAACGCGCCGGCGGCGCCGCTGCGGCTGGTCTCGTGGTCGCCGGGTGAGGCCCCGACCACGGTGGCGCGGCCGGCGGAGCTGTCCCTCAACACCTACGTGGCGGCGGCCCGCCACGCCGACGGGCGCCTGTGGGTGGCCTGGTACGACAACGGATCGCCGACCGCCGCGGGCGGCACGACCGCCGGCTACGCGGCGACGCTCGGCAACGCCAAGGGTGCGGGTGGCACCGTCGTCCCCCTCGGCCAGCCCCCGCGGACGGTGGACGGCCGCGCGGTCACCGTGCTGCCGCAGGGCGACAACCTCCTCGTCGCCGCGGTGGTCGACACGGGCGCCCCGCGCGCCGCGGTGTGGGCGACGGTGAGCCCCGACGTCCTGATCCCGAACCCGCAGACGATCCGCTCCGGCCTGGCCACCGTCGTGGCGCCGAAGCGCGTGTCGATCAAGACACTGCGGGCGAGCAGGACGAAGTGCGTCAACGTCCGCGTCACGTCGAAGGCGGCGAGCCGTGTGCAGGTCTCGATCTTCTCGGGGACGAAGAGCATCCGCCTCTTCGGTCAGAAGCGCGTCGTCTTCACCGCCGCCGCGTCGAAGGTCGTGTGCGTGAAGGTTCCCCTCCGGGCGAAGACCTTCGACGTCCGCACCCCCACCCGGATCGCGGTCGCGACGAAGCCCGGGGCGCGGCCGGTGCGTGGTGAGAAGCCCGCCACCCTCGGCGTCCGCAGCCTGAGGTTCTTCAACTAACCGAGTCCGGCCCGGCGCGGTCGAGCTGAGCGCCAAGCAGTTGCGCATCAACCAGAAGGTCGCCCAGGCCGGCGTGCGCCGCGCCAACGCCCTCACCGCCGAGCTGTCGGCCGGGCTCGACGGCGCCGACCTCCGCGACGGCACGATCGGCACCGCCGACCTCGCCCCCGGGATCGTCGCTCCCTAGGACCCCGGGCGG
>LNFM01013822.1_pt1 | contig 10154 bp, 5 predicted proteins | sample 596031 | NCBI WGS metagenome assembly LNFM01 (sample SAMN04254537, study PRJNA301005) | activated carbon metagenome | isolation source: dual media filters at the Ann Arbor, Michigan drinking water treatment plant | place: USA: Ann Arbor | reverse complement strand
CCGATGGACTACACGCAGCCGCTTCGCGACGAGCAGAGCGCGATCGCCCGCCGCAAAATGCCCCGCGCCAAGAGGATCGTGATCCGCGAGGCGCTCCCCTCGGACACGCCGCTGCTCGAGCTCACGATCGCGGATCACCAGTTCGAGGGCGAGGTCGCGCTGCTGTCTTCGCGACAAGCTCCGACGGCGAAGGTGTACTTCTGGCAGGATCGAAGGCCCCTCGGCGAGACCTCCGTCAGCGCGCCCTGGCCCGCGACCGTCGCGATCGACGTCGCTGAGCTCAGGCCCAACCGCGCAGAGACGGCCCCGGTCGAGGACGCCCCGTTTCATCGGACGTGCGCGGAGATCCCCGAGCTCGTCCGACGCGCGCTCGACGCGCAGTTTCAAGAGCCCGCGACGGCGCTCGCGATGATCCGCACCGACCGCGGCGGCAGCCCTGCGCTGCGCGGCGGCCGCGTGCGCGCGTTCGGAAAGCTCTGGCTCCTCGCGGACCCCCTCGAACCAGGCCGCATCGACGTGCGCGAGCCAGGCGAGCGGACCATCCGCCCGTACGACACGCGCGCCGCCACGCAGACGACCCGCGTCAAGACGCTGCCGGTGGGCGGGCTCGTGTGGTTCAACAAGGCCGAGCACGACGACCCGTCCGTCGCGTTGCAGGTCGCAGAGCTAGTGCGCTGGGCGTACCGCGCGCTGCTCGGCCAGCTCGTCGCCGCAAAGAAGGCGACGAGCAACGCGCAGCTCGCCCACATGGCGTACGCCGCCGCGGCGCGGGTCATCGACACGGACGCCTTGAAAACATGGGCGAAGGACCGCCTGCTCCCGGACACGTGCACCAACTTCACCCGCCTCCAAGAGCATTTCGGAAACGCCAAGACCCTCGAGCTCTGCCCCGAAGGCGACCCTCGCGCGTCGCAAGAGCGGTTCGTCGTCGCGCGATCGAACGACCGATGGTTCACCGTGCTCGAAGAGCTGTCGTTGATCCAGGTCGCGACTCCCTCCTCGGAGACGCCCATGACGACGCCCCCCGCGACGACGCCCCCCAGGCCCGCCACCGCGACGACGACCGCGACGACGACCGCGCCGACGACCGCGCCGAGCCCCGCGCCCAAACCCGCGACCTCACCGAGACCGACGGCGGACGCGCCCAAAGTGCAAGAGACGTCGAGGCCCACAAAGCGCGCGGCGCCCACGGTGGGCGAACACGTCCTCTCGCTGTTGCGCAAGCACGGGGTGGTCGAGCGCGATCTCACTTCGATCTCGGTCGACCGCGCTCCGGGCGCTGGAGTGCTCGCGACCTACGACAAGGGCACGGCGACCGCGGTCATCTTCGAGCGCCACGACGTGGTCGCTCGGCTGCTCACCGCAGCGAACCCAACCCGCGCGCACACGGTCCTCGCCATGGCGGTGCTCGGCGAGATGAACCGCGCGGTTCAGCGCTTCACCGACGCCGATGAGTCCCGCGTGCTGGGCTCCCTCTTGATCGAGCTGTCGGGCACCGCGCTCTGAGCGAAACGACGTTTGCCACAGAGCCGCGGGGCGGCCCCCACCCGCGGCGTCCGCTCGAGAGAGGTTCGTCGCAAGTCCACGTGGTTTCGTCGGGCGGGCGCGCGGCATTCACGTCGCGGTGCGCGCCGTACATTGGCTTACCTCTCCCGATGCGGTAGAAGCCACTCGACAGTGGACTCGACTGCCTCGTTCACCACGCGAACGCAGCGTTGGATCGTCGCGACGATCACGACCCTGCTCTGGACCTGCTCGTCCGCCGCCCTCGCACAGACCGCGCGCCCGACGACGCCCACCAGCGACGTCGCGTCGCTCGTTCGTCAGGCGACCCTCGCGCACGAGGCGACGGACTACGCCACGGCGCTATCGCTCTATCAGCGTGCGTTCTCGAGCAGCAACGACCCGTACTTGCTCTTCAACATCGCGCGCATGCACTTGCTCTTGCGCCGCTACAGCGAGGCGCAGTCGACGCTGCAACGGTTCATCGAGCGAGTCCCCGACGCGCCCAATCGCGGGACGGTGGACGCGATGCTGCGCGACGCTTCTCGCGAAATCGAACGGCAGCGACTCGAGCGAGAAGCGGAAGAAGCCGCCCAGCGCCAGCGCCGCGAGGACGAGGCCCGCCGCGCAAACGAAGCGCGAAATCGCCCTGTCGCGCCCGTGGCGTTGCCTCCGCGCCCCGCCTGGCCGTGGGCGCTCGTCGCGGTCGCGGGAGGCGCCGCGATCGGTGCGGGCGTCTCCGCTGGCCTCTACGCGAGCGCCGCGGGCGACCTCCACAACCGCGCCATCTCCGGGTGCGACACGAGCGTGACCCCGCTTCAGTGCCCTGCCGATTCGCGAGGGAGCGTGCTCTTCGAGAGCGCGCGATCGGCGGGAGGCGCGATGGTCGGCCTCTCGATCGCAGCGGCGGCGTTGGGCGTCGGCTCGGCCGTCGCGTTCGTCGTGACGACCCCACGCGCCGAGGCGCGCGCGACGGTGAGCGTGAACATCGACCCCCGCGGCGACGCGGCGGTGATCGTGCGAGGGAGCTTCTGATGGCCAATCGATGGTTCATCGCGTGCTGCGCGATCGCAGCGGCGTACGGGGCGTCGGCGTGCGTGTTCTTTCCGACGCCGACGTTCGTCCCGAGCGATGGCGCGCTCGACGCGCGGGGAGACGTCGCCCCGATCGACGCGGCCGACGCGCAGACCTCGTCGGACGTCGTCGTGGACACGCCGCCGCTCGACGCCGCGTGCGCGCCTCGCCGGTTCGACTGCGATCGCGACCCGGCCAACGGCTGCGAGGTCAGCGAGTCCGTCGCGAACTGCGGCGGCTGCGAGCGCGCGTGCGCGCTGCCGAGCGCGACCCCAGCGTGCGTCGCCGGCGAGTGCCGCGTGAACATGTGCGTCGCAGGCTTCGGCAACTGCGACATGGATCCGCGCAACGGCTGCGAAGAGCGGCTCGACAACGCGGCGCACTGCGGAGCCTGCGATCGTTCGTGCTCCGGTGCGACGCCGGTCTGCGCGGGCGGGAGCTGCGCGACCGGCTGCGGTCCGGGCCTCTCGCGATGCGGCGGACTGTGCGTGGAAACACAAAACAACGACGCGCACTGCGGCGCGTGCGGCACGGTTTGCTCGCCGGTGTCGAACGGCCAGCGTCGCTGCGAAATGAGCGCCTGCGTCCTTCGATGCAACCCTGGCTTCGCCAACTGCGACAGCGACGCGAGCAACGGATGCGAGACGCCCCTCGGCACCAACACCAACTGCGGAGCCTGCCGCGCGAGCTGCGCGGCGGGAAGAACCTGCAACACGGCGACCGGAACGTGCACAGCGTCCTGCGCCGGCACGGACTGCTCTGGAGTTTGCGTCGACGTATCGACCTCGCTGAACAACTGCGGGTCCTGCGGAAACAGCTGTCCGACGAGAGCCAACGCCACTCCGAGCTGCGCGATGGGCCGTTGCGAGAGCGCTTGTGTCCCCGGCTACTCCGACTGCGACGCGAACGCGACCAACGGCTGCGAGGCGCAGCTCTCATCGAGCGCCGCCCACTGTGGTGCGTGCGGTCGCGCGTGCTCGTTCTCGAACGCCTCGGCGAGCTGCGTCTCTGGCGCGTGCGTGATGGGCGCGTGCAACGCGGGGTTTGCGGACTGCGACGCCAATCCCGCGAATGGTTGCGAGGTCGACACGCGAAGCAGCCCGATGAACTGCGGCGCGTGCAGAACCGCTTGTACGCTGCCCAACGCCACGTCGACGTGCGTGGCCGGGGTCTGTCGGATCGCGTCGTGCACGCCCCCGTTCGGCGACTGCGACGGCGTCGAGTCCACCGGCTGCGAGCGGTCGTTGACGACCATCTTCGCCTGCGGGATGTGCGAGGTCGAGTGCGACCGCCCCAGCGTTTCGTGCCGAACGCCTCGCTGCGATTCGAGAGGTCGAGAGCCGATGTGCACGTGCGGCGAGTGAGCGCGCTCACTCCTGGCGGTTGTCGATCTGCGCGCGCTGCAGGCCGCCCGAGTAGTCGACGTACACGGTCTTCACCTCGCTGAAGAACTCGTACGGCGCCCAACCGCCCTCGCGGTGACCGTTGCCCGTGCCCTTCACGCCGCCGAAGGGAAAGTGCGCCTCGGCGCCGATCGTGGGCGCGTTGATGTACGTGATTCCTGCTTCGATGCGCTCGATCGCGCGAAACGCCGCGTTGACGTCAGCGGTGTAGATCGAGGACGAGAGGCCGTACTCGACCTCGTTGGCGACGGAGATCGCTTCGTCCAAAGACGAGACGCGAATCACGCTGAGCACCGGTCCGAACACTTCTTTGAGCGCGAGGGTCGAGCCGCGCTGGACGTTGTCGACGAGCGTCGCGGGATAGAACCAACCCTTGGCGAGCGGGCCGTCCGTGGGGATCGCTCCGCCCGTGAGGACCTTTCCGCCCTCGCTCTTGCCCTGCTCGACGAACGCATGAACGCGCTCGCGGTGCTTCTTCGAGATGAGCGGACCGACGTCGACGCTCTTGTCGGCCGGGTCGCCGAGGACGAGCTTGTTCGCGCGCTCGATGAGCTTGGGCAGCAATCGATCCGCGACGTCACCGACCGCGATCAAGCGAGAGGTCGCGGTGCAGCGCTGCCCTGCGGTGCCGAAGGCGCCCCACAAGATCCCGTCGACCGCGAGGTCGATGTTGGCGTCGGGCAGGACGATGACTGGGTTCTTTCCGCCGAGCTCGAGCGTGACGTGCTTGAGGGTCTTGCCGCCCTCGGACGCGATGAGCTTTCCGACCTCGGTGCCGCCGGTAAACGACAGGCAGCTGACTCCGGGATGCGCGACGAGGGCAGCGCCTGCTTCTTCGCCGTACCCGTGAACAACGTTGAGCACGCCCTTGGGCAGCCCGGCGTCCCACAGCGCCTGCGCGAACATCGCGCCCGAGCACGGGGCCTCTTCCGCGGGCTTCCACACGACGGTGTTGCCGCACACGAGCGCGGGGTAGATCTTCCAGCTCGGGACGGCGATCGGAAAGTTCCACGCGGTGATGATCCCCGCGACGCCGATGGGGCGGCGGATGGTCATGCCGAACTTGTTGGGAAGCTCCGACGGCGCGGTGCGACCGAACAACCTGCGTCCCTCGGTGGCAGCGTAGTAGGCCGTGTCGATGGCCTCCTGGATGTCACCCTTGGCCTCTTCTGTGCGCTTTCCCATTTCGCGCGACATGACCGCGGCGATTTCGTCTTTGCGCTGCTCGAGGATTCGGCCGGATTTCGCGAGGATTTCACCGCGCGCTGGGGCGGGCAGCCTCGACCACGCCTCGAACGCCTCGCGCGCGATCTTCACGGCGCGATCGACGTCTGCGGCGCCTCCGCGCGGAGCGATTCCGACGAGCGCGTCATCCGACGGAGAGTGAACTTCGAGCGTGCGACCGTCGGCCGACGGAGTCGCGACGCCGCCAATGTTGTGCGTGAGCTGGATCGTCATGGGCCCAGGAGGGGAGCGCACAGGACGAGTGATGGTCAAGCGTTGGCGGAGAGCCCCGATCGTCGAGCGCTTGCTCAGAGATCCGCGCACGAACGCGCGGAGCGGGGACAAGAGCCGGAGCCCCAGGCGCGTACCATCGGGAGAGAATCAACGATGCGAGACCCATTGTTCGTCCCCGCGCGGCGTGGCTGGCCCCTCGCGCTGCTCGCGGCGCTGAGCACCATCGCGGCAATCGCCCGAGCCGAAGGAGACGCCGCGGCGCCCTCGGGCCCATCGACTCCGACGGCGACCCACGGAGCCGAGCGCGTGGTCGAGCTCGGGCTCGGGGCGAACTTTTCTTGCGCCCGCACCAACCTCGGCCGCGTGCACTGTTGGGGCAGCGCCATCGGAGCGATGTACGGTCGCGCCGTCGCGGAGCAGCGCACAGCGGCAGAGATCGCGTCGATTTCTGGCGCGACACGGCTCGTTGCGGGCGCGAGCCACGCGTGTGTGCTCGACGCCCTCGGGGCCCTATCGTGCTGGGGAACCAACTACGACTCGCAGCTCGGCGGCGGATCGCGGTTCGACGACGCGCTGCGGAGGGTGTCGCTGCCAGGCCGCGTGCTCTCGGCGAGCGCGGGCGCCGCGCACACCTGCGCCGTCGTCGAAGCGCACGGGCTCTACTGTTGGGGAAACAACAGTCGCGGCCAAACGGGCGTGCCGTCGAACGGATCGGTGAGCGCTCCGACACACGTCGCCGCGGCGGGCGACGTCGTCGAAGTCGCAGCCGGTGGGTACTTTACCTGCGCGCGACGCGCGAACGGAGCGGTGCTCTGCTGGGGCGACAACGAGTCGGGTCAGCTCGGGCGGACGGGAGAGGACGCGACGCCCGCGCTCGTGGCAGGGATCTCTGGAGCGCGATCGATTCGGGCTGGATACAACCACGTGTGCGTGACGCTCGCGGATCGCAGTGCGCGCTGCTGGGGGCTCAACGCGTGGGGAGCGATCAACGCCTCGAACGACCGCGCGGTGGCCACTCCGGCGTCGCTCTCGTCGCTCGGCGCGCCGGTGCGAGACCTCTCGCTGGGATACGCGTTCACCTGCGCGATCACTGACGAGCCGCGGTCGACGGTGCGGTGCTGGGGTCACGCGGCGTACGGAAAGTGTGGTCGAGCGCCGACTTCAGCGCGCAACGCGACGGCCACGACCGTGACGCTCAGCGACGAGCCGGTCTCGCTGTTTACCGGCCATGACCACAGCTGTGCGATCTTGCGCGACGGCGGCGTCGAGTGCTGGGGAACGGGCGCGCGCGGCGAGCTCGGCGACGGGCGCGAGAGCGAACGACGGACGCCCACGTTGGTCGCCGGACTGACAGGGATCACGCGCATCGGGGCCTTTGGCGCAGGGACCTGCGCTGGGTCGCGCGACGCGCTGCATTGTTGGGGCGACGGGAGGCGCGGTCGATTCGCGCTCCCGAGCGATTGGGGCGCGGCGGCGCCCGCGCGGTTCGGCGGCGACATGGCCGGCGGAGTGTTCTCGATCGGCGGAAGCAACGTGTGCATGTGCGCTCCCGGTTGGCCGTGCAGCTGCGCGGGCGAGGGGCTGCTCGACCAGTCGGGCTACGTGCTCGGGCTGGTCTCGACAATGATGATCGACCTCGGTCCGCGCTGGCGCCGGCCGCGGGTGCGGTCGATCGCGGCGACGGAGTCTGTCACCTGCGCGGCCCGGAGCGATGGAGTGGCGAGCTGCTTCGGGTCGGACAACACGAATTTGATTCCTGGCACAAGAATTCCAGGCGCGCGAAGAGCGGCCCGAGAGGTGAGCTTCGGGCTGCGCGGTCCCGTCGAGCTGCACGGCGGACAGAGGCACGTGTGCGCGCTCGATCAGCGAGGCACGCTCGCGTGCTTCGGTCACAACGATGCGCAACAGATCAACGACGGCGCCGCGATGGTCGGCCCTGCGGTGGTGTTCACGGGGGTGCGGCGAGCGCGTCGCGCGCGCGCGATCGGACCGCTGGTCGCGCTCGGAGCGCACAGGACGTGCGCGATCTTCTCGGGCGCGGTGCGGTGTCGAGGCGGTCTACCCGGGAGCCCTATTTCGTGGACGACCGCCGAGGGGATCACCGACGCCGAGGCGCTCTACGGAGGGGACGAGAGCTTCTGCGCGCGACGGATCGGCGGCGCGTGGCTCTGCTGGGGGAGCAACCTGAACGGGCAGCTAGGCCTCGCGCCCAGCAGCGCAGGGGTCGCGCAGGCGTACGCGACGACTCCGACCGACGCGCCGTTGTGGCGAGGCGCGGTGGATCTCGCGTTCGGAACGACGCACGGCTGCGGTCGGTGGGCTGATGGAACGGTGCGCTGCATGGGATCGAACACGCTCTCGCAGCTCGGCGACGGGACGACCTCGTGGACCGCGCAGCCCGTTCGCGTGCGATTCACGCAGCGCGTGGCTGGGCCGTGAAGGCGCGCGACCGAACCGCCTCCGCGAAGGGTGCGATTACGGGCCGTAAGCGACTTCGCCTGCACAGGGCCATTCCGAATCTGGCGCCCATTTTGTCCGCTTTGGTCTTGTGTCCGCGGCTCGCCGCGACGTCATCGGGATCGATCGCCGCGTCGCGAGCAGCGAAGACGCGACGCTCTTCGACGCACCGGTCACGGGCCGTACAGCACCATGGGGCGGTCGTAGAGGGTCGCGTGCTGCCGAGGGCCCCAGCCCCTTCGCTCGGCGACGCGGATCGAGCGCGCGTTGTCGCCGTGGATCATCGCGAAGAGCGGCTCGCTCTCGCGCGGAGTGAATCGATCGAGCAGCGCGTTTGCAGCTTCGCTCGCGAACCCGTTGCCCCATGCAGCGCGCTCGAAGGTCCACCCCATCTCGAGAAAGGGAGCCCACGGCGAGGGCTCGTTTTGCGGGGTCACGCTGAGGCGCGCTCCATCGTGAACGCTCGAGCGATAGTAGCGACCGATGCCGCAGCGACCGATGGCGCGACCGCGGTGCACGACCACGCGCTGACCGAGCCCCTCTTGGTGCTGCGCGATCGTTCGCTCGAGCCACGCGCGATGAAGCTCGGTCGAGCGCGGCTTTCCGTCGCCGAGGTAGCGATAGACCTCTTCGTCTTCGTGAAGCGCGTCCAAGAACGCGAGGTCCTCCCAAACAAAAGGGCGCAGCTCGAGCCTCTCGGTACGCAGCGTGTCGATCACGCGCGCGAGTGTACTTCGAGCGTGCTGCGCGATCGGGTGGCGCTTCGGCCTACGCTCACAACGGCGGTGCGCCGTTGCCGCCCTGCCCGCCGGACCCTTCGGGCGACGCGACGGGCGCAAACGGACGCGCGGGATCCCACGCGGGCGGCGCGGCGGGAGGAGCTCCCGGCGGCGCGAAGGGATTCGCTGCGGGCGCCGGTGGAGGCGGCGAGCCAGGAGGCATCGCCGGCTGCGCCTGCGCGGGCGCAGGGGGCGGCGCGAACGGGTTGGGAGGCCCACCAGGAACCGGAGGAAGCGCAGCGGGCTCGAACGTCGCGACACCCGGCGCTGTCGGCGCGAAGCCAGACCCAGGCGGCTGCGGAGGCATCCCTGGCGCGGCCGACGAGGGCTGCATGGCCGGCTGCGGCTGAAACGGTTGAAATCCCTGCGGCGGTTGCATCGCAGGGGGCGGCTGCATCCCAGGCGGCTGAAACGCCTGCGGAGCCGGAGCCGGAACTGCGGGCGCAAAGGGCGACGCAGCGGGAGCTGCCGGTGCAAACGCCGGCGCACCCGCTGCCGCGGGCGCAAACGCCGGGGCGCCCGCTGCCACGGGAGCAAACCCCGAGGGAGGAGCCTGCGGGGCAGCGCCGGGCGCGAGCGGGGCGAAGCCTCCTGGCGTAAGCGGAGCGGCGGCTGGAGCGCTCGGTGCTGGGGCCGCGGGCGCAGCAGCCGGCGCATTGGGAGCGCGGCGGACGTTGGCGACCGCGACGAACGACTCTCCGCCCGAGTCGAAGCGGACCTTGAGCAGCGCGCCGAGCGGATTGGCCTCGACGACCGTTCCGGGTTCGAGCGCGCCGCCGAGGCGCGATGCCATGACGCGATCACCTGCTGAAAAACTCATCGAAGACCTCCGGTAGCACGCCGCGAAAAGGGGTGGGCTGCGGCGGGACACATCGCCCGAGTGTAACGCGGACACTTGACGGAGGGAGCGCTTGCGAGAGACGACTTCGGTCGATGACTTCTTCGCGTGTGACCACTGGACGGGCGTTTGTACTCGCGGTCGTACCCGCGTTGTTGCTGGCTCGCTGCGGTTTGTGGCCGTCTTTTCCAGACGAATTGCTCTCGGGCGACGCAGGCGCCGACGCGCGCACGGACGCGTCCGACGCGCGTACCGATGGAGAAACCGGCGTTCAAACCGACGGCGGCCCCGGATCGGACGCGGACGCGACGGTCGCGGACGTGCCTTCGGACGTGCCCGACCCACAATGGAACGGGTTTCGGACCTGCGGCCCGCCGCCGAACATGATGCTCACGCCCGAGCCCGCGTTCACAGCGATGCCCAACCCGCTCGCTGGCATCGCTTCGCCTCGCGACATCACCTTCGACGGCCAGGGCAACATGCTCATCGTCGGCCGCGAGCCCGGCGCCAACACCGCGCTCTTCCGCGTGAACAACGCCGGGATGGTCCGCACGTTCTTCAGCGCGTCGCTGGGCTTCTTCTTCGGCGCTCGCTACCTCGTCGACGGACGCGTCGTCGTCACTGGCTCTTTCGCCATGGGAA
>LNFM01013821.1_pt1 | contig 10155 bp, 9 predicted proteins | sample 596031 | NCBI WGS metagenome assembly LNFM01 (sample SAMN04254537, study PRJNA301005) | activated carbon metagenome | isolation source: dual media filters at the Ann Arbor, Michigan drinking water treatment plant | place: USA: Ann Arbor | reverse complement strand
GCCATGAACCGCACCAGACGGTCGAAAGACTCCAGGTCGGGCTTTTCGTTCGTGTCGAACGGTGTGGCAAGGATCGGGAAAACGCCTTCGAACTTCAAGGTATCGGCCATGCGATGTCTCCAACGAAGTCCGGCATTCTCAAGCGCCGGGGTCAGGCTGTAAAGAGACGGTACAATTCAGGCAATCAAAAGAACAACGTCCATGGGAGGACCAGATGGAAATGCCGGTGAATTTGCTCAAGCGCGCGCTGCGCGAGGGCCGGCCGCAAGTCGGCTGCTGGCTCAGCCTTGCGAGCCATGCTTCCGCGGAGATCTGCGCCGGCGCCGGCTTCGACTGGGTGCTGGTGGATACCGAGCATGCACCGGCCGATCTGCCGCAGGTACATCATCAACTGCATGCCATCGCCGCCTATCCGGTTTCCGCGCTGGTGCGTCCGTTCTGGAACGATACCGTGGTGCTGAAGCGGCTGCTGGACGTCGGCGTGCAGTCCTTTGTCGTGCCCTATGTGCAAAGCGCCGAGGAGGCCAAACGTGCGGTGGCGGCGGTGCGCTATCCGCCGCGGGGCGTTCGGGGCGTGTCGACAAATTCCCGTTCCAATCGATTTGGCAGGGTGAAAGATTACTTTGCCCACGCAGACGACGAGATCTGCCTGATCGTGCAGGTCGAAACCCGGGCGGCGCTGGCGGAAATCGAAAAAATGGCCGCAATCGACGGCGTCGACGGCATATTCATCGGACCGCAGGACCTTGCTGCTGATTTCGGCCATCTCGCCAATCCGGGTCATCCGGATGTTCAGGCTGCGATGACTGACGCCATAAAGCGCATACGCAAGGCAGGGAAGGCTCCAGGCATCCTCGCCTTTGCCGAGGCAGACGCCAAACGCTGGATCGAGGCAGGCGCGCTTTTCGTCGCCGTTACGTCGGACCAGTTTCTGCTCGCCCGGGAGACCGCGGCGGTGGCGGCCCGCTTCAAGTCCTGAAGTGCCGCATTCTGATCGAGGAGAAGGCATGGCCCGCATCAAGTTCGACAGCCTGGAAGAGCTGAGTACCCGCGTCGGCCAGGAGATCGTTGTCAGCGACTGGCTGGAGATCACGCAGGAACGCATCAATGCCTTTGCCGATGCGACCGGCGACCACCAGTGGATCCATGTCGATCCGCAGCGTGCCAGGGAATCGCCGTTCGGCGCCACCATCGCCCACGGATTCCTGACCATGTCCCTGCTGAGCTGGTTCACCAACGAGTCGATCGAGTTCGGAAACTCCAGGATGGGCGTGAATTACGGCTGCAACCGGCTGCGGTTCACCGCGCCGGTGAAGTCGGGTTCCCGCCTTCGCACCCGCTTCGGCCTGAAAGCCTGTGAGCCGATCGAGGGGGGCGTGCAGATGGTCTGGGACATCAGGATGGAATGCGAGGGCGAGTCGAAGCCGGTGCTGGTTGCGGAGTGGCTCACCCGTCGCTATGTCTAGGGCAGGACCTGATTCGGCTGTGATATCTCAAGCCCGGATATTCGGTGCCTGCGGCCCGCAGCAGGCGGGCCGGGGCCTGTCGGCACGATCCAATCCCGGAACCGACTTATATGGCACGCAGTGATTTCAGATTCTTCCATCGCCTGCGGGTGCGCTGGGCCGAGGTCGACCGGCAGGGCATCGTGTTCAACGGCCATTACCTGATGTATTTCGATGTTGGCGTGACCGAGTACTATCGCGCAATTGGATTGCCGTATCCCGAAGGCCTGCAACAACACGGGACCGATCTGTTCGTGAAGAAGGCCGAGATTGAGTACCATTCACCGGCGCAGTACGACGACGAACTTGATGTTTGCGTCAGGGTCCCGCGCTTCGGACGATCCAGCTTTGATTTTCTCGCCGAGGTTTTCCGGGACGAGGAGTTGCTGGTCAGCGGCCGGCTGGTGTATGTCAACGCCGATCCGGCGACCCGGAAGTCGGCGCCGGTGCCGGAGTTCTTGCGCAGCGCAATCCGATCCTACGAGCGTATTGCGCCATTGGAGGCAGCAACGGCGACTTAAAAATCCGGCGCAGCGGTGTCATACTGCGAACCAATTCGGCACCGGGGAATCGGCCGAACGGGGGCGATGCCCGGGTTCCGGCAGGCTGTCGCTGGCGCCGCTGTAGCGCCCACCCCGCCCGATTCCAGGACGTGACCGCATTCCGCACGGCATAACCAGAAGAAGGGACGAGGACGATGGATTTCAATTTTTCCGACAAGGTCAAGGATCTGCAGAAGAAGGTTTCGGCCTTCATGGACGAGCATGTGTTCCCGAACGAGCAGCGCTTTTTCGACGAGATCGAGGCCAACCGCCGCAAGGGTAATGCCTGGGTTCCGACCCGGATCATCGAGGAACTGAAACCGAAAGCACGCGCGGCGGGTCTGTGGAACCTGTGGCGGCCCAAGGATCACGGCGGTGCGCTAACCAACCTGGAGTACGCACCGCTGTGCGAGATCATGGGGCATCTTCAATGGGCGCCCGAAGTGTTCAACTGTTCGGCGCCCGACACCGGAAACATGGAGGTGCTGTTGCGCTACGGTACGCCGGAGCAGCAGAAACAGTGGCTGGAGCCTTTGCTAAACGGCGAGATCCGCTCAGCGTTCCTGATGACGGAACCGGAGGTCGCGTCTTCCGATGCCACCAACATCCAGTGCCGGATCGAGCGCCAGGGCAACGAATACGTGATCAATGGCCGCAAATGGTGGTCGTCCGGCGCCGGGGACCCGCGCTGCAAGGTCTTCATTACCATGGGCAAGTCCGATCCGGACAATGCCGATCGGCACAAGCAACAGTCGATGATTCTGGTTCCCGCAGATGCCAAGGGCGTAAAGGTGGTGCGCGAACTGACGGTATTCGGCTACGACGACGCGCCGCACGGCCACATGGAAGTCACGCTGGATAACGTGCGGGTGCCAGCCACCAGTCTGTTACTCGGGGAGGGACGTGGATTCGAGATCGCCCAGGGACGCCTGGGCCCGGGCCGTATACACCACTGCATGCGCATCATCGGTCAAGCCGAGCGCGCACTCGGGTTCATGTGCCGGCGCCTGCAAAGCCGGGTCGCTTTCGGCAAGCCCGTTGCCGAGCAAAGTGTGTGGCACGAACGCATAGCCGAATCGCGCATTCTGATCGAGCAGGCGCGACTTCTGACACTGAAGGCGGCATTCATGATGGATACGGTCGGCAACAAGGAGGCGCGGGCCGAGATCGCGATGATCAAGGTGATTGCGCCGAACATGGCGCAGCAGGTGATCGATTGGGCGATACAGGCGCATGGCGGTGCCGGCGTTTGCCAGGATTTCCCCCTGTCCTGGATGTACGCCTGGAACCGTACGTTGCGCCTGGCAGACGGCCCTGACGAGGTGCACCGTGCCCAGATTGCGCGCCTGGAGTTGCGAAAGCACCACCGTTAGATTGTCGCGGGGGGGCGATGTTTTTGACATGCGGTGGCTCAGATCACGCGGCACGTCGCGTTGAGCGTGCCGCATGATTACCTTGTGTGGCTTCAGCGCCAGTAACTATTACAACAAGGCCAAACTGGCCCTGCTGGAGAAGGGCGTTGCCTTCGAGGAGCGCCTGGTCTATCCGTCCGTTCAGATGCCGGCATTGTCGGATTCGCCCATGGGCAAGGTGCCCTATCTGCTTGCGGATGGACTTTCGATTTCTGAGTCCCAGGCCATAGTCGAGTATCTCGAAGCAGCCTTCCCTGAGCCGCGTTTGTATCCTTCCGATCCCGGCGCTGCGGCGAAGTGCCGTGAACTGATCCATGTGATCGAGTTGTATCTGGAACTCCCGGCCCGCCGTCTTTATCCCGAGGCATTCTTCGGCGGCAAGGTCTCGGACGATACCAAGAGACAAGTATCGGCCCAGCTTGCAAAGGCGGCGCGTGCCCTGGAAGTTCTGCTGCGGTTCGAACCTTTCGCAGCCGGAGCAGAATTCAGCTACGCGGACTGTTCCGCCTACGCGCACCTGCCCCTGATCACCGGCGCCGCAAAAGCGGTGCTCGGTGAGGATCCGCTCTCAGGTATTGCCGGCGTTTCGGATTATTTGAGATTCATTGCGCGGCGTCCCCATGCGCAGCGTGTCAACGCCGACCGCAAGGCGGGACTCGACGCATTCATCGCGGCGCGCTCTCGCACTTGAATCCGATCCGACCGACGTTCGCGCAATCGCGAGATTTCAAATGTTGGAATAAATTTCGCGTGACAACTGGTTTCATAATGCGATTGGTGCGTCGCACCAAAACCTGCCTAATCGTGTCCATGCGCAGCGCCTTCTGGCGCTTGTCTCAGCGATAAAGCTCAACGTCTTCAGGACTGCTATGACTACCGGAATTCGGCGCCAAGATCGTTTGCAGCGCAATGGCTTTTCCCTGGCGGCACAGGCCCCAGTAAAGAGTTGAAAGGCACTTTTTAATCGTGTATTTTGGCCAAGTAACTATTGTGTTACGCCTCAGAATCAATCCTCACTACCGCTCGAAAGGGGGAGTTTTGCAATGAAGATCGATTTCAACGTAAATGGAAAAAAATCAACCGTGGACGTTCCGCCAGATACCCCGTTGCTTTGGGTTCTTCGCGACACCATGGGCCTCACCGGCACCAAGTTCGGCTGTGGCAAGGCACTGTGCGGCGCCTGTACGGTCCACCTGAACGGGATGGCGGTTCGCTCCTGTCAGACCCCGATCGGTTCCGTGGCAGGCCAGCGCGTGACTACCATCGAAGGGCTTGGCGGTAACCACAAGGTGCAACGAGCCTGGATGGCACTGGATGTCCCGCAGTGCGGTTATTGCCAGCCCGGCCAGATGATGTCGGCGTCGGCGCTGCTCGCTTCCAACAAGAATCCGTCGGATAACGATATCGACGCGTTCATGTCGGGCAACCTCTGCCGCTGTGGCACTTATCCGCGGATTCGCGCTGCGATCAAGCAAGCCGCGAAGATGTCCTAAGGAGGCGAAACATGGAAAACATGATCAAAAACGAAACGCGTCGTGACTTTCTCAAGGTCAGCGGAACCGTCGCTGGCGGACTGGCACTGGGCTTCTACCTGCCGCAAGGTTCGCGCCTTGCCCATGCGGACGCGGGCGGCGGTTATGCCAGCCCGAACGCCTGGGTGCGCATCGGCCTGGACAACACCATCACCATCATGTGTGCCCGCTCCGAAATGGGCCAGGACGTCTACACTTCGATGACGATGCTGGTTGCCGAAGAGCTGGAAGTCGATATCAACAAGGTGAAGGTCGAGTTCGCTCCTCCTGCCGAGGTTTACATCAATGCCCTGCTTGGTGGTCAGCTGACCGGTGGCTCGACCGCAGTTCGCGATGCTTGGGAAAAGCTGCGCAAGGCCGGCGCTTCCGCTCGCATGATGCTGGTTGCAGCAGCTGCTGACCAGTGGGGCGTCGATCCGTCTCAGTGCAAGGCTGCGAACGGTTCCATCACCGGTCCCGGAGGCAAGCGTGTCGCCTACGGCCAGGTAGCGGCCAAGGCGGCGACCATGGAAGTGCCCAAGGACGTGCCGCTGAAGCCTGCCAGCCAGTTCAAGATCGTTGGCAATACCAAGGTGAAGCGTCTCGACACCGAAGCCAAGGTCAAGGGTGTGGCCCAGTTCGGCATCGATACCCGTGTGCCTGGCATGCTGTACGCAGCTGTGGCGATGCCTCCGATGATTGGCGGCAAGGTTGCGAGCTATGACGATTCGCGTGCCAAGGCAATGCCTGGCGTCAAGGCAGTGGTGCAGTACAGCCGCGGTGTCGCAGTGGTAGCCGATTCTTACTGGCAGGCCAAGAAAGCCAAGGACGTGCTGCAAGTCCAGTGGGATGGCGGACCCAATGCAAACAGCGACATGAAGTCGATCTGGGATGGTCTGCGTCAGGCTGCGCAAATGCCCGGCGCGGTCTTCCGTGAGCATGGCGATGTGGATTCCGGCATGAGCCAGGCCGCGAAGAGGGTGGAGTCGACTTATCAACTGCCTTTCCTCTCTCACTCACCGATGGAGCCGCAGAACACCACTGCGGATGTGCGTGCCGACAAGGCTATCATCATCACGCCGACCCAGTTTCAGCAGCTGATTCCGCACGTTGTAGCTGGCGCCACCGGCCTTAAGCCGGAGCAGGTTGAGGTGCATACTACGTTCCTTGGCGGCGGTTTCGGTCGTCGCGTGGAAGTGGACTATGCAATCGACGCCGCGGAAATTTCCAAGGCGGTCGGTGCTCCGGTGAAGATGATCTGGAGCCGCGAAGACGACATGACCCACGATTCTTACCGTCCGGCCAGCTTGATGACATTGAGCGCCGGTCTCGGTTCGAACGGCAAGCCGATGGCCATGCGCTTCCATTCCACCAGCCCGTCGATCTCGGCCCGCCTGTTCCCGAGCATCGTCAAGGACGGTATCGATCCTTTCGCGGTTGAGGGCATCGACAACTATCCGTATGAAACGCCGAACCTGAAGTTCACTTACCAGATGCACGATACTGGCGTGACTCCCGGATACTGGCGTGCCGTGTCCCACAACCTGAACGCCGTCGCGCTTGAGTGCTTCATCGACGAAATGGCCCAGGCTGCGGGCAAGGACCCGATCCAGTACCGTCTGGACATGATGGACATGAGCTCGACCAAGCATCAGTGGTCGGGTCTGTCTGCCGGTGTGCCGGTCGGTGCGCGCATGAAGCGGGCGCTGGAGGAAGTTCGTGCCAAGTCCGGCTGGGGCAAGAAGATGGCCGCCGGCAGGGGCATGGGTGTTGCGGTGATGGAAGGTTATAACACCGTGATCGCGATGGTGGCAGAGGTCACCGTTTCCTCGAACTTCGACGTGACGGTGGACAAGATCACCGCCGTGGTCGATGCCGGAACTCTGATTCACCCGGATCAGGCACTGGCCCAGATGCAATCGACGATCAACTTTGGTCAGTCGGCGTGCATGTGGGGTGAGATCACCATTCGCAACGGTGGCGTCGAGCAGACCAACTTCGATACCTATCGCATCGCTCGTATAAATGAGAATCCGAAGGTCATGGATATCCACTTTATCAAGAGCGACAGCACGCCCGGCGGTTTGGGCGAACCCGGTACCGCGGTGGTCCAGCCGGCAATTGGCAACGCGATCTTTGCTGCATGTGGCAAACGTGTCCGCACTCTGCCGTTTACGCCGGAGAACATCAGCGCGGCGTAAGCACGCAAGCAACAGAAAGGCCGCCCGGGGAAAGTCCGGGCGGCCGCAGTATTCTCACAACCCCCTGATGTGCCTACGTCAGGGGGTTTTTTATTGACCTTCGGTCGTTGAGCTGGTTTAGAATCGTTATTCCCGAGCGGGTAGAACGACTGAAGACGAGGGTAGTCAAAATCTCATGGATAGTGTTGATTTGCAGGTTCTGCGGACCAGCGTGAGCTGGCTTAACGACGGGCACCGCGTGATTCTGGCGACCATAGTTGAAACTTGGGGGTCGTCACCTCGGCCGGCTGGCGCGATGCTTGCGGTGCGCGGGGATGGTCTGGTGGCGGGCTCGGTGTCCGGTGGGTGCGTCGAGGACGATCTTATATTCCGGATCCGCAACAAGTCGCTGGCGGTTGAGAAGCCGGAGATCGCCACCTATGGCGTGAGCAAGGAAGAGGCGACCAGATACGGGCTGCCCTGTGGCGGCAAGCTGGAGCTCGTGCTTGAGCCTGTAGCCGACAAGGCGTTGGTCGCGGATTTGTTGGCGCGCGTCGAACGTCACGAGCTGGTGGCGCGCACGCTGGACCTGGCAAGTGGCGGCGTGAGCCTGACCGCCGCAAGTCGTGCAGCGGCACCTCTGACCTTCGACCGCAAGAGGCTGGTTACTGTACATGGTCCCCGCTGGCGGCTGCTGATCATAGGGGCGGGGCAGCTTTCACAGTATCTGGCTCAAATGGCGCAGGCGCTCGATTACAGCGTCACGGTGTGTGATCCGCGCGAGGAGTATGCAGAGTCCTGGAATGTCGAAGGTGCTGTTCTGGATCGGGGCATGCCGGATGACGTGGTGATGGCGATGAATCTCGATCCACGTAGTGCGGTGGTAGCAGTGACTCACGACCCTAAGCTCGACGACCTGGCGCTCATGGAGGCGCTCAAATCGCCGGCGTTTTACGTGGGCGCGCTGGGCTCGAGACTGAACTCCCGGAAACGCCGGGAGCGGTTGCTGGGCTTCGATCTCTCGCCCCAGGAGCTCGACCGGCTTCACGGCCCAATCGGCCTGCGGATCGGGAGCAAGACCCCGCCAGAGATCGCGGTGTCGATTTTGGCCGAGATGACTGCGGTCAGGCACGACGTGGATCTGCAGGCGGTTGGCATCAAGGCCGCCGACGAGATGGCATCTGACGGAAATCAGCAAGTGTGCGTGGTGGCCGCGCAGCGCGTGTGAGTTGAATCCCGTGCTGACCAGCGCGATGGGAGCCGTTTCGGCTCCCGTCTTTTTTGTAGCGGGCGATACGACGCTAGCGGAAAACGCCAAGGCATGCTTGTACCTCGCCCCCAAGGGAAAGGCGGGGTGGAGGGTTATCCAGTAAAGGCTTGAATTCCGGTCTGGGCGCGCCCGAGGATGAGGGCATGCACGTCGTGCGTTCCTTCGTAGGTATTTACCGCTTCCAGATTCAGAACGTGCCGGATGACATGATATTCGTCCGAGATGCCGTTCCCACCGTGCATGTCGCGTGCCAGGCGGGCGATGTCGAGGGACTTGCCACAGGAGTTGCGTTTTATGAGCGAGATCATCTCCGGCGCGGCGCGGCCTTCGTCCATCAGGCGACCCACTCTTAGCACCGATTGCAGTCCCAGGGTGATTTCGGTTTGCATGTCGGCCAGCTTCTTTTGTATCAGTTGATTGGCCGCGAGCGGGCGCCCGAACTGCTTTCTGTCCAGCGTGTACTCTCTTGCGGCATGCCAGCAAAACTCGGCTGCGCCGAGCGCACCCCAGGCGATGCCGAAGCGTGCCTTGTTCAGGCAACCGAAAGGGCCCTTCAATCCTTCGACGTTAGGAAGAAGATTTTCCTCCGGAACCAGGACATCATCCATCACAATCTCTCCGGTGATGGAAGCCCGCAGGCTGAACTTGCCTTCAATTTTTGGTGCAGACAGTCCTTTCATGCCGCGCTCCAGAATAAAGCCGCGAATCACGCCATGGTCGTCTTTGGCCCAGACGACCAAAACGTCGGCGACCGGCGCGTTGGTGATCCACATCTTGGCGCCCTTCAGGATGTAGCCTCCGTCGACCTTGCGCGCACGGCTGATCATGCTTCCGGCGTCGGAGCCAAAGTCCGGCTCGGTGAGGCCAAAGGCGCCGATGTGCTCGCCAGTGGCGAGGCGTGGCAAGTATTTCTGCCGCTGCGCCTCCGAACCGTAGGCATGAATCGGGTACATCGTCAGACTTGATTGCACGCTCATCATCGAGCGATAACCGGAGTCCACCCGCTCGATTTCCCTCGCCATTAGGCCATAACAGACATGATTCACCCCGGCACAGCCGTACCCCTCCAGAGTAGAGCCAAGGAAGCCCAATTCACCCATCTCGCTGAATACGTCTCTATCAAAGCTTTCCTGGCGATGTGCTGCCAGTATCCTCGGCATCAGCTTTTCCTGGCAGTAGGCACGAGCCGAGTCACGCACCATGCGTTCCTCTTCAGTCAGTTGCTCGTCGAAGAACAGCGGATCGTCCCAGCGGAAAGCAGGGCGAGTGAGGGGGGCATTCATAACAATCTCCCGAATTGAATAAGGAAAACGGCAGGCCAGACGAAGCTTCCGAATGCGAGCGGGCCGACTCTCGGAAGCATTCTAAGGCATACGATCACTTTGCCGCGGCGGGTCCGCCGTTCCAGTTTCGGGGACATGCCGGGTGGGAACACGCTTCGGATGCGTCTTAAGCTATTTTTTCTTTGTGCAGATGTCGTAGCCGTCGCGCCATCCGGCGGCATACTGCGGTTCACGTCTGAATCTTTCTTCGTCCTTCGTTGAGTCGGGTCGAGTGGCGCTATTGCAGCCATGAACATATCCCGCCCGAAACGCCGGCGGATAGCCAATGAGGTTTACGTTCGGGGCCTTTTTTTCCGGGGTACCGCAACCGCTTGCAAGCGCCAGAAGCACCAGCAGGGCCAATCTCTTGCAGGAAAATGCGATCATTGAGGGATATGCCTTCTCAGTGCCTG
>LNFM01013820.1_pt1 | contig 10155 bp, 9 predicted proteins | sample 596031 | NCBI WGS metagenome assembly LNFM01 (sample SAMN04254537, study PRJNA301005) | activated carbon metagenome | isolation source: dual media filters at the Ann Arbor, Michigan drinking water treatment plant | place: USA: Ann Arbor | reverse complement strand
CTGCGCCCTTAGGCCCTTTGCTACCGCGCCGCGATCGTCCCACCGCCCCGCACCGTGCGTTCGCCGCTGGTTTCACAGGCGATACTGTGTTGGTCCAAACCGCTTACGAGCGCGTAACTCGAAGCGGGGGTCGGGGGACATCGCTGCGATTCCTTCGAAGCACACTGTTCGCTCGTTGATCAGTGCTCGACGCGCGCTCGGTGTTCGGCGAGTCGAACGCGAGCCGACTCGAAGCTGGGCTCACCAGCGAGCTCCTCGGCGACAGACTCAACGAGCTTCTCCGCACGATCGAGCCACCGCCGTTGGGCGTCGAGCGGCACCGAGTCATCCGCGAGATCGAGCCAAGCGACGTAGAGGGCTAGCGCCCAGGTCACGAGCTTCGCAGCAAATGGAAAGCGGTTGAGCAGCGGGTCGGCCACGCGAAGCGCGCGGTCGCACATCGACGCAGCGCGCGCGCGATCGCCCAAGGCCATGTAGCGCTGCACGACAGCGACGGACACCGCGAGCACCAGTCGAACCGGCTCGAGCTGCCGCGGCTGCTTCGCGAAAGCGCGTTCGGCAGCGTTCAACGCACTGATCGCCGATGTCAGCGCGCCAGAGAGATCGCCGCGCGCCGCATCGAGGTGCGATGAGAGTACGTCGAGCACCAGCCCCGTCGTAGATCGCTCGGACAAGTTGTGCGACACGAGTAGCGCGCGCGCTTCATCGACGAGCGACGAGGCGAGCGCTGGATCGCTTAGCAGAAACTCTGCTTCGAGCCCGAGGCACTCTGCCAGGACGAGCGCGTTGTCTGGCAACGCGTCTTGTTCGTATGCGATCCGAGCTTCGGCGACAGCAGCGCGCGCGATCTCGACCCTCTGCGAGTCGGACTCGAGCGCTTGCGAACGAAGCGCCCGAGCGAGCGTCCGTCGAGCTTCGAGAGAGCTTGGCGCGAGTTCGACCCAGCCACGAACAACTTCCACCCACCGATCGACGCACTCGCGACGATCGCGGGTGGAAGCGACGATCCACTGCGCGTCGTTGAGCGACTGGAGTGCGCTCGAAAGCGTGGCGATCGCCTGCAACGATCGAGGCGCGTTGCGAAGCGCTGTCTCTGCGTGTTCGACGGCGCCTCGTGCGGCTGCGATCGCTTGGTCCGTCGCGCCCTGTCCGAGCAGGTGCTGCGAGCTCACGCCCAGCAGCGTGGCGCGCGCTCCGTCGGTAAATGATAGTGGAACCTCGCCAGAGATCCCGAGTGTGACGAGGAACCGTCGCGGCGGTTTTGCCGCGGAGCGCGCGGCTGGGGCGGGCACGAGAAGATCGAACTCGTGCGTCTCGACAGCGGCGAGCTTGACTCGATAGATTCCGGTGCGAGCCGACCAGGCGTCCGGTGCGTTGCGCGCGAGCGTCGACTCGAGCAGCGAAGGGATCACGATCAACAGCGGCTCGCCGAGCGCGGCGATGATGGCGTCACGCCGCTCGTTGAGCCGCGCGAAGAAATGCGCCCATGCGTCGCGGTCCATCTCGCGCGCAGTCGACGCGTCGAGCCACGTCAACGAGAAGCCGGGCTGCACTCGTGGACGTCTGACGAGCAATGGACGAAGCAGGTCGTCGACGAGTTCGCGGGACGTCACCGGGTCTAGCGGACGGGCTCTCGCAGCGTTTGGGCCGACAACGTGAACGAAGACCGGTTCGCTTCGCCGCGATGCGACTTGCTCCCGCACGAGCGCTTCGAGTTGTTGCGCCACGTGTGCCGACGGGACCATCACGATGTCGAGCAGAAAACCGTCGATATGCACCAGATCGAGCAGCAGTTGCTCGACCTCGTATTGCTCGAGCATCAACGAGCGAACGCCTGGATCAAGGCTTGGGTTCGGGAGCATCTCGGGCCGTGATGAACTTCGCGCGAGCGCTGACGAACCTGGGCTCAGACGCGAGCGCGGGGTGAACGTCGAACCAGTCGCGGTCGTTGGTGTATCGCAGCACGAGGTTGTCCGAGAGCGCGCGATCGACGAGCTCTCTGTGTACGTTGTCGTCGCGCAGAGCGAGATCATGTGTGATCGAGACTTCTGCGAGCCAAGGATAGAGGTCGACCGTGAGCGCGCTGCGGTAACCTTCGGACTGCATCGACAGGATGCGCCTGAACCGCGCCTCGTTGATGGGCTCGGTCTGCTTCACGCACTGGCGCAGCACGCGCACGATGTCTCGTGGGTACCCGCCGGACCACTTTACGATCGCGCGGCAGCGCGCCTCGCGCTGATCAGCGCCGAACAGCTTGTCGAGCGCATCCCGTGGGACGCGACGCTCGATGAGCTCGATCGCGGCTCGAATCCCGAGCTCGTAGTCAGCTCCGTCGCGCGATCGCAGCTTGATCATCGGCAAGAACCGAAGCTCGTGCATAGCGCGCCGCAGCGTCAGCGCGGGCGGAACCGTGTACAAAACGTGGACGAGCGCGGCGTCGGGACCTCGCTCCTTGTTCGACAAAGTGAGATACGGCGCTCCCTGCGAGAAGATCTTCTCAGCGCTGATCAGCACGTCTTCGAAGTTGCTCTGAATGCCCCGGAGCTTTTCGAGAGAATCAACCATCACCACGACGCCGGCGAACCCGAGCTTCTTCGCGCGCTGCCAGAGCTCTTCGTGCGCGCTCCACACGTGGACGAGAAATGTGTGGAGACGGTTTTGCGCCAGTTCACGGATTTGCGCCCGAAGACTCGGACTCGACCGAAGGTCCATCAACGACTTCGCGCTGCCGCTGACCTTACCAACGGCCGGAACGTTGGCCTCGGCGACTGCGCTAATTTCGAGGGAGCGAAACTCGACCTCCGTTGTGTTTAGCCAATGCCACAATCGAGCGAAGATTCCCTCGTCGGCGATGTACTCGGCGCTCTCTCCTTCTTCGATCCGAAGCTGTTTCTCGGTCTCGTACAGGATCGCGAGCTGCAGATCAGGAACATCGACTGGCGCGGCAGGGTCGATCCACTCCTCTGCCCTCACGTTCACCGTGAAAAACTTTGGTTCACCCGCAGCAGGCTTGGCAAGCTCGGCCGCGAGTTGTCGCAGCACCGTGGACTTTCCCGAGCCAGGCAGTCCGGTGAAGAGCTCGCAGCGCGCCTTGTCCGAGTTGCGAAAGTCCTCCGCGAGATCGCGAACCCACACCTGGCCGCGCACGGGCTCATCGTTCGCGTTGTACGCATCGATGTCGACGAACCGCTCGTCGGATGGGTCCAGGGGCGAGTCGGGGTCGCACTGGCGGAAGTACCTGCGCGTCTCGTCAGGAGTCAACACGTGGCGGATTTACACAGATTCGTCGCTGATTGCCAGTGTGGACGCGTCGCTTCTTCGCGCACTGCTGCGACGCTCGCGAAGCCCGACCGCGCCTGCGATTCGAGCCGACTACACGCTGTATTGCTCTGCGGAAGAGTCCACTCGCCGCTGCCTCGCGACCCGTCGTGCCTTCGACCCCTGCTGGCGCTATCGTAGCGAGCTATCGCCATGACGCACCCGGAGGGCCCATCCGCGCTGCTCGCGCCGGTCGCAGCGACGCATGGCGCGCTCGCGCCGGGCCAAGGAGCCGCGGATGCCTGCGATCGACGAGAAGCTACCAACACAGTATCTCCTGTGAAAACAGCGGCGAACGCACGGTGCGACGCGGTGTGACGCTCGCGTGCCTGCATCGGGCCGACGAGCGCGGCGAGGCAACGGGCCATCGCGCCGCCGTCGGCTCACGCGTGCTCGACCGACCACCGTTGGATGGCCTATTCTTCGTACGTTCGACGCGCTGCGATGACCGACGCAAGCACTCAACGATCCCGCGCGAACACGGTGCTGGCCCTCGCGCTCGCGGTCGCGGTGCTCGACTGCGTGTACCTCTCGTGGCGCGATCTCGCGCTGCACGGGCGACCACAGCCGTGGGTGACGCCGCACACGGGGTTGTGCTCGTGGACGGCCAACATCGACTGCGACCCTGTGCTTGTGACGGCGGAGGCGCGGGCGTTTTTCGGTCCGAACGCGACGCTGTTGCTGGGGTTTTTCGGGGGCGCTGCGTACTGGTGGTTCGTCGGCGCGCGGCGCTGGCCCGAGCATCGGCTGCGCCTCGCGCGCACGCTCGCGTTCTGGCTCGGGGTCGCGACGCTCTTCACGCTGCGCTTCTGGTGGCTGCTCGTCCACCTCCCCGCCCTCTGCCCCTTCTGCCCGTTGAACCACGTCTTCACCTCCGTCGCCTTCGCCGCCGCGCTGCTCGTCTGGCGCCGCGAGGCGCGCGAACACCGCGGGCCGTTGCATGCTTCACAGCCGAGACACCCCTGCCAAGAAGCCCTCGCCTCGACGACCGTTCGAGCGAGCGGAATGCGACGACCAGCGGCTCGCCCGAGGATTTTCCTTGGACGTCGGTGACTTCGGATACGCTCGCTCTGGCGCGGCGACCGCGACGCGACCTCATCGCCCATGTCTGTCAACGACGTTGCATGCTTCCATTGCCCTGGCCGATGGTCGAAGCCAATGATCGAGCTCCGATCGGTGATTGGCCGCCCGCCTCAGCGGGTCACCCTGCTGGCTGCACTCACGGTGCTCTTCACGCTCTTGCTCAGCAGCGCGGCCGTCGCTCAATCTCCGATGCCGCCACCGCCACGAGCCCTTCTCGTCCTGTCGACCGCTCCGGCGCCCGCGAGCCGCGCCATCGAGGACCAGTACGTCGCCGAGCTCCGACTCGCGCTTGAGGGAGTCGATGTTCTCGCCGTCGGCCCCGAAACGCCAGGCTTCGCGACGCGCCCCCTGTCCGAGCAGATCGATCTCGTCCGTACGCTCCTCGAGCGCAACCGAGGGCTCGCAGCCACATGGCTGAACCCGGTCTCGAGCGAGCTGGTGCTCGTGCACATGGTCGTCCTCTCGTCGGGCCGTGTGCTCGTCCGAATGATCGAGGGAAACCCGAGTCGCCCAGGCTTCGCCACTGACCTCGCGATGGCGTCGCGCGAGCTGCTGGGTACCGCGTATTTGTTCTCGCCGCCGCCACCCGAAGCGCCGTTGTCGCGCGTGGTCGAGACGGTTCGACAGCGGGCAACTCCTGCCCGGCCGCCTCCCGTTCGCAGCGCGAGCCGCGACTGGTCGCTGGTCCTGCGCGCCCGTGCAGGCGGCGGCGTCGCGGGCTTCGTTGGCCCCTCGATTCTCTTCGGTGGAGAGCTGGGCGTCGAGCGCCGTCTCCTCGAGGGACTGAGCGCCCGAGTGTTCATCGACGCGCGCGGAGGACCGCTCGACGCGGGTAGCCCGCTTCACCCCGTGCAAACGGTGTTCGTCTCACCGGGGCTCGGAGCATCGTACCTCTGGCGCTTCGGGCCGGTGCGCCTGGGTCCCTCGCTCGACCTACGGACGACCTGGACCACGCTGCAGGTGCAGTCGACGCCGACGGCGACGCAGACCTTCAGCCTGTGGAGCTTCCGCGCAGACGTCGGTCCAGAAGTACGGGTGGCGCTCGGCGACCGGGTCGGGCTGCTCGCGTCCGCCGCGCTCGCCATCAGCCCCCTTCGCAAGGTTCTGACCCTCGAGTCGAGCGGAGAGACTCTCATCGCCACGCCTTTTCTTGGCTGGGACGCGTCGCTCGGCGTGGCCGTACACCTGTTCTGATGCCGTCGCGCGGGATCGAGTAACATTTTCGGCGCGAGAGGCATGGCGAGCTGATGGTCCGGCGGAGGCCGCACGGGTGTGACCGACGATGATGCGCTCGATCGAAATCTCATGGCCCGGCTCGCGAGCGGGGAAACGGCCGCGTTGGGAGAGCTCTACATGAGGCACGGCCAACCCATCTTGCGATTCCTGACCCGCACGTTGCGCGACACCGCGACCGCGGAAGACCTTTGCCAAGAGGTCTTCTTGACGTTGCCGGGCGCCGCATCGCGCTACACGCATCAGGGCCAGCTTCGCTCCTGGATTCTCGGCATCGCTGCCAAGAAGGCCCGTGGGTGGCAGCGACGACAGTGGGTCCGAACCCGACTCCTCAGCACGTTCGGCCTCAGCTCCGCGAGCACAACGGTCCCGACGCCCGAGCCCAGCCAACGCGACGCGATGGCGTCGGCGTTCGAGCAGCTCCCGCACGACCTGCGCGAAGCGCTCGCCCTTCAAGTCGGCGAGGGCCTGACCGGCGCAGAAATCGCTGATGTTCTCGGCATTGGTCACAGCGCCGTACGGGTGCGGCTCCATCGCGCGCGCCAGAAGCTCCGCGCGCTGCTCGAAGCGGCCGACGTGACGTCGGGAGACGAGCCATGAACGAATGCTCGCAGCTCCAGAGCTACACCGCGCGCCTGCTCGAGGGCGAGGCGCGCCAGCGCTTCGAGCAGCACCTCGAGACGTGCGCCACGTGCAAGCAGAGCGTCACGCAGGAGGCGAACCTCGATGTGAGGCTCGCGACATGGCTCGAGGCTCAGCCCGAGCCCGAGGTCAGCGAGGTTGGCGCGCGTCGGCTGATGCGCGCGGTCGAACAGAAGCGCGCGATTGCGCGTCCGCGGTTCGCTCTCGCGTGGGTCGGCGCAGCGGCGATGTCCGCGGCAGTCTTGATGCTGTTTGTGCATTGGAGGCAGCCGGCCGCGCGCGGTCCTTCCGGTCCGGCTGCGCCCGTCGCGGTCGCGGCAGTCGATGTCACCGTGTTGTTCACCGAGGGCGGCGTGCTCGCAGCGGGTCCTTCGAGCGTGCCACGACTGGCCACGGTCGCTGGAGAAGGACGACTCGTCGTGCGCGCCGCCGCGGACGTGCTCGGACTCGGTGCGCGCACGCGCGCCGAGCTGCTGCCCACCGAGAGTGGCCACGCCCGAGTTCGACTCGCCACCGGAGTCGTCGCTGTCCAGGCAGCGCACCGTGGCGAAACCGGCTCGCTCTCCATCGAAGCGGGCGGCTACACCGTGACCGTCGTCGGGACGCGCTTCTCGGTCTCCTGGGACGGCACCGAACGGCTCGGCGTCGTTGTCCGCGAGGGGCAGGTCATGGTCGTGCAGCCGGACGGGCATGTCAGAATGGTGCGCGCCGGACAGAGTCTTCACTTCGGACCCGAGGCCGAAGCCGAAGGGGTGCTCACGGCGCCGTCGAGCGAGGAGACCGCGTTGCTCGAACGTTCGTTGCAGACGACCCCCGACGCGGTCGAGCCCTCGAGCGGGCCGTCGCCGTCGGTCACGCCTCCAGGCCCACCGGCGCCGAGCAGCGCCGCGACGCGGCCCCGTGTCGAGGCACCGCCGGACGAAGCGACGATCCGGCAGTGGCTGCTCGACGGTGACACGTCCCGAGCCGAGCGCGCCCTCGTCGCTCGGCTCGCGCTCGCTCCCCGCGAAAGCTCGTCGTGGTGGCTCCTCGGGGAGACTCGTCGGCGCGCGGGCCAGCCGCGCGAGGCCGTCACGGCGTATCGGCGTGTCATCGAGCTCGGCAATCCGAGCGAGGCGAACCGTGCTCGCTACCAGGTCGCGCTGCTGCTCGAGGAACGGCTCGGTGACGCGGCCGGCGCCATCCCGCTCTATCGCGCGTACCTGACGGGGAGCCCGCGCCCGCTCGAAGCCGCAGCGCAGCTGCGACTCGGCCGAGTGCTCAGCTCGCGCGGTGACGCGGACGGTCGCAGCGTCCTCGAAGACCTCGTTCGCCTCCATCCGGGCACGCCCGAGGCCGACCAGGCGTCGCGCCTGCTTGGGACACCGTGACGAATCGGATGCGTCGCGGTGTGTCGAAGGGGAATCGAACATCGCGCCGGTAACATCCTCGGTCCACGCGGCATGGATTGGGAAAAACCGATGACCAACATCGCCCTGGAGAGCGAAGAGTTCGCGGTTGAGGAAGAGCTGCACACCAAACAGATGGTTCTCGCCGTCAAGTCCTGGTTGGAGGCGGAGATCGGCCCAGCGCTCGCCGAAGAGTGTGCACGAGCGGTCGTCATGTGCGTGATCGGCGGCGTAGACGTTCGCGAAGCGACAACGACGTGCATCCTGCACAGACTTCACGAGCCAGTCTACAGGTGGCCTCGGCTGTCGGACTGCGAAGCGCGTATGCTCCTGCTGCGAGTCGCCTGTAACATCCACGCCTCACGCGGCATCTTCCACAAACGGTAACGGACCCAACCAGGAGCCACTGATGCATCGACCGCTGCGGCGCCAATGGGGCCTCTCTTTCGTCTTCTCCGCGCTTTTCTCCGGGCTCGCGCTCGCGAGCTGCAGTCAGAGCAGCGTCGTCAACGACGGCACCGACAGTGGCACCGACAGCGGAAGCACCGCGAGCGACAGCGGAAGCACCGCGAGCGACGGCGGCAACGCGGGCGGCGACGGGGGTCGCCCCGGCCCCGATGGCAGCAGCGGCACCGACAGCGGCATTGCCATGGACGGAAGTACGGGCAGCGACGGAAGTACGGGCAGCGACGGGGCTCCCAGAGCGGACGCCAGCACCGACGGCGGTAGGGTGACTGCGCACTACCGAATGCTCGCGATGCGCTATGGCACCGCGCAGGCGATCTACGAGTGGAGCTCACGCACCGCGTCGTGGAGCCGGATCGCCTCGACGGACGCCTGGAGCGGTCCGATCTACTCGCGGGACGGTCGGTCCGTCATCGGTGCGTCCATCAATGGAATCGGGGTCGTCGGACTACGCGGCGGGACAGCCCGCATCATCGGCCTTCCGGGTGACAGCCCGCAGGGCATCTCCCCCGGAGGAAACGAGGTGATCTTCTCGGCCTACGGCCGTATCGGAAGCGATGGCAGACCGGCCTTCCCTTGGCTGCTCTGGTCGGTTCTGCTCGACTCCGGTGCGGTGACCCAGCGCACGCGTGGGATTGGCGCGGGCGGCATCGAGACGCGCGACGACTTCGGTGGCGCGTATCTGCCCGACGGCCGCGCGGCGATCATCGAGCGGCGAAGCAGCGATTTCTCGACGATCGTGGTCGCGCGAATCGATCTGACGCGCAACACGGTCAACGCGCTCATCACGCCCCCACGCAACCGAGTCTACCTGGGTCCGTCCCTCGATGCCCGCGCGGAGCGGATCACGTTCCTTCAGTGCGCAGGGACGGGAACTACGTACGACGAGTCCTCGTGCGAGGTGATGATCGCCGCAGTCGACGGCACGGGCGTGCGGCAGGTGACCAGCCGCGCCGCCTCGCGTGGCTGGCCCTCGTTCACTCCGGATGGTGCCAGTCTGGTCGTTGGCGAAGGGCGAACGCTCGGTGAATCACGGCTCATGTTGGTCGACGTCGCGAGCGGCAGCGAGACGGCGCTCACGCGCCTCAACGAGCTGCCTGGCGGGGTGCCGGCGTCGACTCCGCAGGGACGCATCACGCTCTCCCTGATCGCCGACTGAAGTCTCGTGAGTGGGTGTCGACATCGCGCGCTCGTCGGTCATTTGCTTCACGCAGCGCTCGGACCCGAACCAAGCGAACGCAAGAGACAGCGCGAGTCTCCTGCGGGTCTTGTGGACTCATGGGTACGGCGCGCTCGTCGTGCGCCATTCGTTCGAGTCGCCAGAACCGTCCGCGACAAACTCGACGAGCTCCTCGGTCACGCGCGGAGAGAGCTCTCCAACGGTCGCTGCGAGGGCGAGAACGGCGAAGCGCACCTCCGCGGCCTGCGGCGTTCGCTTGGCTTTCGTCCCGCCAACTCGCTCATCGCGATACTTCACCTCATTCGAGCGCGTCCTCCACCGACTTCACGACCTGGGCTGCGGGCGTCCGAGGCTGTCAGTGGGATTCACCGTCAAGCGACGGCGATCGTAACATCCAAGTCTCTTGGGGCATGACCGCAGTGCACAATGACAAGACGAACCAGGAGTTGCCAATGAGCCGACCTCGATTCACCAACCTGACCCTCGCATTCCTCGCACTGCTGTGCGGGTTCGCGCTCGAGAGTTGCAGTCAGAACGGCGTCATCAACGACCGCACCGACAGCAGCACCGGCACGGACGGCGGAGTTTGCATTCCGAAGAGTTGCGCGGCGGTCGGGGCAACGTGCGGGGCTCTCTCTGACGGCTGCGGCGGCGTGCTCGCGTGCGGCACGTGCGGCGCAACGGAGCGCTGTGGCACGGGGACGGACGCCAACCGGTGCGTGCGGGCCTGCACGCCGCAGACGTGCGCGGCGCTCGGCGCGACGTGCGGGATGCAAGGCGACGGGTGCGGCGGTTCGCTCGACTGCGGCACATGCAGCGTCGCCGGCGAGACCTGTGGCGGTGGCG
>LNFM01013819.1_pt1 | contig 10156 bp, 11 predicted proteins | sample 596031 | NCBI WGS metagenome assembly LNFM01 (sample SAMN04254537, study PRJNA301005) | activated carbon metagenome | isolation source: dual media filters at the Ann Arbor, Michigan drinking water treatment plant | place: USA: Ann Arbor | reverse complement strand
CATAGGGTGCGCCGCGACGGGGCGTAGCGCAGTCTGGTAGCGCACTTGGTTTGGGACCAAGGGGTCGCTGGTTCGAATCCAGTCGCCCCGATTCTTTCGCAGGGGACCGCGCGCATGGCGCAGCACACATGACGCAGCATGGGGGCCTGGCCCGGATCTACCAGCCGCCGAAATCGGCCATGCAGTCCGGCCGCGCCAAGGCCCATGGCTGGATGCTGGTGTATGAGCCGTCGGAGGCGAAGGCGCTCGACCCGCTGACCGGCTGGTATGGGTCGGGCGACATGCTGGGCCAGCTGCGTCTGCCCTTCGACACGCGCGAGCAGGCCGTGGCCTACGCGCAGGCGCAGGGCATCGCCTACGAGGTCGAGGGGGCGCCCGCTGCGCCTGCCGCGATAAAGCCCAAGGTTTATGCCGAGAATTTCCGCTTCGGCCGGGCGGAGAACTGGTCGCACTGACCAGCCCGTAGCGTGCTACTGAGCACGGCACGCGTCCTTAGCTCAGCTGGATAGAGCAACGAGCTTCTACCTCGTGGGTCGGGGGTTCGAATCCCTCAGGGCGCGCCAATCCCCCGCGCGTGGCCGGCGGCACCCGGCAGGATGCCGCCGCACCGAGCCTCAGCCAGCCGCGCGCCGCACCCCGCGCGCCGCACGGTCGATCACCTCCGCCACCGCCGCGGGCTGCGCGATGAACACCACATGGCTGCCCGACAATTCCACCGTATCCGCACCAATCCGCCGGGCGGTCTGGTGCAGCAGGCGCGGGTCGATCGCGCGGTCCTGCGCGGGCACCACGGCCCAGCTCGGCCGGCTGCGCCAGGCGGGCTGGGTCACCCGCTCGCCGAAGGCGGACATCGCGATCGGTACCTGGGAATCGCGCAGGAAGGCGGCGTCGGCGTCGCTCAGGTCGGCCGCGAAGCCGGCCTTGAAGCCATCGAGGTTCAGGAATCCGAAGCCATCGGCCTGCGGCTCGATGACGAATTCCGGCGGGGGCGGGATCTGCGCGAGCTGTTCGCCGGTACTCTGCCCGGCATCGGGGGCGAAGGCCGCCACATAGACCAGCCCTACCACCTTGGGGTCGTTGCCGGCCTCGGTGATGACGGTGCCGCCGTAGGAATGGCCGACCAGGATGGTCGGGCCGTCCTGGCGCGCCAGCACGCGGCGCGTCGCCGCCACGTCGTCGGCCAGCGAGGTCAGCGGGTTCTGCACGATGCTCACGCGGTAGCCGCGCGCCGTCAGGTCGGCATGCACGCCGCGCCAGCCGGACCCATCGGCGAAGGCGCCATGCACCAGGACGATGTTGCGCGCGCGTGGCTGGCCGGCGGGCTGCGCCTGCGCGGTGGAAGCGATCGAGGCGGCTGCGGCGGCGCCGGCAACCAAGTCACGACGGGTGGTGTTCATCGGATGATCTCCTGCGTGTCGAAGATGTGTGTCAGGCGGCCAGCGACAGCCGCACGTCGAGGCCGTTCCGCGTCGCATGCGAGTACGGGCAGACGATGTGGGCCTGGTCGACCAGCTCGCGCGCCACGGTCGCATCCACGCCGGGCAGGGCGATGGTCAGCGCCACATCCAGGCCGAAGCCCTGGCCGTCGTCGCGCTTGCCGATGCCCACGGCGGCGGTGACGGTGCTGTCCTGCGTGATGCGGACCTTGCGCTGCCCGGCGACGAACTTCAGCGCGCCCAGGAAGCAGGCGGCATAGCCGGCGGCAAACAGTTGTTCGGGGTTGTTGCCGGGGCCGCCGGGGCCACCCAGCTCCTTGGGCGTGACCAGGTCCACGGCCAGCGCGCCGTCGGCGGTGGCGGCGCTTCCGGTGCGCCCGCCGGTGGCCGTGGCTTCGGTGCGGTAGAGGACGTTCATCGGGATGCTCCTGAAAGTTCTCGATAAGATTTATCGCGATAAGAGTTTCTACCTGCGCTGCTGGTCCTTGTCCAGCCTATTTTTTATCGCGATAATCTTTTCGTACCGCGGCCTCGCGGTGCCCGCCAAGGAACCCGCGCCATGACGCCCCCCGCTGCCGGACCGGTGCCACTCGACGACCAGCTGTGCTTCGCCGTCTATTCCACCGGCATGGCGATCCAGCGCCTGTATAAGCCGCTGCTCGACGGGCTCGGCCTGACCTATCCGCAATACCTGGTGCTGAACGTGTTGTGGCGCGCCGACGCCCAGCCGGTCGGCGCGATCGCAGAGCGCCTGGCGCTGGAATCGAGCACCCTGACCCCGCTGCTCAAGCGGCTGGAGGCCGCCGGCCTGGTCACCCGCACCCGCAACCCGGCCGATGAGCGCCAGGTGCTGGTGGCGCTGACCCCGGCCGGCCAGGCGCTGCGCGAGCAGACCGGCTGCGTGGGCGCCTCGCTGCTCGCGGCCTCGGGCCGGTCGATGGCGGAACTGGGCACGCTGAACCGCGAATTGCGCGCGCTGCGCGACACGATCTACGCCGATGCCGCAACCGTGCCACCGCCTGACACGCCCGGTTGACCGCAACGCGCTTGTCACGCGAAGTGGCGCCGCCCCGAACCCGGACCCCGCCCGCGTGCCCGAGACCCCGCCGCTGCCAACCGGCTTGCCCACCGGCACGCTCGTCCTGACACCCGCCGGCGCGGTGCCGGTCGAGGCATTGCGCCCGGGCGCGCTGGTGCTGGCGGTGGGCGGCGGCGCGCCCTTCCAGCCGGTGGCCGAGACCCGCCGCGTGACCCTTGCGCCGCCCTTCATTCGCCTGCGCGCCGGCGCCATCGCCGATGGCGCGCCGCAGGACGACCTGTTGCTGCCGCCCGACCACGCGGTGCTGGTCGATGGCGTGCTGGTCGCGGCGCGCGACCTGGTGGACGGGCACGGCATCGTGGCCGAGGACGGCGCGGCGATCGACGCCGTGCAGATCGTGCTGGCCGCGCATGACGCGGTGCTGGCCGATGGCCTGGCGGTCGAGACGGCCCACCCCGAACCCGGCATGCCCGACTGCGCCCCCCGCGCGGCCCCCGATGCCACGCTGCGCGCGTTGCTCGCCTGGCGGGCCGAGGCGATGGGCTGGCGCCCGGCCGCCGCGCCGTCACCGACGCCGCCGCTGCCGGGTAGCCTGCGCGAACGGCTCGCGACCTCGCCCGGCACGCCGGTGGCGGTGGGGCTGCCCTTCGCGCCGCGCGGTCGCGCCTGACCGTTCGGGACCGGTTTCCGGCCCGCCTGGCGATCCGCTATCCTGCGCGAAGGAAACGGCGGCCGCCGACGCGCGCCGCGAACACGGAGGCTGCACCATGACCGATGCCTGCATCGTGGGCTGGGCCCATTCCGCCTTCGGCAAGCGCGAGGACGCGCCGGACCTCGAATCGCTGATGGCCGGCGTGGCGCGCGCCGCCATCGAGGATGCCGGCATCGCCCCGGAGGAGATCGACGCCGGCTTCGTCGGCGTGTTCGGGGAGGGTTTCACCCCGCAGGGCTTCCCGGCCTCGCTGGTGCTGCAATCGGTGCCGGAGCTGCGCTTCAAGCCCATCACGCGATACGAGAACGCCTGCGCGACGGGTTCGGCCGCGATCCATGCGGCGCGGGACTTCATTGCCGCCGGGCGCGGGCGCCTGGCCCTGGTGGTGGGTGCGGAGAAGATGACCGCGACCCCCGGCCCCAAGGTCGGCGACATCCTGCTGACAGCGTCCTACCGGCGCACCGAGCAGGATATCGAGGGCGGCTTCGCCGGCGTCTTCGGGCGCATCGCCGAGGCGTATTTCCAGAAGCATGGCGACCAGTCGGACGCGCTGGCGGCCATCGCCGCCAAGAACCACCGCAACGGCGTGGACAATCCCTGGGCGCAGATGCGCCGCGACCTCGGCTACGAATTCTGCCGCACCGAGAGCGAGAAGAACCCCTTCGTCGCACGGCCCCTGAAGCGGACGGATTGCTCGCTGGTCTCCGATGGCGCGGCGGCGCTGGTGCTGGCGGATGCGGACACCGCGGCTGGGCTGGCCAAGGCGGTGCGCTTCCGCGCGGCGGTGCAGGTCAACGACTTCCTGCCGATCGCGGTGCGCGACATCACGCGCTTCGAAGGCGCGCGCGAGGCCTGGGCGCGCGCCTATGCCGCCGCCGGCATCGGCGTGGGGGACCTGTCCTTCGTCGAGACGCATGACTGCTTCACCATCGCGGAACTCATCGAATACGAGGCGATGGGCCTGGCGGCGGAAGGGCAGGGCGGGCGCGCGGTGCTCGAGGGCGTGACGGCGGCGGGCGGGCGGCTGCCGGTGAACCGATCGGGCGGGCTGAAGGCGAAGGGGCACCCGATCGGCGCGACGGGGGTGTCGATGCATGTGCTGGCCGCGATGCAGCTGACCGGGACGGCCGGGGCGATGCAACTGCCGAAGGCGGAGCTGGGCGGCGTGTTCAACATGGGGGGCGCGGCGGTGGCGAACTACGTGTCGGTGCTGGAGAGGGCGCGGTAGCGCGCCTGGCGTGAATGCGACGTGAAAAGATTAACTTTAGGTTGAGAATGGAGATATTCGCGCGATAGTTGAAGAACGGCCGGGCAGCCGCGCCCGCCGGTCCTGGCTGGGGGTGCGCGATGTCTGGAACTGGAACCTGGTACGCCCCGACTGGCGAACCGCGCGTCCCCAATGCCCGGAGCGATGGCGACGACAGTTGGATCGGCACTGAAGGCATCGATAACGCCGGGCTGAACGATGGCGGCGAGACGATCCTGGAGGTCAGCGGCGGCGACGGCAACGACACGCTCGATGGTCGCGGCGGCGACGATAATCTGTCCGGTGGCGCCGGCGACGACCTGGTTCTCGGCGGCGACGGCAATGACAACATGGCCGGGGGCATCGGCAACGACACGCTGGTCGGTGGTCTGGGCAACGACCTGCTGGATGCCCAGCCCGGCGACGACGTGATGATCGGCGGCGAGGGCACCGACACTGTCGTCTTCAACGGATCACCCGAGGACTACACCTGGACGGCGGTCGAAGGCGGCTGGATCGTCGTTGATAACGCCATCAATCGCTTCATCAACGACGGCACAGACTTCGTCGCCGATGATATCGAGTTCGTACAGTACAACAATCTCGGTACGACCAACGAAGCCACTATCCTCCCCACCCCCTGCTTCCTCGCCGGCACCCTCATCGCCACCCCGTCCGGCGAACGCGCCATCGAAACCCTTCGCATCGGCGACCTGGTGCTCACCGCCGATGGCCGCGCCTTGCCCATCCTGTTCACCGGCCGCACCACGGTCGAGGCGCGTTCGGCCCGCGGCGCTCAGGGCCTGCCGGTGGTGATCCAGGCCGGCGCGCTGGCCGATGGCGTGCCGCACAGCGACCTGCATGCCTCCCCCCAGCACGGCATCGTGGTGGACGACATGCTGGTGGTCGCGCAGGCCCTGGTGAACGGCCTGTCGGTGCGCCGCACGGGCGCGCCCGCACCCTTCTTCACCTACTACAACATCGAGACCGAGGCGCATGAGGTGATCCTGGCCAATGGCGCGCCGGTCGAGACCTTCTGCGACAACATCGGGCGCGAGGCCTTCGACAACCACGCCGAATTCGCCGCGCTCTATCCCGAGGGCCGCGAGATCGAGGAAATGGGCCTGCCGCACGCGAAATCCGCCCGGCAGATCCCGCGCCGCACCCGCGCCCGGCTGGAGGCGCGTGCCATGGCCTTGGCCGGGGGCGTGCCCCGGGCGGCGTGACGGGACGCGCATGCCTGGCGATGGACGAGGGTTGGCGGGCCATGGTCTCGCCTGTCGGGCGGCGCCCGCGGGCGCACGCGCCGCCGCCGACCCCGTCGCCCCGCGCGGCTCCGCCAGCCCCGTCGCCCCGCGCGGCACCACCGCGACCTGCCCCGCCAAGGTCCCGGGCCTGCTGAAACCCTGCGCGGGACCCGACCAGTCCGGCGCTGCGACAGTCTGCCCGATGCGCTTGCCGGACTGCGCCCCGCACCGCCGCCCGCCCGTCCCATCCACCCTTCCTTCACCCTTCCCGCGCGACAGTGCCGTCTTAGTCAGGCCTCGACCGGCCAGCGGAGGGCGACAGCGCAAGATGGACGGGATGGCCGAACCCGGCGGAGCGACCAAGCCTGCCAAGCCGCCCGGTCGCGGCAGGCTGGCCGCGGCGGCGCTCGAAACCCTGCCCGATGGCGTCGTGAGCTTCGGCCCGGACTTGCGGGTCGGCCTGGTCAGCGGCCGCGCGGCCGCGCTGCTCGGCCTGCGGCGCACCGCGCGCCATGTCCAGGGCATCTCCGACCTGCTCGAATCCAGCCCCCGCCTGGACCGCGAGGCGGTGGGCGCGCTCGCCGCCGCCTGCCTTGGCGCGACACTGCCCGATGGCGACCCCGAGGCCGACCTGCGCCTGCCCGGTGCGCCGGGCCTGCGCTTCGGCATCCGCCGCGCCACCCAGGGCACCTGGGTGCTGGCGATCACGGCCGAGGCCGCGCTCGCCGGCGGCGGCGGCACCGACCCGCTGACCGGCCTGTCCGACCGCACCATGTTCGAGGCCCGGCTCGCTGCCGCGCTCGACCGCCCGGCGCGCCGGCGTGGCGGCTGCGCGGTGCTGCTGGTCGACCTCGAGGGCATCCGCGCGGTCAACCAGGTGCTCGGCCACGCCATCGGCGAGGACCTGCTGCGTGCCGCCGCGCGCCGGCTGCAAGCCGCCGTGCGGGACGCAGACCTGGTGTCGCGCATGGCCGGCGAGGAATTCGCCGTCCTGCAATCGGAGGTCGCCGACCCCGCCCATGCCGCCTCGCTGGCCGCGCGGCTGGTCGCCCTGCTGGGCCGTGCCTACCTCATTGCCGGCGAGACGGTGACGATCACGCCGCGCATCGGCATCGCGCTGGCGCCGGCCGATGGGACCGAGGCCGCGCTGCTGCTGCGCCGGGCCGCCATGGCCCGGCAGGACGCGCCCGACGACGGCGAGGGAAGCTGGCGCCGGTTCACCCCCGAGATGGATACCCGCTGGCAGGAGGCGCGGCTGATGGAGGCCGCGCTGCGCCGCGCCGTCGCCGAGGGCGAGTTCGAACTGCATTACCAGCCCCAGGTCTCGCTGCCCGAGGGCGCCCTGAACGGCTTCGAGGCGCTGATCCGCTGGCGCCACCCCGAGCGCGGGCTGCTCGCACCTGGCGCCTTCCTGCCGATGGCCGAGCGGCTCGGCCTGATGCGCCGCATCGGCGACTGGGTGCTGCGCGAGGCCTGCCACGCCGCCATGCGCTGGCCCGCCGGGCTTGGTGTGGCGGTCAACCTGTCCCCCGCGCAGCTCGAGGACGGGCGGCTGCCCGAGACCGTCGCCGAGCTGCTGGCCGAATGCGGGCTGGCACCGCATCGCCTGGAGCTCGAAGTCACCGAGACGGTGCTGCTGGCGACCGGGGATGCCGCGCTGGCGCAACTGCTCGCGCTGCGCGAGGCCGGGGTGCGGATCGCGATGGATGATTTCGGCACCGGCCACTCCTCCCTGACCCAGCTCAGGGTCTTCCCCTTCGACCGGCTCAAGATCGACCGGTCCTTCGTGCAGGACCTGCCACTGGGCGGCGATGCGCCGGCGATCGTGCGGGCGGTCACCGGGCTGGGGCGCAGCCTGGGCATCGCCGTCATCGCCGAAGGCGTCGAGACCGAGGCGCAACTGCGTGAATTGCTGGCCGAGGGCTGCGAGGCAGCGCAGGGCTACCTGTTCGGCCGCCCGCTGCCCGAATCGCAGATGCCCGCGGTGATCGGGGCGTTCAACGCGGCGCTGCCGGCGTGAGCGCCGCCGCGCGTCAGTGGGGCAGGGCGCCGATCTCGGCCGCCCGGTCGCGCAGCGCGCCCAGGACCTGCGGGTCGAATTGCCCGGGCGCGATACGGTCATCGCCGGTGAACAGCAGGGCCAGCGCCGCCTCGTGGTCGAGAGGGTCCTTGTAGGGGCGGTCGGACCGCAGCGCGTCATACACGTCGGCCACCGCAACCAGCCGCGCAGCGAGCGGGATGCCGTCTCCGACCAGCCCGCCCGGGTAGCCGCTGCCGTCCCAGCGTTCGTGATGGTACAGCGCGATCGTCGCGGCCAATTGCATCCAGGGCGAGCGGGCATGGGCCAGGATGCTCGCGCCGAGCACGGTGTGGCGTTCCATCACTCGCCGCGCGGCGGGGTTGAGGACGTGGCTGTGGCCCAGAACGCCCTCGGGCAGCGCCATCTTGCCGATGTCGTGCAGCACCGCGGCGCGGCGCAGCAGGTCGCGCTGGGTGACATCCACGCCCAGCGTCTGCGCCAGCAGCGCGGCGATCACGCCGACCCGCACCGGATGGTCGCGCCCCTCGGGGTCGATCGCCACGGCGCGCGAGACCAGGCCCTCCAGCGCCTCGTCATGCGTGGCGCACAGGCAGTCCCGCGCCGAGGCATCCGACGGCACGCCGCGCCGCCCGCAATGCGGGCAGGCGGCGGTCCGATCCGGGGCGATAAGGGTGAGGGCGGTCATGCTGGCTGGGTTCTGGTTCGCTACGATCAACGCCGGGACACTACGCGGGTTTCGTGTCTCGGAAAAAGACAATGAATCAGGAAATGGCACGCGACGGGTCGGGCGGCACCAACACCACGGCGGCGGCCTGGGCGGCGATGCCCTCGCCGCGGCCGGCGAAGCCCAGGCGCTCGGTGGTGGTCGCCTTCACCGAGATCGCGCCGATCTCCACGCCGAGCAATTCGGCCAGGCGGGCGCGCATGGCCGGGGCGTGGGGGGTGATCCTGGGGCGTTCGCAGATCAGCGTGACGTCGGCATTGGCCAGCACGCCGCCGCGTGCGGCGATCCGCCCGGCGGCATGGCGCAGGAAGCGGGCGCTGTCGGCATCCTTCCATTGCGCCTCGCTGGGCGGGAACCAGCGGCCGATATCGCCTTCGGCCAGCGCGCCGTAGATCGCGTCGCACAGCGCGTGGATGCCGACATCGGCGTCGGAATGTCCCGAAAGACCAAGGGGATGCGGCACGGTAATGCCGCACAGCACCAGCGGTCGGCCCTCGACCAGGCGATGCACGTCGAAGCCGGTGCCCATGCGCGGGGTCAGCGGGGCGGACAGGATGGCTTCCACGCGGGCGAGATCCTCGGGCCAGGTGATCTTGATGTTCCGCTCGGCACCGGCGACGAGCGCGACGGGCAGGCCGGCAGCCTCCAGCAACGCGGCGTCGTCGGTTGCGGTTGCATCGCCGGCGCGATGGGCTGCCAGCAAAACGTCGAAGCGGAAGGCCTGCGGGGTCTGGGCGCGGAACAGTCCGTCGCGCGGGACGGTCTGCAGGATGCGGCCATCGGCGCCGCGCTTGAGCGTATCCGTCACCGGCTGGGCCGGGATGGCGCCTGGGGCGGTGGCCAGCGCATCGCGCAGCGCGGCGATGGTGCCGGGCGGGATGACGGGGCGGGCAGCGTCATGGACCAGGACGAAGGCCGGCGGGTCGGCGGCCAGGGCTTCGAGGCCGGCGCGCACGCTGGCGGCGCGAGTGGCGCCGCCCGGCACTGGCGGCAGCACCGGCAGGCCTTCCAGCAACGCGGCGACCTGCGCTTCCTCCCCGGCGGCAACCACGGGCAGCAGGCGGTCCACCAGGCCCTCGCGCAGCAGCGCCTCGGCCGCGTGGCGGATCACCGGGCGGCCGAGCAGCGGCAGGTACTGCTTGGGCACCGGCGCGCCGAAGCGTTGGCCGCTGCCGGCGGCCATCAGAAGGGCAGCGATCGTCATCGGCGTCTCCGGCCCGCAACCGGGCCGGCGCTTAGCCTACTTGCGCCGATTGTCCAGCGCGAAGGCGCCGGGGCCGGCGAAGACCAGGTAGAGGAACAGGAAGCAGTACAGGATGGCCGCGTCGCCGCCATTGAGCACCGGGAAGGGGCTGCGCGGCGCATGCGCGATCCAGTAGGCCGCCGCCATCAGGCCCGACATCACGAAGGCGGTCGGGCGCGTGAACAGCCCGATGGCCAGCAGCGCGCCGCCGATGATCTCGAGCGCGCCGGCGAACCAGAACATGGAGAACAGGGCAGGGCCGCCGCCGCCGGCGCGTTCGGGGAAGCCGAACAGCTTCTGCGTGCCGTGTTCGAAGAAGATGACGGCCGCGACGATCCGCAGCAGGCCGAGCGCATAGGGCGACCACCGGTCGAGGTTGGGCATTGGGCGAATCCGTGGAGTGTTGTGCGACGCAACATGGCCGTAGCGTTGCTGTGCGGCAATGCCGCCCACCCTCTGCGCGGTTGC
>LNFM01013818.1_pt1 | contig 10156 bp, 11 predicted proteins | sample 596031 | NCBI WGS metagenome assembly LNFM01 (sample SAMN04254537, study PRJNA301005) | activated carbon metagenome | isolation source: dual media filters at the Ann Arbor, Michigan drinking water treatment plant | place: USA: Ann Arbor | reverse complement strand
CGGGCGGCACGAACGCGAACCGCACGTCGCGCGCGCGGCCCGGGGGCGGCGGCGCGGGGCACAGCACCTCGTCCAGCGCGCGCGCCACGGCGGCCATCGAGGGGAACCGGTCTTCGGGCCGCTTCGCCAGCGCCTTCAGGGCGATGTCGCACAGCCGCGGGTCGGCCAGCGGGTTCCGCTGCCGCGGGTGCACCGGCGGGTGGGTGCGCACGCGCTCCAAGAAGTCCGGCTCGGACTGCGCGAACGGCACCGTGCCGGTGAGCGCCCAGTACAGCACCGCGCCGAAGCTGTACACGTCGGTCGCGAAATCGCGCGCGCCCGGTTCGTGCGGGTGCGCCGCGGACCGCTTGGCCCGCGGCACCCACTGCTCCGGCGACATGTACTCGCGGGTGCCCACGATGTTGACGGTGAGCCGCCGCTCCGGGGGCGTGTCCGCGTCCAGCGCGATGCCGAAGTCCACGACCACCGCGGAACCGTCGCCGCGCACGATCACGTTCTGCGGCTTCAGGTCGCGGTGGATCACGTCCTTGGCGTGCGCGTGGGCGACCGCGTCGGCCACCGCGCGGAGCACCCGCACGGTGCCGGCGGTGTCGGCGGGCCGGCACTCGCTCAGCGGGGTGCCGTCCACAAACGCCATCGTGAAGTAGCACTCGCCGGCCGCGGTGTCGAACTCGAACACCGGGGGCACGCCCGGGTGCAGCAGTTTGGCCAGCGCTTGGTACTCGCGGTAGAACCGCTCGCGCAGATCGGGGTCGTCGTTGAACTCCGGCTTCATCGTTTTCAGCGCCACGTCCGGGCCGCCGGCCCGCGCGCGGGCGCGGTACACGCACCCCATGCCGCCCTTGCCCAGCAGTTGCACCAGTTCGTACTTGCCGAACGCGCGGGGCAGCGGCAGCGCCGGCGCGGCGGGGAAGTGCGGGCGCGTGGCGTCGTCGGGCGTCATGTGCGCTCGGGGGATTGGGGGGGCGCTAGCGCCCCTTGATCGCTTCGGCCACGTCCGCGGGCAGCAGCGGGAAGAACGTGTACCCGGTGCGCCGCTCCACGTCCGCGACCGTCGTTTGGTACGGCTTCCAGTCTTCCGGCACGCTCTGGTCGTTCGGGAACCACACGGCCAGCGCCTTCGTGTCGCGCGCGGGCACCGCGTCGGGGCCGGGCAGCACCAGCGCCACCTTCCACACGCTCGCCGGCACGCCCACCTGCGCCTTCCCGATGGCGGTCGCGCGGCCGTTGGAGCCTTCGCCGCCGGTGCCGTGCGGCCCGCACACGAGGTACAGCACGCTGCCGTCGCGGGTCAGGTCGCGGCAGTGGCTCTCGAACCGCTCCCAGCCGCCCTGATTGCACTTCGGCGCTTGCGGCACAATGTTCGTGGTCACGAACGTGGCCGCGTTGTCCTCGTCCGACGCGGAGCGGTCCTTCGACGGGCACATGTGGCCGCGGTCGAACCCGCTGCCGCTGTAGTCCGAGTGCTTCACGCGGGCGAACGACTTCGGCAGCAGCGGGTCCGGCTCGAAACTCGTTTGCCGCTTCGCGGTCCCGATGTCGGATTTGCTGAGGCTCCAGCACACCCAGTTCGCGCCCTTCGTGGCGTCGTTGTACGACAGCACGAACTGCTTGCGCTCGATCAGGTGGTGGGCCTTCGGTTCCGGGGTCGGCGCGCCGAACCGCACGTTGCGGTCGGCGAGCGTCTGCCCCGGTTCGCGCGGCGGCGGGGCCGGTTCGCGGGCGCGCCAGCTCTGGAACAGCCCGACGGCAACGCCCACCGCGAACAGCGCCGCCAGCGCCAGCGCCCGCTGCTTGGGCGTGAGGTGGTTGAGGAACGCTCTGTCGAACTGCGCCACGGTGCCGCTCCGCGTGTTCGGTGTGATGGGCGCTCGCCCCGCGTCCCGTCGCGCGGGTCACTTCACCTTCTTCATCGCCTCTTCGTTGCCCTTCTCGTCCTTCGTTACGAACTCGGTGTCGGTCAGCTTCGTGACCGTCATCGTTTCCTTTTTCGTATTGCCCCCGAAGCTCATCTCAACGGTCAGCTTGTTGCCCTCGAGCGCGTAGGTGCCGGTCACCTTGTCCGTCTTGTCCTTGTCCGTCTTGTCCCGGACCGTCACCGTCAGTTCCAGTTTGCCCTTCTCTCGGATGTCCAGCACCATCTTCAGCCCCTTCTGCTCCTTCGCCGGCTCCCACTTGCCGATCAGCTTCTTCGCGTCGATCTTCTCGTCGGCCGCGCACGCGAACCCGGCGAACCCGACCACCACCAGCGAAACGATAGCCCCGCGCATGTCGCGCCTCCTGTAGTGTGCGAACGCGAACAGCCTACCGCGCCCCGCGCCGCCGCGCGAAGCCGAATTACTTCTTCGCCTTCACCCGCGCGAACGTCTCGGTCTTGCCGTCCGCGTCCTTCGCGTCGAACTCGTCGTCGTCCAGTCGCGTCAGCGTCACCGCGTCTGTGAACGCGTCGTCTTTGGATTTCAGCTCGAAGGACAGCTTGTCGCCGTCCAGCTTGTAGGTGCCGGTGAAGCTCGCGGGCTTGCCGTCGATGTCGCCGGTGAGCGCCAGTTTGCCGTCCGCGGCGAAGTCCAGTTGCGGGGGCTTGGTGCCCTTCTTCGCGTCCTTCAGTTCCCACCTGCCGACAAGCTTCTTCGCGTCGACGGGCGGGGCCTTCTTTTCCTGCGCGGGCGCGCTCGGGGCGAGCGCCAGCGCGAGGGCGAAACCGAGGGCAATACGCATCGCGTCCTCCGTGGGTGTGAGTGCGCACTATACCCGCGCCGCGGGCGCGCGGCGAGAGCGAACGCACGTTGACGCGCCCCGGTACCGGCGTAGGCTCACCACACACCTCGGAGGATCACCATGCGCGCCGTCTTGCTGTTCGTTCTGTTGTGTGCGCCCGCGAGCGCCGCGGAGAAGTTGGTTCTGTTCGCCGGCGGCGGCGACAAGCCCGACGGCGCGGGCGCGGTCGGCGCGAAGGTCGTGCAGCCGTTCGGCGTCGATTTCGCTGGCGACCTCACCGTAATCGCGGAGATGGCAAGGGGCGAGCGCGTGCTCGGCGTGAAGGGCGGCAAACTGCTGACGCTCGCGGGCCAACTCGGCGTGAAGGGCAGCGCCGGCGACGGCGGGCCGGGCGCGAAGGCCACCTTCAACGGGATGCACTCGCTCGCGGTCGGCGCGGACGGGCGCGTGTACCTCGGCGACACGTGGAACAACCGCGTGCGCGTGTTCGACCCGAAATCGGGCGAGGTGAATGCCTTCGCGGGCACCGGCGAGAAGGGCTTCGGCGGCGACGGCGGCCCGGCGAAAGACGCGAAGTTCACCGGCGTGTTCTGCGTCGCGTTCGACCCCGCGAAGAAGAACCTGTTCGTCACGGACCTCGACAACAAGCGCATCCGCAAGATCGACATGGCGACCGGTGTGGTCACTACGGTCGCGGGGAACGGAAAGGGCGGCGTACCGAAGGACGGCGAAGACGCGACCAAACAACCTCTCGTCGACCCGCGCGCGCACGCGGTCGATAAAGACGGGAACTTGTGGATTCTGGAGCGCGGCGGGCACGCGCTACGGGTAGTGGATGCGAAGGGAAAGATTCGCACGGTCGCGGGCACCGGGAAGGCGGGCGCGGGCGTCGGGAAGGCGCTCGAAGCCGCGATGAACGGCCCCAAGCACCTGTGCATCGACCGCGACGGCTCCGTGCTGATCGCGGACACCGAGAACCACCGCATCGTGCGCTTCAGCCCGAAAGACAACACGCTGTCACTGGTGGCGGGCACCGGGAAAAGGGGCGCTTCACTGGGCGACGGCGACCCGCTGAAGGCGGAGTTCTCGCAACCGCACGGGGTGATCGTTCACCCGACCACCGGCGACGTGTACATCTCCGACGCGAACAACGGCCGCGTCCTCAAACTCGTGCGGGAATGACCCATGCGCTTCACGTTGTTCGCGCTCGCCGTCGCGGTCGCGCTCCCGGCGGCGGCGCAGCCGCCCAAGCCGCTCGCCAACCGCAACGTGCGCTACGGCATGCCGGGCGAAGCCAAGGCCGACGGCTCGGTGAAAGAGGCGCTACTCATCGAGCGCGCGCAGTACGTGCTGTCGTACAACGACAAGCGCAAGACCGCGAACTGGGCGTGCTGGCAGCTCGTGAGCAAAGACATCGGCCGCGTCGCGCGGGGGTCGTTCGAAGCCGACGACGGCCTGCCGAAGGGCTGGGACCGCGTGCAGTTCGCCACCTACACCGGGAGCGGGTTCGACCGCGGCCACCTCGTCCCGTCCAAAGATCGCTCCGCGACCGAAGCCGACAACGACGCGGTCTTCCTGATGACGAACATCGTGCCGCAAGCGCCGAACTGCAATCAAAAGGGGTGGGAGAAGTTCGAGCGCTACTGCCGCGAACTCGCAGACGCCGGCAAAGAGTTGTACATCGCGGCCGGGCCGCACGGCATCGGCGGCACCGGCACCGACGGGAAGAAGCTCACCATCGGGCGCAACGCCCCGTTCGTTACCGTGCCCGCGAGCGTGTGGAAAGTGGCGCTGGTGGTGGATAAGGGCCGCAACCCGACGAAGGACAGTCGCGCCGTTGCGGTGTGGGTGCCGAACGACCAGACCGTGGGCGAAGACTGGACCGGGTTCCGCGTGTCGGTGGCGGAGGTGGAGAAGAAAACCGGGCTGAAGTTCTGGCCGGAGTTGCCGGACGAAGTGGCCGGCGCGCTGAAGGAAAAGCCCGACGCGGTGAAGGTGCCGAAACAGTAGCGGGCAAAGAAGGTCGGGGGTGAAACCCCGGCCCCAGCAAGGTGACGCCGTTGGCACCACAAGAATGCGCCTTTTCTGTGGTCCCAACGGGCCACCTCGATTGGGCCGGGGGTTCAACCCCGGCACGGCTTCAGACGAGATCGCACATGGCAAAAACGAACCCCGTGCTGAAGGACCTGCAGGCCGCGGTGAAGGGGCTGCTGTTCCCCAGCGAGACCGACGCGCCGCTCGAAGCGTTCGCGTGGCCCGCCACCGGCACCGGCCCGCCGGACGAGGCCGCCGTGCGCGCCGCCGCGCGAGTGGATCAGAAGACCGCCGTCGAGCGCGTGACGCTGCCCGAACTGGCGCGCACGATTCCGAGCGAGAGCCGCGGCGACTTCGCGCCGCTGTTCGCGGCGCTGGCGCACCACCTGAGCGGCACCGCGGTGTTTAAGGTGGGCGCGATCAGTATCGACGTGTACATCGTGGGCCGCACGGCCGACGGCCAGTTCGCGGGCGTGAAAACGAAAGTGGTGGAGACGTAGCCGCGAGCGGGCACGGGCGTCTCGCTTTACGCGCGCCGCGCCCGCGGGTATGCTGGGCCACACGTTTCACGGGGGCTTCCCATGCGCGCGCTCGCGGCAGTGCTGGTGTGGTGTTCGGTGGCGGTCGCGGCCCCGGTGCCCAAAGACCGCGCCGAGGCCGAACGGGTCGTCGGCACGTGGCAGATGACCCGCGACTCGCAGGGCAACACCGACACGAAACTGACGCTCGAAATCCGCGCGAACGGGAAGTTCGTGATCCGCCAGTTCCTGCCCGACGGGCGCGAGATCGTGTACGAGGGCACGTACAGCGTGAAGGGCAACGAACTGCCCTACTCGGTTGCGCGGGGCGACTTCAAGAAGGCGGAAACGCTGACCATCAAGAAGCTGACCGCGACGGAACTGGTGGTGGTGGACCCGGACGGGCTGAAGGAAGAGTTCGTGCGGGTGAAGCCGCCCGAACCGAAGAAGGACGAACCGAAGAAGTGACCGGCGCGGGCGCACCGCGCGCGATCGCGAGTTCACCAACGGGAGCAGTTCGCATGAAAGCGCTGTGTGCGGTGGCGGTCGGGTTGGCGCTGTGCGCGCTCGCGGGCGCGACCCGCGCGGACGAGGCCAACGAAGCGAAGCTCGTGGGCAAGTGGGAAGTCGGCAAGAGCACCGGCGACACGCCGGTCGGTACCGTGGTCGAATTCGGGAAGGCCGGCGCGCTGACCGTGCAACTCGCCCTCGACGGCAAGGAAGTCAAACTGAGCGGCAAGTACAGCTTCGACGGCAAGAAACTGAGCGCCGATTTGAAGCTGAACGAACAGCGGCACAAGCACGAATTCGTTGTGGCGTTCAAGGGCGACGAAATCGAACTCGAAGACGCCGAGAAGAAGGTCGACACGCTCAAGCGCAAGTGAGCGCCGCTCCGGGTTGACGCGGCGGCGCGGTTCGGTGTACCTCTGCGGCACTCGCGGAGGGAGATATGCGCCTCGCACGCCGGTTCGATGTCGTGGCGGTCGTCGGTCTGCTCGCGTGGCTCGCGTTCGACCTGCTCGCGCGCACCGTGTTCGGCCGCACCCCGTGGCCGGAATCGGTCGTCGATTACCGCATCCTCTACGACGCCTCGACGTTCGTCGTCACGAATCACGCGTACACGGCGGGCTATCCTTATCCGCCCCCGGCGGTGGCGGTTCACGCGGCGAGCGCGGTGCTGCCGTTCTCGCTCGCCGCGGCGCTCTGGCTCGCGCTCACCGGCCTCGCGGCCGCGGCGTGCTACGCGCTCGTCGCGCGCGCACTGGAACTGCCGGCGCGGGCCGGGGCGCTCGTCGCGCTCCCGCTCGCGCACGTCGTGTGCGCGTACTACTTCCAGTGGGACCTGCGCTCGGTAAACTGCAACCTGATCGTGCTGTGCGCGCTGTGCCTCGGCGGAACCGCGCTGGCCGCGGGCCGCGACCGCGCCGCCGGGGGCTGGCTCGCGCTCGCGGTCGCGCTGAAGGTGATGCCGGTGCTGTGCGTGCCGTACCTCGCGTGGGTGCGCCGGTGGCGCGCGCTCGCGTGGGCAATCGGCGCGTCCGCGGTGCTGTGGCTCCTCGTGCCGCTCGTCGCCTTCGGTACGTCAGGGTTCGCCCCGGTGTACCAAGGCTGGCTCGGCGAACTCACCCGCGCGACCGACGCGACGCAGAAACTCGTTCACCCGATTCTGATCTCGCTCGACAAAGCCGCCGTTCACTTGTTCGGTGACGGCACGAGCGGCGCGAAAGCGCTGGCGCTCGGCATCATGGGGCTGTGGGCGCTGCTCGGCCTCGCGGGCGCGGCGCTGAGTTTCCGCACCCGCGGGCGCGACCCGTTCGCGGTGCTCGCGCACCTTTCGCTGCTCGTAGTCGGCCCGTCGGCGGTGAACCCGTACCTCGAAGCGTACCACCTCGTTCCGCTGATGATCCCGGCCGTGCTGCTCGCGGTCGCGGCGCTCAACGCGGACGTTCCGGTGCGCACGCGGGCCGTCGCGGTGATCGCGTTCGCGGTCGCGGTGCTGGTGGTAAAGTTCAGCGGGCCGTGGCCGCTCCGCGGGTTGCTGGTGAACGTGCAAGCGCTGGTGCTGTGCGCGGGGGCGCTGTGGGCGGCGCACGCCCGCACCGCCGAACCGCACGCGCCAACGGAACCGCGCCGAAGCTGGCTCGCGCGGCTGTTCGCGCGGCCCGCTATGATGAGGGGATGAGTTCCGCGCTCCCACTTCCGACCCCGTGGCCCGATGTGCCGTCCGACGCGCGGCACCGCGTCGCGCTGTTGGCCGACGTGCCGCCGGGCGAACTGCTGATCCACGAAATGTACCTGAGCGTGCAGGGCGAATCGACGTTCGCCGGGCTGCCGTGCGTGTTCGTCCGCACCGCGGTGTGCGACTCCCGGTGCAAGTGGTGCGACACCCCGCACGCGTTCAACCGCGGGGAACGGATGACGCGCGCCGCGGTGCTGAACCGCGCGCTCGCGTTCGGGTGCCCGCTGGTCGAACTCACCGGCGGCGAACCGCTCCTTCAGGCCGAAGTGTTCCCGCTGGTGCGCGAGTTGTGCGACGCGGGCCGCACGGTGCTGATCGAAACGAGCGGCGCGCACGACGTGGCGCACCTCGACCGCCGCGCGCACGTCATCATGGACCTGAAGTGCCCGGACAGCGGCGAGAGCCACCGCAACCGGTGGGCGAACCTTGAGGCGCTGAAGCCGACCGACCAGATCAAGTTCGTGATCGCGTCCCGCGGCGACTGGGACTGGGCCGAACGTGCGATTCGCGAGCACAAACTGGACGAGCGGTTCGAGTGCCTCGTGAGCGCGGTGTTCGGCGGCCCGAAGCCGGTGGAACTGGTGGAGTGGCTGCTCGTCGCGAAGCTGTTCCGCGTGCGCGTGCAACTGCAGATGCACAAGTACATCTGGGACCCCGCGGCCCGCGGGGTGTGAATCTGCCGCTTCCGTAGTCGCCTTGTTGTTCACAGGGTGCGCGGCGCGACCCTGTGACAACGAAACGCCGGCCGCGTGTCGCGCTTCGCGCGCACCCGGCGTTCGGGTATACCTGTGCGGCACCACTCCCGGAGCCGCCATGCCCGACTTCCCCCGCGACCGCTACGACCGCCACACCGCGCTCGGGGCCACGGCCGCGCTGTGCCTCGCGCTGCCCGCCGTCGCGCTGCTCGCGCTCGGCGCGTCATCGGAGCGCGCCGAAACCGCGGCGTGGTTCGCCGGTACCGCCGTGCTCGGCGCGCTCGTGCCGCTGCTGTATTGGGCACCGTCTCGCGCGGTCGGGTTCGCACCGTTCGCGGCGCTCGGCTGGCTCGCGGCCGTCGGGCACGGCGCGTACTGGCACGAATGGCCGGGGTGGGCGCACGGGCCGTTCGTGGGAGCGCTCGCCGGCGCGTGCGCGCGGGCGCGGCGCGGCCCCGAACCGCTGTGGGAAACCGGGGCGCTGGTGCTCGCGGTCGCGCTCGGGTTTGGGGCGGCGTGGGCGCTGCGCGAGCGCGGCGCGCCCTACGACCTCGGCGAACTGTTCGCGCTCGCGGTCGCTCTGTTCCTCGTGCCGTGGTGCTGGCTGCGGTTCTTCCGCCCGGCGTTCGAGCTGGCGTGCGAACCGCTCTTGCACGTGCTGTACCGCGTGCGCGGCGCGGGGCCGGGGCGGCGCGCGGTGCCGCGCACCGGGCCGTGCCTCGTCATCGCGAACCACGCCTGTTGGTTCGACCCGCTGTTTCTGGCGAAGGTGCTCCCGCGGCCGATCACGCCGATGATGACCGCGCGCATGTACGACCAGCCGATCTTGAAACGCCTCATGGTGACGTTCGGCGTGATCCGCGTGCCGGAGAAGGCGCTGAAGAAGGACGCGCCCGAGCTGCAAGAGGCGATCGCGGCGCTGGACCGCGGCGAGTGCGTCGTCATCTTCCCCGAGGGCTATTTGCGGCGCACCGCGGACAAACCGCTGCGCCGGTTCGGCCGCGGCATCTGGGAGATTCTGAAGGCGCGCCCGGACACGCCGGTGTTCGCGCTGTGGATCGAAGGCGGGTGGGGCAGCTACACGAGCTACGACAACGGCCCGCCCACCAAGAACAAGAAGAAGGACTACAGCCGGCCGATTCTCGTGGGCATGAGCGGAAGCGCCACCGTGCCCGCGGAGGTGCTCGCGGACCACTGGCCCACGCGCGTTCACCTCATGAACCTCGTGAGCGCCGCCCGCGCGCACGCCGGTTTGGATCCGCTGCCGGCGTTCGAGTTGCCGGCGAAAGGTGAGGGCGACGAACCCGCGGAAACCGTATAATACCCGCACGAACGATTCCCCCGGAGGTGCTGCGATGCGAGTTCTCTTCTGTGTGGTCGCGCTCAGCACGACCGCGGCGCTGGTGGCGGCGCAAGACCGCGTGCCCGCGCAGCCGCAACCGGTGCAGCCGAAGGTGGTGCGCCCGGTGCAGCCGGTTCAGCCCGGCCCGAACCAACCCGGCCCGCCCCCGGTGCGCGTGACGGCCGCGGCCCGCGTGACGCAACTGGAAGAAGAGTTCGAGACGATCGAAGCCGCGCGCGAGGTGAAGAAGGCGCACATCCGCGCCGCGGAAGTGGCCGTGCGAGCCAACGAAGCGTTCCTCGAACTCGTCGCAGCGCAAGGCGCGACCGTGACCAAACACGACGCGATGAAGGCCAAGTTCGAACTGGAGATGGCGAAGGCACAGCTCGAAATTCGTGTCGCAGAGATGCGCGAGATCGAAGTGAAGGTGAAGTTCGCCAAGAAGCGGCTCGAAGAAGCGAAGACGGGCGGCGGGCGGCTCGTTCCCGTGCCCGGTTTCGGGCCGGACAATCTTCCCAATGGCGGACAAATCAAGCGCGGCGCGGCCAACGAGAACCCGCAGCAACTGGCCGAACTGAAGGCGAAGTTGGAGAAGGTGAAGGCCGAAGCG
>LNFM01013817.1_pt1 | contig 10156 bp, 10 predicted proteins | sample 596031 | NCBI WGS metagenome assembly LNFM01 (sample SAMN04254537, study PRJNA301005) | activated carbon metagenome | isolation source: dual media filters at the Ann Arbor, Michigan drinking water treatment plant | place: USA: Ann Arbor | reverse complement strand
CACAAAGCACCGCGCGGAGACCTCATCGCCCCGATTCCAACGATCAAAATCCGGGATCAGGATGCCCGTTTCGTCAATTACGCAACGATCCCCCCAAGGGGAGAGGGCACTCGGCTGAATTAGCCGATCGTCACGACTAACTTTCTAACCATCATTCAGCGGATGAAGATCGCGGACAAGCGTCTTCAGCCGCTCTTCGAGAACGTGGGTATAAATCTGCGTCGTCGAAATGTCGGCATGGCCGAGCAAGGTCTGCACCACGCGCAGGTCGGCGCCGTTGTGTAGCAAATGGCTGGCGAAGGCATGACGCAGCACATGCGGTGACAACCGCGCCGGCGCCAAGCCGCAGGCCTGTCCCAGCGCCTTTAACTCACGGGCGAAATGCTGGCGGGTGAGGTGGCCCTGTTCGCCAAACGAAGGAAACAGCCATTTCGTTTTGGGCTCCTTGCCGCCTTTATCGCCGGCCGACGCCTCGGCGCGCAGCGCCAGATATTCCGTCATCGCCGTCTTGGCGGCGCCATTGAGCGGCACCAGCCGCTCCTTGTTGCCCTTGCCGAGCACGACCAGCATTTTCTGATCGCGGCGCGCGGCGGAAGCCGGCAGCGCCACCAGTTCCGACACGCGCAGGCCGGTGGCGTAAACCACTTCGAGAAGGCATAGCAGCCGCGCCGCGCGCAGGCGTGACGCTTTCGGCTGCTCGGCATTCTCGGCATTGGCGCGCGCCTGGGTCATCAGCCGGTCGACCTCGGCGATCGACAGGATCTTCGGCAAGGTCAGCGCGCGCTTCGGGCCTTCCAGCACCGCGGCCGGATCGTCGCCGCGCTTTCCCTCCGCATACAGGAAGCGATAAAGCTGCCGCGTCGCCGATAGCCGTCGCGCCAATGACGAGGCGGCGAAGCCGCGTTCGTCGAGGCTTTTGAGAAAGCCGCGCAAATCGTCGGTGTCTGCCTTGGCGACAGATTTTCCGGCGGCGCGCAGATGCGCGGCAAGATCGTCAAGATCGTTGCGATAGGCGGCGAGCGTGTTTTCGCCGGCGCCGCGCTCGGCCGCCTGCATGTCGAGAAACAGTTCGACCAGCGCCTCGTCATTCGCGCTTTTGCAAACGGCCTTCGCGGGTTCTTTTGGTTTGCGCATGATCTGATCCGAAAACCGGTTCCCCCTTTTCGGGATCGTGCGGCTCAAGGCTGCTGCTTGACGAATCTGTCGGGCGGGATCGTCACCGTGATTTCGCGCGGCTGATATTTGACGAAATTGGCGAGCGCGAAAATGCCGATATAGACCAGCCCGGCGAGGACGCCGGCAATGACCAGGAATCTGAACAGGCTCGGCATGATCTTTATCCGGCGGCGGTCGGGAATGACGTGAATTTAAGGTCTACGACCAAGTTCCTTAACCACCGGCAAACGCGGCCGGCAATCGCATTTGTCTGAATTGCTGGTATATGGAACCGTTGCGTCGCGCCGGAAAGCTAGCATGGTCGATACTGCCGTTCAAAAGCACGCGGAAAATGCCCCGGAATCGGCCTTGCGGCCCGATATCATCCGCGCATTGGGGACCCGCTCGCTCGTGCTGGTCGGCATGATGGGCGCCGGCAAGTCGTCGATCGGCCGCCGGCTGGCGACCCGCCTGAACCTGCCCTTTGCCGATGCCGACACCGAAATCGAAACCGCCGCCGGTATGACCATTCCGGAGATTTTCGAGCGCCATGGCGAGCCCTATTTCCGGGCCGGCGAGGCACGCGTCATTGCCCGCCTGCTCGACCACGGGCCGCAAGTGCTGGCGACCGGCGGCGGCGCCATCATGGACCAGCGCACCCGCGACCTCATTCACATCAAGGGCGTTTCGATCTGGCTCAAGGCCGACCTCGACGTGCTGTCCCGGCGCACCAAGCGCCGCGGCGACCGCCCGCTGATCGACAAAATGAAGGATCTGATGCCCTTGCGCGAACCGGTTTATGCTCTGTCCGATATTGTCGTGCAGTCGCGCGACGAGCCGCACGACACGATTGTCGACGAAATCATCGCGGCTCTGCCGAAGCATCTCAACATTATTGCCGGCGAGGGGACACAGCCGTGACCGCGCCTCAGGTGTCTCAATCGCACGCGCACGAACCGGTCATCGTGCCGGTGGCGCTGGCCGAACGCGCCTATGACATCGTCATCGGCCGCGGTGCGGTTGCGACTTTGGGCGCGCGCATCAAGGCGCTGCGCCCGAACGCCAAGGTGGTCATCGTGACCGACGCGACGGTGGGCAAGCATCATCTCGCCGCGGTCGAGGATATTCTGAAATCTGCCGGCATCGCCCATTCGGCCATTGTCGTCGCGCCGGGCGAAAGCTCGAAAAACTACGCCACGTTTGAAACGGTTTGCGAAGCGATCATCGCGGCGCGCATCGAGCGCAACGATCTCGTCGTCGCGCTCGGCGGCGGCGTTATCGGCGATCTCGCCGGGTTCGCGTCGGCCAGCGTGCGGCGCGGCCTCGATTTTGTCCAGGTGCCGACGTCGCTGCTGGCGCAGGTCGACTCCTCGGTCGGCGGCAAGACCGGCATCAATTCGCGCCAGGGCAAGAATCTGGTCGGCGCCTTCCATCAGCCGATTCTGGTGATCGCCGACACCGCGATGCTCGATACGCTGTCGCCGCGCGAATTCCGCGCTGGTTATGGCGAGGTTGCGAAATACGGGCTGTTAGGCGATGCGGATTTCTTTGCCTGGCTGGAGACGAACTGGCGCGATGTCCATGCCGGCGGTCCCGCGCGCGAGCATGCCATTGCGGTGTCGTGCCGCGCCAAGGCGGCCATCGTGGCGCGCGACGAGCGCGAAACCGGCGACCGTGCGCTGCTCAATCTCGGCCACACATTCGGCCATGCGTTTGAAGCAGGCGCCGGTTATTCGCAGCGCCTGCTGCATGGCGAAGCGGTGGCGCTCGGCTGCGTGCTGGCCTTCGAGTTCTCCGAGCGTCATGGGCTGGTTGGCGGCAATAGTGTCGCACGCGTTCGTTCGCATCTTGCGGATGCCGGTCTGCCGACAAAAGTAAGCGATGTTGAGGGTGGCGTGCCCGATGTCGACCGGCTGATGGATTTGATCGCGCAGGACAAAAAAGTGAAGCGCGGCAAACTGACGTTCATTCTGGCGCGCGGCATCGGCGAGGCTTTCGTCGCCGACGATGTCGACCCCGCCGACGTGCGTACGTTCCTCGCCGAGAAAATCGCCTAACAAAGAAAATTACCGATGACGACGGATGACTGGCTCTCAATTCTGATCGTTGTTGTGTGCCTGATGCTGTCGGCATTCTTTTCCGGCAGCGAAACGGCACTGACGGCATCGTCACGCTCCAGCATGGCGCGGCTGGAGAAGAACGGGAACAAGCGCGCGGCGACCGTCAATCGCTTGCTGTCGCAACGCGAGCGGTTGCTCGGCACCCTGCTGCTCGGCAACAACCTCGTCAACATCGCTGCCTCGGCGCTGGCGACCGGCGTGCTGCTCGCATGGTTCGGCAATGCCGGCATGATCTATGCGACAGTCGTCATGACGGCTGTCGTGGTTATTTTCTCCGAGGTCCTGCCAAAAACCGCGGCCATAAATGCGCCCGATCGCATCGCACTTATTGTCGCGCAGCCGCTGGTCTGGGCAGTCAAGCTTTTTGGTCCGATCGTTATCGGCGTTGAAGCGCTGGTTCGCTGGCTGCTGACATTCATCGGTATCAAGGTTGGCGAGGATCAGGCCATCCTGTCGGCGCACGAGGAACTGCGAGGTGCGGTTGACTTGCTTCACCGGGAGGGTGGCGTCGAGACTCTGGACCGCGACATGTTTGGCGGTGTGCTCGATCTGCGGGAACTTGTGTTGTCGGACGTGATGATCCACCGCACCAACATGATCACGGTGGATGCCGACGACAAGCCGGAGGACATCGTCAACACGGTGATCGCGTCGCCGGTGACGCGGTTGCCGCTGTGGCGCGACAATCCGGAAAACATCATCGGCATTCTGCACGTCAAGGATCTGCTGCGGGCGCTGCATGCGGTCGATGGCGATGCCTCGAAGATCGACATCGCCGCGCTGATGGCGCCGCCGTGGTTCGTGCCCGAAACGCGGCCGGTGTCGGAACAGCTAAAGGCGTTCCGCCGCCGCAAGACGCCGTTCGCTTTGGTCGTCGATGAATATGGTGTGGTCGAGGGTCTGGTGACGCTTGAGGATATTCTGGAGGAGATTGTCGGCGACATCACCGACGAGCACGACGTCGCCATGCCCGGCGTGCGCAAGCAGCCGGACGGTTCGGTCAATGTCGATGGCGCGGTGCCGATCCGCGATCTCAACCGCGTCATGGGATGGGACCTGCCGGACGAGGAGGCGACCACCATCGCCGGCCTGGTCATTCACGAGGCGCGCTCGATCCCCGAGGTCGGGCAGAGCTTCACCTTTCACAATTTCCGCTTCCGGGTGTTGCGCCGGGCGCGCAACCGCATCACCGCGCTGCGCATTCAGCCGCTGCCGCGGGCGAAAAAACCTGCGTAATGGATCAGGCGACGCCTTCGTCGGGCGCCTGCGCGTGAATGGCGAGCGCATGCACGCCGCCCGCGAGATCGTCGGCCAGCGCCGCATTAATCATGCGATGGCGGTCGATCCGGGTCTTTCCTTTGAACGCTTCCGACACAATATAAACTCTGAAGTGGGTCTGCCCGCCCGGCCGCGCGCCCGCATGGCCTTCGTGCTGGTGCGACTCGTCCACCACATTGAGGCTTAATGGCGCGAAGGTATCGTTGAGCTTTTGGGTCAGAACATCGACGGTGCGCATGTCGCTTCAGTTAGAAAACTGCGCCGCGCCGGTCAATGGGTTTGCCGGGCCTATTGCCGCCCGAATCCTGTCGTCTTAGTCATTGTCAAGACTTGAAGCCATCGTCAAAAAAAGCGCATAACATTTGGTCATGAAAATCGACTCACCACTTTTCGACAGCATTCGCGTCAAACCGGGCAAAGACCGCAGCATCAAGCATGATGGGCCGGTTTGCCAGTGGGCTGGCTGCAAGGAAAAAGCGACGAATTACGCGCCCAAGGGCCCGGACACGCCGGGCCGCTGGCACTACTGCATGAAGCATGTGCGCGAATACAATCAGTCGTACAATTTTTTCGCCGGCATGGCCGACGATGCCGTGCTCGCCTACCAGAAAGACGCGCTGACCGGCCACCGCCCGACCTGGAAAATGGGCACCGGCAAACGCAAGGCGAAGCCCGACCTGTCGGCGCTCGGCGGCGCCGGCGACCCGTTCGGGCTGTTCGAGGGCACCGGCAAGGAACAAAAAACCAAGGTTGAGACCCGCGTCATCCGCAATGCGGAACGCAAGGCTTTCGAGGCGTTGAGCCTCGAAGTCAGCGCCACCGCGGTCCAGGTGTCGGCGCGGTACAAGGAACTGGTGAAGCGCCACCATCCGGACGCCAATGGCGGCGACCGTTCGACCGAAGACCGCCTGATCGAGATCATTAAAGCCTATAAGTACCTGAAATCGGTCGGAATGGGCTGATTTCGGGCCGTTTTGCCCGAAAGCCCCGGCATTCGAGCTATGTCGGCGGGCCGCTTTCGCTCACTACCGGCTTTCTGTTAGTTTGCGCCGCGTTCAATCACCAATAGCCCTATCCCGGCGAGACGTGCGGCCCCGCGCCGTTTCCGGGGCCACGGAGTAGAGATGGCAACCGCAGTTCAAGAACCCGCCAAATTGCCCGATTTGAAAGTGTCGGTTCGCCAGGTTTTCGGCATCGACAGCGACATGGAAGTGCCGGCCTATTCCCAGGGCGACGCGCATGTGCCGGAGGTCGACAGCGATTACCGCTTCGACCGGCCGACCACTTTGGCCATTCTCGCCGGCTTTTCGCGCAACCGCCGCGTCATCGTCACCGGCTATCACGGCACCGGCAAATCGACCCATATCGAGCAAGTCGCGGCGCGGCTGAACTGGCCGATGGTGCGCGTCAATCTCGACAGCCACATCAGCCGTATCGATCTGATCGGCAAGGACGCCATCGTCGTCAAGGATGGTCAGCAGGTCACCGAATTCCGCGACGGCATTTTGCCCTGGGCCTACCAGAACAACGTCGCTTTGTGCTTCGACGAATACGACGCCGGCCGCCCGGACGTGATGTTCGTCATTCAGCGCGTGCTGGAATCCTCCGGCCGATTGACGCTGCTCGACCAGAGCCGCGTGATCAAGCCGCACCCCGCTTTCAGACTGTTCGCCACCGCCAACACGATCGGCCTCGGCGATACGTCGGGCCTGTATCACGGCACGCAGCAGATCAACCAGGCGCAGATGGATCGCTGGTCCATCGTCACCACGCTGAATTATCTGCCGCACGACAACGAAGTCGAAATCGTGCTGGCCAAGGCCAAGCATTACCAGAACGAGAAGGGCCGCGACGTCGTCGGCAAGATGGTCCGCGTCGCCGATCTGACCCGCAACGCCTTCATGAACGGCGACATCTCGACCGTGATGAGCCCGCGTACCGTCATCACCTGGGCGGAGAATTCCGAAATCTTCAACGATGTCGGCTTCGCCTTCCGGCTCACCTTCCTGAACAAGTGCGATGAGTTGGAACGTCCGATCGTCGCCGAGTTCTATCAGCGTTGCTTCGGTGTTGAGTTGCCGGAGAGTTCGGTCAACGTGGCGCTGTCATAACTTTCTGCCCTCTCCCATAGGGAGAGACGGTAAGAAAGAAGCGAGTGTAGCGAGAGCCATGGCGTCCAACACGAGCAAATCGAAGCCTACGTCCAAGGAATCGCCGGCCGAGCCGTTCAAGCGCGCGGTCGCCGGCTGCATGCGCGCGCTCGCCCGCAAGCCCGACCTCGAAGTGTCTTACGCCGCCGAGCGGCCCGGCCTGCTGGGCGGCAAGGCGCGGCTGCCCGAACCGGCGCGCAAGATGACAAAGGCCGAAGCCGCCATCGTGCGCGGCAATGCCGATTCCATCGCGCTGCGCATCGCCTGCCACGACGCCGCCGTGCATCGCAAATTGCAGCCGCAAGGCCAGCAGGCGCGCGCGGTGTTTGAGGCGGTCGAGCAGGCGCGGGTCGAGGCCATCGGCGCGCGCCGCATGGAAGGCGTTGGCATGAACCTCACCGCCATGCTCGACGACCGCTATCACCGCAATAAATTCGACGACGTTTCCGACCGCGCCGATGCGCCGATCGAGGAAGCCGTCGCCTTGATGGTGCGCGAGCGCCTGACCGGCCTGGCGCCGCCGCCGGCGGCGCGCAAGCTGGTCGAACTGTGGCGGCCTTTGATCGAGGAACGCGCCGGCGAGGAACTCGACCGCCTCGAAGACCTCGTCGAGGACCAGCGCCAGTTCGGCGACGTGGTGCACGATCTGCTCGAGTCGCTGGAAATGGGCGAAGACCGCTCCAGCGAATCCGAGGAAGAAGACGACGAGGGCGAAGAGGAAAAGAAGAACCAGGAATCCGGCGAGGACGGCGACGCCTCCGATAGCGACGATATGCAGAAGATGTCGTCGGAAGACACGCAGGTGTCGGCCGAGGACATGGCCGAATCCGCGACGGAGGCCGCCGACGCGCCGTCCGCCGACATGGCCGACGACGGCGAAATGGGCGACAGCGAAACGCCCGGCGAGCCGCAGCGGCCGAAGAATTCCGCCAACAACGAGCCGCGCGGGCCGGACTACCGCGCCTTCACCATGAAGTTCGACGAGACCATCGAAGCCCAGGACCTGTGCGAGCCTGAAGAGCTGGATCGCCTGCGCGGCTATCTCGACAAGCAGCTCTCCAGTTTGCAGGGCGTGGTGTCGCGTCTCGCCAACCGCCTGCAACGCCGCCTGATGGCGCAGCAAAGCCGCTCCTGGGACTTCGACCTCGAAGAAGGCATTCTCGATCCGGCGCGGCTGACGCGCGTCATCATGGATCCGATGCACGCTTTGTCGTTCAAGGCCGAGAAGGACACCGAATTCCGCGACACCGTGGTGACCTTGCTCCTGGACAATTCCGGTTCGATGCGCGGCCGCCCGATCACGGTCGCCGCCACGTGCGCCGACATTCTGGCGCGCACCTTGGAGCGCTGCGGCGTCAAGGTCGAAATCCTCGGCTTCACCACGCGCGCCTGGAAGGGCGGCCAGTCGCGTGAGCATTGGCTCACCGCCGGCAAGCCGGCCAATCCGGGCCGCCTCAACGATCTGCGCCACATCATCTACAAGTCGGCCGATGCGCCGTGGCGGCGCGCGCGCAAGAATCTCGGCCTGATGATGCGCGAAGGTCTGCTCAAGGAAAACATCGACGGCGAAGCGCTCGACTGGGCGCACAAGCGCCTGCTGGCGCGGCCCGAACAGCGCAAGATTCTGATGATGATCTCGGACGGCGCGCCGGTCGATGACTCGACGCTCTCGGTCAATCCCGGCAATTATCTGGAGCGCCATTTGCGCTGGATCATCGAAGACATCGAAACCCGGTCGCCGGTCGAACTGATCGCCATCGGCATCGGCCACGACGTCACGCGCTACTATCGCCGCGCCGTCACCATTGTTGACGCCGAAGAGCTGGGCGGCGTGATGACCGAGAAGCTCGCCGAGCTGTTTGCGGAAGGCGCCGGCGGCGCCGCAGAGAAGCCGGTGCGCCGTGCGCGCCGGCGCGTCGCCTGATGCGGGCGAACCGCCGCTGGCTGTATGCCATTGCGCTGACCGGCGCGTTGATCGGCGTCGGCACTTACGCCGTGTCGGCCGCGCGTCTGGCCGCGACGCTCACCAAAGTCGCGGTGACGGCGACGCCGATCACGTCCTTCGATAACCGCGATCCGGCCCTCACGCGTTTCGGCGCGCTGGAGTTTCGCGGCGGCCTCGCGCTCACCGCCGCATTCGAGCCGTTCGGCGGCATTTCCGCCATTCATATCGAGGCGGACAGCACCCGTTTTCTCGCCGTCACAGACCGCGGTTCATGGCTGCGTGGCCGCATCGTCTATCGCGACGGCAGACCGGACAATGTCGCCGACATCGAAATGGCGCCGATCCTCGCCGCTGATGGCAAGCCGCTCGCCGCGCATGGCTGGTACGACACAGAGTCGCTCACCGAGCGCGACGGCCTGATTTATCTCGGCATCGAGCGCGTGCACAAAATCGTCCGCTTCAATGTCAAACGCGATGGTTTGCAGGCCCGCGCTGAGCCGGTCGCGACGCCCGCTGATTTCGCAACGATGGCGAGCAACAAGGGGCTGGAATGCCTGACCGCATCGCCAAAGCAATCGGTGCTCGGCGGAAAATTAATCGCGGTCAGCGAACGCAGTCTCGATGCCGGGGGCAACATCCGCGCCTATGCGCTCGATGGCACGACCGCCGGCGATGTCGTTGACGACAGCGCCGTACGGTTCAGCGTCAAGCGCAGCGACGAATTCGAGGTCAGCGATTGCGCCATCCTGCCGCCCGGCGATCTTCTGCTGCTGGAGCGGCGTTTTTCGCCGTCGCGCGGCGTCGGCATGCGGCTGCGCCGCGTGCCGCTAACCGCGCTCAAGGATGGCGCGACGGTGGACGGCGCGGTGCTGATCGACGTCGATCTCGCCTACCAGATCGACAATATGGAAGGTATGGCGGTGCACCGCAACGCCGCCGGCGAGACCATCGTCACGATGGTGTCCGATGACAATTTCTCGGCCGTCCAGCGCAATCTGCTGTTGCAGTTCGTGGTGGTGGGGGAATAGGCGCGGCCTTGCCGCGCCGTTCATACCTAGCGCCGTCATCCTGAGGTGCGAGCGCAGCGAGCCTCGAAGGATGGATGCCGCTGACTCTCGGGCCGTCGCCCTTCGAGGCTCCCCGGCGCAAGACGCCGGGTCGCACCTCAGGGTGACGGATTTTAGGTTGGTGCTAATATCAAACGATGGGCGCGTTCGTTTATATGTTCAGGTGTGCCGACAGGTCGTTCTACGTGGGTAGCGCGACCGGCGACGATTTGACGAAGCGCATCGCCGAACATCAGCAAGGCACTCATCCGGGCTATACCGAGTCGCGACGGCCAGTGACATTGGTTTGGTCCGAGCACTTCGAGTGCATCACCGACGCGATTGCAGTTGAGCGAAAACTAAAAGGTTGGAGCAGAGCGAAGAAGGACGCGTTGGCCTCAGGCGATTGGACGTCGGTGCAATTCTTTGCACAACGTCGTGCGGGAAGGCCAAGACACAAAC
>LNFM01013815.1_pt1 | contig 10157 bp, 8 predicted proteins | sample 596031 | NCBI WGS metagenome assembly LNFM01 (sample SAMN04254537, study PRJNA301005) | activated carbon metagenome | isolation source: dual media filters at the Ann Arbor, Michigan drinking water treatment plant | place: USA: Ann Arbor | reverse complement strand
GTCGGCACCAACACCACCAAGATGCGCGACTTCGTGACGCCGTCGACGCCGCTGGTGGTCCACGCGGAGATGGTCGGCGACGGCTCGGGTTATGCGGTGACGAAGGCCTTCATCACGCGCGAGGGCAAGAAGGTCGCGGAGGCCGAGATCAAGTTCGCGGTCAAAACCTTCCCCGATCCGAAATTCGCCGCGATGATCCGCGAGTGGGGGGAACGTCTCCAGTTCCCGTTCGAGAAGCTGGAAACGGCCTGAAGGGAGTGCATGATGGCGATTGCCCCGGAACGTGAGGCCTGGATCACCGGGATCGGCCTCGTCTCCGCGCTCGGCGAAGGGCTGGACGCCCATTGGGAGGCGCTCCACGGCGACCGCGAGGCCTGGCTGAAGCTCGATTCGACCACCCACGCGCCCTACCAGGTGCATCCCGCCGTGGCGCTCGACCTCGCCAAGCAGATCCCCGACAGGGGTGATCGCCGGCAGATGGAGGGCTGGCAGCGGCTCGGCACCTATGCCGCCGGCCTCGCCCTGGAGAATGCCGGGGTCAAGGGCCAGGACGACCTCCTCAAGACCATGCACATGATCGTCGCCGCGGGCGGCGGCGAGCGCGACTACGCCGTCGACGGGCAGATCCTGTCGGGGCTGGAAGCCTCCAACGAGCCGGGCAAGTTCCTCAACGAGCGGCTGATGAACGACCTGCGCCCGACGCTGTTCCTCGCCCAGCTCTCCAACCTGCTGGCCGGCAACATCTCCATCGTCCACGGCGTCGTCGGCTCCTCGCGCACCTTCATGGGCGAGGAGATGGCCGGCGTCGACGCGGTGCGCGTCGCCCTCGGCCGCTGCCACGCGGCACAGGGCGACATCTTCCTCGTGGGCGGCGCCTATTCGGCGGAGCGTCCGGACACGATCCTGCATTTCGAGCTCGGCCACATGAACTGGACCAAGCCGTGGGTGCCGGTGTGGGAGCGTCCTAAGGACGGCGGCGGCACCATTCTCGGCTCGGTCGGCGCCTTCCTCGTGATCGAGGCGCGCGAACATGCGGAGAAGCGCGGCGCCAAGCCCATCGCGAAGCTCTCCAAGGTTTCCTCCGACCGCACCCGTCGCAAGGACGGCGATGCCGAGCACTCCTTGGCGGTGCAGTGGAACGAGATCTCGCCGGGCCTCATTCCCGGCGCCACGATCGTGGTCTCCGGCGCCACGGGCGTCAGCGAGGCGGTCGCCATCGAGCGCGACATCCTCGACCAGCGCCGGGTGCCGACGCGGGCCACCGGCTCGGTCCTCGGCCACAGCGTCGAGGCGACCTTCCCGGCGAACGTCGCGCTCGCCGCCATGATGGTGGCGCGCGGCGAGGCGGTCCCGCCCATCGGCGGCGCGAAGGACGAGGCGCGCATGACCCGCAAGGTCAAACAGGCGGTCGTCACCTCCGTCGGGCACTGGCGCGGCGAGGGCATGGCCCTTGTCGAAGCGATCTGAGGAGGGCGCGATGGCTCTGATGAAGGACAAGCACGGCCGTCCGGTCGTCGTCGTCACCGGCATGGGCGTCGTCACCTCGCTCGGCCAGGGCAAGGATGAGAACTGGGCGAAGCTGACCGCCGGCCAGTCCGGCATCCACACGATCACCCGGTTTCCGATCGACGGGCTGCGCACCACCATCGCTGGCACCGTCGATTTCGTGCCCTTCGACAATGCGCCGGACCTGACCACCAAGATGGCGGCGCTGGCGGGCGACGAGGCTGTGGCTGAGGCGAAGATCGGCGGCGAGGGCACCTTCCCCGGACCACTGTTCCTCGGCATGCCGCCGGTGGAGCTCGAATGGCCGCAGCGGCAGGACCTCGCCCGCGCGTCGGCCAAGAGCGCCGACATCACCTACACGGACATCCTCAAGGGCGCGGCGGCGAAGGATTTCTCCGCCATGCAGACGCGCTTCCTCTTCGGCTCGGTGGGCGATGCGCTCGCCGACCGCTTCGGCACGAAGGGCGCGCCGATTTCCATCTCCACCGCCTGCGCCACCGGCGCCACCGCGATCCAGCTCGCCGTCGAGGCGATCCGCCGCGGCGAGACCGAGGCCGCCCTCGTCATCGGCGCCGACGGGTCCGCCAACCAGGAATCGCTGGTGCGCTTCTCGCTGCTCTCTGCGCTCTCCACCCGCAACGGCGACCCCACCGCCGCCGCCCGGCCCTTCTCCAAGGACCGCGACGGCTTCGTCATGGCCGAGGGGGCAGGGGCCCTGGTGCTCGAATCCTACGAGCACGCCAAGGCGCGCGGCGCGACCATCCTCGGCGTCGTCGAGGGCTGCGGCGAGATGGCCGATAGCTTCCACCGCACCCGCTCGAGCCCGGACGGCGCGCCGATCATCGGCTGCATCAGGAACGCGCTCGACGATGCCGGCGTCACGCCGGCCGACGTCCAGTACGTCAACGCCCACGGCACCTCGACGCCCGAGAACGACAAGATGGAATATGTTGGCCTCGCCGCCGTCTTCGGCGAGCATCTGGCCAAGGTAGCGGTCTCGTCCAACAAGTCGATGATCGGCCACACCCTGTCGGCGGCCGGCGCCATCGAGGCGGTCTTCACGCTGATGACCATCCGCCACGGCGTCATTCCGCCGACCATCAACCACACGGAAGCCGATCCGGCGATCAAGATGGACCTGGTGCCCAACGTCGCCCGCAAGGCGAGCGTCACCCGCGCCATCTCCAATTCCTTCGGCTTCGGCGGGCAGAACGTCTGCCTCGTGCTCGCCGCGGAGCCGGCGTGATGGGGCGCGTCCTCGTCACCGGCGGCGCCAAGGGCATGGGCGCCGCCATCGTCCGGGCGCTGGTCGCGAGCGGCCACGACGTGACCTTCACGGTCCGGTCCTCGGGTGAGGCGGCCGAGGCGCTGGTCGCCGAGCTGAAGGCTTCCCATCCCGACCGCGACGTCGCCATCGCCACCCTCGACCTCGCCGACAAGTCGGCGGTGGAGGCGTTCTGCGCGACTCTCGAGAAGGGCGAGGCGCTCTACGGCCTCGTCCACAATGCCGGCCAGCCCTACGACCAGCTCGCCGCGGTCATGGACCAGGCGAAGGCCGAGGCGGTCATGCAGATCAACTTCTTCGCCTTCACCCGCCTGGTGAACGCCGTGGTGCGCCCGATGATGCGGGCGCGGACGGGTCGCATCGTCGCCATCGGCTCGGTGACGGCGGAGCGCTCCAACCAGGGCAACGCCGCCTACGGCGCCTCCAAGGCGGCGCTCGCCGCCTATTGCAGGACGCTGGCCATCGAGAGCGCCAAGCGCGGCGTCTCGGTGAACGTCGTCGCGCCCGGTTTCGTCGATACCGACATGATGGCCAAGTATGCGGATTACAGGGACAAGATGGAGAGCCAGATTCCGGCCGGCCGCTTCGCCCGGCCCGAGGAGATCGGCGGCCTCGTCGCGTATCTTCTGTCGCCGCTTGCAAGTTATCTGACAGGCGCTACGATTTCGATCGATGGTGGACTGACAGCTTCCATGGGGCTGCAGCGATAGAGCAGCCCAAATCATCATGAATTCATCGCACAATACGCCCGAACGAGGCGGCCCAAACTGGCGGGCCGGGCGAGGAGTTCTCAGCGCTGCCCGGGCGTGGCTGTGGGCGACCATCGACGATCCCAACCGGATCGCCTGGCTCTACATCCCGGTGATCGCCTTTCTGCCGCTGACCTTCGGCAGCGTCGCGACCTTCTTCTATTTCGGTGCCTGCATCTATGTCGGCCTCATCTTCCTCGGCCGGCGCATCGGATGGGTCTGGCCGTCGACCATCTCCTTAGGCTGCTTCGTCACGCTCGGCTATTTCGCCGTCACGATGATTTCGCCGCTGGCCTTTCCCAACAAGGTGGCCGGCTGGCTCGACGTCGGGACGGCCATGCACTACCTGGCGCTGACGGCGCTGGTGGGCGCACTCGTGCAGACGCCGAAGGTCGACGTCTTCGACCTGTTCCTCAATGGCGTCAGGGCGGCCGCCATCGTCTCCTTCGGCCACGCGCTGGTGCAGGTCTTCCTCTTCGGGCACCACAGGGCCACCGCTGGCATGGCCAACGCCATTCCCTTCGGCGACACCGCCATGCTGGCGGCGGGGTTCGCCATGGTCGGCTTCGTGCGCCTCAGCCGTCCGATGCGCGTCTTCGCCGTTCTTGCGCTGATCTGCGGCATCGGCGGCTGCTTCCTGTCGCAGACACGCGGAGCTCTCCTCGCCCTCCCTCTGGTCATGGTGGTCGTGGCGGTTCAGGTCTGGCCGGCCGTCCAGATGCGGCGCTGGCAGGCGGCGCTGATGGCCGCCGGGCTCGTCGCCGCCCTCGCGGTCTTCGCCGTGGCGCTGAAGGTGCCGGAGCGGGTGGACGAGGTGCGGCAAGCGCTGCAGAGCGAGACCTTGGACGTGGAGCGCGACCCCTCCACCGCCCACCGGGTGGTGCTGTGGACCTACGGCTTCGAGGCCTTCGTCGACCGCCCGTTCTTCGGCTACGGCAGCCAGAACGCCGTGTCGGAGGTGCGGTCGCGGGCCGCGCGCGCGGGCTTCGAGATTCCGCCGTACCGCCACCTCCACAACGAGTTCATGTCGGTCGCCGTGGGCCGCGGCGTCGTCGGCCTCCTCGCCCTCGTCCTGCTGCTGGTCGCGCCGCTCGTGATCGTCGCACAGGCCCCGCGGGATGCTCGCCAGGGCGACCGCTGGGCCTTCGCCGTTCTGCTGTCCGGGAGCTATGCCGTCTTCGGCCTGACCAACCTCCTGTTCAGCCACGACCAGACCAACACGGTCTATGCGACCGCCTATCTCGTCCTGCTCGTAGCGGCCCATCAGGCGCGTGTGGGAATCCAGAGCTTCAGACGCCCGTTTCTCGGTGTGCCGGACACCGCGCAGCGTTGACCATGACGCAAGATGCGTGTGGCGGACGCTCCGGCGACTGGTTAGTAAGTCGCAAACGCGCCGGTGAATATCGAAGGAAAACCCTTCCATGTCGAAGCTGAAACGTATCGTTCCCGTGATCCTGTCAGGGGGCGCCGGCACCCGCCTCTGGCCGGCGTCACGCGAAGCCTATCCCAAGCAGTTTCTGCCTCTCCTCGGGGAGCGCTCGACATTCGAACAGACCCTCACCCGCGTCGGCGACGAGGCGATCTTCGGCGATCCGATGATCGTCACCGGCGAGGATTTCCGCTTCCTGGTGGCCGACCAACTGACCCGTGCCGGCAAGGCGGGGCGCATCATCCTCGAGCCCATGCGGCGCGATTCCGGCCCGGCGATCGCCGTGGCGGCCGAGCTCCTCAAACGGTCCGACCCCGATGCGGTCATGCTGGTCCTGGCCGCCGATCATCTCGTGACCGACGCGAGAGCCTTCGCGGCGACCGCCCAGGCGGGTCTCGCCGCGGCCGAGGCCGGCGCGCTGGTCACCTTCGGCGTCAGGCCGACCCACGCTGCCACGGGCTACGGCTATATCCGGCCGGGTGACGTCATGGACGGCTCCGTGCGCATGGTCGCCGCCTTCATCGAGAAGCCCGATCAGGAGAAGGCGGAGGCGCTCGTCCAGCAGGGCTACCTGTGGAACTCGGGGAACTTCCTGTTCAAGGCCGACGTCTTCCTCGACGAACTGGCGCGCTTCGAGCCCGAGATCGCCGAGGCTGCGAAGCTGGTCGCCGACGGGATGGCCGTCGATCAGACCGGCAACGTGACCTTCGAGCGGATGGACCGGGCCGCCTTCGCAGCCTCTCCTGCCAAGTCCGTCGATTACGCGGTCATGGAGCGCACCGATCGCGCGGCGGTCCTTCAGGCCGACTATGCCTGGTCGGACCTCGGATCCTGGGACGCGCTGTGGGACGCCTCGGCCAAGGACGGGGAGGGCAACGCGGTGCGCGGCTCCGTTTCCCTCGTCGACACCCGCAACTCCTATGTGGCGAGCGACGACGTGCACACCGCGGTGGTCGGCCTCGACGATGTGGTCGTCGTGACCACCAAGGACGCCGTCCTCGTGGCGCCGCGATCCGTCGCGGGCGAGCTCAAGAGCCTCGTCGGTGCGTTGCGCGCCGGAGATGCCGAGCGGCGGCGCCTGGCAGAGGAGCACCGGCGTGTCCTGCGCCCGTGGGGCTCCTATGAGAGCGTCGACCGGGGCGACCGCTTCCAGGTCAAGCGCATCATGGTCACTCCCGGCGCCCGGCTGTCGTTGCAGAAACATTTCCACCGCGCCGAGCACTGGATCGTCGTGAAGGGGACCGCGACGGTCGAGGTCGACGAGACGACCAGGATCGTTCGCGAGAACGAGAGCGTCTACATTCCGCTCGGCGCCTGGCACCGGCTCGCCAACGAGGGCAAGATCCCGCTCGAGCTCATCGAGGTACAGTCGGGCAGCTATCTTGGCGAGGACGACATCGTCCGCAGCCAGGACGACTACAAGCGCGTCTGAGCAGCGGCGTCCCGCATCATCCGGCCGAGTCCCGCCGCCGAACTCTCGGCGGGACGCCAGCCGAGGGCACGGATGGCCGCATCGTCCAGCACGAGGTTGCGGCAGAGCTGATCGGCGAGGCCCGGGGCGAGACGCGCCACCAGCCACTCGCTCAGCGGCGCCGGCAGGCCGACGATCCCCGGCCCGCGTCCGGCCGCCTGCCGCATGGCGGCGATCACGTCCGGAAGAGTGAGCGGCGCGCCGTCGGAGAGGTGGAACGTGCGCCCCGCCGCGTCCGGCCTGTCCAGCACGAAGGCGACGGCCTCCGCCAGGTTGACGTCGGAGAGAATGGATCGCCGTCCCGTCAGGCCGGCGAGCGGCAGGGGAAGCGGAAGGCGTGCGAGGCGCGCCAGCCGTGCCATGTTGCCCTTGGCTCCGGCCCCGTGCAGCACCGGCGGCCTCAGGATCACCGCTCCCGGCATCACGGCATGCACGGCCGCCTCGGCAGCGAGCTTGGAGCGGCCATAGGCGTCGGTGGGGGCGGGTTGCGCGCTCTCCGCCAGAGGCAGGGGCGACGACGGCCCGCTGACGGCACGGGACGATGAGATCAGCACGAACCGTCTGACGCCCTGTCTCACAGCTAAGCGCGCAAGGCTTTCCGAGGCCCCCGCATTGACCGCCAGCATCGCAGTTTCGTCCATGCCGGGCGGCTGATGGGCGAGACCCGCGGCATGGACGACGGCGTCGACGCCGTCGAGGAGCGCGGCGAGGGGGCCGTCGAGATCCCCCGCCGCGAGGTCGGGCAGGGGAGCGGGCGTCACCAGCCCCGCGAGCCCGCCGGGCAAGGGGCCGCGGGCGGCGGCGCGCACCGCGTGGCCGCGCGCCGCCAGTGACCCGGCGAGGGCCGCACCGACGAAGCCGCTGGCACCGGTGACGAGGATCATCATGCCGTCCGCCCCGGCCGGCGGAGCCAGGCGGCGATCGGCACGAGGGCCGCGACGATGGCGACGGCGCCGAGGGCCGCCGCGATCCACGGGTTGCCCGCAAAGATGGACGCCAGCCCCAGCGTCGCGGTGGCGGCGGAGACGAGGGCGACGGTCAGCGCGACGCGCGGCGCCCCCACGCCGCCATCGACGGCGCGCTGGTAGGCGTGGTCCCGGTGGGGCTCCGTGAGCCTGCGGCCCGCGATGAAGCGCCGGACGAGCGTGATCCCCCCGTCGGCGAGCGGGTAGAGCAGCATGAGGAGGCCGGCCACGGGCTGGCCGGCGAGGGCGAGGTTCAGCGCCAGCCAGCCGAGGATGAGGCCGAGCGGCAGGCTGCCGGAATCGCCGAGAAAGATCGACGCGGGATGGCGGTTCCACGGCCAGAAGCCGAGCATGGCGCCGAGACCGGCCGCGGCGAGGGCGCCCGTCGCGCCACCGGCCGGGATCAGCAGGCCCGCCGTCGCTGCCAGGGCGAAGGCCGGCGCCGCATGGGCGAGGGTGATCTCGTCGATGCCGTCGATGAAGTTGACGATGTTGACGGTCGCGACGAGTGCCACGGTGGCTGCCGCCCGTTCGGCCCAGAACAGCGCGGGCGGCACCAGCGAGGCCTCCGGCGGCAGGCTCGCCACCGCCAGCACTGCGGCGAGGGCCTGGGCCGCGAGCTTCGGCCGCCAGGCGAGGGGACGCATGTCGTCGACGAAGCCGAGGACGGTGAGGCCGACGACGGCCGCCAGCAGGGCGAGGAGCCGTGCGTCGCCCGCACCCGCAACGAGCGTCGCCGCGCCCCCCGCCACGAGAATGGCGGCGACGACGCCGATGCCGGCCCCCTGCGGCGTGACGGTGCGATGGGAGGAGCGCGCGTCGGGCTTGGCGGCGGCGACCCGGCCGAGCCATGGCCGCAGGGCGGCGATGGCAAGCCAGGAGAGGGCGAACGCGGCGACCACCGTCGCGAGGCTGGAGGCAGAAACCATGGACGAGAGACCGCGCCGGGCCGATCAGCCGCCGGTCTGGCGGCAGGGAAGGCTAGCAGATTCGGCCAACGGCCCTATCGAGGGGCCAGGAACGGTCGAAAGGGGCGGGTGGAATGGCCTGAGCCCGCGGGGTCGCCAGGATCGGCGATCAGAAGGCGCGCATCCGGTCGCGGACCACCATCCAGGCCGACGCAACGCCGAGAACCAGAGCCACCAATTCGAAGGCATTCTCTACATTCACGCTCGTAACCCTCATACGCAACGTCACGATTTGCTGCACTGCCGAAGAACTGAGGGTACTTTCTCGCGGCGGCGCAAAAACGTCAACCCGGAATTGCAGCAATTCCAGACTGCGTCCGCGCAGCGACGGGTGCTTCAGGCCACGGCCGCCCGGACGCTCTCGATGACGCGATTCTGGAGGGTCTGGTCGAGATAGGGGTGCATGGGCAGGCTGATCACGTCCCCGGCGAGGCGGTCGGAGACCGGCAGCCCGTTGCCGGCGACCGGATAGCGGCGGTAGGCCGTCTGCTGGTGCAGGGGCCTGGGATAGTAGATCGCCGTCGGGATGCCCTGGGCCTTCAGCTTGGCGGCGAAGGCGGCACGGTCGCGGCCGCGCAGCAGCACCGTGTACTGGGCCCAGACGGAGACGAGCCCTTCCGCCACGCGGGGGACGTCCACCAGCTCGGCGAGCGCCGCGTTGTAGCGCGCCGCCACGGCGTTCCGCGCCTCGATCTCGTCGGGAAAGATCTTCAGCTTCTCGATCAGCACCGCGGCCTGGATGGTGTCCATGCGGCCGGTCATGCCGATGCGCTGGTTGTCGTACTTGTCCTCGTTGTTCTGCCCGTGGATGCGCAAGGAACGGATCACGTCGGCGAGGCCGTCGTCGTCGGTGAAGACCGCGCCGCCGTCGCCGTAGCAGCCGAGCGGCTTGGCCGGGAAGAAGGAGGTGGCGGTCGCCATGCCGATCGTGCCGATCTTGCGGCCCCTGTAGGTGCCACCGAAGGACTGGGCGGCGTCGTCGAGAAGCCAGAGGCCGTTCTCGGCGCAGAAGGGCTCGATGGCGTCGTAGTCGGCCGCCTGACCGAAGAGGTCGACGGCGATGACGCCGACCGGGGTCAGCCCCGCCGCCCTGGCGGTGGCGAGGCCCTGGACCAGCGAGGCACGGTCGATGTTGAAGGTTTCCGCGTGCACGTCGACGAAGACCGGGCTGGCACCGAGCCAGGCCACGACCTCGGCGGTGGCGGCGAAGGTGAAGGCGGGGCACAGGACCGCGTCGCCGGGCTTCACGCCCTTGGCCATGAGGATGAGCGCAAGGGCGTCGGTGCCGGAGGAACAGGAGATGGCGTGCTTCGCGCCGCAGAAGTCGGTCAGCGCCTTCTCCAGGGCGAAGACCTCCGGCCCCATGATGTAGGCGCCGTGGTCGACCACCTTCATGATCGCCGCGTCGACGGCGGGCCCCAGCCGGCGCCGCTGGGCGCCGAGGTCGATGAAAGGAATGGGGGTGAAAGCGGCTGCGTCTGTCACGTGTCGACCTTCATTGCGGATGGGCGGTCCGAATCGGCCGCGGCGGCCGGACGGGCCGGCTGAAGCCATAGGCAGTGCGTTGCGGCAACCGAAATCACATTGTCTTCCAAAGCGTGACTCACCGCCGCAGCAGGGTCACGACGAAGACCGTCACGGCCTCTTCGTTCGTGCGATGACGCATTGTCGGGTGCAGCATGCGCGGGCACAGATCTGCGAGGGTTGACAATTCCGTTCCCTCGCCACCAATGCACTGGACATCGAAGGTGGCACGGCAGGCAAGACATGCGGGCCGTCGCGGC
>LNFM01013814.1_pt1 | contig 10158 bp, 15 predicted proteins | sample 596031 | NCBI WGS metagenome assembly LNFM01 (sample SAMN04254537, study PRJNA301005) | activated carbon metagenome | isolation source: dual media filters at the Ann Arbor, Michigan drinking water treatment plant | place: USA: Ann Arbor | reverse complement strand
CAAGATCTGCTCGCCTCATCTTGTCGGGTACTTGCATCCAGACATGCGAGCGGCGCAGCGTGTTGGCGCTGGGCCATGAATAGGTGATCGATTCTCGACGCTGCTCCAACCCAGTTGCAGCGCCTCCGCCCTCGATCGTGCATGCCGGGCCAGCCGTCCCAACATGCGCGGTTTCAATCAAAGGACCGACTCCACCACCGCGCCGACCGTGCCGTCAGGGTTGTAGGTCAACGTCTTGCGGGTGGTGGGCTGGCCAGGGCGTGCGAAGTCCACGCGCGTGAGCTGGCCAGCGGCATAGCTCATGGTCTTGATGCTGCCGTCGCTGTAGGACGCGCTGGTCAGCAGGCCATCGGTGTAGGTGAAAACGGGCGACGTGGGCGCCGCAGGTTGTGCAGGTGCGGCTGAGCCACCACCGCCACCGCGCTTGGCGGGCGCGCCCTTGAGGTCAACCGCCTCGCCCCATGTGCCATCGGGTTTCTCGAACCGCAGTGCAGTGCCGGCCCACTCGTGGTCGGGCTTGTCACCCTTCGGACCTTGCGGGCCGGGCTGGCCGTCTTTGCCTTGCGGTCCTTGCTGGCCATCTGCACCAGGCGCTCCAGGCTCACCGGCCAGACCTTCAGGACCACGTGCACCACGGGCGCCGGGCTCACCCTGCGGGCCGGGGACCATTGCGCGGGCCTCGATCTCTTCAAGCTTCTTGCGTGTTCGCTTGGCAGAGACAGCGACGGCCAGCAAGCCGCGTCGAATGCTGTCGGTCATGCCTTGCGTCTCCCGCGTGAGAGCGCCGCGCGCCGGAATGTGCGCTCGATCTGCTCGGCCACGGCCTTCTCAGCAGACACCTGCGAGCTGGTGCCGTCCGGCCATTGAAGATTGATCGGCGTCGGCGAGCCACTGCCCACCATGCCGCCGTTCGCGTAGCCCTTCATGCCCAAGGCGTCCATGCCCTGAGTGTTCAGCCGGTCGAGCAGGCTGCGCATGCCGCGCTGCTTGACGACTTCCTGACGTAGGACGTATTCCCCAGCATGGACGATGCCCGCGGGTTGGTACTTGCCGCCATGGCCAGTGAAGCCACCGGATGCGAAGACACGCGGAGTAACAGCGCCAGTGGGAATGTCGAGCACCTCGCCGGTGTCAGCGTTTGTGATCTGCCTGCCTGCAGCCACTGTGTTCACGGTGACAGTGATGGCCTTGTCCTTCAGGTTGTCGAGCTGAGTCTGAAGCGTCTTGATGCTCAGCTCGGCTGCAGCGATCTCCATGGTCAGCGTGATGGGCTTTTCGAGCTCTGCCTTCAGCACCTTGATGCGGTCCTCGACTTTGGTCAGTTCTGCGTTCTGACCCTTCGCGGTTTCTTCCAGGCCGTCGCCTTCCTTCGACTTCACGATGCTTTGTGCCTTGAGAGCATCGCCCTTGATCTCGCCCACCTGCTTGAGCAAGCGCGCGGCGTCGGTGTTGCTCAGGATTTTCTCGGACAGCTTTTCAGCTTCGCCGGCTTTGGCAAGGGCAACGTCTGCCAACTGCTTTGCAGCGTCGAGCCGACCTTGAAACGCAGCGATCACTGCAGACTGTGCGGCAAAGTTTGCTTCAGAGCGAAGCTTCTCAGCCTGGGGCCTTGCCTCGGCGTCAAGCTGCTCGGGGCTCTTGTCGCCATCAAGCCGGTCTTGCGCTTTCTGACTCCCCGTTTTCTTTGCATCGTCGGCGTCACCCAGCAGTTTCTTGGATTCCTCTCGGGCCTTGGTGGCGCCGTCGATACTGGCCTGCCATGCAGATTGCAGTGCGGTCTTCAGGCGCTCGGCGCCCTTGATTTCCTCGGCGGCGTTCGCCTTCGATGCCTTTGCCTGCAGGTCGCGCAGCTTCGTGATGCCGGCCTGAAGGTTGCCCTCGGCCTTCAGGATGGCGGCGTTCTTGGCCTCATTCGCCGTGACCTCGGCGCGCTCGCTGTTCTTGGACTGCAGCTCGTAGAACCGGCGCAGCTTGATCAAGGTCTGCAGGCGGGTGGTGTCAGCGCCTGACACTTCCTCGGGCGAACTGCCCAGCAGGCCCTCGGATGCCGTGGCCTGCAGTTGCTCTATCTCCTTGGTCAAGCTGGCGATTTGCTGCTCTGCGTTCTTCAATGGGTTGCTCAAGCCGATGCCCACCAGTGCTTCAAAGAATCCCAGGCCGGCGGTGCGTGCGTCAAGGAACTCGGTCGCCAGCTCGTTCAATGCAGGGATCAGTGCGCCGCCAATGTCGATGGCCACGCTGCTGCTCAGCGTCTTCAGGCGCTCAAGGCTTTTCTCAAACTCCAGAGACTGCGCGACAAGCTCATCACTCAGGATGCCACCCAGGCGCTGCGCTTCTTCACCGGCTTCGCGGAAGCCTTTCCCGTTCTCACGGAGCAGCGGCAGCAGGCGAGCGGAGTCGGATGCGATCGCTTCCAGAAAAAAGGTGAACTCCGACTGCGAGAGGTTCGCCTTCTCCAGGCTGGAGACGTAGAGCTGCAAGGCCTGCGGGCCTGAGAGGTTCCGGAACTGCGCGGCGGTCACACCCACCTTGGGCGCGATCTGTTCGAAGAAGTCCTTCAGCGGGCCGCCCCCGGTCTGCAGGAATTCGCCCACCTTGTCCTGCACGTCTTTGAAAATGTCGGCCAGCTTCGCGCTGTCGATACCCACGGTCTTTGCACCGAATGACAATTTCTGGAATTCCTCGGCGCCCACGTTCGATGCCTTGGAGAAAGTCGTGAGCTCCTTGGAGAGGGTCGCGAGGTTGGTCGCAGCGCTGATCAGGCCGGCCACCGACGCAGCACCACCGATGCCGCCGAAGGTGAAGGCCTTGGCTGCGAGAGACTGCACACGCGATAAGCCGGCACTGAGTTGCGTCAGCGAGCCCTGCGCGGATTTGACGGCACCAGCAAACCCTCGCGGATCGCCACTGATCTTGATCTTGACTTCTGGGATGGTGGCCATGCTTGGCCCCTTCAGCGCCAGGCGCCGCGTTCATCAACCAACATATCGCAGCGAGGCTCTTCGAGGGGAATGCCTTGCTCTAATCCATCGGTCGAGAACGACTTCACATACTCTTCGTCGATCACGGTCTTCGAGGGGCGCACCGAAGTGTCTCCCGCCAACCTCGCGAAAACATCGTACTCACGAGCCAGGCGAGCCAGGCGGATCATCTCGGGAATGAGCTTGATCCTGCGTGCAAGGAAGTGGCCACGGTGGCAGGTTTCCAGATCGGTCAGGCGCTCGGAAAGGTGGCGCTCGGCTTCCTGCGCCTGCATGCGAAGGCGTGGCAGCTTGTCACTGTTGCCCTCGGTCTTCGCGGTGTCGATCGCATCAAGCGAAGCGCGATAGGCGGCCTCCGCTTCCTGCAGCGCGCGAATGGCCTTGGTGTAGTTCTTGAGATTGGCGTCGCTCATCACAGACCGCCTTTCACGACGCCGATGCGCGAAACCATGACTGCGCCCAAGTCAGCCACGGCACGCACTGCGGTGCCATCAAATTCGGCTTTTCGTTTGGCCATCTCAACGCGCAGGGGCTGGGTTGTCCCGTTCAACCTGAGCAAGGAAATGGTCGGCTGAATGTCTGGGCTTGCGGTCAGATACCAGCGGCCAGTTGGCAAGTTTGCGAGCGTCGTGACGGTGGCGTCAATTCCGGCATCAAGCATGAGCTGCTTTGCCAAAAATTCCAAGTCAGGCCCCACAATCAAATGACGGGCCTCCAGGTCGGCAAGCATGCCGGATGGCATCGTCTGCGTGCGCAGTTTCGACATCGCGGCACCAAGCGCGGTGCCACTCAGTGCCGAGGCTTCGATGTTGTTGTAGGCAACGTCAAAGACCGGCGCGGCGTCGTCAAGGTTGCCGTTAGCTTCCAAGGCCTGCGCGACAAGCACGGCTTCTGTGCGCGCCGCACTGGCACCCATCGCCTCGAAAATTCTGTTGAACAATCCATGCTGGTCGTTCGTGATCAGTACGCGCGAGAGACCCACCGACTTGCCATAACTCAATAGGCGGACTTGTGAGGCGCCCGCGACTACCGAAGCAACGCCCCATTTGATCTGCCCAAGCTCGCCCAGCAGTTCAAGTGGGATTTCAGTGTCGATGCCGGGCATTTCGGCGGGCAAAAAGTTTCGCACTTCAAGTACCGCGCATGCGGCCGTGTGCTTTGCCTGCGCGCTGTATACCCGAGTGACGATCTGCTGCGCGGTTTGCGCGAGTGCGCGGCTGAAGTCGGCAGTACCCAGGCCGGCACCAAGCACCTGCATTTGATGGTCGCCAGCGCGTGCCCCGCGTGCGATGGTTCCGCATGCGGCTGCAAGGCTGCTCAGGGTCACCTTGTCGCTCAGTGGGTGCGCGTTGCGCACGGGCAGTCCAACGCGTTGCGCCAGGCCATCAGCACTGGCTGCGAGAATTTCGCGGGCATTCAAAAGGTCGTTCACGGGGTCACTCCAAAAAAGTTAGGTGCACCCATGGTCTCGCTCACCCCACGGACGTTGCAAAGCATTTGTGTCCGTGAACTGCAGCAGGCGCTTGACGCTGCACGGCACCTTCTCGCCGGTCAGGAAGGCGATGCGCAGGGCGAGGTCCACCGGCCCCAGGCCTTCAGGGTTGCGCCGGCAGCGCGGCCACACCCTCGATTCGAAGCGGGCAACAGCACCGGCCAGGCGGCGGGCGGTTTCCCAGCTTGAGCCGGCACCAGGTGCGAGCACGGCGGCGGCGTCCTGCAACGCGGCATTCCTTGCCCGGATGCGTGAACAGCGGTCAAGGCCCAAGGCGTGCTCCAGGTCAACGCCGTCGAGCACGTGGGCCTGCAGGGCCTCGATCACGCCGGCCAGGTCATCAGCGCGCCCGGTGGCGATGGCGTCGAGCAGGGCGGCGGTGTCGTGCGTCAACTCGCGCACTCCCGCTGCAGGTAGTTGCGGATCTCGATATCGAGCATGTTGTGAATCGCGGCGGCGTCGGTCATCCCGCACAGGCGGGGCGCCAGCGCCTTGGCCAGCGCATCAGCCCCGGCGACAAGTCGCTGATAGTCGGCACGCAGTGCGTGCTGCACAGCCTTGACGCTGATCAGCGCGGCTGCCATCTCTCGCGCCCGGTGCTCGGCAATGTTGGCATCGGCAACCATCCTGCGGCGTAGCGCCTCCGCCAGCGGCTCCCGACTCGCGGAGCGGAGCATTGCCGCCGAGCGCGACGCGTTCAGGTTCTCGGAGCGCCAGGCCTGCGCAGCCTGCAGGGAGGTCACCGGCATTCCCTGCCGCTTGAGCTTGCTCACCGCCTGCCGCGTGATGCCCAGGGCTTCTGCAAGTGCCGTCTGGTTCATCGGCTTGGGGCTTGTCAACCTGTCAACCATGGCCGGGCCCTTGCACTAGCGAGGCCTCGGGGTTCGAATTACCCGTGGCCAGGGTCTGCGTCAGGACCCGCTCGGTTTTGGGTTTCATGTGAACAGTCATGCCGTGCCTTCAGTGTGTGGATGAAGCCGCAGCAGATGGCATCTCTAGATGGTGACCGTGAGACGGTGTAGAGAGATGCCCTGAAATGGCCTTGATAGCACCGTGAGACGGTGTAGGGGCGCGCTTCTCTACACCGTGAGACGGTGCAATGGAGGGGGTCTCTACACCGTGAGACGGTCTAAGGGCTGCGTTTTGGTAGGCCCCTCGGCGGAAGGTCTCAGCAGCGCCAGCGTCATAGCCGGGCATCTTGTCGAGCGCCCGCCATGTCACCGCGTACCAGCTCGCCTTGTTCGGTCGGTGGCCCATCACGGTTTCGTGAATGAAGCCGGCTGCGATCAATTCACGCTTGGCGCGGGTGATCACGTCAGCGCTTCCCCATCCGCGCTTGGACAGGTATGCAGCCGATGCCAGCAACCTGCCGTTGTTGTCGCGCACGAACTGGCGTGCGAACTCCAACAGTAGAGAGCGTGCAGGATGGCTGAGCCGGGCGTAGGCGGCGCTGTCGAGCACGGTCCATGGCAGCGCCACAAAGCCCCCCGCATCGCGCCCTGAGTCGCCCTTGCTGCCCTTGCTGCGTCCGTTGGCCACTCAGCCCCCCAGCATTTCTGCCATGCGCGCCAGGTGCCCGCGCTCGGAAGCCTCGGCGATCTTGGCCACACGCAACGCGCCTTCAGGCAACAGGTCTTCCACCTCACGGCGCAGGATCGATCGCAGGGCGCGCGCCGGCATGGCCTCAGCCTCGACGGTGTACTTGATGTGCTGCGATCGCTTGTCGCCCACCTTGCGCGGCTTGGTCGGCAGGTCGTACACCGCGACCTGTTCCTCATTGATCGCGATGCGGCGAAAGTCCATCTCAATGTCGCTGCGCAGGTGCGTGCGGAGCTCGCGCTCCAGCGACTGGTCGATCAACACGCCGGCGGGGTCGTAGTCGCCGATATAGAGCACCACCAGGGGTCGGGTGTCATCGAGCACGTTGTGCTGCTCGGCGGCCTCATGCACGAAGGACAAGCTGCTGAAGCCACCGCAGGGGAACAGATCCACCGCAAGCTCACGGCAGTCGTCCTGCACCACCGATGCGATGCTGCGGGACTCCGCCCACACCTCGCACCGGTATTCCGCATCGCGCCAGAGGTCAGCACGGTACAGGCCGGCCATCTGCCGCACGAAGTCGCCAGCGTTGCTGAAGGTGTTGACGAAGAAACCGCGCCGGCTCATGTCGGCGATCCAGTTGTAGGGGATGCGACCTGAGCGGCGCAGCTTCACCACGCGGTCCTGCACGTGTCGATAGCCCCGGTCTGACTTTTCCACCGCCTCCTCAAGCCGGGGATCGGTCATGCGGTAGAAGATGTGCCGCACGCTCTGCGGATGGTCCTCCTGCAACACCGCGATGATCTGATCATCCAGGGAGTTCATCCGGCCTTTTGTGCGCCGCTCGCGTTTTAACGTGCCAGCACGATAAACACTCGGTTTCATGCCGCGCCCACCTGAACAGCGAAGGCCTCCAGATCAGCGATGGCGGCGCAGAAGCGCGTGGTGTGCCAGGCTGAAACGAAGTACCCGCCGGTGCTCACGTCATGGACTGCGAAGCCCTTGAGCGCGAGCTGGGCCTTGAGGGTTGCCAAAAACTTTTGGTCAATCGCTGGGGAGAGGGCGGCGGTCACAGCAGAGCCCCCTTTGCCTCGTTGCTGCGCTCTTTGACGATGCCGTCAAGGTACTTCGCAACTTGCTTGCGCGGGTACAGAACGCGCGTTCCAAGTCGAAGCCATGCAGGCCCCTTTCCACGCTTGCGCCAGGCCTCCACTGTGCCGGGAGTGGCGCCGGCCAGCAGCTGGAAATCTTCCTCGGTGATGCAGTCGAGGGAGTCGGCCATTTGCCGCACTCGCTCAAGGTCGCTGTCAGTTGTTGCTCTCATGCTTTCCCATCCTTTCGCCGGAGGTGTCCGGGTTGTTGATGGGTGCAATGTGCGGCGCGTGATCCGCTTTAAGCGACGGGAATCAAGGCAGGTGATACCCGCCGAAAACTCAGGTGCGAGGAAGTAGCTCGGCTGTGATGGCCTGTCTGAAGGTGTTACCAGCGATGGATTCGCGCCATGTCTTCAGCCCGGTCGCGACCCGATCCCGAGTGAGGTCGCAGAGTGGGGAAGAGGTCACTTTCACAATGGTTTTGTGGAACCTGCCGTTGTAGGTCGGCAGCTCGTTGAACGCCACCACCCACACGTCAGCGGCTTGCATGATGAACCGCGTTTCGCGCGAGTTCGCGCTGGCGCCAGGCGCAGGCGCCCACTGTTCGCAGACGGTGCCCAGGCGAGAAAGAGTGACGTTGAGCCCACCTAGCGTTTCAGAAGAATCTTTCCAGTTGGGTAGTAGGTCTATCTGGAGCATCAGACCCTCAAGAAGCCTTTTGTCTTCGCAGGGGGCACCCATTCCGAATGGTCTCAATGCCTCCTGCAGGTCTTTCACCGCCTTTTTCAGCGCGGTCAGCGGGGTAAGGTCGAGTCTCTTGCTTTGGCTCCCATCGGGCTCTTCATAGTAGGAGCGCCACATTTTTTCCGCGCCTCGCATTGCCTGTGCTTCGGCTTCAGTGGGGGTGAAAGTAGGTCGTGCCATGTGACGTTTCTGCAGTCACCCAGGCGGCGCGCAGCCGCCCGGGTGGTGGGGCTCAGATGTACGGATCGAGTTTTTTGATCACGCCGGCCACGCGATCCCTCGACATGGCGATAAGTGCAACAAGCCTTGAACTCTGGTCTGTCATTCCCGCTGCGCACTGCGACGCTTTTCCACCATTGATCTCGCACTCGTTCGCTTCATCGAGTGCGTAGTGCAGCAGGGTCAGCACGTCCAGAAGTTCGGCGCTTTGCGCGTGTGCCACATCTTCGAGAGGCGGCAGGGTTGCGGTGGTCTCAGACATGCTGCACCTCCTTCGGTACGTCGCCGTGCACCATGAACTGCATTTCGCGCAGGTAGTCGTCATGAATCTCTTCGTCCGCTGCAGTCGTAACCACGTCAGTCAGCAGCTTGATCCGGACGATCGCCGACTTGATGCCTTCCAGCTCTCCCAAGTCCTGCCGCGCAATTTCCGCAAGAACCATGGCGCTCAATCTCTCTATTTGGAACCCAGCGTCGACAACCAGCTTCAGTGCGGTCGCCTGCTTTTCGTTCGCGATAATCTCTCCAGCCATTTCACTCTCCAGTAGTGTTGTGGTCAGACGGTCGGGGCGCTCGTATCGCCCCGGTCGTCGCCTTGTTGCCCTGCATGATCCGGCGCAGGGCTTGCCGGTTTTCTGATTGCTGCGTGCACGTCCTCGGGCTTGATCGCGGTGTACCGCTTGAGCATCGTCCACGTCTTGTGTCCAGTGAGCAGCGACACCTGCGGGATGCCCAGGCCCATGCGGAAGAACTGCGCGGTGGCGCGGTGTCGCAGGTCATGGAAGTGCAGATCGATGATGGGAGGCCGCAGGTCCTTGCATGCCCGCGTGAATGAGGCGCTGACGCTGGATTCCTTGTAGGGGAAGACAAAGCCCTCTGTGCGGCCCTCGATGACCTTGGAAAGGATCGCCCAAGCATCCGGGAGCAGGGGAACGGTCTGGTCGTTGCCTTCCTTGTCGTTCGGGTCCTTGCGGTCGCGAATGATCACTGTCTGCCGATCACTGTCCACGTCTTCCACCTGAATGCGGCAAATCTCAGCCTGTCGCATACCCGTGGCCAGTGCGAACCGCACCAGCGTTTCCATGGGGATCTTCTGGCGCTTCTTTTCGGTCCAGTGTTCGAAGATGCGGCGCAGCTCTTCGTCGGTCGGTTCGCGCTCGCGCTCTTTGCTCCTCGTGTCCAGGCCCCGGTACTTCAGGCCGGCGCGCGCCTCCAGCGCCAGGCGCTCGGGCACGTCCAGATTGCGGGAGTGGCGCGCCCACTTCAGGATGGTCGAGAGGAATGACAGGTCCCCGGCGATGGTCACGCCGCCGGCACCGTCCTTTTGCCTGCGGTCGATGAAGTCTCGCAGCACCACGGAATTGAGGCCGGCCAGCTTGACTGCGCCGATCGTGCGCTTGAGCATTTCCAGCGTGGCGGCCTTGGTCTTGCCCTGCGCCTTCGTCACTTCCTTCTGGTACTTTTCGATCAGCTCCTTTACCGTGCTGGCCTTGGGCACGGGAGCGAACCCTCCGGCGGCCACGTGGTTGGCCTGCGCTTCGATGGTAGTCGCCCAGTCGCGCGCTTCACGCTTGGTGGTGAAGGTGGCGGCCTTGTAGATCCCGGCGCGCCTAACTTGGGCTCGCCATTTGCCGCTCGGTAGCTTCGATAATGTGGGCATCGTGTGCAGTTTCTGTGCGTCCAATCGTGCACAAATCCTACACCCGTTATTCACTTCCTGTGCACTTCGTGTGCACTAAACATTGCACACGGGCAAAAACAGCGGTTCTGATGATCGAAAAAAGTCAATCAAATCAACATGTTACACCATGGCGTTTGTCCGTCGCGCCGATGATGGATTGGACCGACCGGCATTGCCGCTACCTGCACCGTCTGCTGACCAAGAACACACTGCTGTACACCGAGATGGTGACCACCGGCGCGCTGGCGCACGGCAGTGTGCAGCGGCACCTGCGGTTCAACGCCGAAGAGCATCCCGTGGCCTTGCAGCTCGGAGGCAGCGACGCGGCCGAGCTGGCCATGGCCGCGAAGCTGGGCGAGGCGTGGGGCTATGACGAGATCAACCTCAACTGCGGCTGCCCGAGCGACC
>LNFM01013813.1_pt1 | contig 10158 bp, 8 predicted proteins | sample 596031 | NCBI WGS metagenome assembly LNFM01 (sample SAMN04254537, study PRJNA301005) | activated carbon metagenome | isolation source: dual media filters at the Ann Arbor, Michigan drinking water treatment plant | place: USA: Ann Arbor | reverse complement strand
CGGCGACCCGACCGGACACCTATCGTTCTTTCGGGCTGCGGTTTGACATGAAGAAGCGCACCGAGACGGCAGCGCGCTTCCGTAGCCGGATTTCCGCGAGCCAGGCCAAGGACGGCACTGAAGCCGATGGCGAAGCCAGTTGCTGGCTTCTAGGGCCAAAAGCTATCCAGGCAGGATCGCTGCATTGCGACCTGTGGCGCGGCAGGGCGATCGAACTGGCGGGGCACGACGCTATCGCGGTCTATCCCGTCGGCGGATGGTGGAAGTCGCACGTCGGCCAAAAGCGGGTGGCTGATAAAGCGCGGTACGCTCTGGTCATTTCAATCTCCGCGCCCGGTCAAGATGTTGATCTCTACAGTGAGATCAGTACGCTTGTTGAGAACAAGGAGATCGAGGTACTACTCGGCTAGCGCGTGAATTCAGAATAGCAACGGGGGATTGCCGTGCGGATTTCGCGCGTAAAGATAAGCAACTTCGCGAACTTCTCGGAGATCGACCTCGAGACCGGCGAGAACATCGTTATCGTCGGTGAGAACAAAGTCGGCAAGAGCAATTTCATCCGCGCACTGCAACTGATTCTCGACCCGGGCTTGTCGGAGCGTGACCGGCAGCTCGGCCTGGAGCACTTCTGGGATGGGTTAGGCGAGGACAAGCTCGGGGAAACGGTTGAGATCGCCGTCGAGCTGACCGACTTCACCGATGATCCGCGGTTGATGGCGCATCTGAATGACTGCGTGGTCGATCCCGGGCCGCCGATGGTCGCGCGGCTTACGTACCGCTTTCAGCCGAAGGCCACTCTCGCACGAGATCCGGAGAGCCTAGCCGACTATGAGTACATCATCTTTGGCGGTGATGACCCCGAGATGTCGATCGGGCCGTCGCTCCGGCGGATGCTGCCGCTCGACGTGCAGGTTGCGCTGCGCGATGCCGAGAAGGATCTGGCGAGCTGGCGCAACTCGCCGCTAAGACCATTGATCGAGGAGCTTTCGACCTCCCTGGACGCGGATGCTCGCGCGGAAATTCAGGATCAGGTGAACGAGGCGCAAGCCGAGTTGGAGGGCCATGCCGAAGTGGTCGCCACGGCAGAGCGGATCAGCGAGCGGCTGATCGCCATCGCGGGCGAGCAACATGCGGTTCCGCTGACCCTCGGTCTTTCGCCGACGCGGGTCGACGCCTTGCTGCGCAGCCTGCGCCTCCTGATCGACAATGGCGCGCGTGGGATTGCCGACGCCAGTCTCGGCACAGCCAATCTGATCTTCATGGCGCTGAAGAGTCTCGAACTCGATCGGCTCGTAACGGACGGTGAACGTGACCACACTTTCTTCGTCGTCGAAGAGCCGGAGGCGCACCTGCATCCACACGTCCAGCGTCTTGTCTATCGTTACTTCCTTGGCACGGGTGCAGACGAGGAGGAGGATGCGCCGCCACTGACGACGATCCTCACGACGCATTCGCCCCACATCGCCAGCGTCGCGCCGATCCGCTCGATCGTCCTGCTCCGCCATGACGCGGCGACGAACGCGACGATCGCCGTCTCGACAGCCACGGCGCCATTCACCGAGCGCGACGAGGCGGACCTTCAGCGCTACATCGATGTGAGCCGCGGCGAGATCTTCTTCGCCCGCGGTGTCGTCCTGGTCGAGGGCGACGCGGAGCGCTTCTTGGTGCCGGCCTTTGCCGAGGCGCTGGGCATACCGCTCGACATGCTCGGCATCACGGTCTGTTCGGTCAGCGGCACGAATTTCACGCCTTACGTGAAGCTGCTGGGCCAGCACGGCCTGAACATCCCGCACGTGATCCTGACGGACCGCGACCCCAATGGCGCCAGCCATCCGCGCGTTCGGCGTCGTCTGATCAATGTGCTGCAATTGCGCGAAGAAGGCGTCAGCTACAGGCGGCTCGATGCGGACGCCGTGATCACCCGCGCCGAGCCGTTCGGCTACTTCGTCAACAGCAACACGCTGGAACCCGAGCTGTTTACGGGCGGCCTTGCCGACGCCATGCAGGAGGTGATCGAAGAAGAACTGAGCATCGGCGAGGACACCCGCGACGAGCTGCAAGGGTGGGTGGATGACCCCGACACGCTCGACGAGGATGCGCTGATCGCGCTCATCGAACGGATTGGTAAAGGACGTTTTGCCCAGGCGCTCGCGCGCCACGTCGACGCGGATACCTGTCCAGACTACATCCGGCAGGCGCTCGAGCACATCCGCGATGCCGTTGCGTAGCGTCAGCGCTGCCTATCTCGCCCAGGCGGGAGATCTTGCTGGCAACCCGGGTCAGCAGGCGGCCTATGACTCGACGGGCCACTGTGTCGTGCTGGCAGGTCCGGGCAGCGGCAAAACCAAGACACTGGTGCTGAAGCTCGCGAGGATCATGGCCGAGGACGTGCGCGCGCCGCGTGGTGCGGCTTGCATCACCTATAGTCAGGAATGCGCCCGCGAGCTGACGCGCCGCCTCGAGCGATTGGGCCTCCGCGAGGCATCCAATCTCTTCATCGGCACCGTTCACGGCTTCTGCTTGCGGCATCTCCTCATGCCGTATGGCCGGCTTGCCGACTTGCCGGTGCCTTTCCCGCTGGCGGTCGCCACGACTCGGCAGAGCGATCAGGCCATGAAGCGAGTGGGGGACAGGCTGTTCGGTGTCGGTCATCCAAACAAGACCATGGATCTTGGAAGGCACCGGCGATCGGTTCTCGACCGAAACTCCATTGCTTGGACCAGCGAGGAGGAGCTCGCCGCATGGGCGGAAGGATACGAGGCTGAGCTGCGGCGGATGGGCCTTATCGACTTTGATGACCTTGTCGTCTTCGGACAACGGCTCGTCTCAGAGCACGATTGGGTGCTCCCGCTGCTGCAGGCGAAATTCCCCGTCCTCGCCGTCGACGAGTATCAGGACCTCGGCGTGGCTCTGCACCGCATCGTCAAGCGCGTGGCCTTCGACGGCGGCGTTCGGCTCTTTGCGGTGGGAGATCCCGACCAGTCGATCTACGGCTTCACCGGCGCCGATGGAGCGCTTCTGCAGGAGCTTGCCGAGCGGGACGACGTCGAGCGGGTGCAACTGCAACTCAACTATCGTTCGGCGTCCCGGATCGTCAGCGCCTCCGAGATGGCGCTAGGCGAAGCGCGCGGCTATCAGTCCAACGACCCGGACCGGCAGGCCATTATCGAGTTCACGCAGTGCGCTGACGGTCTCGAAGGGCAGGCCGCGCACGCAATCGAAGAGATCATTCCCGCGGCGCTCGCAGGGAAACCAGGGCGAGCGCTCGGCGATATCGCCATCCTCTATCGCGACTACCGGGCCGGCGACGTGGTGGCGGAAGCGGTGGCCGCCGCGGGCCTCGACTTTGTCCGTGTCGACACCGCCGCGCCTTATCGGAAGGTCGCGCTCACGAGCTGGATCGAAGATTGCGCCGCATGGTGCGCGAGCGGCTGGCGCGAGGCCCGGCCGCAGTTGCGCGGGCTGCTGGATCGTTGGTTGGGATTTCACCGCGCACGGATCCCCGAGGCCCAGGCGCGCGATGAAGCCCAGCGTCTGACGCAGCTTCTCTGGTCGCTTCGCGTGGAGGCGGGCCTCGCTCGGGATTTCGTGGCGGCGCTTCGGGCCGGGATGCTTGACGCACTGATGGCTGGCGAGCCCAGCCTTGCCGACCAGCGCGAGCAGGTGGATCGGATGACCGCAGCCCTCGCTGGCGGAGGCGCGCTTGCCGATCTCGATTTGGCCAGTCTCGGCGGGCGAGATGGCTCGCCATTGCACCTCAATCTCCTGACGCTTCACTCCGCAAAGGGGTGCGAATATGACGTCGTCATTATGGTCGGTCTCGACCTCGGAGGATTGCCATGGCGCAATGAACTGCCCGCTGCTCGCCGCGAGAGCCGCCGGCTCTTCTACGTCGGTCTCACGCGCGCTCGAGATGAGATCCACATGCTTTATTCAGGCTACATCGATACCGCCCGCGGGAGGATGCATTGGGGGCGCTCTCCGTTCCTCAACGAGCTCGAAGCGCGCATGGAGGAGGCGGAAGACGAGTAACCTATGATGTCATTCCGTGAAGCCCAGGCGATCGAGGACCTGGCAGACCTCCTCTACGATTTCCTTCCCGGGAGCGGAAACAACAGGACCGCATTTCCGCTTGCCGCCGCACAGGCTGGCGTCGGCGACCTATGGGTCCCGGGCAGCAAGCGACCTGCCATTGTGCAACTCCTGACCGCGACGCTGGAACAGCGCAGGTCGTCCTTTACGAAACTGATCGTGGCGATCGTTCGCCAAGCGATGACCTACCGCAGGGGAAAGGGGAATCCTCTCAGCCGTGAAGAGATTGATCGGCTAAACAGCCTTCTTCCCGGCGTGCAGTTTAAGATTCCTGAGCTGCTCGATCCGAGCTTCCTGAACAGCTTCGGCGCGCCGAAGGTGGCAGAGCCAGCGCCGCAGGCGTCGGCGGCGATGGGCGCCGAGAAGGCGCAAGAGCTCGCGGCGCTCCTCATTGAAATCACCAAGCTCGATCCCCAGACGCGTGGCCTGCGTTTCGAGGGCTTTCTCAATGAGCTGTTCGCCGGATTCGGGTTGGCGCCGCGGGGCTCTTTTCGACTTGTCGGCGAGCAGATCGACGGGAGCTTTAAGCTGCACGGTCAGACCTGCCTGGTTGAAGCAAAATGGCATGGGCCCCAAATCGGCTTTGCTGACCTGATGACCTTTTCGGGCAAGGTCAGTGGGAAGGCGTCCTGGTCGCGCGGCCTATTCGTTAGCAATTCCGGCTTTACGGCCGAGGGGCTGGAGGCGTTCTCGCGTGGACGCCAGACTAATCTCATATGCGCTGACGGGCTCGACCTCTACGAGGTGCTTTCGCACAAGGTCTCACTCATCACGGTTTTGGAAGCCAAGGAGCGCCGTGCGGCCGAGACGAACCGCGCGTTCGTCGCCGTGCGGGACCTAAATCTTTCAGGGTGATTGGGCCGCGATGACGGTATAGGCAAGAACGAGCGGCCGCTCGCACATCGTAGTGTAGGGTACAGGCGGCGGGACCGGTCTGACGGCTGTTCGGCGACGCTTCTAAGCCGTGTCCGGCGATAGATGGCGGAAGGCGCGTTTTGCGAAAACCGTCGGAAAAGCCAATGATTTCAAAAGCGCGAGTTTTTGACGGGTTGGCTGACGGTATAGCGAGCCGCGAAGAATATTTTGACAAGTGATTTCAAATGGTTATCCTGCTAGGAAATAATCGAGTGGGAGTGAGGCGCACGATCCGCGCCTTCCGGACACCATCGGCCTGGCCAGGGAGCTCCCATTGGACATCGGCATCGACAGCTTCGCCGCCAAGCTCACCGGCACCAACGGCCAGGTCGAGGGCACCGACGCCGACCGCATGGCCTTCCTGCTGGAGGAGGTTGAGACGGCGGATCGCGCCGGGCTCGATGTCTTCGGCATCGGCGAGCATCACCGCGAAGACTACCTGGACAGCGCCCCGGCCGTGATCCTGGCCGCCGCCGCGGCGCGCACGCGTTCCATCCGCCTGACCAGCGCCGTGACGGTGCTCAGCGCCGCCGACCCTGTGCGCGTCTTCCAGGAATTCGCCACGCTCGACCTGATCTCCCGCGGCCGTGCCGAGATCGTCGTCGGCCGCGGCTCCTCGGTCGAGGCCTATCCGTTGTTCGGCCTCGACCTGAAGGATTACGACGCGCTGTTCATCGAGAAGCTGGAGCTGCTGCTCGGGCTGCGGGAGGCGAGCCATATCCGCTGGTCCGGCCAGTTCCGCCCGCCGCTGGATGGCCAGGGCGTGTTTCCGCGGCCGCAGCAGGACAGGCTGCCGATCTGGCTCGGCGTCGGCGGCACGCCGGAGTCCTTCGCGCGCGCGGGCCTGCTTGGCCTGCCGCTGATGATCGCGATCATCGGCGGCGAGATCGGACGCTTCCGGCCCCTGGTGGATCTGTACCGCCGCGCCGCCGCCCAGGCGGGCCATGCGCCGGAGACGCTGCGGGTCGGCGTGCATGCCTTCGGCTTCGTGGCGGAGACGGGGCAGGAAGCGCGCGACCGCTTCTTCCCGGGCTGGCACGCCATGTTCACCAAGATCGGCCGTGAGCGTGGCTGGCCGCCGGCGACGCAGGCGCAGTTCGACGCGCTGGTCAGCCCGCGCGGCGCCTTCCTGGTGGGCGACCCGGCGGAGGTCGCGGCCAAGATCATGCGATCCTCTGCCGATCTCGGCGGCATCGACCGGATCACCTTCCAGATGAGCTCCGCCGCGCGCGACCAGCAGGCCATGCTGCGCTCCATCGATCTCCTGGGGCGGGAGGTGCGGCCGCTTGTGCGTGCGGCGCTGGCGGAAGGCCCCCAGGACTGACGGAGCGCGGTTCACCTCCCCGCGAGGCTCGCCTCTCTCTGACGATGGCGACGTTACGGCCGGGTCACTTACCGGACCCGACCCCGCTTCATGAAGCTGCTCCTGCTCCACAACGAATCCGCCGGCGCGGGCGATGTCTCCGCCGCGCGCCTCCAGGCCGCCTTCCGCAATGCAGGCTTCGAGGTCACCTATCGGCCCCGCGACGACAACCGCCTGACTCCAGACGACCTTGAGGCCGCAGATGTGCTGGTCGCGGCCGGCGGCGACGGCACGGTGGCCGGCGCCCTGCGCGACTACTGCGGCGATGTCGCGCGCTTCGCCATCGTGCCGCTCGGCACCGCCAACAACATCGCCACCTCGCTCGGCATCGAGGGCGAGGTCGAGGCGATCGCCGCCGGGCTGCGGGATGCGCGCGCCCAGCCCTTCGATATCGGCCTGCTGCGGCGCGCCACGGGCCAATCGGCCTTCATCGAGGGCATCGGCTGCGGTCCCATCGCCGCCGCCATGCAGGCGGCGGCGCGCGATGACCTGCCGGGCGAAACCAGCCGACAGCGCTGCCTTCGGCTGATCCCGGACTTCATCGCCCGCGCGCAGCCGATGGATTGGGAGGTGCGCGTGGACGGCGCGGCGCTGCCGCAGGGGCTGCTGCTGGTGGAGATCCTCAACGGACCGCTCATCGGCCCCAATCTGCAGCCCGCCGCCTCGGCCGAGTTCGGCGATGGCCTGCTCGATGTCGCCTTCCTGCGGGCGGAAGGGCGCGATGCGCTGCTGCAGGCCATGGCGCGCACCGAATCCGAGGGTGGCATGCCGCGCCCCCTGCCGCTGGAACACCTGCGCGGGCGGCACGTGACCCTGCGGGTGCAGGCCACGACGTTGCGCATCGACGATGAATTCGAGGATGTCGCGGACGCACAGGAACTGACCCTCTGCCTCACCCCGCCGCCGGTGCACATCCTTGTGCCGCGCGCCGTGAAAGGACGCTGAGATGCCCGACGCCAGGCCCGACTCTGCGATGCTGGAGGAGATGGAGCGCACGGCCGTGACGCTGGCCGACCTCGCCGGCGCCCGCATCACCGCCGCCCTCGGCCAGGTGCTCAGCGTGCGCTACAAGACCGGCGAGACCGCGCAGGCCTTCCGCGATCCGGTCTCGGAGGTGGACCAGGATGTCGAGCGGCTGATCCGCGCGCTGGTCGAGGAACGCTTCACAGGTCACGACATCCTCGGCGAGGAAAGCGAGGAACGGCCCGGGCGCGGTCATGACATCGTCTGGGCGATCGACCCGATCGACGGGACGACGAATTTCGTCAACGGCTTCCCGCTGTTCGCCGCCTCCATCGGCGTGTTGTGGCGCGGCCAGCCGGTGGTAGGCGCGGTGTGGTGTTCCACCAGCCATGCGCTGCGGCCCGGCGTCTATCATGCGCGGGAGGGTGGGCCGCTGCAGTTCGATTCGGTGGCGCTGCAGCTGACGCCGAACCCGCAGGTACGGCGTCGCCTGGCCGGCACCGGGGCGCCGGACGACCCGGCGCGCCTGCCCTATGACTTGCGCCGCACCGGCTCCGCCGCCGTCGAATGCGCCTTCCTTGCGGCAGGGCTGCTCGGCGTCTCCCGGTTCCAGACGCCGAATGTCTGGGACGTCGCCGGCGGCATTCCGCTGGTGCGGGCGGCCGGCGGCCAGGTGCTGGTGCGCGGGGCGGAGGACTGGGAGGATTTCGACGGCTTCCTCGACCCCGGCGCGCCGGAGCGAGACCTGCGAAGCTGGAACCGCCCCGTGCTGCTGGGCGAGCCCGGCGCCATCGCCGCCATGCGGGGCGCGGGCTGGTAGCATCCGGCCTCATCTCCGCGCGAGGTCCAACCCCCGCCCCCATCCCGCGCGTTCCCGGCCCGGTAGCGGTGGAGGACAGGGACATGCCAGCCAAGTCGAAGAAGCAGCAGATGGCCGCCGGCGCGGCGCTGGCCGCCAAACGCGGCGATGCGCCGAAATCCAGCCTCAAGGGCGCGTCCGCGGGAATGGCCGAATCGATGAGCGAGAAGGAGCTGCACGACATGGCCAGCGCCCCGCGCAAGAAGCTGCCGCGAACCAACCACAAGGATTGAGAAGCGCCGGGCACGAGCCGGCCATCAAGGGGGGGTCTGGATCAGCGCCACCCGCCCCGGCAGGATGGGGCGGGTGCGCGGCGCCGAAGCCGCGCCGAGGAGACCGCCGCCATGTCCGCCGAACGCCGCCTGACTGAACTGGGCCTGGAACTGCCAGCCTCGCCGAAGCCGATGGGCAATTACGTGCCGTGGCGGATCGGCGGCGGGCTGCTGTTCCTGTCCGGCGTCGGCCCTCGGCGGGCGGATGGCAGCTCCATCACCGGGCTGGTCGGCGCCGATCTCGATGTGCAGCAGGGTTATGAGGCGGCGCGGCTCTGCGGCATCAACCTGATCGCGAACATGCGCGATGCGCTGGGGTCGCTGGACCGGGTGGACACCATCCTGAAGGTGCTCGGCATGGTCCGCGCGGTGCCGGAATTCGGGCACCAGCCGGAGGTCATCAATGGCTGTACTGACCTGTTCGTGGAGGTGTTCGGCGAATCCGGCCGCCCGGCGCGGTCCGCCGTGGGCCTCGCCAGCCTGCCGCGCGGCATCGCGGTGGAGATCGAGGCGGTGGTGCTGCTGAAGTGACCGAGACGTTCGACTACGTCATCGTCGGATCGGGCGCCGCCGGGTCCGTGCTGGCCAACCGGCTGAGTGCCGATCCCGCCGTCACGGTCTGCGTGCTGGAGGCCGGGCCGCCGGATCGAAACCCCTTCATCCACATCCCGGCGGGCTTCATCAAGACGCTGTCCAACCCTGCGGTGACCTGGCAGTTCAAGACCGAGGCCATCCCGATGACCGGCGGCCGGCGGATCAGCACGACGCAGGGGCGCACGCTGGGCGGGTCCTCCTCCGTCAATGGGCTGATCTACAACCGCGGCCAGCCGACGGATCTGGATAGCTGGGCGCAGCGCGGCAATCGCGGCTGGGGTTTTTCCGACTGCCTGCCCTATTACCGGCGCAGCGAGAACCGGATCGGTGCGACGGACCGGGACGAGACGCGCGGCCGGAACCCGGACGGCATCCCGATCACCGACATGGACTGGTTCAACGACATCTCGGAGGCCTTCATCCGCGGCTGCGAGGGCCTCGGCATCCCTCGCGCCCCCGACTACAACAGCGGCATCCAGGAAGGCGTCGGCTACTACCAGCGCACCATCCGCAACGGCCGCCGCATCTCGGCCGCCGTCGCCTTCCTCAAGCCGGCGATGAAGCGGCCGAACCTGGAAGTCCGCACCAACGCCCGCGCCAGCCGCATCCTGTTCGAGGGCACCCGCGCCACCGGCATCGCCTACCAGGCCGCGCGCAACGCGCCGCCGCGGCAGGTGATGGCGCGGCGGGAGGTCATTTTGTGTTCGGGCACGGTGAACACGGCGCGGCTGCTGCAGGTCTCGGGCGTCGGCCCGGCCGAACTGCTGGGGCGGCTCGGCGTGCCGGTGGTGCGCGACGTGCGCGGCGTGGGTTCCAATTTCCGGGACCATTATGCGAGCCGCTTCGTGATGCGCGCCAAGCCGGGCGTGGAGACGCTGAACGAGCTGTCGCGCGGCCTGAAGCTCGGCGCGCAGATCGCCCGCTGGGCCACGGGGCGGCCGAGTATCCTCGCAACCACGCCATCGCATGTGCATGTGTTCTGGAAGAGCTTCGAAGGGCTGGACCTGCCCGACCTGCAATGCGTCTTCACCCCCGGCAGCTATGCCGAGGGCAAGGTCTATGTGCTGGACGACTACCCCGGCGTCACCGCCGGCGCCTGG
>LNFM01013812.1_pt1 | contig 10158 bp, 5 predicted proteins | sample 596031 | NCBI WGS metagenome assembly LNFM01 (sample SAMN04254537, study PRJNA301005) | activated carbon metagenome | isolation source: dual media filters at the Ann Arbor, Michigan drinking water treatment plant | place: USA: Ann Arbor | reverse complement strand
AGTCGGGTTACCCCGGCTACGACGCGCCGATCTGGACGGCATTGATGGCCCCGAAGGACACGCCTGCTCCCGTGCTGGCCAGGCTTCGCACCGCCGTCGCCGAGATCCTCCAGGAGAAGGACACGGTAGACAAGATGCAGGCCCTGGGCCTTGACCCGGGCAACACCGATTCGGCCGCACTCTCGCGGCGGATATCTGCCGACATCGAACGCTGGAGCAAGGTCGCCAAGGCCGCCAACATCAAGGCCGAATAGGCGGACGGGAGACGTACATGTTTCGATGCTTCACACAGGCGGCCGGCGCACTTGCGATCGCCCTGATGGCACACGGCGCCGCGCTGGCCCAGGGCTTTCCCTCCAGGCAGCTCACGTTGATCGTGCCCTTTGCGCCCGGCGCCTCGGCCGATGGGATCGCGCGCATCGTCGCGCGGGAGCTGTCAGTCACGCTCGGTCAGACGATCGTGGTCGAGAACAAGCCCGGAGGAGGCGGTGCCCTCGGTCTGATCGCGGTGTCCAAGTCCGTGGCGGACGGGTACACGATCGGTCTGGGTGCGACCGGCGCCATCGCCGTGAATCCGCACCTGCCGGATGCGCCTCCGCTGCGTCCCGACCAGGACCTCGTCCCTCTCGGCAAGCTGGCGGACATCCCGTTGGTGTTCGTGGCGTCGATGTCCAGGGAGTACGGCAACCTGATGTCCTTCGTGCGGGGTGCCCGGAGGACGCCTGGCGGTCTGTCGTACGCAACGGCCGGACAGTACACGGCACAGCACCTGTCGGGAGAACTGCTCGCCAAGATGGCCGACGTGCCTCTGGTTCCCGTGCCGTACCGTGGCAGCGGCCCGGCCGTCAGCGACCTGCTCGGCGGGCAGATACCGGCCGCGATGGTCGACCTCACCTCGGCCTATCCCCACATCAAGGCAGGCAAGCTGGTGGCGCTGGGCGTGACCAGCGCCAAGCGCAGCAGCGTGGCGCCAGAAATTCCGACGATCGCAGAGGAGGGAGTGCCCGGATACTCCGCCCCGGCATGGATGGGTCTGTTCCTTCCCGCGAAGACTCCCTCCGAGGTCGTATCTCGGTTGTCAGACTCCCTCCAGAAGGTGATGGCCAACCCCACCGTGCGGGCGCAGATCACGGCCCTCGCCGCCGAACCCGCCTATCTCGATGGACCGGCGTTCGCGCAGTTCATCAAGGGAGAGTCGACGAAGTGGGCCGAGGTCGTGGCCCGCATCCCGGCGCCCAAGAAGTGAACCGTGCATGACAGGGTGCCAGCCCCGGCCGTGCATCGGCACGGGGACTGAGCCTGCGCAGACGCGGCGGCAGAAGTTGTGGCGCCAGTGCGCCCCGTACCGGATCAACGCAAGGCTGCACGGCTCGCCGTTTCGCTGTGCCGAATGTCGCCGGCCCTACGCGGGTTGGACTGCCCGGCTGACGCCCCCGGGCTGCACCGCTGGAACTCCTGTCAGGCGACACGACAAACTGACCCCCTGGCCGACCTGGATGTCGAGCCCGCCCTCGATCGCGATCGCACATGGCGCTGCGCCGGGGTCCTGTGCGAGCGGGCGCAGGCCGTGGCGACTGGTGTGCAGCGCCTGGAGATCGCCGCTGTACAGTGCGGCATGGGCTTGTCGAGCAAGAGCGAGTGTGCGTTCCCCCCAATGCACTCCTGCTGGCGGCTGGGAACAGTCGTTGTGCCTTCGCTGATCGGCTTGCATGCCGCAGCCCGGCCGGTGGCCGTTCTCGCTGACCCAGGCGCTTTGCCACCATGCTCAGACACCGGGCAGGGCAACGGCCGAGCCCGGGTGTTGGCCTCGAGCACTGGCATCAAGCACATGCTGCGATTGCCATGGCCGATGGCACGTGAAGGGAAGTGAGCCATGGTTCGAGCCATGCCGAGTAGCGGCTTGATCGGCACACAAACGAGCTGTCAGCCCGCGACCACCAGGTTCCGCCCCGAGCACTTGGCTTCGTAAAGCCGTTGGTCGGCCAGCGCCAGGGCTCGCGCGAAGTCGACCTGGCCACTCCACGATGCCGCACCCAGACTGATGGTGACATGGCGGTCCGGCAGCAGGCTGGACCAGTTGAACTCGGCCACCGCACGCCGGATGGCATCGAGGCGCGGCACGCCCACCTGGTGGCGCAACAACAGCACGAACTCCTCGCCGCCCCACCGAGCGGCTACGTCCTCCTCACGGACGGAGGCGCCCAGGATGCGGCCTACTTCGGCCAGCACCTGGTCGCCGACGGCGTGTGAATGCTGGTCGTTGACCGACTTGAAATGGTCGATGTCGACCATCGCGACGGTCCAGTCACCGGCCAGGCCTGCCGCCCGCACGCCGGCGACCACCTGCTCAAGGTAGCGGCGGTTGCGCAGCCCCGTCAGCGTGTCGGTCAGGGCGCTTTCGCTCCAGCGCTGCGTCTCGGCGGCAAGAGATGCATTGTCGACTGCCAGGTTTTCGGCGCGGTCCAGGGCGGCTCGTTCGCGCTCCTCGATCTCATCGGCCTGGGCCGCACGCTCTGCCATCTCCAGCATCAGCGCCGTTTCCCGGTCGCGGTTGAGGCGGTCTTCGATGATGCTCTGGCGAAGCGCCTGCACGGCACCGGGGGCATCGCCCTGCGCTGCCCGCACGTCGCCGAGTGCACGGAACCACATCGGCTTCAGGTTCGGCCAGGGCAAGTGCAATCGTTGCGGGTCGGTCTTGGCCAGGGCGGCATGGGCGAAGGCCACATCGCCCGCAGCGGCTTCGACAGACACCCAATCGAAAACGCAGGCCTGGGTCGCAGGCAGAAAGTTGTGCAATTCGGCGTCGGACAGGCCGATGAGCCGCGCCTTCAGTGTCGCGTCGGGCCGCCCCTGCAGGGACAGGCCATACCCGCGAGCCACGACGAGCGACGCGGCCATGACCGGCGCGTGCGCGATCATCGGTTCGGCTTCGTCCAGTCGCCGCAACGCCTCGTCCAGCGAGACGGCCAGGACCGGCGAGCCGGCCGTGCGCTCGGCCGTGGCGGTGAGCAGAAGTGCCGTGACGAACAGCAAGCGCGCGAAGGCTATGCGGTGCGGTGTGCGCTGGGCTGCGGTGCAGGCATCGAGGTTGTCGATCGCCTGCCGAAGATGAACGATCGCTTCGGCCCATCGCCCCTGATGGAGGTTGAACTCCCCCAGCGTCACCTCGAGCAGATAGCTCGCCTCGGTGGACGATCTCGCGTGCTGTGCACCCACACGCCGCAGCAGCCCGAAGGCGCGGTCGAACTGATGACGCGACGCGTATGCCAGGGCCAACATGCCGGCCAGGCGCACACAGGCCAATGGATCCTGCGCCCGCGGCAGCCACTCCAGGCCGGGTGTGATCATGTCGGCAATGCCGGGCCAGTCGTCGTCACAGGCCAACCGTCGGGCCAGCGCCGCGTAGAACTCGACGACGTGGTTGGCCGCGTCAGAAGCAATGGCCAGGGCCAGCCCTTCTCGGGCCAGGTCGGTCATCTCGTCCAGGCGGCCCAGGTCTTCGGCAGCATCGACAGCGGCGAGAAGCTCGGACAAGCGCTCATGGCTCACGGAGTTGAGGGCTGCTGGTGCTTCGGGGTGCGGCGCGTAATGAGATGCGGATGTCACGGTGGATCAGCCAGGTTGCGAACAATGAACGATTCGCGGAGTGAAGCGTTCACCAGACGGGGCACCCCTGTTGTCGGCGCCTTTGCCCCGGCTCGTAAGGGCGCGCACAGCAGGCGACTCGATACTTGGAGAATACGTCCGAGCATCTCGCCCTACCTGGCACACCGCCCGATGTCGAAAGCAGAAGCGTTCCCCACACCGATCTATCTCTTCGGTCCGTTCGAGTTGAACCCTGCCGCACGAGAGCTTCGAGGAGCAGCCGGCTTGTTGCCGGCCCCTCCGAAGATCTTCAACCTCTTGCTGATCCTGCTGGAGAACCGCCATCGGGTGGTCCCTCGACAGGAACTCCTGACGCTCGTATGGACCCGCCTGGAGGTGTCCCGGGGTGCCTTGCCCCAGAGCATGCTGAAGCTGCGAAAGCTGCTCGGCGGCGACAAGGACTCCGAGCGCTGGATTGCGACCGTGCGCGGCGTGGGCTATCGCTTCGTGGGTGAAGTGCGCATCGTGTCCGCGGCTCATGACGGTAGGCCCTCGACTGCCGCTGGAACGGCGAAGCCGGAGCGTCGGACCCTGGGGGATGTCGAAGTGACACACCGCGTCGACGTGCTGAACCAGCGGGCGCAAGAGCAGGCCATCCAACTTGATCACGACGGCCTGAGGCAGACCGTGGCCACGCTGCTCGACCGCGAGGCTTGCGGTGCAGACCCGCGAGCGCGGGTGTTCGGCCTGTGCCATCAGAGCGTGCTCGATCGTCGCGCGGGTGATCTGGACAGGTGCTGGCAAACCCTGCAAAGCGCGGAACGGCTGTCCGATCAACTCGCGGTGCCGCTTTGCCAGGTGTCGGTGCTGCGCGCCATGGGGCAGTTCTTTCTTCAGTTTGTCTCCTATGCCGAGGCGATTCCCTGGTTCCACAGGGCCTTCGAGGTGGCGGATCGTGCGCGCGCGGGTTTCGAGACAGCCGATTGCGCGTTCTTTCTCGCCGGATCCATGGGGCGTGCAGGTGACGAGGCGGGCTGCGAAGAGTGGACACAACGCGCTTGTGATCTGGCACGACAGGTCAAGCCCGACTGGCTCTGGACCTACGTCTGCGCCTCCCTGGCCGGCACGCACGTCCATCTGGGGGAACGTGCCTTGGATGCGGAGGACATGCCTCGCGCACGTCGGCACTGGGTGCAGGCCCTGCAGATGCTGGACGACGCCGACGCTGCCGGCAACATCTCGGAACTGGGCCACTTCGCCACGGTGCTGCCGATCAATCGCGCCTGGGTCCGTGGCTACCTCCATCCGGAACAGCGCGTGGCGTCGATCGAGATGTTTCGGGGCATGCTTGCGACGGAGACAGTCCCTCAGATACAGCTGTCCCACCTGCTTGGTCTGACGACCTTTCTGATCGAAGAGGGGCGACTGGAAGAAGCGCGCGGCTTCTGCGATCAGGGCCTGGCCTTGGGCGACAGCACGCGGATCTTCCGGCATCGCGTGGGCTTCCTGAGTCATGCGGCCGACATCTCCACGCGGCAAGGTCGCCATGCCGATGCCGGGCGGCAACTGCGGGCTCAACTGCGCTGGCAGGATGAAACCGCCCGGTCTGATGCCGTCCGCATCGCCAAGGTCACGGCCCTGCGCCTGCAGACCGAACGAGCCCTGGCTGTGGCGGAACTGGAGCGAAATCTGTCCTTGCAGCTGGAGTCCGAGAACCAGGCTTTGCGGCGGGAGGTGCAATTGCGTGGCACCGAAGATCGCTTCGAGCAGACCGCCGGCGTGCTGGGGGTGTCGGCCTTCAAGGTCTGGCTGATGCTGGAGCTTGCAAGAGCCCGAATGGCTCGTGAGTCGCTGGCCTTGATTCTCATCGACCTGGATGTCGGCCGTGGGGCAGGATCGGAGCCGAGGCGCAACGGTCTCGTGGCACTGGACGCCCGGCTGATCGAATGCCTCCATCCGCACCTTCGGGCCTCGGACCGCTGCACCCAACTGGATTCCGGCAGGCTGGTGGTGGCGCTCAGCCGTGCCGATGTCGACCGGGCCCGACTGGTGGCCGCACGTTTGCGTCGAGACTTGACCGCTTCCATGCCGACCCGAAGGGGCGAGCTGCCCGGGCTGTCGATCAGTGTGGTCGACGCCGCCCCGGAGCCGGACGCGGAATCGGCCTGGCGGCTTGCCAGCGGCCCGGTCCCGCTGGCACCGGAGCTGAAACCGGACCCATGAGTCGACTTCATTCAGCAGCTTGCCCGAGCTCGTTGTCGACCAGCTGATGCAGTGGCTCCGGCCGGTGCAGGAGATAGCCCTGGCCGAAGTCGACACCGATGCGCTTCAGTTCATCAAGCACATCTTCGCGTTCCACGAACTCGGCCACGGTGCGCAGGCCGGTGACCCTGGCGACCTCGACGAAGCACTTGATGGCCGCACTGTCCAGCGGATCGTCGAGCAGGTCCTGGACGTACTGGCCATCGATCTTGAGGAAGTCGACCTTCAGTTGACGCAGGTATCCGAACGACGAGGCTCCGGCGCCGAAGTCGTCGAGTGCGACGCTGACGCCCAGGTGTCTGACCTGGTCGACCAGGGCCTTGGCGTTGTCCATGTGGGTGACAGCCGAGGTTTCGGTGATCTCGAAGCAGAGCCGCTGGCGGATCTCGGCGGTGTGCAGATGCAGCAGATCGATCAGGGCCTCTCGAAACAGGGGGTCACCAACGGACAGGCCCGACAGGTTGACGGAGACCATGCTGACGCGATCCAGATCATCGATCGACTGCAGCCACTGCAGAACATTGCGAACGACCCAGGCATCCACGCGCGTGCTCAGGTTGAATCGTTCGGCGGCCGGGATGAAGGCGCCTGGCGAAACAAGTTGTCCGTCGTGTTCGCGAAGTCGCAGCAGCGCCTCGACGTGCAGCCGCGAGTCGCCGGCCCGGAGAGGAACGATGCGCTGTCCATGCAGTTCGAACCGATCCTCGTCCATGGCCTGCTCGATCCGGGCGACCCATTGCATGTCGCCGTTCCGCTCGAGGATGGTGGCGTCGTCCGCCATCCAGGTGTACACGCGGTTGCGGCCGGAGTCCTTGGCCGCGAAACATGCCGCGTCCGCGGCTTTCAGGATCGATCCTGCATCGGCGAAGGCCTTGCTCTGGATCGTGACCAGACCGATGCTGGCGCTGACCCTGAAGCGTCTGCCCCCGTGGTGGAACCGATAGTGGTCCAGGCGGTCGCAGACGGCCTCGGCTGCGCGCTTGGCCTGTTCCGCGTCGCAGCTGGCCATGATGATGGCGAATTCATCGCCGCCAAGCCGTGCCACCGTGTCGCCGGCTCGTACCGACTCGGAGATCATGGCCGCCACCTGTCGCAGCAGGCTGTCGCCGACCAGGTGGCCGCAAGCGTCATTGACGAGCTTGAACTGGTCGAGGTCCAGGTAGAGCAGGGCGTGCGGCACGCTCAGGTCGGACGCAGCGGTCAGTGCGGCTTCGAGCCGCATCTCGAACTCGGACCGATTGACGAGGTTCGTCAGCGAGTCATGCGAAGCGCGCCATGCCATCGCCTCCGCCGTGCGCTGCTGCTGCGTGACATCGCGCATGACGACGACAGCCCCGTACGGCTCTTCAGCGGCAAGGTGGATGGGAGAGGTCGAATAGTCGATCGCCAGACCTTCGCCCTCGTGCGTGTCGATCCGTATCGGCCTCACTGACCAAACGGCGTCACCCTGTGTCATGCAGATGCGAGCGGCTTCCTCGATTTCCGGTGGCAGTGCGCCCGGCCGTTCGCAGGTCGTCGACAGCAGTTGCTCCGCAGCACTGTTCATCCACTCCGGGATTCCCGTGGGACCGGTGGTGATCACCGCGTCGGCGATCGAGTCGAGGGTCACCTGCAGCAGGCGCTGCTGGTAGCTGAGTCGACGTTCCAGATCCCGGGATGCTGTGGTGTCCCAGACGGCCCCGATGATGGAGACGGCCTTGCCGGATGGATCCCGCTCGATGATGGCCGAGCACCTCACGTTGCGCACCAGCCCGCCGGTCGCGGCGACACGTACCTCGTCCTGGTAGGTGACTTGCTGTTCGACGGCCTCGCGCAGTCCCTTGAGCAGACGGGAGCGATCGTCGCGATGCAGCCATCGCAGCACGCGTCGCGGCGTCAACTCCCCGGGCTGGCCACGCAGGCCCAGCATCCTGAGGCAGGGTGGATCCCCATGCAGCGTGCGGGTGGGCAGGTCGACCGACCAGACACCCATGCCGCTGGCCATCGAAGCCGCGCTCAGACGCTTCAGTGCCACATCCAGGCGTGCACGGTCGGCGTACCGTGAGCTCACGTCCTGCACCGATCCGAGAGTCCGCGCACCATGGTCTGCATCGACCTCGTGGCGACCGGTGACATGCAGCATCCGCCTTGGGCCCGAGCGTGTCGGCGCAGCGATGTCGAGCTGCCAGGATGTCCCTGATCGCCTGCCGCGGAGTGCGGCCCGAATCAGGCGACCCCTGTCCCCGGACTCGAGTCGACTCAGGAGCACGGAGACAGGCAAGGACCCACAGGGTTTCAGATCGAGCAGCCTGCACGTCTGCAAAGCGGGCAGGAACGTGTCCCCTTCGAGGTCGACTTCGTACGCGCCGATGGCGGCCGTTTCGCAGATGCGGTGGAGCATGCGCTGCGTCTCGTGCAGTCGTGCCTGCTGGGTCTTGGCCGAGGAGATGTCGAGGTGTGTCCCCATCATCCACTCGACCTGCGCGTCATGGGTTCGGCTGGACACCTTCCCACGTGCCAGGATCCACACCCAGTGCCCCTCCCGGTGGCGCATGCGAAAGCTGCATTCGTAGAGCAGCGATCGGCCGTCGAAGTGCTGTCGAAGGGCTTGCTGGCAACGGGCCATGTCGTCCGGATGCGTCAGGCGCATCCAGGTGTTGTGGACGTTCAGGTCTCCTAGGGAGTCCAGCGTCTGTCCCAGCATGGAAGCCCAGCGTTCGTTGAACTTCACGGCACCCGTCGAGACGTTCCACTCCCAGATGCCGGCATTGGTGATCCGGAGAATGTCGTCCAGGCGCTGCCGCTCGGCTTCGAGTTGCTCGGCGCGCCGGCTCTGCCCGGTGGCATCGTCGCCCAGCAGCACGTTTCCGCGAGACTGGCTGTCCGACCCTGCAGAGGACTTTTGGCTGCACAGACTGTCGACTCGCCGGCGGACGCGGTGAATGCGGTCAACACCACGCGCAATGCGGGGCAGGCGTGCGCAGACCTGGAATCGCCGTGCAGCACCTGATCCCCGCATGACCGAGATGGGATGTGGTTTCATGAGCGCGCGCTCGCGCCTGGGACGACGCCTGCCGCACCGCCACAGCCCTTCGGCGGCCTTCTGAAGTTCATGCCTGATGTCCCTCCTGAGGTGTTCGAGACCCCAAAAACTTCATCTTGCGAGGCAAGTTCCGTTGCAGAGTGACGATTCACCTGCACCTGTCTTGCATCGTATGGGGGAAGGCCGTGCCGAGCTCCTGGATTCGCCCTGCGTGCCAAGGCCACAGATTGAGCCATCGCGAATCCCATTGCCGAATTGCGACTGAGGCGCGCCTGCGCGCGGCGATCTACAGGCGCATGCCGACTTGCAGCTGTCGCGACATGCCTTCGGAGACCTGGTTCAAGGCCACCATCGTCGCTGCAAACGCCACCAGCACAAGAGCCGGTGGCGCGAGCGACACGCGGCAGTGCTGACGCAGGTTCAGGTGGGTCGCCGCGGGCAGGTTCGACTCTGATCGCTTCAAGCGCCACAGGGGACACCCAGCCCGCCCGGTGTTGGCGACTGGATCTCCTGGGCCAGCAGGCCGCCGATGTCCAACAGAATGAGCAGCCGGTCCAGCTCGCCGTTCTTGAGCCGCGCAATGCCAGCGATGCATTCGCCTTGAGAGGCCCTGCTCAGTTCCGGCGGAGGCGCCACCGACTGCGCGTCGATGGCCACCACGTCGGAGACTGCATCCACCACCGCTCCCACGATCCGGGTGCCCAGGTTGAGCACGATCACCGCGGTGGTGTCGATGTACTCTACGTGGGCACAACCGAGCTTCAGCCGCAGGTCCACGATGGGGACGATGGCGCCGCGCAGGTTGACCACGCCCTTCACGCAGGGTGACGCGTCCGCGATGCGCGTGGGCGCTTCGTACGAGCGGATCTCCTGCACCTTCAGGATGTCGATGCCGTATTCCTCGGCCCCCAGCGTGAACACCAGGTGCTCGCCATAGGGCGTTTGCCGGGCCTCGGCGGAGCGCGCCGCTTCGCTGTGCAGGGCGATCGTGCTCACTGTGTGGGTCGATTCCAGGACTGCGTTCATGTGCTTCTCCTGGGTCTCAGAACGATGCCCAGGCCTCGTCGGGCTCCGCATGCTTCGCGGTCTCCTGACGGGCGGGGCTTGACTGGCCGCCAGGCGTGGCCGGCGCCTTCGCTTTGGTCGCAGTCTTTCGAACCGCCGCCGGGGCCACCGGGGCAGCCACCGCCGCGGGGCGCATGGCGCCGTGGTGCTGGCCGCTGCCGAGCTTGAACACCGATACCGCGGCCAGCAGCTGCTGCGCCTGGTGGCGAAGGCTCTCGGCCGCC
>LNFM01013811.1_pt1 | contig 10159 bp, 11 predicted proteins | sample 596031 | NCBI WGS metagenome assembly LNFM01 (sample SAMN04254537, study PRJNA301005) | activated carbon metagenome | isolation source: dual media filters at the Ann Arbor, Michigan drinking water treatment plant | place: USA: Ann Arbor | reverse complement strand
CCGGACAGTCGGACGCGGAGCTCTTCACGCTCTTTTCGGGCTGGGCGTTTCGCTACAAGGTGCTCGTCGACGGCCGCCGGCAGATCCTCAACTTCCTGCTGCCCGGCGACCTCATGGGGCTGCAGGCCTCGCTGCTGTCGGTGGCCCAGCACGGCATCGAGGCGCTCACCGACGTCGAGGTCTGCATCTTCCCCCGGCGGAAGGTCTGGGACCTGTTCGTCAAGATGCCGCAACTCGCCTACGAGGCGGCCTGGCTCGGCTCGCGCGAGGAGAGCCTGATCGACGAGAACCTCCTGTCCATCGGCCAGCGCAACGCCACCGAACGCATCGCCTCCCTCGTCATCTCGCTCTATCGCCGCGCCGAGGCGCTGGACCTCGTCACGGACCGCAGCTTCGTCTTCCCGCTGTCGCAACAGCAGCTCGCCGACGCGCTCGGGCTGTCCCTCGTGCACACCAACAAGACCTGGGCCAAGCTGCGCCGCGCCGGGCTCTTCAGCTTCGCCCAGGGTCGCCTGACGCTGGAGAACCCGCGGCTCACCGAGCGCATCGCCGCCCAGTACGAGAGAGACTTCGCGGAGCGCCCCATCCTGTGACATGGTGACGTCGGCGCCTCGGTCGGGCGGGCCAGCGGCACGCGCCGGAACATCGGGGGGCGGGTCGCGTTCTCCGGGTTGGGGGCAGCGGTCCGCGCCTTGCGCGACCTTTCATGTGGCGCGGTTCGACCGCGGGCCCGGCCTTGGGCCCGCCGGGGCAGGGAGACCGCGATGCATATCCGCTACGGTTACGACATTGAGATCCAGTGCGCGCAGGCGCTGCCGTCCATCCTGCTCCTCGACGTGCACCCCGACCGGCGCACGGACATCTCCCAGCCCGACACGATGAGCGTGACGGCGCTGGCCGACGGCCAGGCCTGTGCGACGGAGGTCTATGCCGACGCCTTCGGCAACCTGTGCCGGCGCGTCACGCTGCCGCCGGGCGGCGCGCGGATCGCGGCGGAGGGCGTGATCCACGATTCCGGCTTTCCGGACCCGACGCCCGAGGAGGCGGGCCTGCCGCCCCCCGACGCCCTGCCGGCGGACACGCTCGGCTTCCTGCTGGGCAGCCGCTACTGCGAGACCGACCAGCTGATGGGCGTCGCCTGGCCGATGTTCGGCCACCTGCCGCCGGGCGGCGCGCAGGTGCAGGCCATCTGCGACTTCGTCCACAATCGCATCCGCTTCGACTACGCCTCGGCGCGGCCGACCCGCACCGCCCTCGAGGCCTACGGGGAGCAGGTCGGGGTCTGCCGCGACTACGCCCATCTCGCCATCGCGCTGTGCCGCTGCATGAACATTCCGGCCCGCTACTGCACCGGCTATCTCGGCGACATCGGGGTTCCGCCCGACCCGCAGCCGATGGATTTCAGCGCCTGGTTCGAGGTCTTCATCGGCGATCGCTGGTACGCGTTCGATGCTCGCCACAACAGGCCGCGCATCGGCCGGATCGTCATCGCCCGCGGCCGTGACGCCACCGACGTGCCGTTCTTCCATTCCTTCGGCAGCCACCTCCTGTCGCGCTTCTCGGTCATCACCGAAGAGGTCGCGGGCGATCGTTTTCCCCAGACCGCCGAAAACAGGCGGGACCACTGGCAGTCCATCGTCCGCATTCGTGGTGCCGGCTAAGCACCGGTGCGACGGCCTGTCGCCGTCGATTTGCGGGGAACATTCGTCTCCTCGACCGGTTGTTCGGACAGCAGTGCCGCCGAGCCCACCATGCTCCGGCGGCGCTGGTCCGATCACCACGTTCGAGGAGGCACCACCATGCTGAAGACCTATCTTGCGACCGCATCCGTCGCCGCCATGCTCGCCACCGGCGCCATGGCCCAGACGACCGCTCCGGCTCCGACGGCTCCCGCCGCTCCGGCCCAGACCCAGGCGGCTCCGTCCAACACCACGATGACCCGCGCCGCCAACGAGCAGCTCACCACCCGCAAGATCGTGGGCATCTCGATCTACGCGCCGAAGGCGGGTTCGACCGCCACCACGGGTTCGACGGCTGCTCCGGCTGCTTCGACCACCGCTCCGGCCGCTCCGGCCGCGGGCACCATGGCCAGCGGTTCGGCGAGCGGTCAGATGATGATCACGCCCGTGAGTGACGAGCAGTGGCGCACGATGCGCGACCAGCACGACTCCATCGGCGAGATCAACGACCTCGTGGTCGGTGCCGACGGCCGCATCACGCACGCCGTGCTCGGCGTCGGCGGCTTCCTCGGCATCGGCGAGAAGAACGTCGCCCTGCCGCTCGGCCAGGTGCGCCTGATGCGCCAGTCGGACGGCACGCTGATCGGCTTCGTCACCAGCACGAAGGCGCAGCTGCAGGAAATGCCGAACTTCACCGCCACGCGTTCCTGAACCGGACGCTGATCGGGCCCCGAGCCCGGTCGAGGAGCCCCGCGCCGAAAGGCGCGGGGCCTTTTTGTTTGGGCGAAGGTCGGTCACATCGGGCGGTGCGCGCGCCTATTCGCAGAGCCGGCTCTCGCCGGTGCGGCCGCGCGGTTCCCGGTCGAGATGGAGATGATCGGCGTGGGCTGCATCGGAGCCGGGGCCGAGCACGGTGGTGAACCACCCGCAGGCCGCCTTGCGCAGGGCCGCCACGAAACGGATCGCCGGTTCGCCGCCGGGCGCCTCGACGCGTTCGCGCCCGCCGCCCTGGAAGGCGAACCAGGAGATGTCGATGGCGAGCCCCTGTCCATGGGCGCTGATGCGGGCGCCGGCGGCGCGGTTGCGGCCGCGGCACTCGAAGCCGCCACCGGTGCCGAAGGCCGTCAGAGGGCGGCCGGCGAGCGCGCGCGCCAGGGGTTGGGCTGCATCGCGCGTGAAGCCGGCGAGCGTCACGGCGAAGGCGCAACTGACCAGCGGGCGGTCGGGCCAGGCGATCTCGCTTCCGTCGACCACGATGGCCTCGAGGCGCACGGGATCGTCGATCCGGCAGGCCTCGCCGACGGATGGCGGCGCGGCCGGCTCGAACCGGACCGCGAGGGCGGCGAGAGTCGCCTGACAGGTGGGCGCGGAGGACGGCCGGGGCGACGGCTCCTCGGGAGGCGGCACCGGCGCAGCGGTGGGGCCGGGAGGGCGGGGCTCGGGAAGGGGCGCGGAGGAGGAGGCTGGCGGCGCCGGTGGCGCGTCCGCCGGCGAGGTGGGGCGCGGCTCGGGAAGGGGCGTCGAAACGGGAGACGTGGCGTGGACGGCGGGGGTGGTCAGCGCGAGGCCAGCCCCGAGGGCGAGCCTGAGGGCGGCCACCCGCCCCCTCCCCGCAAGGGAAGGGTTCACCGCGAACAGATGGCGTGGGCCGCGCAGGCGATGGCGGCGAACATCAGCACGTGGAGGTTGGCGAACATCTCGACCATGGGAAGCTCCGCAGGCGCTCGATCCCACCGTTACGGCGGTCATCGGGACAACCTGCCGCAGCGCCAACTGTTCCGACGTCTTGGGCCGATCTGAACCTTTTCGGTCGGGAGACGTTGTCTCCACATGATCGTCACCCGAGGAGACAAGCCCATGCAGGTCCGTACTCCCGCCCGCCGCACCGGCCTCCGTCTCGCCGGCGCCGCCGCCCTCGCGTCCGTGCTGGCGCTCGGCATCGTCGCCGCCCAGGATCTCGCCGGCCGGAGCGAGCAGCCCCCCGCGGGCGCCATCGTCCACGCGCCCTCGCCCGCCTATGTCGACTTCGCCCACGGCGCGTTCGACCGGTTCCGCGACGCGCCGCCCGAGCAGGACTTCGACGCTGCCGGAGAGGCGAGGTCCACCCCCTCGCCGATCTGACGGCGGCCGTTTCCCCTTCCCGAGCCGGGCCCCCGCGGGCCCGGCTTTTTCATGCGCGGCCGCACAGCAGAACGGCGGCCCCAGGGGGCCGCCGCTGCAAGCGTATCGACGGTGGGACGCCCGGTCAGTGGCGGGCGTAGGGGGCGTAGTAGTCCATCGAGGGGGCCTGACCGGCGCCGTCCTGCTTCATCAGGTCGTTGAGGTCGTAGGAGGGCGCCTTCTCGAGGACGTCGCGCGACAGGCCGACGACGTAGCCCCCGGTGTCGGAATTGTAGTCGAGCATGGACCAGGGCATGGCGTGGTAGCGCTCGCCGATGCCGAGGAAGCCGCCGAAACCGAGCACGGCGAACATCACCTTGTCGGACATCTTGTCGAGGACCACGTCCTCGACATGGCCGATCTTCTCGCCCTGCTGGTTGTAGACGCTGGTGCCGGTGACGCGCGAGGCGGCGATGGCGCGGGTATGGCCGGACGGGGTGGGCATGGACATATCTCCTTGAAAAGGTTGATCGATACCTCATCAACGCCGCGGCGATACCTTCGTTCCGCGCGAGCGTCGGACGAAAAGCCGCGTCACATCGGCTTGGCGAGGGAGCGCGACGCGCGCTCCTCCTTGGCCCGCTTGACCTGGACCGCGGCGGCGATGAGCTCCTGGAGCACGGCCGGCTGGATCGGCTTTGGCAGGAAGACGTGGTCGACCCGTGCGAGGACGCTGTCGATGGACGTGTCGCCGGAGATGACGACGATGCGCAGGCCGCTGTCGGCGAAGATCTCGGCGAGTCGCGGTCCGGAGCGACCGTCCTCGAGGTGGAGGTCGACGAGGACGATGTCCGGCGCGGTCAGGCCCGCGAGATCGCGGGCCTGGTCGAAGGTCGAGGCCGAGCCGCAGGTGACGGCCCCGGATTCCACCACGATGGCCTCGAGCTCGAGGGCGAGGATGGGATCGTCCTCGCAGACGAGGACCCTCAGCGGTTCCAGCGGGGCGGTGGGTTTGCGGAGGCGGCGGGCGGTGAACACGAGGAACGAGCCCGCACGGGTGGGGCTTGCATTCGCAGGCAAGGATGCGGTCATGGAATGGGAACTCGCTGCAAATCTGACGGCAGAAAACGGATGACGGGCGGCGTCAGCTCTCCTTGCCCCACTGGCGCCCGAGAATGGCGCCCAGGGCGACGATGCCGGCGACGACGCCGGCGCTGACGCCGGGATGGCGGATGAAGGTCCGCACCACGGAGGGTGCCATGGCCGGCGCCACCACCATGGCGGTGGTGGCGAGGGTGCGCCGATGGCGGGCCCGGGAGCGTATCCACGCCGAGACCAGCATGATCACCGCTCCAACGGCGGCGAAGAGGCCGGCCAGGATGAGGCTCGCACGCGTGTCGCCGTAGGCCTCGGCCAGCACGTCATGGCCTGCGGCCACGAGGAAGCCGAAGGCGACGGCAAGGCACAGCAGCGCCACGAGATAGATCACCGCGCCGACGACGCTGCGCTTCATCGCACTGCCGACTTCGGTCGCGGCGAGGAGTGAGAGCCCCCTCCACATGATGCTCACCGGGACGAGAGGAAGCCGAGGACGATGCCCGCGGCGGCGGCGAGGCCGAGGGTGCGGAGCGGACGGTTCTGCATCTCGTCCGAGAGAACCTGGCGCAGGCCGCCGAGCTGGTCCTTGGCGGCCTCGGCCATGACGTCGGTGTCGATGCCGACCGTCTTCAGCCGGGCGCTGAGGTCCTGGGCGATGTCGGCGGCGACGTCGCCGGCGGCCTGTCCTGCGGCGGACGCCTTGCGGCCGGCCTCCGAGACGGCGTCGGCCACGTCGGCGGCGCCGGCGCGTGCCCTCTCGCCCATGGTCGCGGCCGTCTCGCCGACGGCCTCGAGGGTCGTGTCGTTATCCGCTGTGGCGCGCGCCATGGAAGCAACTCCTGCAGGTCAGACGGGGATTGAAACGGGGGACGGGTCTTTCGAATCATCCCGCATCGTTGAACGCGCCGTCTCTGCCGCGGTTCCCGACGCCGTCGCGGGAGCGGGAGTCTCCGCCGGGGTGCCGAGGTGCCGGTAGGCGGAGAGGACCTCCACCATCACCATCGCGATGAGCAGGAGCGGCGTGGAGAGAATGGCGCCGACCGGACCCCAGAGCCACAGCCAGAAGACGAAGGAGAGGAAGACGAGGAAGGGCGACACGGTCAGCCGGCGGCCGACGAGGCTCGGGGTGAGGACATTGCCCTCGATCAGGTGGACGAGGGCATAGACCGTGACCGGCCAGAGCGCGGCGAAGGTGGTCTCCGCGGTGGTCACGCCCGCGCCGAGCATCAGCGCCGTGAGGATCAGCGGGCCGATGAAGGCGAGGTAGTTGAGCACGAAGGACAGCGCGCCCCAGAACAGCGGATAGGGAAAGCCGGCGAGCCAGGCGATGGCGGTGGCGATGACGCCGACGGCCAGATTGATGATGGTGACGACGGCGAAATAGCTGCCGATGCGCTGCTCGACCTCCTCGAAGAAGGAGCCGGCGACCTGGCGGGCGTCGCGGCCGAGGCACAGGCGCAGCACGCGCGCCTTCATGTGACGCCGGGCGGCTAGGTAGAAGAAGATCGTCGCCACGAAGATCAGCATGCCGCCCGCGGCGCTGGACGAGGTGACGGCGATGTTGAGGAGCGGCGTGAAGGAGGCGCCGGCGGCCGTCTCGGTCGCGACGGGGGCGGTGGCGCCCTGCGGGACGCCCTGCAGCCGCCGCATCATGTCGAAGAAGCCGTCGAACTTGGTCCTGAGCGTGTCGACGATGGCGGGGATCTGGTCGGCGCCGAGCGCCACCGGGGCGGCGAGGATGGCGAAGAGGCCCATCAGCAGGACGATGCCGGTGAGGACGACGATGCCGGCCGCCGCCGCATGGGGCAGGCCGCGGCGCACGAGGGCGTCGGAGACAGGCCCGAGCACCAGCCCGAAGACGATGCCGGCGGTGACCGGCAGGGCGACCGGACGGGCGATGGCGAGGGCCGCCGTCGCCATGATGACGAAGATGCCGAGGGCGGCATAGCGCAGGACCGGGTCGTGGTCGCCGATGTCGAAGAGATCGTGGTCGTCGGCGGCCGGCGGCTCGGGGGCGTCGTCCTGGCGGGGCAGAAACCACAAAAGATCGCTGCGCATGGTGCGGTCCCCACGAACCGGCACGCCGGCGGAATACCGGGCATGGCCGGCAATCAGAACGGCCGGACCGCTGCAAGGTTCCAAGGATCGGGGAACGTCAGCGCACGTCGTCCTTGCGCAGGACCACGTCGATGCGGGCGACGACTCCGGCGGGCCGGTAGTCGATGGCGACCTCGCCGCCGAGCTGGGACGCGAGCAGGCGGTTGAGCAGGAGCGAGCCGAAGCCGCTTCGCTCCGGCACCTTTACCGGCGGCCCGCCGCTCTCGCGCCATTCGAGGGTCATGCGCGGTTCGGGAACGGCGCCGTCCGAGGCGATGCTGACGTGGACACGCCCCTCGGGGACGGAGAGCGCGCCGTATTTCACCGCGTTGGTCGTCAGCTCGTGGATCGCCATGCCGATCGGCACGGTCATGTCGCGCGGCACGACCAGGGCGGGCCCGTCGATGACCACCCGCGCCTCGCCGTCCTGCAGATAGGGCGCGAGCTCGCTCTCCAGGATGTCGCGCACGCCGGCGCCGGCCCAGGCCTCGCGGGTGAGCAGCGAATGGGTCCGCCCGAGGGACACCAGCCGGTCGGAGAAGCGCTCGCGGAAGGCGGCGAAGCTGGTCGAGGAGCGGCCCGTCGCGGAGGCGATGGCCTGGACGGTCGCCAGGATGTTCTTCACCCGGTGGTGCAGCTCGCGGATCAGCATGTGCTGGCGTTCCTCGGCCTGCTTGCGCGAGCCGATGTCCAGCGCGGTGCCGAGGACCTGCGTGACCTTGCCGACGGGATCGCGCTGGAAGGGCGTCTCGCGCACGAGGAACCAGCGGTAGCTGCCGTCGGTGTGGCGGATGCGGTACTCGATCTCGCGCACCTCGCCATCGGCGACCCGCCGGACCTGCGAGGCGAATTCGGCGACGCGGCGGCGATCGTCCGGGTGCACGTAGGACCCGAGCGTCTTCAGCGGCCGGCCCATCAGCTCGGAGGGCCCGTAGCCGAGGCTCTCGAAGATCTGCGGGTTGATGTAGGCGTTGCGGCGCCGCTGCAGGTCGTTGATGTAGATGAGGTTGGGGGCCGAGAGCATCAGCCTTTCGAGGCGCGCCTTCTCGTGGGCGAGCTCGGTGACCCGCGCCTTGAGCTGGCGCTGGGTGGAGACGAGCGCCTCCTCGACCATCTTCTTGTCGTGGATGTCGGTGCAGGTGCCGAACCAGCGGACGATCCGGCCCTCGGCGTCGCGCATGGGCACGGCGCGGCCGATGAACCAGCGATAGCTGCCGTCGCCCGCCTTGAAACGGTATTCGATCTCGTAGGGCTCGCCGGTCTCCAGCGAATGGGCCCAGCGCTTCGCCGAGCGCTCCTGGTCGTCGGGGTGGAGGAGGTCGTTCCAGACCCCGCCCATGGTCGAGCCGGGGCGGGTTCCGGTGAACTGGTACCAGCGCTCGTTGAAATAGTCGTGGTAGCCGTCGGGCAGCGTCGACCAGACGAGCTGCGGCATGGCGTCGGCGATGGTCTGGAAGCGCCGCTCGCTCTCCGCGAGCTCCGCGTCGCGGATGCGCAGGCTGCGCGCCACCTCCTCGCGCAGGCTCTTTTCCTCGGCATAGCCGCGGCGGACGGCGGAGAGGATGCGGCGGGAGGCCAGCATGGCGGCGAGAAGGGCGGCGACGAGCAGCAGCCCGCCGATCAGGGCGACCGGCCGCAGGGCGGCGAGGAAGACGCGGCCGAAGACCACCTCGGGCACGGCGACCAAGGCGGCATAGCCGCTGGCAGGCGCCCGGGCGAAGGCGAACGTCGCGCTGACGTTCTCGACGGTGCGGCTGTGGACGATCCCACTGCTGCGGGCGGCGAGGGCCGCCCGGACGGGCGGGACCGCCGCGGTGCCGACGAAGCGCTGATGGTCGCGGGAGCGCGCGATCGCCACGTCGTTGGGGTCGAGGACGGCCGACAGCCAGTCGGCGGGCAGGTTCTGCTGGCTGAGGATCCTCGACAGGTGGGCCGTGGGAATGAACAGCACGAGCGTGACACGGCGCCCCGCGCCCGTATCGGTGCCGAGTGTCGCCGTCACCGCCGGCTCGCCGATGGGAGAGGGGTTCACGAGCGCCGAGACGATCACCTCGCCGCCCTCCAGCGCCCGCCGGTCGAGCGGCTGAGGGTCCCCGGCGGCGGCGAGGCCGCCCTGCTGCAGGGGGAAATAGGTGTTCATGACCCGCCGCCCCTCGGCGTCGCGGACGGAGACGAAGGTGCCGCGCGGCGCCGACTGGACGGCCTGGGTGTAGAGGGCGCGCCAGTCCTCGGCGACGAGCGAGGGCGAGGATGCGAGCGCCCGGAGATAGAGCCCCGCCCGGTCCATCTCGACGTCTACGGCACCGGCGATGGCGCGCGCCTGGTCGACGAGGCGGCTCTCCATCCGCGTCCTCTCGTTGGCGGTGGTCTGCCAGACCGCACCGAACGCCAGGGCGAGGAGAGGCACGGCGATGCCGGCGACGAGGATGAGCAGGCGCACGCGCAGCGCCCGCAGGCGGCGACTCTCGTCGGCAGGCGCGCTCAACGGCACGGCGTCGGATGTCGGGGGACTGACCTCAGCCATGGATCATCCGGCTCGGCTGTCCCGCCACAGGCAGAGGCCTGCGAGCACGACCGGAGACGTTCCGGCGCGGATGCTCGGCGAAAGTCCGTCCGGACCTGGCGGCGGTCCGCCTGGTGCCGATCCTGGTGACGACATCATCGGTAACCCTTGTCGGACGGGTTGGAGCAGCGCAAACGGGCACCTTCCGGGAGAAGAGCCGCATGCGGACGATGCGGCCGAGGCGGGGCGGCCGACGCACCCCTGCCGGGCGACAAACGCGGCCGCCGACCCGAAGTTCCCATGGCTCCGCGATCGCCCCGCGCCGGAACCCGTCCGCAGGGCCGGCGTTGTTGGCACGACATTCACTGTCTGCATCGGTCCGCGAAGACCGTTCAACACCAACACCATCAGGAGATTGCATCATGGGTACCCTTCTCCACTGGGCCATCGTCTTCCTCATCGTCGCGCTGGTCGCCGCCTTCCTCGGCTTCGGCGGCGTCGCCGGCACCGCCATGGGCGGCGCGCAGCTGCTGTTCTGGGTCGCGATCGTCCTCTTCGTGGTCTCGGTGGTCGCCGGCCTGATCCGGCGGGCCTAGGTTCTGAACCCATAAAGGGTTGCAGCGGTCTGCATTGGCTGATTCAAGGTCTCTGTTGGGAGGCTTTGATGGCGCGCTATGATCTG
>LNFM01013810.1_pt1 | contig 10159 bp, 15 predicted proteins | sample 596031 | NCBI WGS metagenome assembly LNFM01 (sample SAMN04254537, study PRJNA301005) | activated carbon metagenome | isolation source: dual media filters at the Ann Arbor, Michigan drinking water treatment plant | place: USA: Ann Arbor | reverse complement strand
TAGCTAGGCATCTGGATAAACTCCCGGACCGTATGCAGAAAGTTATTATTGGACCCGAGCGTTGTTCCGCTCGTCACCGTAACAATACTTTCCGTTGTAGTAGCCCGTTCCGTGTCGATAGTGTCCCGCAGGTCCGATTCTTCCGGAACGGCCCAAGCGTTTTGGAAGTCCCAAACGATTGAACCGGTTGGAAGGTCGAAACCGTACATTTGCCGGTTTTTATACTTCGCAACCCACCGATCAAAGTAATACAGATCTTGCGTTTTGTTCAGCCTTAGCCGCTGGCTGTCGAACGCATCGGACCTCGCACCGTTGCACTCAAGAATATGCAGCAACCTAAGCAGATCGCCGCCGCGCGGAATCTCGACCGTGTTTTCACCGGTCGAAGTTACCGGCGAACTCTGCGAGATGCACTTGTGCAGAGCAACATAAGGTTGCATGACCCGCGAAGGATCCGGCACCTGATAATACTGATAGAACACATCGACCGTTCCGGTAAGGCTAGAAATGTTCGTTCCGATGTCGGTCAAAGCGTTTGCAAACTGCAAAGACAAATTCATCTGCAGTTCCGGAGCCTGAAGGTTAATGAGCCCGGCCATGAAATTCTGACCATCGGAAACCGAAACCGGAATTTCCAGAGTCACCCGGAACGGAACCGCGGAACCGCTTGTCGGAGCCGCGTAAAAATCAGAACTAACATTCTGATCAGCCCGGCCGACCGTTCGGCGTGTAGCGTTCAACATGAACAACTCATAAGCCGAAAGGTTGAAAAGAATTTGCTTGCCCGAGTTTAGATCCAGCTGGATATTCCGGATCACCGACCACGGCGCGAATTTTGCGTAAGCAATCGTATCGGCACCGGCGCTAGTTGACGTAATAACGCCATTGAACCGGAGCCAGATTTTCGACACATAGCCGATCTTCGGCAGCGTCACAAATTGCGAACCGCCCAGCGAATAGGTCATGGACCCGACCCGGCCTATCGTCTGGCGCGTATTCTCTCGAAAAGGATACACCGTTTGTTGCCCCTGAGCCGGAGCCATTGCACCATCCATTTTGATTATCTCCTATAGTTTTAACTTATACGGTTTCAGAGAAAACTCTCTGTCCGTTCCCACAAAAAATTGATAATTGCCAAGTTCCGCTTGCCGATCGGCCGGTATCCCGGTTATATCCTCGATCTTTTCCCGGTCCCGCGGCATTTTGCAATAGAACACATAAAACAATTCAGACTGCGAAAGGATCTCATGCGGAACGTTCATCGGCTTTTGAGTAGCTTGCAAACATGCAATTTTTCTTTGCCGGCCGCGCGTCAAGATCGCTCGATAGTGAAAAGGTATGTCGTGCGAATTCCGACAAACCGCCAAAACCTCATCAACATAAACAGCCGTGTTTTTCCGGTTGTAAATCCACTTGAAAAACTTTTCGTAATGATCCGCCCCTTGCTCGTAAATGTTCGGTTGCCAGATTCGCCGCGTTATCCGCGGATCGCATTTCCGCAACTTTTCAAAATCTTCAAAGATCGTAAACCCGGGCCAGTCCCGCGTTGTCATTTCGCCCTTGATGTCCAGCACAATGGCGTTTTCGTACCGGCCAAGAATCCTATATGCCAGCGTCGTTTTCCCGCATCCGGTTTTGCCTATAAAAACCGCCCGAGACGTTGCATCTGGTAAAGGAATCATTCATTTTCTTTTGGTCCGGCGATGCCGCTTTTTCTTTCGGACCATCTTAAAACCGCCGATTTCAACTAACGCGCCGTATTCAGCTTCACTTTCGGCAAACTGCAGCTGCAAACCAATATCCGGCACCTGAAAATGCCGAATCCAAAACATGAAATGATCACAAAGTAACATTTTAGATTTAGTGGCTTTTCGTTTAGCAACCCGCTCACGTTACGCCACGCATAACGGCAACCTCCGCTTAGTGATATTTCGAATCCTCGCCGGTTTGCTCTTCGATCTTTGCCGATAAAGCATGCACCGAATCTATGATCTCTCGGGCCTGATCATCGGAAAGGGCCTCGATCTTTGTCAAAGCCTTATTCAAAAACGGCCCGGCCAGCTTTCCGATCAAACCCAACTCCGCTGGCAGCCCTTCGCTCTGGATCTTCGCAACAATTCGCCCGGCCCAAAACCGGACCGTTTCCGAAGGACTAAGCAGCACTGAAACCGATTCGCTTTCGCTAGTGGAAAACGTTGTATTTTTCGAAACCAACTCCGTCGAATTCGGCCGGATTGCTTCCGATCGGCTGCGGTCCTGCATTTCGTTGCTCATTCTTTCGCTCATTATAAATTTGCATTGTCAAAGCGTACCGCGGATAAATTGCGGCACCGGAAACCATAAGCAGCCGAACCAGCGGAGCATATTCTTTTAAGAACTTTTCGACCCGCTTGCTTTGCTTCGCCGGTAAGGTTTTCAAACATCCATGGATCGCGTCGGCGAGCTCGATCGATTCCTTGTCGGAAAGCTTCCAGATTTCATCAAAGCCCGGCCCGAGAAGGTTTCCCGGAATGTAGAAAAGAGCCTGACAAACTACCGCGATAAGCTGGACCGTTTCCGATTTCGTAAGCTTCGAAAGATCGCCGGAAACGTCATCAAGTAGCGAATCCGCTACCGCTTTCGGCTTGCCTTGCTTTACCCGAATAGGATCCGGGCCAGCGTGCTTTTCGGCTGCTGATCCATCGGTTCCGCTTGCTCGACTGGCGGAATCTCGATTTCCTCGATCTCGCTTTCTAGGTCGTCCGCGGCCTCGCTTAACAGGTTCGCCATCTCCGCCCGGATCTCCGCCAGCTGGTCCGCTATCTCCGCCCGGATTTGCTGAACTTCCGCCCGAGCGTCCCAAGCCGTCTCGATCGCTGATTCCGCCAGATCCGCCGCTTGCTCCGTCTCCGTCTCCAGCGTCTCGATCTCCGTCTCCAGCGTCTCCACTTCCTCGGCCAGATTCTCCGTCTCCGCTTCCAGCCGACCGATCGTCCGCTCCGTCGATTCCGTTTCCGGCGCCGGATCCGTCTGGATTATCACCGTTTCCGTTTCCATCGGTTTCAGTCTCCAATTCTATGTTTTCCAAAAGTTCCATTTCGCACCGGATTGAACCGGAGTGTTCCGGTTTAATATGCCACGTAGTTATCGGCCGGAACCTTGTCCGCGTCGATCACATAATTTTCAGCCTCGGCCGTTTCGGTCGATTCCGTTTCCGGCTTTTCAGTTTCGGCCGGTTTAGATTCCGTTTTCTTTTTTGCCACAATGTTCCGCCTTATACTCGCAATAGTTGTCTTGACACGTTTTGACCAATTCCCTCAAATAAGTGTTGTTTGCTTGCCAGAACTCCCGTTGCTCCTCATGCCGCCGGTTAACCTGATTCGAAAAGTATTTGAAGATCAAAAGCGAAAAAACCACCGGCACACCGAACCGCTCAAGAGCATGGCCGATCACTTGCAAACCGCCAAAGTCTGACCCGGTAAAATCCGTTGCCAGCATCAAATTAAAGATCAACACGAAGGCCATAACTTTCATTTGTCATTCTCAAGCAAAACATACTTGATAGACGATTTTTTGTAGAAGTCCATCAACGCATAAGTCCGCGTTATGAAAAAATCCCAAGTATCCCGCGGAATCGTCTGGCACCCTTCGGACCAAGTTCGCAACTCCGACCCAAAATGAAAATTGATGCCATGCCGCCCGGTATCCAGTCCCGCGATGCCATCTCGCTTTAGAACGTCCCGAGTTATCTGCAAAGCCGCATACTGGCCGCGATGCCGCCATTTAACGACGTCATAGATCCCGGCCTTTAGTACCGCGATTCCGCGCCGGAAAATCGAAGGATCGGTATTAGCCTGAAAAGGCCAAAACGATTTCGGCGTTATCAAAAATAGCGCATCGTCATAAACTCCTCGATCGTTTCCCGGCTTGCCGTAGGTCCGCGAATAATACCCGCGGATCCCGACAAGACAAACTTTTTCCGAATCAAGATCGATGCCCCGAACCTTCAGTTCGTTTTCGATTTCCTTTCGGTCAAGTTTTGGAACTCTGCGCATTTTTCAAAGATCAAACTAAACTTGATTGTTTACGGTCCCGGTTTCGGCCAGGAATTTTTCTTTCAAAGCCGTAAGGACCTCAATTGCCGAATCGATCGCCAGCACCGTTTTCGTTGCGTTGCCCTGCGATAGGTTGCCGAAGATCTTCGCACCGGCAATGCAGAACCGGCCAAGATCATCGTCTATGCCGGTATCGCCAGCGTCCTGATTTCGGAGTACCGGTCCGATCATTCCCAAAAGATCCGCGATTGCTTTGAACCGCTGCTGCGTCGAACCTTGCCAGACGCCTCGCATTAGAGCTAAAACCCAATTCATAATTTTTCACCTTTCCAGCGTTTGAAATCCCTTTTGAGATTCCAGAAAAACCAATAAACGGCCCAATATAACCAGTCCATATGTTTGAAACCGCACCGACAAACCAAAGCAGTCTGTTAAACTTAATTGGGCCCGGCGCCGGAAAAGTACCAGTTTTCCGGCAACGTGCGCCGAATCCTTGCGCGGAATCCGGCTCACCCCCTGGGGCCCAAAGCTGACGCTATGCAAGCGGCTTTTTAGCGTTTACGATTTTTCTTTGAAGAAGGGAAAAAAGGAATCCGCCCGCACAATATCGGCTTTGATGTTTGCGCAAGCGGTCAAAGATCGCGGAGTGGTAAGGTCCGGTTTGCCCGGATATTACAAAATCCCGATCACAATGTCAACTACCAAATGAAATATTTTTCATTAGTCCCAAAAATCAGATCTTAAAGTCTGATTACCTAAACTGATTTTTTCCAGCTTTTGGATATCGGCACCCTGCAGAAAGGCACCTTCCCGAGTCTGTTTTAACCGCTCTAAAGCGGTTTCCACATCCGGAGCGTTCAATATTTTTGAAGCTTCGTCACCCTTTAGACGAAAGTTAATTTGTCTTTTGCGTACATCGGAGCCATAAAAATTGTAGGTTGCATCGATTCCGATCGTCACCGTTTCATAATCCCGGTAAAACACCCGGTTTCGGTCCGGCATGATAGCCCGGATCCCTAGCTGAGTTTTCGCCTTTGCAACTGCTTTCGGCTTTGCTGCAAACTTGCGGACCTTTGTTTTTGCGTAACTGGAAAAGCCCGAGAAGTCCGGCTTTTTAATTTCGCCCTTTGCCAGCCGTTGCAAAAACCGCTGCGCAGATTTAACTTTGATTCCGCGTTGCTTTGCTACCAGCTCCGCCAGCTGGCGAGATTCGCTTTTCTTTTTAGCCATTTTCCGTGCCCCCCTTCGCATCCTCTATCTCGACCACCCACACCCACGGGTTTTCCGCCCACGGATGCTTCTTGCCGTTAATCTTGTCCCATAGTCCCCGAAACTGAGCCTTTGCTGAATATCGTTGGACTGGTTCATCAGCGTACATTGGCTCACCTGTGATAAGTTCGATGCCCTCCGCCTTTGCATCATCCTCCGAAATGTCCTGCAATCGCTCGACGCGAATGTTGGTTATTTCGAGCGTGATTCGGGATGCCCAACGCGGCATAAAGCGACCAGAACGGACTCTTGGTTTTCCAACCTCGTGACAGCAGCATTCAGGGATCGTTTGACAGCACCAATGAGGCCAATCCTGTGCGGCATCGGCGGGGTAATAAATCTGGTCGTCGGTAACACCATCCGGTCGCTCAGAACCTAACCGCCCGCCCTCGGAATAGTCGCAGTGGTCGATATAGAAACTTTCCCGAACCCAAAGCCGATCTCCGATATACCCGTAAGGGCAGGCTGGCCGCAATGGCCGTAAGACCCCGCCCTCGCTGCCGAATGGTTCAGGCTGTGGCTTCAATACCCGCCGCGTCTGCGTCTTTCGCCCTTCGAGGATCGCCCGAACCGTCGGGCCACTGAATAGTATTGGTCGTTCTTTCATATCCCCTCCTTCGCGTCCTCTATCTCGATCAGCCCCGCCGCGACGAGGGCGGCTAGGGTTAGCGTTTTGGCGGGGAGTAATGCGGCCCACACCGTAGTTTTGGGTGCATCATCATCTTTAACCCATAACTTTATCAACGCGACCTCCAGCAAACCCACATCCACCTTCCCCGCGACACGCCTGGCGGCGTTGGCGTCGGTGCAGTAGTCGATAGTCTGCTCCGGCTCGTATTTTGCCCGTTTGCATTTTTTGCAGTGCGTAGCCATTCGAGTTTTCGTAAACGTCCATTTGTGATCTACGCACACCCCATCAAGCCCCGCCGCGAGACGGTTGATCTGTTCGTTAGGCATATTTCGAGCCCTCCGTCTTTCCGAGCATATCCAGCGAAACCAAAGAATCATCGGTTTTCAAATGTTTCAAAACTTGCTTTGCTGGCAAGGTCCATTCATGCGTGAATTTGTTTTGATAGAGAAGATCGCTTTTGTCGAAATCCAAAACCGGATTTTCGTTTTCCGCGAAGTACATTAAGCAATCATGGTAAACTCCGAACGGTTCGTAATCGCCACCGGTCCATGTTCGGACCTGCAGCATGTTCCGAATTAAATTAGCCTTTGCCATTGCCACGATATGGCCGCGCCAGTCCGGCCGGAATAGCTCGCTTTTATAGTTCGAAACGTCCCGGCTCGACCGCCGCCCGAGCCAGCCGAAAAACCCGGTATAAAGAGATTTCATTGCATCAACTGCGACCCGGACAGATTCGATCGGTTCGCCGAATTCGTCCAGCATATCCGCCCGGCCTTGCTGGATCGCTTTTATCAGATCGGCGGAAAACTTTTCGAAAAGCCGGACCGGTTCGGTCCAGATCCAAGCGTTTTTGATCTTCGGAAAGGTTTGGGCCTCATTCTGCAAAAGCAATTCGACCATCGGCCAATAAAATTGAGTTTCGCCGCCGAACATTTCCGCTAACATCGGATCGCGGAATTTCACCGGCGAGTCAAACTCGATGAGCCCGGCCAGCTTTTTATGTTTCAGAACCAGCCGGTTCAATTCAAGATCTTGCAAATGCTCATAAGGCCCTACTCCGACAAACACCGACCGGGCCGCCGAAAGGAACATAGAGCGTTTATCGAAAGCATGAACGAAACCCCGTTTCTTTTCGATCGGCCGCGGCTTTCTGGACCAAATAAAATCAGATTCCGCCTTTTCAATAAACGGGAGCCAGTATTGCTCCGAATCGTTCCAGAACGTCTTAATCTGTCCCGGTTTTAGAGTTTGTTCGAATAGATCCCGCGCAACCTCAAATTTGAAACTCGCTTCCCGGCCGGTCCGGTCCTGAAACTCCGAAAGCGAATTGAAGAGCGTCACCGGATCGGAAACTTTATCGAAGGCCCAATCGTCGGAAACCAGACCCGGAAAAATTAACCGGCACCGAAAATGCGAAGTGTTCCAAGCGGTTATCGAATTCTTTTGCAGCGGTTCGCGGTCCGGTTGCCACTCCACGGCCGGCCGAACTTCCCAATCATCATGGCGCCAGAATTGCGGCCAGTTACCGCCCGGCCGGTTTACTTGCTCCGCTAATCTTTTCCATAAATCGGAGCCTTTCCCGATCCAAAGATTTACGCTCATTCCCCTGCGGTATGCCAGCGGCTTGTATTTCTCCGCCAGATTGCAAAGGCGCCGGATATTCCAAAATTGAATCGAACCGTGGTCCCGGAGTTGGTCCAGTCCATGCGAACCGATTACGCACATGTTCGCCCCATCGTTCTCGAGAATTATTTGTGTCATTGTGTCCAGCCTCATTTGTCCGATAGTCCTTTGGTAAGACCTCGGGAAGTTCCGCCGATTTCTCGGCAACGTAGCTTTCGACCTTTGCCCAAAGCAATTTGAAATCGGCCCGGCTTGCGCGGATCGGAACGCTGGCCGAAGTTTCCAAAGTTTCGCCGCGTGTAACCCGCGGCCCGATAACTAAGCTTTCATTAACCGCCGCATGCAAAGCAGCTGGAAAAATATCCTGTAATTTTTCCGCGACCATTTCCCGCGGAAAGCCAGCGGTTTCAGCTGCGTTTATCATCCGCCGCATTGTCCCGGTCCAATTAAGCAGCATGGTCCCTAGAATCGAATCTAAAGACCTTTCCCGCTTTTGTTTTCGTTCGTTCCAGTAACCGAACTCCGAAAGATCATGCTTAAAGGTCCGCGCGGTTTCCCGGATCGCTTTTTGCCAGTTTTCTTTGTAATCCCTATGTTTCCGCGCGTCCCGAACGATTCGGAAAATGATGTCCTGAAACTCTACCGAAGTTTCATATCCGGTTGCCTCTTGCCGCTTTGTTCGAGCGTTATACGTATGCTCTTTCACGCTCACAAATGCAAAATGGCGAAGACCGGATCGGTATTCGCCAGCGTTCCATTTTTTTAAGTTTTTGCGGATCGAAACGATGTAGTTTCGGCTGGAAACTCCGAAATCATTGGCTAAGCGTTCGTCGGTCCATTGGTAAACCTTTCCCGGCTTTTGCCGCGTGTAAATTTTGAAGATGAAATTGATCAGCTGGAACGGCACCCCGTAATGTTTCAGCACGTACCAAAACGCGGTTGTGTATTCCGATGTGATTTGGAAGCCGGTTGGATCGCCGGAATCCAAAAGGTCCGGCGAAGTATCATTGACAATGCGCGTTTGCTTAACAGCTTCCATAGCCGACTAACTCGGGCAATCGAAACCGTAAACGCTGCTGAGGATATTACGAAACAGTTTCGATTTTTACAAGTAGAAAAGAAAAATGCCGATCAATTCGGAGTCTGTGCGTCGGCTGGACACAAAGCAATCACGTAAATTGACCGGCATATTCCGAACGGAACCCCGCTCGAAAGCCTTATTTTATTACTCCGCGATTGCCTACTCCGTCCAGCCGAAACCAGAATAAACCGAAATCGGTCCGAATTGCAAGCCCAAACTTTCTCGGGAGCATGATTTTATTCAATACGGTGTTTGAAGATCGGCCCGGCCGCTTTGCGTCCGGCGTTCGGACCCTACGTTAAAAATCGTGCAGTGCTTTATAAGAGTATTAAATACTGAGAGCGTTTTTTTACGTACCCTAGACCTACGTACACTTTTTTACTACGTACACTAAATGCACCGTTTTCAGCCAATAAAATAAAGGCCCGGACTAAATCCGGGCCTTTTAATTAAATCAATTTCCGGCCTTTTGAGAGCCCAAGTAATTTATCCCGGCGAATTAACCGACGACCGCCGATCAATTCCGAAAGCTTATGCAGCTGGCTGGCCGGAATTCCGGTCATATCTCGGGCCTCGGCCAGCGTGAAAAGGAATTTATGCGGAGTAAGCAGCGCCGCTTTAATTTCCGCCAGCGGATCCGCCGCGGCCAGCCGATCGGAAACCGGCACCGGCTGGACCGCGGCCGGCGCTATCATCGGCCCGGCGTTGTTTGCAGTCCAGTCCCGAACGAGTCCGGTTTGTTCCGGTTTGTCTGTAACCGCTCCGGCTTGCCGTAAGTCCTGGTCACCGGTTTGCCCGGCCGCGTAAGATCTAAAAGTTTCTTCGTCAAAGAAAACCCGGCCATTTATTCCGTTTTTCCGATAACCGGCCCGGTCCCGAAACTCCGAGTCCTCGCAATATCTTTCCATTGTTTTTACGTGAATTCCGAGAATATCGGCCGCTTGTTTTTTTGTAATCATATTTTTTGGGGCTTATATACTTGACTCCACCACAAAATAGTGTGATATGGTTGTATTAGGTTTTTGAAACCGAACACGACCATGAAAACTTATAACAGCCTATATGCACTTTTTTTTATCCGGGCCGGTTGATGCCCCGGCCCGGTCCTGATCGATTTAGGAAACGTGCATTTCGAGCCCGGTGTGTAGATAGCAATTCAGTTTTTCGGCGAATACGTAAACGGCAAAGTATCCGCTCTTCCCTACATCTCCGGTTGTTCTTCGAACGTGTAGATCTACCATTCCGCCTTCATTAAAGAAGGTTTGAGCCGCCTTTTGTGCCGCGTCCTGGTGCGATTCGGCCTCTGTGATAAGGGCCTGCCCGCCTTGCTGTTCTGTGCATGTGAAATGTTCCATTTGTCCAACCTCGCAAAAAGTATTTCCGCCTGAGCGGATCGGACCCGGCCGAAACCGGAACCGCACTTAGGAGTATATCGGATTAAACCGGAGTAGTCAAGACAAAACGGAGCGAAGCGGAGCGAAATGGAGCGAAGCGGAGTTTTGGGGTTCACACACACACAGG
>LNFM01013809.1_pt1 | contig 10160 bp, 9 predicted proteins | sample 596031 | NCBI WGS metagenome assembly LNFM01 (sample SAMN04254537, study PRJNA301005) | activated carbon metagenome | isolation source: dual media filters at the Ann Arbor, Michigan drinking water treatment plant | place: USA: Ann Arbor | reverse complement strand
TTCCCTCGGTGCGGGAGCTGCGGCATGCGTCAGAGCAGAATTCTTTTCCCGCTTCCGCGGAACATGTACACGGAGGATGGGCGCATTTCTTCTCAACCATGATTCTTCCTGGAGTTAAGTTGCTGTGCACACGCGTTCGTGCCGTGCACACGCTCTTTCTCCTTCAATCCTTCATCAATTCGGACCGCCTCAGTTATCCCGCTGCAAGGTCGTCGTATGGCCCTGATCGGTCACATAGGCTTTGACCATGTCGCCCGCCACCACCTTATCCAGCTTGGTGCTCTTATCGACATGGACCCTATACTGCTTCCCGTCGTTATCTTTTATTGAGTAGAACTCTCCCTCGATACTCATCAATGTCCCTTTGATCGTATCTTTGGTCAGACGCTCTTTGATGGTGGGACTGGCTTCTTTCTCAGCCATCGCATCCGCTGCGTAGGTTACACCGATTCCACCGCCTAATAGTCCAGCTACAAGCATTGAAATCAATCCTGTTTTCATAATGGCCTCCTTGGTTTCGGTCATCGTCGCATGGAACCATCAAATCGTGAACCGGGAAAAACCCTGGAGAGGCGCAGGCAAGCTTATTCGTGCGGAGTCGGATTCACGTCGGAGAAGGCAAAGGTTGAGCAAATCTTCTAGAGAGCAAGGGAAGCTCGCGCCGAGTAGAAAGGGGGGCTTCGACGTGTAGCTCCGGCAGTAATACCAATAAAGAAAGCCCCGCCCTTTTTAAGAACGGAACTTCCGAACAGTGCAATTTTTATATTTCGTTCTTGATAGCGTTTCCGCCACCCGTCCAAAATATTTCCACTGCACTGTCTTGTTTGCAGGTTATCGCGTTATATGTCGAGCCGGTACTGGCAAAACCCCTGATATCAAGGAACAGAATAATTGCACGGTCGCGGAAGCTCTGAAGCGAAAGCGACGGTGCCTCCGACCGGCACGGCGCGGGCGCGGTGTCTACACTATCTCTCAGCGGTCGCCCTCCCTTGTTTCATAAGTAGTACGTTATAAAACCCTCCCGGTATCCTTTCTAAGGATGCTAGCGAACAGTAGGCACGCTTCTTGACTCCACTGAGGCGTCTCCTAGTTTATCTGGGGTTCCCCTCTTGCCGGTGAGGGTCAGGAAGCATATTGTGCAACGCAGAGAATCACGCGTGACTGCCTGACAATGGGATACTCCGTTTCTGACTCGCCGCCATTTTCGCCCTACCAATTATCTTCTGTGTTATAGAATCCCTGTGAAGGAAGGAAGCCCCCAGAGGACCGGAGGCTTCTCAGGAAACCGCTCAGCGCTTGAGGACATGAGTGGCGATCCACTCTTTTGCTTCAAAGGCGACATTCATGAGCGCCTCCAAATCGTTGAGCCCGAATGAGGTGCCGTTATGCGAGATGCACATCACCATCCGGAGAGTGTACCTGCTGGCATCGGGATTCTTAATCGAGTTCCGGACGAAGGCAGCACAGTGTTAGCGCAATCGCTACTTGCACTGCAGGGGAAGTTGCGATGGAATGGGTTCTAAGGTATTGAAAGGAAATGTAGAAAAGGTTGGTTGCGGGGAGAGGATTTGAACCTCTGACCTTTGGGTTATGAGCCCAACGAGCTACCAGGCTGCTCCACCCCGCGGAGGGAGACTAACAAAGCGCTGAATGACAAGTCAAGTTGAGGTGTTGCCTGATTGCATTCTCGGGACCACGATGCTAAAGCGATAGCATGCGGATTGTCTTTATGGGCACACCGGAATTCGCCGTGCCGTCGCTCGAAGCGCTCCTTGGATCAGAGGATCATGTGGTCGGAGTCGTCACGCAGCCGGATCGACCGAAGGGAAGAGGTCATGAGCTCGTCGCACCACCCGTGAAACTGGTCGCGGAGCGTGCCGGCATTCCTCTTCTACAGCCGCTCAAAATTCGCACACCCGAGTTCTTGCAGGCCCTTTCTGCCTGGCAGCCTGATCTCATCGCCGTGACAGCCTTCGGACGGATTCTGCACACGCCGATTCTTCGTCTCCCAGCGATGGGTTGCGTGAATGTCCACGGGTCTCTGCTGCCGAAATATCGAGGCGCGGCACCGGTCCAGTGGGCCGTCATCAATGGCGAGACCAAAACGGGTATTACCACGATGCTCATGGATGAAGGAATGGATACGGGACCGATGCTGCTCCAAGGGGAGTTGGACATCTCGCTTGATGATACAGCCGGGACATTGGCGCCTCGTATGGCAGAGCTAGGTGGGCAGCTGCTCATCAAAACGATCGCTCAGCTGAAAGCAGGGACGTTGGTGCCGAAGAGGCAAGACGACGAACAGGCAACCATGGCGCCACTCTTGAAGAAGGAAGATGGCCTGATTGATTGGACGATGAACGCAACGTCGCTTGCCAATCGAGTACGAGGACTTTCTCCCTGGCCTGGGGCCTTCACGTGTTTGGGTGAGGGGCGTTGGAACATCTGGAAGGCGGTCTCGACGGTGGGTATGACAACCGACAAACCCGGGACGATCGTCGCGGTGAATAAGCAGGCGATCTTGGTGGCGACAGGCGTGGGTGTTCTCGAGATCCGTGAAATTCAGACGGCCAATTCGAAGCGCATGTCGGTTGGCCAATTTCTGGCTGGGCATCGAGTCACGGCCGGTATGCAATTGGGTTCATCGACGGCATAACGCTTCTCTTCACCACAGTCGCCATCTCCTTGCCCCGACCATGACTGACGAAAGACCGGTGCGTACTGATGTGCAGGGGCTCTCTCCACGATCTATTGCGCTCTCTATTCTCCTGTCCTGTCAACGAACTGATGACGCACTCGATGATCTGATCGAACAACGAGCCACATCAATTCCCCAGCCACGTGACCGTTCGTTGGTGAAGGAACTGGTATACGGGACCTTACGGCGACAGGAGACAGTCGATTGGAGACTGGATGCGGTTCTCGCCAAACCTCTCCACAGATTGCCTATTGTTGTTCACATGTTGTTGCGGCTTGGCGCCTACCAGCTGCTGTTTCTCGATCGGATCCCGGCTTCTGCAGCGGTGAACGAAACCGTTCTCATGACGAAGTCCTACGCGAAACAATTAGGCCGAGATTGGAGTGGGTTGGTGAATGGAGTTCTGCGGAACCTGATTCGTGTCCCGGCGCCACCTTTCCCAGATCCAGCAAGTTATCCGGCTCAATCGTTGTCTATTCGGTATGGAATCCCAATTTGGCTGACAGAGCGGTGGCTCAGCCGAATGAGACTTGAGCAAGCTGAATTGGCTTGTCGAGCAAGCAGTACGGCCCCAAGTGTCACCCTGCGAGTGAACGCCAATCGACTCACCAGAGAAGAGTTTTTGGCGAACTTGCGGCAGGCCGGTATTGAGGCACACCCAACCGCTGTCAGTCCTGTCGGGGTGGTATTGGAAAAAGGCCAGGATGTCACGACGTTGCCAGGGTTCCAGTCTGGCGATTTCTATGTGGAAGACGAAGCGGCTCAACTCATTCCTCGGATCCTTGATCCACAACCTGGCGAAACCGTGCTGGATGCCTGCGCTGCTCCAGGCGGTAAGGTAACGCACCTGGCCGAACTCATGGGTGATCGCGGAACGATCTACGCGGTTGATCGGAAGACTCTCCGCATGGACCTTCTCCGACAAAATTGCGGACGGCTTGGCGTGCGGAGTGTCGTGCCGATCGTCGGCGACGTGAGAACACCATCCGAATGGGCCGGAGTGATCGCCCGCGGGCCGAACCTTCATAAAGAACCGCCGCTGGTCGATCGGATACTCGTGGATGCCCCGTGCAGTGGGTTGGGTGTGTTGCGCCGACATCCTGAAGCGAAATGGCGGAAGGACAGTTCGACGTTCGCCAGGCACCAGAAACTTCAAGCTGAAATACTTGCCTCGGTGGCTTCCTGCTTGCGACCCGGTGGGGTGCTGGTCTATAGTACCTGCTCGACGGAGACGGAAGAGACGGAAGGGGTCGTCACCTCTTTCTGCGAAGCCTATCCTGGATGGATGCGTGAATCTGTGGCGCCGTGGCTTCCCACCACTGCTCTCCCCTTTGTGACCATCTGCGGCGCGTTCTCTACTATGGGTAACGAGTGCGGGATGGATGGCTTTTATGCTGCCCGCCTACGGAAGAAATAATGGGTCATTCGATTCAGATCGCCCCCTCAATTCTATCCGCGGATTTCGCGCGATTGGCCGATGAAGTATCCGCAGTGGAGCGAGCGGGTGCCGACCTGCTGCATGTTGATGTGATGGACGGCCATTTCGTGCCGAACCTGACAGTGGGGCCACCTATTGTCGAAAGTCTCAAAAAAGTCACCAAGCTTCCGCTCGACGTTCATTTGATGATCACCAACGCCGATGCGTTCATTCCTGAGTTTGTCGATGCCGGAGCCGACTATTTGACCGTGCATGTCGAGGCCTGCCCGCATCTCCATCGCACGATTCAATCGATTAAGGAACGGGGGATCAAGGCCGGAGTAACCTTAAATCCTGCGACGCCACTCTCGTTGCTTCAGGAGATCTTGGGAGATGTCGATCTGGTGTTGATCATGTCGGTGAATCCTGGATTCGGCGGGCAAAAGTTTATTCCATCGGTGCTCAGGAAAATCGCCGATACGCGGGCACTGTTGGACAAGATCAAAAGCCAGGCACTGCTGGAAGTCGACGGCGGCGTCAAAGTGGAGAATGCTCGAGAGATCGTGGCCGCCGGAGCGACGGTTCTCGTGGCAGGGTCCGCGATTTTCTCCCAACGCGACTATACAGCGACCATTGCGGCCATGCGGGCGGCTGGAGCAATGGCCGTCTCGCCGGCGTCACGCGCCGCGGTCCATCAATAGGCGGCTCGGGTGGACATCTCCACACTCATCGATAGTCTGCACCCTCTCGAAATTAAGGTACTCACGACCTTAGGGCTTCGCCCGTCGGGGACCGCTTTGGACAGCGAACAGTTGGCCGGCGCAGCTGAGCTGGAGGCGTCTCAGCTCAGCATGGCGGTCGAGTGGTTATTGGCCAAGTCTCTCATCACGGTCCAGACGGAAACCGTGACGCCTATCGTGTCGCTGACGAAGATCGGGGAGGAATATCACCAAACCGCCTCGCCCATCGAGCGAGTCTTAGCGGCTGCGCGGGAAGCCACCGGCACCGGGAAAAGACTGACGATTCCCGACCTTCAGTCGCAAGGCGGACTGGACCCTTCCGTTGTCAGTAAAGCCGTAGGGCGACTGAAAAAGGAAGGGGTGGTGCTGATCATCCAAGGAGGGTGCATCGAAACAACCGGACGCCCGAGTCCGACTGCCGAGGCACTCCGAACCCTCCTGGAGGAAATACATGACTCGCCGAAAGAGCTGAAGAGCTTCCCGGAAGCCCATCGGGAGGTCATTGAAGACTTTGCCGTGAAACGTGGCAATGCCAAAGAACCGTTCCGTGTGGACGAGCGGGTGGCCCGCTCATTTATCTTGTCACCGGACGGAGCTGGTGCGGCGGCGCAGTTGCTGACGCAGGGGGTCGCTGAAGAAGTCTCGCAGTTGACTCCCGACTTGTTGAAAGATGGGAGTTGGCGTCAGACGCGATTGAGAAAGTACACGATCAGCCTACGCCCGCCTCGTATTGGAACAGGAAAGAAACATCCCTATCGCGAATTTCTCGATACGGTCAAAACCAAACTTGTGAGTATGGGGTTCCAGGAGATGCGAGGGGCGCTGGTTGAAACGGAGTTCTGGGACATGGATGCCCTGTTCATGCCGCAATTCCATCCGGCTCGAGACATTCACGATGTCTATTTCGTCAAGGAGCCCAGCCATACCACCGCCGTGGATGAGCCGTTCTTGTCGCGTGTGGCCAAGGTACATGAGAACGGCGCGGAGACTGGTTCCGCGGGCTGGGGCTATTCGTTTGATGTGCACCGGGCCAAACGGTTGGTGTTGCGGAGCCAGGGCACTGCGGTGTCGGCTCGAACGCTAGCCGCCTCGCCACACATCCCTGGGAAGTATTTCTCGATCGCCCGGTGTTTCCGCTACGACCAAGTCGACGCCACCCACGCCACGGATTTCTTCCAGGTGGAGGGGATCGTGCTGGGAGAAGACATCAACTTTCGGACACTGCTGGGGCTCTTGAATTTGTTTGCCCGGGAAGTGGCGCAGGCGAAGGAAGTGAAGTTCTTACCGGCCTACTTCCCGTTTACTGAACCGTCGGTCGAGATGCATGTGCGGCATCCACGCTTGGGATGGATGGAGCTTGGCGGTGCGGGTCTCTTTCGTTCCGAAGTGACGTTGCCGCTCGGCGTGACGGTGCCGGTCATTGCCTGGGGGCTGGGTCTCGATCGCATGGCGATGGTGGCGTTGGGCATCCATGACATACGGGAACTCTTTACCGACAACCTGGAATTGATCCGCACGACCAGAGGGCTGTTCTAACTCCACTTATGCCTACCATCACGATTTTCAAGGACGATTTAGAGTCGCTTCTGACGGGTGAGGGCGGTGTCGACCGTGGCATTCCGATGGCGCAGTTGGAAGAGTGGCTCATGCTCGTGAAGGGTGAGCTGAAGGGGCACAATCCGGAAACCGGAGAGTTGCGCATCGAACTGCAAGACAGCAATCGGCCGGACCTCTGGTGTTGCGAGGGGATTGCCCGACAAATTCGCATCAAGCAGCAAGGCCGGTTGAAACCGTATGCCTTCTTCGCCAAAACACCGACGTCGCCGCATCATCTGATCGTGAAGCCCGGCCTGGAGCAGGTGCGTCCGTATGTGGCAGCCTGTACGGCCAAGGGATATCGGGTGACGGAGAAGGGGTTGGCGCAGCTGATTCAAACGCAGGAGAAGTTGGCCGACATCTTTGGGCGTAAGCGCAAGACCGTCTCCATCGGAATCTATCAACTACGCAATATTAGTTTTCCCGTGACCTATGAGCTGGTGAAACCGGACGAAGTGCGGTTTACCCCGCTGGGTATGGAAACGGCGATGACCCTATCGGAAATTCTCATGGTTCATCCCAAGGGGTTGGAGTATGGGCCTATCTTGGCCGTCCAAAGTCTGCTCCCCATCCTTCGAGATGCAAAGGCCCAACCGTTGTCCTTTCCCCCGATTATCAATAGTCGGGAAATCGGAGAGGTACGGGTGGGTGATGACGAGCTCTTCGTTGAAGTGACCGGGACAGACCTGCGCATGGTAATTCTGTCGTTGAATATCTTCGCCGCAAATTTGGCCGACCGCGGCGCAACCATCGAGCCGGTGGAAGTGCGGTATCCGACGAGCACAATGTTGGGCACACGGGTCAAAACGCCACAAGATCTCGGGAAGCCAGCGACCATTCGGATGAAAGCGATTGAACAGGCATTGGGCCAGGAGCTCGGCGAGGCACTGGTGAAGCAAGCTCTTGAGGCCTATGGGTACGACGTGTCGGCAGAAAAGGGGTCGGTAAAGGCCAAGCTCCCGCCGTACCGCCATGATCTGATGCATACGATGGATGTGGTGGAAGATGTCGCCATGAGTCGTGGGTATGCTGAGTTTACTCCCGTCATGCCGGCGCAATTTACGGTGGGAGGATTATCAGCCATTGAGCAGCTGTCCGATCGATCCCGAGAATTAATGGTGGGGCTCGGCTTTCAGGAAATCATTTCGAATATTCTCGGCTCACCAGATCAGTATTGCCGTGGTATGCGTCTGGAAGGAACGGAATGGGGGCGGACAGTCGAGGTCGATAACGTTATGTCGCTCAGCTTCTCATGTCTCCGACAATGGATGCTGCCATCATTGCTGCGCATCGAAGCCGCCTCCAGTCGAGCGTTCTACCCCCATCGCCTCTTTGAGGCCGGTGATGTGGCGATTCCCGATGGGACCCACGAGTTGGGGTCTCGAACGGAAACCGTGGTGGGCGCCTTGATCGCTCACGCCACCACCCATTTTTCAGAAATCCATTCCTGTCTGGATGTGCTGTGTTACTACCTCGGCAAGGACTATAGCCTTGAGCCACTGCAGCATCCATCATTTCTGGAAGGCCGTGCCGGCCGCATTCTCGTTTCGGGTAAGTCGGTCGGCGTCATCGGCGAAGTCCATCCAGAAGTCCTCGAACGTTGGCAGATCTCCATGCCGGTCGTTGCCTTCGACCTGAACCTCTCGCAGCTGCTTTCGTAAGTCGGTCACAGCCTATCGCATGAAAGCGCTTGGCTTAGCCGTCGCACGTCGAGTGCAAGAGGGGCTCTCGCTGAGACTCGGGCCACACTCTTCGTCACTGGTTGGTGCCTCGTGAGTTCTACACGCGAACCCGCCTTGATAGAATTACACGGCGTTCTCACCTCAAATAGGGCCATGTTTGGAGATTGCACGCTCCACAAATCTGCGTCCAATCTGCATCATCTCCTCACTGTCACCGTTATGCCAAGAACCAACAAACGATCGACATGCCCAACACGATGAATCGGATCGCCAGTCGCAAAGACCCGCTCTTGCAGGTCGAGGAGAAGAAGTGAGGGGGTGTGCGTACGCACAGCGGAAGGCTCTTGGCTGATGGGACGAACCGGATGTGCCTTCCGCTGAATTTGACAATGAGACATTCTCGTTGTGTCTGCAACGGAAGGCGGTAGAATCGCTCATCCGGTGGTCTGACACTCGGGTTCCGAGAGCACCTCCGGTTGCCGGCCTGCTTCGGTGCACGGAGGTTAGTCGTCGCACGTACCTAAGACGACGATCAGTCGCAGCGCGCATCTCTAGAGCATGAACCGATGCACGATACAAGAGCTGACCCTTATTCCGCTCACTCGGGTCATCTCATTCACGTTCTTTCAGTGATTGTTTAGCCCGCTGTGCGGCAGAACACCATGGAACTGAAGAGGTTCTTGGGAAATCACGATAAGAGTCCTGATGACGAGACCATCGAGAGAATGGTCTTCTCCTCCGCCCCACGATTTCTTTGGACACCCCATTGGGGCATACTGCCCTTCAGTGATGGAGGTGTTTATGGCGAAATCGAAGGCAGAGCGAGGCCGGTTTTCCTCGCGCAAGAAGATGGACGTGGCGCTCCGCGTGCTGCGTGGCCACGATCTCGATCTGGTCTCCCGTGAAGCGGGGATCACCGCGGTGACGGTGTCGGAGTGGCAGGACCAGTTCGTGGCCAGTGGGCAGGCCGGGTTGGAGGGCCGGGCTGACGATGGCCGCGCCGACGAACTCGCACGGCTGAAGGCCATGGTTGTGGAGTTGACGATGCGCTTGGAACTGTCGCGGGAAGCGGTCCAGCGGTTACGAGGTGGCACCCCTTTAGCTACCGGGAGGTCGACGCGATGAGCCACACCACGTCGCCTTCCATGAATCGCCCGTATGGTGTGGTGCGAGTCTGTCAGGAATGGGGCGTGCGTCGGTCGACGTTCTATCACCAGCAAGATCGCGTGGCTCAGTCGCACGGCGCACCAGCCAAGCGAGGCCCGAAGACGGCGTACACCGACGAGGTGCTCACCGGGCACATTCGGCAGGTGCTGGCCGCCTCGCCGTTTCTCGGGGAAGGGCACCGCAAAGTGTGGGCGCGCCTGCGGGCGCAAGGGATTCGCACGTCCAAACTGCGGGTGCTGCGGCTCATGCGGCAGGCTGACCTCTTGGCTCCCAGCCGGGCGCCGCGTGTCTTGGGGCCACGGGTCCACGACGGCACGATCACGACAGAGCGTCCGAATCAGATGTGGGGCACCGATGCCACCAGCACCGTCACGGTGGAGGATGGCTCCGTGACCGTCTTCGTGGCCATCGATCATTGCACGCTCGAAGGTGTGGGGAATCATGCGGCGACCCGGGCCACCCGTTTTGAGGCATTGGAACCCATCCGCCAAGGGGTGCGCCAGCAGTTCGGCGTGTTCTCGGCTGGCCGTGCGACGGGTGTGCAGGTGCGGCATGATCACGGCAGTCAGTATATGAGCGAGGCATTCCAGACTGAACTCCGGTTTCTCGGAATGACGTCGAGTCCGGCGTTCGTGCGTGCCCCAGAAGGCAACGGGGTGGCGGAGCGGTTCATTCGGACGCTCAAGGAGCAGCTGCTGTGGGTGCGCACGTTCCAGACCGTCGAGGATCTCCGCCGCGCCCTCCACGACTGGTTGCGGCTCTATAATGAGCAGTGGCTCGTCGAGCGGCATGGGTTTCGCTCCCCGGCTCAGGTGCGGCGAGACTTCCTGAGCCCATCGGCAGCCGCATGAGAGCACGAG
>LNFM01013808.1_pt1 | contig 10161 bp, 4 predicted proteins | sample 596031 | NCBI WGS metagenome assembly LNFM01 (sample SAMN04254537, study PRJNA301005) | activated carbon metagenome | isolation source: dual media filters at the Ann Arbor, Michigan drinking water treatment plant | place: USA: Ann Arbor | reverse complement strand
GGCTTGGACTTTTTCTTACGCTTTTTACGAACCCGGATGTTCGTAAATTCAATTAATAAAGAGAAAGCAACTGCAAAGTAGATATAGCCTTTCGGGATTTCCTGATGCAGCCCTTCCAGCAGCAGGGTGAATCCAATCAGGATGAGGAAGCCGAGGGCGAGTACTTCCATGGAGGGATGATCTTTGATAAAGTTGCTGATGGAGCCCGAGAAAAACATCATCACGATAATGGAAACAATCACCGCAATGATCATGATCGCCACTTGTTCGGGCGGTACAATACCCACCGCTGTTAAAATGGAATCGAATGAGAAAATTATATCCAGTAGGATAATCTGCACAATGGTAGCGGCAAAGGTGGGGCCGAGGGCTTTTACGGTTTCCTCTTCCTCCTCATCACCCTCCATCTCGTGATTAATTTCCAATGTGCTTTTGGCAATCAGGAATAAGCCACCAAAACCGAGAATCAAATCTTTGCCGCTAAACGCCATATCATGTTTAATCAGGAAGTTGGCGGGCACGGTAAATAAAGGTTCTACAAAGCCGATGATCCAGGTAATGCAGAGCAACAAAACAATGCGAACAAACATGGCGAGAAACAAGCCTACGTTGCGGGCTTTGGCCCGCTGTTCTTCCGGCAGTTTGTTTGAGACAATAGAAATGAAAATGATGTTGTCAATACCCAATAAGATTTCGAGAAAACAGAGCGTAAGCAAGGCAAGCCAGGTGTCGGCTTTGAGAAACATTTCCATACCTATAGACCGGGGTTAAACTGAATTTTAATCGTACAAATTAGACAAAGGAACTTACATTTGAAACTGACCTCGGTAAAGAAATAACCCTTAATTTGACTCAAAATTGATGATTTTGTTCAATCGCATTACATCGGTCCTATACCTCATCTTCAAAAGTAAACAGGGCAATGATTTATACGTATAAAAATATTAAGTTTGCCGTATAAATGATTTATCATGGATGCCAAAGTAACCTTAAGTTTTAATGCGGAAGTAATCAGCCGGGCAAAAAAATTTGCGGATGAAAAGAACATTAGTTTATCGCGGTTAACCGAATATCTCTATGACCGGATAACAAGCCATGCACACCAAACCCTGGAAGAAATGCCGGTATCAAATTGGGTTAATCAGGTGGCGGAAGGAGCGGCTGTTTATAAAACCAAAAGAAGTAGCCGCAAATCGTTGAAAACAGAATTCTTCAAATCGAAGAAATGAAAATTTTTCTCGATGCTAATATTCTTGTTACGGTTTTAAACAAAGAATACCCCTTGTTTCCCTATGCAGCGAAGCTACTGAGCCTGGCTGATAAATCAGGTTTTGAAATTTATACTTCTCCTATTTGCCTCGCTATTGCATTTTATTTTGCGGAGAAGAAATCAGGTGGTGCGATGGCAAGAAAAAAAATCGCATTACTGGCCGAACACATGAAGGTTACTACAACCGATGAGGATGTTGTTTTTAAAACCATTGCCAACAAGGCTATCAAGGATTTTGAAGATGGGCTTGAATATTATTCAGCCAAAGGAGCCATGTGTAAATGCATTATTACACAAGATGGTGACGATTTCTTTTTTTCTGAGCTGGAAGTGCTGGATGCAAAGACTTTTTTGAATAAGTATGTATAGAGAAAGCAACAGATTCACAGATGGAATATCTGTGAATCTGTTGCGAATGTTCTTATTGTTTATGCACCACCATCACCTTCTTCCGGATCGCACCAGATTTACCGGCCCCGATTTGCACAATGTAAATACCACCGGCCAGTTCTTGAGTGTTTACCGTTTTACGTTGTTCTCCTTTTTCGAAGAACACTTCTTGCACAGGTCTGCCAACCGGATCTATCAGATTTACCGACAACCGGGTTTCTGTTTTTGCCGGTAGCTCAATCACAAAGCTTTCGTTGGCGGGGTTGGGGTAGATTGTTATCTGATCACTCATGATCGATTCAATGCCAGTCACGGTGGTGAGATCGGGAACATCTATAAGGTGAGCTTGAATAATATCTTTTCTATTCTGTAATTCCTGCACGAAAGCAACCACCTTGAGGTTGGTTCCATCGCTCACCATTCGTGAATCAGGAACCCAATCAAATGTTAAATTAAAGGTGCCATTCTGTGCTAAGGCAGGTAATGAGGTCCCCGATGAACCAGGTAACATTTTTCGTAATATATAATCTTCACTATTCACGTTCCTTTCAATAACAGCAACCATTACATTGTATTTTCCGGCATGGATTGTATCATTGGCAATTACGGCTACCGATCCATTGATTTTTACTTCTAACACTCCATTGATTGTGTTTTCCGACACTGTTACCGCGCCAGACAATTCAACTTTTGCTGTATTTAAAGTGCGTAGGTCATAATATGGATCGGACCACGTGCCTATAAAGTCTCCATTGGAATAGCCATCGATGTATGCTTTAGGAAGTTGCGTTATTCCATAAAAAGCAGCGCGTGCATTGGGATCGCTTACATTCTGTTTAGCGATCGGATCTGCTGCTGGAAACGTAGTATGGTATTGAATTTTAACAATGTCGGTTTCGGTCAAGCTTGACCTGAAAGTACGGAATCTAGTATTGTTTACTCCCGCATTATTTACGTTAAGATTAGTAAAATTTTCTGCCAGGATGGTTCGGTTACGATCTTCAATTTTAATGTCATTAAAGGCGAAGCCTTCAAACGTGGGGGTATTCAGGGAATTAACACTGCTAAAGGCTAATCTGAATCTTACCTTCTGCCTGACAAGTATTGTATCCAGTGAGTGTTTCGCTATTTGCCAATCATCCATGTTATTTTTTGACCAACCAAAATTGGTCTGTCCCCCGGGTCCACTGGAAATCCCCACGATGTTATACCAGTTTTGACCGGAAGAAAAGTTATTGATCAAAGAACCCAATGTGGGCCATGTTTGCCCACCATCCACCGAGTATTGTAAAACGGCACCATCACTTACCGGAGTGTTGATCCAATATTGCATTGAAATAAGTGGTCTGCTAAAAGCGGATATATCTAGGCATGGACTGTTTACATAAGATTGATCGTTTGAATTATAGTTTCCGCTTGAATTGGTAACCCAGGCTGATTGTGGAGAGGATATGATTGAGCCATTGGGCGGTGCAAACTCCCAGGTTGAGTTCCCATTTTTATCTTCGGGTACCCAGAAGCCATCTTCACCATTCAAGGCTTTCATGGAATAGATGTCACCGGGAGCCGCAGGAAGATATTGTAATATTGAAACAACTTTAGTCTTGGAATTTGTGCAGCTGCCCGTTGGTGCGCTGGTTCTGCCTGTAAGTGTTACCGTATAATTACCGGCACTTGCAAAAGAATGAATAGGGTTGCCATAGGTACCGGAGGTGGTGGGCGCTGGTGGCACATCCAGATTAACGGATCCAAATGCTAAGTTGGTTGCATCACCAAAATCCCATTGGGCTTCGCTGATGGTAGTAACTTCATCGCTATACTCAAATTGAGTTGCATCCCCAAGACAGACATCAGTCACATCAAAATCAACTCTGGGTATCAAACCTACAAATTGATCAAGTGTTGATTGACTCGAACATACTGTATTGGATGTTCCAGCAGGAGGATAGGTAACCAAAAGATTTACTGAATACGTACCGGTGCCACTAAATTTGTACTGTGTATTCTGACCAATTACAGGTTGCCCTTCAAAGTTCCAGGTATAAGTTGGAACCGCGTTATTGTTGAAAGTACCATCTGCGTTAAAATCGATTAAATCGCCTTCACATTTTGGAGGAGCAAGAAAACTTGCCACCGGACTGGGATGAACAGTTACGTTAACATTGGTGGGATTGGAACATCCGTTACCCGTGATTACATCGTATTCGAATAAGTAATCTCCACCCGCTAATGGAATATTGCTAAACGTAAATTTTCCATTCACGATCGGTGGCGTTGGTATCGAACTTCCATTGCGTTCAATGGTCAGAATACCACCTTCTGGTGAAAGCACTACTTCCCGCGCTGGTGTAAGGTTAGAGCAGAATTCTTCCAGGTCATTTAATCCTGCAATAGTAACAGGGATCTGAGGAGCGATCTTAACTGTGATGGGTGCAAGCGATTGTTGACATTGATCCGGATCGAACGTAGTATAAACTACATCATAGCTTAAGGTGGCCAATGGATTTGCGCCTAAAGCAACAGCATTGTCAAAGAATAATTTTGGATCGAAAGTTAAATCCGGTTGTGGTGACACCAAACTTCCAAACGTCTCCGTGTTTGTAACGTCTTTATAGATTACATTGTAAAAGCCATTTATTTGACCACCATCAATAACGAATGGAATACCCGTATAGCATACATTAGGATTGAACAGAGCTACTGTCGCTGGTGGAATCGGATTAACTGTTAAGGGTTTTGAAATTTGCCCTACACAGCCATTGGCATCTGTGATCTGTGCATTGATGTAGTTAAAGTTGATTGGTCGATTAGCGTAATCATAAGTAGTGTTATTAATAGTTTGTAGAGACGCAATGGCGGTTCCGGGATCAAATTTTCCGTTTCCACTACCTTGATCAGAAACACCGGGTCCAGTTAGGGCGATTGTAAAAGCGGATGTTGAGGTGCCATTCATAACAAGATCAACAGCGGGATCGGACGGACAGAATAAAGTGCCGTCTGGTGGAGCAGTGCTGAATGATACTGAGGGAGGGAGATTTACATTAATGGATTGAACCGTACTGCCAATACATGCCTGATCAGTGCTTCCTTTAGTACCTGGATCATGCAAGTAACGAATATAAAATGGCCTTACATTTCCAAGACTAGTATGACTGTTGTAAGCTGCGAGTGGATCAAATGTAGCATTCCCTGGCGCAGGTGCTGCATTATTAAGCCCTGGTTTAGGGGTGAACGTGCTTCCATCATAACTCATGTCAAAATTACCAGCCCCGGTTATATCGCCCGCAATGCCGGAGACAACACCTTTTAATACATAACTGGCATTCGAGGCACAAAATTCAGCTGCATTAACCAACCCGGAAGTAAGACCGGTAAACTGAACTGTCGGATTTTTATTAATGGTTACAAATTGGCCGGTTGCAAAGACTCCACTCGCACCGCCTTCACTAAACTCGTAACCGGTATCAAAGGTGGTGCCTATAGCCTGCCATACGGCAGGGTTTATATTAGGTTGGGTACCAATGGTCCAGGAAGGAAAAATATCATACGTAAGGATTTGCTTGTAAAAGATTCCTCCAAAATACACTACATCATTGGGGTAATAATAATTCGATGGATTCCACTGCATCATTATTCTTATATCGGTCGCAGTTATAAATTCCATGTAAAAGGCAGGGTACATGTAATCGGCTGAAGGCTTTTGCGAATAATTTATGTTGGTGAGCATTTCGTAATAATTGAATGTTTCTGTGCTTACCGTATACGTGGAGCTCTTTTTCACCACAGTTTTCCCATTCGTATTGGGCCCATAAAAGCCTTCATAAAAATTTCTAACCGTTCCGTTAAAATCTACTTTTAATAAATTTGTCAGTACCCAATCTCCGGAGCTTGCGGGATTTGCGAGCGAAAAAGCAATTGCATTCACAGCCCGGTAAATTTCATTGTTATACCGTACGTAATCATTGGCGTTATAGGTTCCAAAAGATAGCCAATCACCCCTCCACGCTGCGCCTATATTGGGTGCATAGTAAAACCGGGTTGAGTTATTCCAGTTATTAACGCTGTTATTTAAGGTGGCTAATGAATTTACGTTTGCTTTTAATTGAAACTGAGAAGGCGGAATGGAAGCTAAACTGCCTGCTGTTGGACGTTCGGAACTGCAATATTGAGCAACAATTTCCGTAAACAATTGATTGGAAAGAGTCATCGTTGCAATAGGAAAATCTGTTACGGTACAACCACCGGATGTAACTGTATATTTTATCGGGAAATTCTGAGGTAGGGGTTGCGTGTTGTTATAGGCTGATGCTGCCGAGAATCTGTAAGTAGTTGGGCCTGTTTGCGTAACACCAATGCCGCTAAAAACACCTCCCGAAGGGTTAGCATCAAGCAATTGAGGGGCAGTATTGGTTGAGAATACTGTTGAGTTGGGTTGAGTCAGTGTAGGAATAAGCGCTGTCTTAACATCCACATTTTTTGAGTCGAAGCCGATACAACCATTCGGGTCTGTGATGGTCAGATTAAATACGTAGGCAGCATTAATACCCGTGGTATTGTTTATGGCAACTGTTGGATTTGAAACATTGCTGATTGTAATAGCCGGAACACTTGACCAGGCATAGGTATAAGCTCCAGCAATCGGAAGGGTTGTAAGTGTTGGAGATCCTCCTAAAGAAATCTGTTGATCTGAGCATACTTCGGTATTCCCATTGGCTACCGTTTGATCCGCACCTGCATCTGCTCCTGGCAACGGTGCAACTTTAATTGCAATTGTCAGGGCATTACTTTCGCATTTACCCGCTTCTGTTAGCGTAAGATATCGGGTGTAATCCTGGGCAGAGGCACTTGAGATACCCAATCCGGTTGAAACATTAACTGGATTTCCGGTTGTTAGTAAGGTAGTTAAGCCAGCATCGCTATACCATCGATAGGTAGCTCCGCCAACCGCATTGGCTAAAATTGTTGTAGCGGCAATATTTTCATTTAAGCAATAGGTTAAATCAGTTGTTGAGAGAGTAGGAGCAACGGATGTGGTGCCACTGTTTAATGTTGCAAACTGAGTTGTGTTATTAACTACACCCTGAATGTTTATCGTTCCACCTGTTTTCACAATATACACAGGCGTGGTAGAGCTTCCATCGTAGGTAATTTTAAGGCCACTGATTGTAATGGCATCAAGATCATCCCGGGTTTGTTGATTATTGGAAACATTTACAAAGTTCACCGTAAATGAAAGTGAAGTGAAGTTAAGAGCAATACCACTGATGCTTTGAATATCACGGCCCGGGGTAAAGCTGACAGTAGGGATGCTGGTTGGATCTAGCACAAATCCAGGGCCGCTAAAACCAAGAGTGAGGGTGCGACTATCATTGTCAAAGCCCTGAATGTTGTCTGCAGCATCTTCTGTAATAGTAATATTGGTAAGAGGCGTAAAGGGGCCAGAACATTTGGATGAGGCTGCATTATTGATTATTGCGCCTGTTGTGGTTGTAAAGTTCCAGGTGGTACTATTCGAAATACCCACAAAATCATTACCAATCAAATCTGAGAAAACTTTAGATCCGATACGTATATTGTAGGCGGTTCCTAAATCTAAACTGGAGGGTAGCGTTAGGGTAGCTGTATTCCCGCTAATTACTATGGTTCCACCTACATTGGCGCGGCTGATACTATATTGCACAGAACCCCCGTCATAAAATTCGATAAGATCTTGTGATCCGGTAACACCACCAGTTGAAGAAATTTGAACATTCTTTGAAAAGGTGATAACAAACGTACCGCTTATTGCAACACTTGAAGCATCATCAGCCGGATTTAGACTCGTTATAGTTGGGGGGGCTGTATCTCTGGTAACCGAATTATCGGTGCTTGAGCTCGCAAAGTTATTGTTCCCTGCAGCATCCTGAGCACCGTTGGCAGGGATGGAGACAATTACGGTTCCATCTGATGTAACTCCGGTAACTGTGATCGTCCAGGTAATTCCGCCATCTCCGGAATTTACGTTTGAAGTGGTTGCTCCTGCAGTGCCTGAAATACTTACATCCGAATTTGTAAAGCCAGTTACGGCTTCACTAAAGATGGCAGTAAATTCGATTGAATTGCCGGCTGTAGGATCAGACTGTGATCCGGCTTGATTTACGGTTACCGTAGGTCGTGTGATATCCACGGTAACAGAATTATCAGTGCTTGATGAAGCATCACTGCTATTGCCAGCAGGATCATTGGCAGCACTGGCCGGTATAGATGCCGTAACTGTGCCATCGCTGGTCATACCTGTTACGGTGACAGTCCAGGTAATATTATCGGAAGTACTCACCACAGCGGTTGTTGCGCCTGCTGTTCCACCAAGTGTGATATCTGAGTTTGTAAAACCCAGGACGGGTTCACTAAATACAGCGGTAAACAATACCGATGTGCTATTGGATGGATCGGATTGTGATCCACTTTGATTTATTGTTACGGTGGGGGCAATATCGTCATAGTCAACAGAGGCCAGGTTACTTACAACATTATCTTCTGCAGTTCCGTTTTGTGCAGCTCCGGCACGGATAGTTAATGAAACAGTGCCTGTACCTGTCATGCCGGTAATGGTTACTGTATAATCAGCACCAATTCCGCTTACCGCGGCACTTAATGTCCCTCCGGTTGTTTGATTGATTAATAAATCCGTGGTTGTATTATTATCAAAGCCCGTTACGGATTCACTAAAGTTTACAATAAAAATTAATGATGATGAATTGGTTGGACCAGCGGGAGCGGTAACAGTTACGGAGGGGCTAACACCGTATGCCACCGTGCTACTGAAAACAAAAAGTATAAATAACCGAATCAAGTAATATTTCTTCATATCAAGGTTTGATAAGTATAAGTGTTAGTTCTAATTATTGAGATTTCCGTTTTTGTCTATCTTCATAATCAGCATTTGTTTTTGTCCAGCTAAATCCAATGTTCCACAAAGAACGTAACCGCCATCAGCAGTATTTCTGATTGCACTTACGTATTCGTCACCGCTGCCGCCAAAAATCTTATTCCAGATGATATTCCCCAAAAAATCAATCTTCATGAGTAGTATATCTTTGCCACCATTCCCTTTGTTGGTGGTTGTGGTGGATGATCCGCCAATCAAAAATCCTCCATCGGTTGTCGCAATTAAAGCGGATCCCTCATCATCAGAAACGGAGTTTCCTTTACTGGCTGCGTCAATTTTTAAAGTTTCCGAAGCACCATCATAATAATGATCGCTTCCTGGTAAAATATTTCCTAAGGGATCAGTTTGTAAAAAATAGATATTTGCGTTGGTTCCAGTTAATGATTTGTAGGTACCAATAACACCAAATCCATTGGGAGATGGCTGAATATCACTTCCGTAATACGACAGTGAAGTTTCCTCCTCTCTTCCAAACACCTGATTGTTATCAAACGTAGAATTCGGATTTAATACAGGTATACTCAAGTAAGATCGGCTAACATTGGCTTGATCGAGGGTAGCGGAGGTAGCCCAGATAATATCGTTTTGCTGGGTAACGTGAACAGATTTCCCATTAACATAATCCCGGCTGTCAAGATCATATCGCTTAGACCATACTGTATCAAGCGTAAGAGAATTATGCTCGGCTACAAAAGCCTGGGCCCGGGTTCCCGGCAATCGAATTGTTCCCGATGAATAAATTGAGCCAGTACCAGACTCAGTAATGGCAAACCCACGAATGTCTTTTCTTTCAGAAGCTAATGCGCTGAAAGTTCCAAAAGTTCTTGAATTAACCATGCCTCCATTATTATCAAGCTTTATGATCCACAACATTCTTTTAACTTGATCAATCAATTGCTCGGCATTGGGATCAATTTCAATTTTGTCACCAATTACAATAATACCGTCATTGATTACTTTAAGTCCTCCAGCCGAACCATCCGGAAAGGACTTTCTCCAAACAGGATTACCCTGAAAGTCGGTTTTAATTACAACTATCCTTCTTGCAATGCCCGTATTGGAGCCTAAACTGTCACCAATAATCAAATAACCATCATTCGTAATTTCAATTCCCTTTCCCTCAAAATTGCCCAATCCTCCATAAAAGTGGATCAGTGTATTTCTGTTTTCCGGCTCAACGTCTGCTATATTCTGACAGGAAAAAAATAACAGAAGAAAGATCAATACTATCGCACGGGCCATACTCATTTTATTTTATTTTTTACCTTCTTAGGATTAAAGAAGTTATGCGCATATCCGACATTAACAAAAAGTGAATTGATTTTGAAAACCCCATCTATATATCCGTAATCAAAAAGCAATTGTTGATTTTCTAACAGTGTTGAAGAAGAATTTATCTCATTGAATCCATGCAAATACCGGATTTCTCCAATAATGTAACCACCGCCAGCCCTTATTTTCCCTCCAGCTCCGACAATAGCGCTGAGATTAAATTTTTCCCGTTGCGGGAATAATGAAATAGTCCTCAATTCAATCGACTGTTCTTCAGCTCGCTTCTGTTCTACTAAAAGAG
>LNFM01013806.1_pt1 | contig 10161 bp, 10 predicted proteins | sample 596031 | NCBI WGS metagenome assembly LNFM01 (sample SAMN04254537, study PRJNA301005) | activated carbon metagenome | isolation source: dual media filters at the Ann Arbor, Michigan drinking water treatment plant | place: USA: Ann Arbor | reverse complement strand
CCCGCAGGATCGCCTCCTTGGTGGCGAAGGTCTCCATGAAGTGCAGGCCGAAGAACTCCGACCAGATCAGGTAGAAGAAGGTCACGAGGTAACCCACGGCCATGCCCCAGCAGGCAGCGGCATTGGTCGTCTTCTTGTACCACACGCCCATCACCAGCGCGGCGAAGAGACCGGCGGCGGCGATGGAGAAGGCCCAGGCCACGAGGAAGAGGATATCCGCCCCCATCGAGCCCGCCGTCCAGGCAGCCAGCACCGCCACGATCAGCAGCAGCGCGCGGGAGATGACCAGGCGCTTGGCCGTCGGCGCGTCGCGGTTGATCATCTTGTAGTAGACGTCGTGGCTCAGCGCGTTGGCCAGCGCCAGCAGCAGGCCATCGGCGGTGGAGAGTGCCGCGGCCAAGCCGCCGGCGGCCACCAGGCCCGCGATCACATAAGGAAGGCCCGCGATCTCAGGCGTGGCGAGCACGACCACGTCCGGATGGATGCGGAAATCCCCCCACTGGACGATGCCGTCTCGATTGACGTCCACGATGTTCACCCATGGCGTGCCATAGGGCGAGATGATCTGCCAGTTCTTGATCCATTCCGGCAGGTTCGCGATCGGCTGGCCGATCACGGTCTGGTAGATTTCCAGCTTGCCGAAGGCGGCATAGGCCGGCGCCGTGAAGTAGAGCAGGAAGATGAAGAACAGCGACCAGGCCACCGAGGCGCGGGCCTCACGCACGCTGGGCGTGGTGAAGTAGCGCATCAGCACATGCGGCAGCGCCGCGGTGCCGACCATGAGGCAGAAGATCAGCGCGAAGAAGTTCACCGCCGCGTTCATGCTGAACTGGCCATTGGCGCCGATGAAGGGCGAGGTGTGCCAGCCGGTCACCCCGGGCGGCGGCACCATGCCGGCGGCGCGGAAGCCCTGCTCCAGCACCTCGATGCGTTCCAGCGCGAGGCCGTACATGAGCTGCGGGATGGGCACGCCCGAGATCTTCACCGACATGAGGATCGCCGGGATCAGATAGGCGATGATGAGGATGATGTACTGCGCCACCTGGGTCCAGGTGACGGCGCGCATGCCGCCGAGCATCGAGCAGACCAGGATGCCGGCCAGGCCGAGGAACACCGCGGTGAGGAAGGAGACTTCCAGGAAGCGCTGGGTGATGATGCCGACACCCACGATCTGCGCCACGACATAGACGAAGGAGGCGGTGATCAGGACGACGACGCCGATGCCGCGCGCCCAATTGCCGCCGAATCGCGCGCCGAGGAAGTCCGGCACGGTGTACTGGCCGAATTTGCGCAGGTAGGGCGCGAGCAGGATGGCCACGAGCATATAGCCGCCGGTCCAGCCCAGGATGAAGGCGAGGCCGCCATAGCCGAGCGCGTAGAGGCTGCCTGCCATGCCGATGAAGCTCGCGGCCGACATCCAGTCGGAACCCGTCGCCATGCCATTGTAGATGGCCGGGACACGCCGCCCCGCGACGTAGTATTCGGCCGCGACCTGGGTCCGGCTGATGATACCAATATAGGCATAGACGCCGATCGTCAGAAAGACGAACAGGTAGCCGATGATCCGGTCCGGCACGCCCATTTGCTCGAGAATGCCGAGCAGCACGACGAAAAAGGCGAAGCCGCCCGTATAGCCGATATAAATCTTGTTGAGGTTGGCAATGAAGGGGTCTTTTTCACCGAGTTTGTCAGACATGCTATGCGTCCTCCTGCACGCCGAATTCCTCGTCGATTTCGTTCTGCCGCTTGGCGAACCAGAACAGGCCGACGACGAAGATGATCAGGCTGCCCTGGGCGGCCATGTAGAAGCCCAGCGGAAAGCCAAAGATGTGGATGGGGTTCAGGCTCTGCGCGAACAGATGGACGCCGAAGCCGGCGATGAACCAAATCGCCAGCACGAACCACATCAGGCTGGAGGTCTTTTTCCAATAGGCCTGGGCGGTGGCTGGATCGACCGCGGCTGTGGTGGCGGATTCCGGCTCAGGTCCGGATTCAACTAACGGCATGAAATTTTCTCCCGGCGGCACATCTCCGGCATGGGGCGCACCTAACACCCCCTTAATCATTACACTTTCCGGAGAAAAGTTAAGATTGTTTAATTTTCCTGGAATGGCGGGGAGGCCGCATCTCGGTCATGACTTTTCTGAAAGAGGATTGTGATGGCGCTTTTCGACCTGTTCAGGCCACGCCGCAGCGCGGCACCCCAGGACCTCGCGCGGTTCCTGCAGGCGCAGGCCGCCTATGTCGCGCAGAAAACGGTGCTGGATTATTGCCGGGTCAAATCAGGGCGCAATGAGAAGCGCTATTTCACCGACGCCGATTTCCTGGCGGCGCTGCAGCATTGCCGCTGGCAGGTCTATTTCGCAGCACTTGGCGATGTGACGGCGGTGCTGGAGGCGCATCTTCGTCCGCATGTCGCCGGCGACCTGGCCTTTCTGGCGGATGGCATGCTGCGCATGCATGCCGCGGCGTTGCTGGCCGAACCCCCACCGCCGGAGGAACAGGCCGGCAGCGACGCCGCGCGTGATGGCATGCCAGGCCACCTGGCGGAGTTGCAGATGGCCCCTCCGCAGCCTGCGGACCGCATTCGGCTATTGGCCGAACCAGTGCTTTTCGCCACCCTTCCAATCCACGCCGAGCAGCGGAAAGGCGAAAGCCTGGCCATACGCGGCGCCCTTCGGTTTCAGATCGTCACCACGCAACAGGAGCTGGAGCGGCGCTTCGACGCCGCGCCGCTCGCCTCCCGCCTGATAACAGAAGGCATGGGTAGCGCCGCGTGACTTAACAAATCCAGCACGTTCCGGCCACGCTTCAGTTCATCATCGGCGCGGTGAGATCGGCCTCGGAGACCAGAAGCCTCGCGGTGCAATGCCGCAGCGCCTCGACATCCTGGCACAGCACCGCGTTGCGATGCCGCCTGGCCACCTCGCGCATCGCCGAGAGGCGGGTCGCCGCCTCCTGCCGCTGCCGCGCCAGGGAGGGCAGGCGCTGCTCGGCCAGCACCCAGGGCACGCACACCACCGGCGCCATGGTCGAAAGCCGCAGCCATGCGTCCCAGGGTGCCGCGGCGCCCAGGCCCGGGTCGAAGCCGCCGCTGTCCCGCAACAGCGCGGTTTGCGCCATCACGGTGGAGATGCCGACGATGTCCTCGGCGAAGAGTTGCGCCAGCGCATCCTCGCCCAGCGCAAAGGGCAGGCTGCGGCCGGCATGGCGCATGCCGAAGCCACCTGCCAGGTCCAGAACGCTGCCATGGTTCTGGCGATACTTGCCCAGCAGCATGTGGTCGGTGAACGACATGCCGACATCCGAGCGCGCGGCATGCGCCATCATCTGCGTCCGGAGCTTGCCCGGCCGCCAGCGGTCAGCCGGGTTGAGGAAGGCGACAAGCGGCGCGCGGGCCACGGCCAGGGCCAGGTTGCGCGCGGCGTTCGGCCCGTGGCCGGGCGCGCGCAGCGTCAAGAGCCGCGGGTCGGACGGTGGCGCCGGCGTGTCGCGCTCCGCCACCACGAGGATCTCGCAAGCCGCGAAATCGCCGATGCTGTCGATCGCCGGGCGCAGCGAGGTGATGCCGCTGCCGGCGGTGATGATGATGCTGATCTCGGGTGCGGGGTGCATTCTGGCCTCCTGTCTGTCTCACCACTGTCATGGCAAGCGCGGGGCCAGAGGTTTTTTGCACAATGCGAGGCGATCAGCGATTCCAGGGCGTGGTTTGCCAGAGTCGTCGGTAATCCGCCTCGCGGTTTGCAAGGCGGGCGAACCAGATGTCGTGCGGCTGATAGGCCAGCTCAGAGAAGCGCTGCTCCAGTTGCTGGCGGAATTGTGGGTCCTGCGCCACCACTGCAGTTGCCTCGCGCAGCCGGGCAAGAATGGGTGCCGGCGTGGCGGCGGGCGCCACGATCCCCCGTTCGGAGGCCATCTCGATGTCGAAGCCGAGCTCCTTGAAGGTCGGCACCTCGGGCGCGAAACGGCTGCGCGCCGCGCCGGCATGCACCAGGATGCGCGTATTGTCCGGATTGGCGGCCGAGGCGCCGAGATTGAGCCCGCTGATATCCACCTGCCTGGCCAGCAGCGCCGTGCGCATCGGCGCGTCCCCGGCATAGACCACATTGGTGATCCTGGTGCCGGTCAGCGCCATGAACAGCACGAGCTGAAGATGGTCATCGGTGCCCACGCCGGGGCTGGCGAAGGTCAGGACATCGGGATTCTCGCGTGCCCTGGCGATGATGTCGGCCACGCTGCGCAGCGGGCTCTGGGCATGAACCGTCATCGCCGAGGGGTCGGTCACAAGGGTCGCGATGGGGGCGAAATCGCTGAGCTTGAACTGCGCCTGGCGCTCGATGGGGATGGTCAGCAGGCCGGGCATGTTGGTCGTGCCCAGCGTCAGGCCATCGGGCCTGGCCCTGGCCACCGCGGCCAAGGCCACCTCGCCACCCGCGCCGGCACGGTTGGTGACGACGAAGGGAACACCCAGGACACGCTCCATGGCGGCGCCGTAGCTTCTGGCGTCCAGATCCGTGCCGCCGCCGGGGGCGAAGCCTACCAGGATTTCTATCGGGCGCTCGGGGCGCCAGGGTTGGGCCAGGGCCGGGGTGGCCACGGTCGCCAGCAGTGCTCTGCGTTTCATAAAAGCTCCTTTCGACGCCAGGGGAATGAATTCCCCCGGACCCCCTTCTTTTCTTGCTATCGGTTTTTTGCTCGGTCTTGCTCCAGCCAAGCCATCAAACGCGTCAGACCTTCGCGCATATCCACCTCGGGCTTCCATCCCAAGACGCGACCAGCCTCGCCATGCACGATGTCGAAGGCACCGCCCGACGTCAGGCGCACCTTGCCTGGGGTCTCACCGATGAACTCAGGCTCGGGACCGCCACCGGCGATCTCAGTCACGAGGCGCACCAACTCCAACGTCGAAATCGGCGCGGGGCCGGAGGTATTCACAGCCACATCCGTGGCCTTTGCCTCGAAAGCCGCCGCATTCGCCCGGGCCAGGTCGCCGACATAGACGAAATGCTTGGTCTCGCTGCCATCGCCGAAGACCTTTGGCGCCCGCCCAGCCCGCACCGCGTCATAAGTCTCGATGATGTAAAGCGCATTGGCGGCACGGTAATGCTGCCGCTCTCCATACACCGTGGAATATCTCAGCACGACATAATCCAACCCGTGCTTCTGGAACGACGCCCGGCACAGCTGCTCGCCGATGATCTTTGTGGCCCCGTAAAGAATGGCGGCCGGCGGCGCACCCGCGGAATGGAACGGCGTGCCCTCCACCAGATCGCCCTTGATCCCCGGCCCGTAGCCGTAGACCGCATTCGAACTGGCGAACACGAATTTTCCGGCCCCATTGTGCCGCGCGGCCTCGAGCGAATTCTGCACGCCGCGGATATTCACATCCATGCCGGTCCAGGAATCGCGATCCATGTTCAGCGTCATCAGCGCGGCGAGTTGCAGGACGCCATGCGCGCCCTTCTGCGCCGCCAAAAGGTCCGGCAGCCGCATCACATCGCCACGGATGATCTTCAGGCGCGGATGATCGGCGATATGCGCGAGCGCCGCATCGCCGCCGAAGGCGAAATTGTCGAAGACCCGCACCTCGGCGGCGCCCTTCGCCAGAAGATGCTCGGCGGTGGCGGAGCCGACCAGCGAGGCACCGCCCACGATACAAAACACATTGCCCTGAATGGGCACGGAAACACTCATCGAAACACTCCGGGAAGCCACAGCGACAGCGCTGGGATGTAGGTGACCAGCATGAGCACGGTGACGCCGGCGGCATAGAAGGGCAGGCTGGATTTCGTCGCCTCCCACATCGAAATCCCGCCCACCGCGCAGGCGACGAACAGCACGGGGCCGACCGGCGGCGTGACCAGGCCAATGCCCAGGTTCAGAATCATCACGATTCCGAAATGAACGGGGTCCATCCCCAGCGCCTTCACCACCGGCAGGAAAATCGGCGTGCCGATCATGATCAGCGGCGCCATGTCCATGAAGGTGCCAAGCAGCAGCAGTATGATGTTGATGATCAGCAGGGTCAGCAGCGGGTCGTCGGTGATGCCGCGCATCAGCGCCACCGTCGCGGCCGGCACCTGTAGCAAGGCCATCAGCCAGCCGAAGGCAGTGGCGGTGCCGATGATCAGCATGACCATCCCCGTGGTCCGGACGGCACCCAGCACGGCATCCCTGAACGCGCTCCACGGCAGGCTGCGATAGACCAGCAGCGTGACCAGCAGCGCGTAAAGCACCGCCACGCAGGCGCTTTCGGTCGCGGTGAAAATCCCGCTGCGCACGCCGGCGAAAATGATCACGATGAGCATGAGGCCGGGCACCGCTGCCGCCGCCAGCCGGGCCAGCGCCCACCAGCCGGGGAATTGCTCCGACGGATAGCCGCGCCGCACCGCCACCACCCATGCCGTGAACATCAGCACCGCCATCAGGAGCATCCCCGGAACGATGCCGGCAGTGAACAGATCCGCCACCGAGATCGCGCCCCCGGCCGCGATGACATAGAGAATCATGTTGTGGCTGGGCGGAATCAGCAGGTCGATCAGCGCCGCATTGGCTGTGACGTTCACCGCGTAATCCGGCGCATAGCCCCGCTTGCGCATCTGCGGGATCATCACGCCGCCGACCGCACTCGCATCCGCCACCGCCGAGCCGGAGACGCCGCCGAACAGGGTGCAGGCCACGATATTCACCTGCCCCAAGCCCCCGCGCATATGCCCCACCATGGCGGCGGCGAGGGCCACGAGGTGGTCGGCGATCCTGCCGCGCATCATCAAATCGCCGGCGAAGATGAAGAAGGGAATCGCCAGCATGGAAAACACGTTCATGCCGGAGGAGAGCTGCTGCACCACCACGATGGGCGGCAGGTCCATATAGACCACGGTGGCCATGGCCGCGGCGCCCAGCGCGAAGGCCACCGGCGTGCCGATCAGCAGCAGGGCGGTGAAGACGCCCATCAGGATCCAGAGTTCCATCTCAGCCATCCGCCAGATGCTGGCGGGGCTCGGGCAGCGCTCGCCCCAGCAGCCGGCAGGCCATGCGTTCGGCGCCGAACAGCGTGATCAGCGCGCCCCCCAGCACGATGGGCAGGTATTCCACGCCGCCCGGCAGGCCGGTGGTGGGCAGCGACGCGTCCCACACCCCCGCCGCCAGTTCGATGCCGAACCAGACCATGCAGGCGCCGAAGCCGGTGACCACGGCATCACTGCAAAGGGCCAGGAACCCCGCCAGCCCCGCGGGCAGGGAACTGCGAAGAATGTCGAAGCCCATATGGGTGTTCTCGCGCACGCCGGCCGCCGCTGCGCCCAGGATGACCCAGCCCAGCAGCAGCATGGCCACCTGTTCGGCCCAGGCCGGGGTATCGTTCAGCACGAAGCGGCCGAACACCGCCCAGGCCACGATCACCACCATCACCACCATGCAGATGCCGCCCAGCCACAGCGCCGCCGTGCAGGCGGCGTGCAGAAACCGGCTGATGCCGGTCCCCGGCGGGCTCACGCCGCGTCGCGGATGCGGCTCACCAATCCGCGCAGCCGGTCATCCCTGGCGAATTGCGCATAGACCGGCGCCATGGCGCGGGCGAAGGGTTCCTTTTCCACCGGGTTGATCGTGGCGCCGCCGGCGATGACGGCGGCGCGGGAGGCGGCGGTCTGCGCATCCCAAAGCCGGCGCATCTCGCCCACGCTTTCCTTCGCCGCATCGCGCAGAATGCCCTGCAGGTCGCGCGGCAGCCGGTCGAAGGACCGTTTGGACGCCACCAGGATTTCCGGCGACATGGAGTGCTCGGTCTCGGAGTAACTTTTTGCGACTTCGAAATGCCGGGTGGAATGGTAGCTGGGCCAATTGTTTTCGGCCGCATCGACCACGCCGGTTTGCAGCGCGGAATAGACCTCGCCGAAGGGCAGCGGCGTGGCGTTGGCGCCCACCGCCCGCATGATGGCGACCCAGAGGTCGGATTGCTGCACGCGCACCTTCAACCCGCGCATGTCGTCGGGGGTGCGGATCGGGCCACGGCGGGAATAGAAGCTGCGCGCGCCGCTGTCATAGAAGCACAGGCCGACAAAACCGTGCCGGTCGGCGCCGGAGACGATCTCGGTGCCGATCGGCCCGTCCATCACGCGGCGCATATGCGCCTCGTCGCGGAAGACGAAGGGCAGGCCGGGGATGGCGGTCTCGGGCACCAGATTGTTCAGCGGTCCGAAATTCACCCGGTTGATGTCGATGACGCCGAAGCGGGTCTGCTCCAGCGTCTCGCGCTCCTCACCGAGCTGGCGGGAGTGGAAGACCTGCACTTTCAGGCGCCCGCCGGAGCGCTGCTCGACCAGATTGCCCATGAATTTCACGGCTTCCACGGTGGGGTAGCCATCGGGGTGGGTGTCGGCGCTGCGCAGGGTGATGGTCTGCGCCGAGGCGCGGCCAGCCAGCCAGGGGGTGGCCAAAGCGCCGAGCAGAAGCGGGCGGCGGGTGCTTTGCATGGGTTGTTTCCTCGATAGCGTTGTTTTGCCGGCAAGGCTGCGCCGCGCGGCCGGCCATCGTCAAGCGTCGGCGCCCGGGCTAGCGTGAAAGCTGCATTGCGAAGAATGAGGCCACCATGCCGCTCTCCCACCCCGTCGACCGCGAATTGCAGCATCAGCGCGACATCGATCTGAAAGGCTATCAGCGCGCCGATGGCCTGTTCGACATCGAGGCACATCTCGTCGACACCAAGACCTACGGCTTCCCCAGCGACTATCGCGGCCAGGTGAATGCGGGCGAGCCGCTGCATGGCATGTGGGTGCGCATGACCATCGACACCGACATGAACGTCCTCGCCTGCGAGGCGGCGAGCGATTTCACGCCCTATGCCATCTGCCCCGGCGCCGCGCCCGCCTTCGCCAATCTGGCCGGGCTGAAGATCGGCCCGGGCTTCAACAAGGCGGTGCATGAGCGTGTGGGCGGGGTGAAGGGCTGCACCCATCTGCGCGAGGTGCTGGCGCAGATGGCGACCGTGGCCTTCCAGACGCTCTACCCCATCCGGGCGCGGCTGGCGCGCGAGGCGCGGAAAAACCCCGATGTGGCGGGCGAACCGCCGACCAGGCCTGGCGCCAAGCCATCCCTGCTGGGCACCTGCCACGCCTATGCGCCGAATTCGCCGGTGGTGAAGAAGCGCTGGCCGGAATGGGCGGAAGACTGACCTCCGCCGCCTGGACGCGGCGCGGTCAGGGATGGAACATGCCCGCGATCCAGGGAGGACCGCAACCATGACCAAGACCGCACTCATCACCGGCGCAGGCCGCAATATCGGCCGCGCCACGGCCCTCGCACTGGCGGGTCAGGGGTTTTCCGTGGTGATCAACGGCTCGTCGGACCGCGCGGCGACGGAGCGCGTGGCGGCCGAAGTCCGGGCGCTGGGCGCCCAGGCGCTTGTCGCCATGGGCGATGTGGGCGAGCCCGCGGAATGCGCCCGTATTGCGGCCGAGGCCATCGCCGCCTTCGGTGGCGTGGATGTGCTGGTGAACAACGCCGCACTCCGGCCGCAGCAGAAATTCCTCGACATCACGCCGGCGGATTGGCGGCGGGTGATGGCGGTGGATCTGGAGGCGGCACTCTGGCTCTCCCAGGCCTGCCTCCCCGGCATGCTGGAGCGGGGCTGGGGCCGGATCGTGAATTTCACCGGCATGAACGCCATCCATGGCTATGCCGGCCGCGCGCCCGTCTCCGTGGCCAAGCACGGGCTTTGGGGCCTGACGAAATCCATGGGCAAGGAATTCGGCCCGAAAGGGATCACGGTGAACGCGATCTCGCCGGGACCCATCGAGGGCGATGACGAGGCGGAGAACCCCACCGCCTATCGCCAGGCCATGGTCGCCCGGGTGCCGGTGGGCCGCATGGGAAAGCCGGCGGAGGTGGCGGCGCTGGTGCGGTTGTTGGCCTCCGAAGAGGGTGGCTTCATCAATGGCCAGATGCTGGCGGTCAATGGCGGGGCGGAAACCTAGACCATGCTGCGTTCACATGCGTTCACTGCGCATGGTCCAGTCGTTGTTGAGAGGATGATTCAGCGTTTTCGGCGTTTCCGCCTCAACGCATCATGCTCTAGACCATGCTGCGTTCACATGCGTTCACTGCGCATGGTCTAGCCGTTGCTGAGAGATGATTCAGCGTGTTCGGCGATTCCGCCTCAACGCA
>LNFM01013805.1_pt1 | contig 10161 bp, 10 predicted proteins | sample 596031 | NCBI WGS metagenome assembly LNFM01 (sample SAMN04254537, study PRJNA301005) | activated carbon metagenome | isolation source: dual media filters at the Ann Arbor, Michigan drinking water treatment plant | place: USA: Ann Arbor | reverse complement strand
CGCACTTCTTAATTTGCCTCGCGACTTAGGAATTCAACCCATGCCGACACGGGCGCAGATTTTAGCAAACTACCCTGAAATCCATCAAGCTTTAGACGGCAATTTAGCCTACAAACTCGTGACTTACGGACGATATGGCCTGGCGAACGGGTCCGGAATGTTCAGTGATCAAATCGCAGGAATCGAAGAGGTTCTCTCGGGATCGACAATTTACGGGCGTCGCGAGCGGAGCTCCGATTTAGAAGATGGCATCATCAAACAGCTGAACGCGACGTATGTTTTTACGGCTGACAAAAAAGTGATTTACACAGATGTCCAAGGAAAATCTGAACAAGGAACATGGCAAATCGGTCGGCCTTATCCTAATGTTTCAGTTTCATTTTCAATCAAGCTGGATTTCCCTTCGCGGTCGTACTCTTTAGCGGCTGTTCAGGAAACGTCACCGTTTGTCGGACGCATGGGCTTGATCTTCAAAGAGCTTGTAAAGGACGAAAAAATCGAAAGCTCCCAGCCAAATTTGAAACAATATGAGGATCTAGACACTTTTCCGGGCGAATGCACGGCCTTTGCCGGATAGGTAAAATGATTTGATTTGCTCAGACCATTGAATTGTCATACCGTGGCCTCATATCGAAGGAGAATCATATGCTATTTGAAATGACAGTTCCCCAGTTTACAAAAACGCTTCACAATTTAAACCACATGTTAGGCAAGGCCACTGCCTACTCTGAAACTAAGAAATTTGAAATCGATGTTTTGTTAAATGCTCGTTTAGCACCGGACCAATTTAATTTTATTCGCCAAGTTCAAATCGCTTGCGACACCGCTAAGTTGTGCGCGGCACGCCTTACCGGTAAAGAAGCACCGACCCACACGGACACCGAAAAAACGTTAGCTGAAGTGAAGGCTCGAATTGATTCGACCGTTCAGTATTTGAATACGTTGTCGGCTAAGGATTTTACCGGTTCTGAAACAAAACATATTACCCAACCACGTTGGGAAGGAAAATACTTAACGGGACATGATTATGTTTTACATCATGCGGTTCCGAACTTTTATTTTCATGTCACCACGGCTTACGCGATCTTAAGACACAATGGCGTCGAGATCGGCAAAAAAGACTACTTAGGCGAAATTCCATATAAAAAGTAGATTTATACGTGTCGGAGGGGTCAATGAAGGCCCCGACAAGGCTTGATGTTCACTTCAGGAAATTCGTCTACCAGTTTCTTGTCAAAGCACTACCGATCCCCCACCCAAAACCTGCTCCCAATCCGGCTGCAAAAGATTCTGCTAAAGTCTGGTGGAAGTTCGGTTGGCTCTTCACACAGGTCTCAACGCACTGATTTTGAGGCTCTTGGTTTTTCAAACCAGAAGCGCACCCACACAAGTTAAAAGCGACTAGAAGAAGGATCATTCGACTTATTGTTTTCATGACTCTAAGTTCGTCTGATTCTTAAAATGACTCAAGAAATAAAATCACGATTTGTTTCTGTGTTTGAAACACTATGAGGCGAATCCAATTTTAGACGGTCTCAATTTGCGAATCACGATCCATCGAACTCTTTGCAAAATGACAAAACTTGCGTAACCAAATTGCATCAGAAGCCATAGTGACCAAAGCAAATTCAAAAAGCGTTCTAGTTTCTCAACTTGATACAACTCAATACGAGATAAATCATTTGAAACCAATCCTCACCACGACCGTTATATTTCTATCGCGGGGGACGTACTATCTGAAGTTTCTTTCAAAAATTTCCGATAGCGCACTCTATATATAGTCACTTAAAAGGGGATATAGAATGGAACGAGTCAGTGGAAAAATGAAAGCAATTTTGGGTTCATCTGTTCTTGTTGGTCTTACTTTTGTCTCCACCCAAAACTTTACCAGTGTCGAAAGTTCGATCCCTGCAGAATACGAAAAAATTCGTTCAAGATGGAGCACCCCACCGACGGCTTCATCATTATGTTCGCCGAAGAGTGCACCGATCGTCTTTGGCGAAATGAAAGGTGTCAAAACATTAAATGAAAAGATCAAACCAACGACTGACGAATACAGTAAAATCACGAACACACCTATCTCAGAAATTGAAGATGACAGACACCCTGCTGTCTTCACTGAAATTCAGCCCATGTTATACAATAAGACTGTGGTCGAATACTTGAACAAGCTTATTGAAGCTGGCGTCAACACAGGTGAAATCCGAATCGACACCCGAGACCTTTACGGAAAGATGCTGGAAGATGGCCAAGAACAGATTTCAAAAAGTGAGTGGCAAAAATATGGCTGGTCCTTGTATGCCGAAAACAGAAACGAAACCCAAATTGAACGGCTGAAAAGCTTCAGAGAAAAAGTCATCAAAAACTCCTTCACTCCGACTCAGCAAGCGATGCAAATTGTTGAGTTCCTCAAACAAGTCAGTCTCAGTCAAGCAAGTCTTTTACCAGTTTCTTACAGTGACGAGAAAATTTCTAAAAATTTCAAATTTATGATCGCGGAACTGGCTTGGTTCGGTGATTCAGATACCGGTGCGCTCTACAACGAAACTAAAGTGCGGGAACTGATAGAAGAACGCGCCAGCAAAATGGCATTCATCATCAATGGAGCCCAGCATGAATGCGTCGACCACTTCCTTGCTGGAGTTTTCTTTTTTGAACCATCTACAACAAACATCCAGGGCTTACTGAACGTTCATGCAGAACTGGCTAAGGCGATCAACCAAAAAACCGGTGGATGGCTAAAGCGTCAAGGCGCCTTGCTCGCGAGCGGCGGAGGCTGGGGCGCTAACTATTCCGGACTTCAGGCCATGATGAATCAAAATTTGGCGCAACCATTCTTTGAAAAGATGAAAGCGCAAACTGGCAGCTACGCTCTTGCTTTCAAAGCGATGCAATACAATAACAAAGGCTTTTTAGTTGGTGATATGGTTAAAGTCATTTGTGATAAATACAGTCTTACCGATGATATTTGCAAGTGTCCTGTTACAGATGTTACGTGTAGAAATAAAATCCAAGACGCATTCACATCACAGACGCAAAAATGGAAAGAATACTTTGTTGAAATCGGCTTCAACGAGCTGAAGAGTTTTATCAATACGAATCGAGACAACTACCCAAAACACGCAAACGTCGTTTTTGTCGGAGACTCTTCCGATGGCCTCATGGGGCTCACTGAAGACAGTAGCGGAAATGTCACGCTAGATGCATCCATCACTGCGCTAGGACAATTGTTTACAGATGCAGGCCTTGAAAAAACCAACAACGAAGGACGAGTTTCCAATTCATGGCGCGGAAAAACGTTCATGGAAGCCTACGATACGGTTGAAGTTGCAGACGGCACGAAACCTGCGCGAGTCGGAAAATCATTTTTCCACCTTGGAAACTACAACTTCAAAATCGAAGAAACATTCACTGGAACGGTGAACATCATTCAACATCAAAAATCTTTTGATGTTTGGACAAAATGGCCGCGATTGTAAGTTGCGATCACGGGGGATGTTTGGCATCGACCCCCCCGCAACACCACTGAACCTTATTGAAAATATTTTCCAATCACTTCAAGTTTGTCTTCAGGAACTCTTCGATGACTTTGTTTTGAAGTAAACTGGACTCGCTTCCGTAGTCCGGGAATACGTGTCCGCTATAATCAAACTTTAAAAATGTTCGACCCTTCAAATTCCCGAGCGCATTATCAATATGAAGAGATGCGGGGTCAAACTGTCGAACGGAAATGCGCTTAACTTGAGACGTAAATTGCTTCGCCAGATTTTCAACGTTACCCGCTTGCCAGACTGGATCCACTGAAAAATAAGTCACGAGCAGCGGCGTTTGCGTTTGTCCCAATTGCACTGGCATCTGAGGGCGCAGGCTCTGACCAAATTTCCAAGGTGAACTTTTCCCATCCATTGGAAATGGAAGACCATGAATGACCGCTTGAGCCGCATGCAAAGGAAATGCAAACCCAACAAAATCTATTGGCGATAGCGCGATCACCGCATCTGGCTGAACCGGAAATAATTTTTTGTATTGATTCAGTTGTGAGAGCAACACAATGGCGTGCTCTGCCCCACGCGACGCACCCCAAACTGCAATTTTTTTATTTGAGACGTGTTTTGAATTTTTAAGTGACCGGAGTGCTTGATACGTGATGGCTTTCAAATCAACGTCTTTAAGATCGTCCGGCGGATAGGATTTGAATCCCTGATGATGTTTGCAATCGAAATAGCAGAGAGCGAGGGTCACGTAGCCTTGCATGGCATAATAGCGAGCCATGAACGGAATCGTCGAGTTTTCACCCGTGTCTTGTGGCTTTTGACCGGGCTCATACCAGAAGTCCCCGTTTCCACCTTCGCTACCGTGTAGAAGCAAAATCGCCGGATGTGTTTTATCATCATTGGGTCGGTACATGTATCCTGGAAAATCTGGCTTTTCTTGTATGATATTTAAATGCGGAATCAATTCGCCACACAGGGCCATCTGAATAAAAAGAGAAACTAAAACGAAAAGAGCAGATAATCGATTAATGGGTGTTTGCATCCACCCAACTCTACTTATTCGCTGCAGCCTTTGCGACGAAACTATTTTCGATGAAAAAACCTATATGATTGTCAAAAAGAACGACGGCCTGATCATCTTCACAGCCTATGTCACGAGCCATAACAACTGGTTTATCAAAATGATGCCGCTGGCCTGCTGGTTTTAGGCCGACACAATTGTCAAAGCTCTTCGCAATGATGAACTTTGTGCAAGTCTTTAAATTGAAGATTTGAGTTAAAGAAAAACTGATTTATACAAGGAGCCTCACTAAAAAAGGAATCTTTATGAAATGGATCAACAAACTAATTTTGACAATCACTTTGGCTTTCTCAAGCGCAGCACTTGCCGCTAAATCTTCAGCCGAAATCATGAAAGAAACCTCAAGTCTGACTGGGGATTACATTCTAGACAACACGACATTAAAGAATGGTGTTCAATTTTCAGAAATTAAGTGGGCCCCTAAATTTTCTCCTGCCCTGTTAACTAAGATCAAACAAATGGAACAGCGTTCAGCTGCTCGATACGTCGAGGCTCTTGAGAGCAGCGAAGACTTGAATTGCACGCTAGCAGAAGCGCGCGAAGATATCCGTTTGTGTCTTCCTGAGGGCGCAGTGCAGATTGGTGAAAGATACGTTGCTAAACTGAATGGTGAAGTTGTTGGTTACGCTCTGAAGTTATGGGACCACGGTGATGCAGCTATTATTCAGGATGGTTCTTGGATTGTTATCTATTTAGATGCCAACATGAATATCGTCGAAATTTACACAGGACAGTCCTAAGTTCTAGCCTCAAAACTCCAAAATAGCTATTCAGGACAATCGATACTTTTGCTGTCTCGGGCGCTGCCACAGGAAACTTCGATTTTGTTTCTCGGAGAAAACCCTGAACACATGCCAGCTTCGATTTCGCATTCGATTGATCTGGACGTTTTAAAAGTATCCCGGAAACTAAAGGAACACGAAGGGTTGAAATTGAAAGACTCACCATCCACTCTGACGGTGACATCCATGGTGATCCACCCGTCGACGCAATCATCGTCATCGGTATCGATATCGATTCTGGGTAAGGCCGAAGCGAATGATGCTGATAAGACGAAAACAACGAACAACAAGTATGATTTCAAAGCAGCCCCCGGGGTTATTTTTGGGTACTTTAATAAAAATATTTCAACTAGTCTATCGATGACGAAGTTAACGCACTTCGGTCCCTACAACGGCAGATCAATAAGTTCTGTGCTTCCATTTTCATGTAAACATTTGATTTGTTGATCATTTAAGACCTCAAAGCTTATTCCGGCATATTTTTCCAGGCTTGTACAAAGCAAGAGCGTTTTAAAAAATATCTGGGAACCTAAAACAGGAGCATCTTGATAAACGCCGACTGCGCTAAATCCTAAAGCCCCTTGATCGCCGACATAATCTAAAAAGATTCGTGTGTTTCGAACATTAACCGGTCTTTCAAACGTGGTCCCTTTCAACGGAGCACGGTAAGAGCACGTGCTCAAAAAAGATAAAATGATGAGCGCGAAAAAAAGGACTGGTGCCCAAACAAAACCTAGAAGAATGCGAAAGAAAGTTTTAATGTTCTTAGACGGAACTTTGAAAATAAAAATTGTGAATGACACAAGAAAAACAACTCCAAAAATAAAAGATGCAATCCCACGAGCCAGATTCCAAGACGGCTCGGTAGCATAAATATTTGAGGTTGAAAAAATCAATCCAAAAAGCATGAAAGCACATATCGAAAAAACAAACGATCTTTCCTTAAGAATTGAAATCTGCATACTGAGAGGTTACCTGTAGGTTCCGGACTTTGCGGGTTCCACTGTTGAATTTGGACGCACTTTAGCCTTTCCGGTTTCACATGAAACTTCAGTGACCCAGTCCTGAAGTTTTCTTTTGTATTCACTCGCTATTGATCTCGTGATGTTAAGTCGATCTGTTTGGTTGAGTGACTCATACAACTCCATCGGCATCGATTCCTCGCGAACTACTTTTCTGTGTATATTCTCGAGCTCAAATTGACCGTAGGAATCGACGGAAAATGCTAAAGATTGCCTGTCTTTACCATCATGGCATTGAACACAATCAGAACCAATTTGTAAATGTTTTGGAAAAGCCTTCATATTATAGTAAGGCGAATAATCCAGCTCGCCTTTTTGCACAATGAGTCGATTAAACTCTTCAATATTTTGAACGCCACCCATACGCGTTTCGAACGCAGGTTTATTTATAGGAATAATAGCTCTTGGTCCACTAATATGACATTGAACACATCGGCCTCCGGTATGTGCCACTTCTGGCTTGCGAAAAACCCGCGAGAACTCCCATGATTTAAAGTAATACTTCGGAAGTTCCGGTACTTTGCCGTCATCGGTTTTTCGTTGGACAGCCTGCATTTGCAAACCGACCCATGACGACGGACTAGTATCCTTTGTATTAAAAGAATAATAGACCAACATTCGATCATATTTTTCGCCGGGAATGTAAAACACTAATCGAGGCTCATTTGCAGTGTCTGAATGAAACAGCACCCATTTCCAACCATTCTTTTTTGCAATATCTTCCCAATTACTTGGCAATCCATTGGAAGCATTTTGAAATTCCTTGGGTAGTTCCAAGACACCTTTTGGCTGGGATGCAATATACTCATCATTTTTCATCACAGACGAATACATATACTCGTCGGAATTATTTGCAAACTGGGAAAAATAATCTAACGCTCGCTGTGTACAAGCATTCAGGTTAGCCTGATTCGTTGATCCTGCACACTCTAGTTTCATTTTTCCGATGGAACTCAAAACCATTCTTGGATTGGAGTTAAATCGAAAAAATTCTTTTTGCAGGTAGTTGTCCCAATCTTTACCTTTCCAATCACGACATGAATTTTCCATCGAACGCGCAAAACAGATTTTAGATATGAAAAAAGAAAGCAGAATGACATTTTTAGCATATCGAAAAAATAAAGATGCGACCTTACTTTTTGACATCCTTTTTCCTTTTCTTTTCTTTTGTATTTTCTTTTTTAACTAGACTGCTAGGACCTCGAACCGTTGCCAGATCTAAGACATCATTGGGGATGTAAACATTCAGATTCTTTCTAATGAAACGAACATGAGTTAAATCAGCAGAATCCATGCAGGAAGGTTTTGAATTTTGAAGTATCTCCAATTCTTCTTGCTTGAATTCATTAAGAGTCAAAAAGTCAAAAAGACAAATGGCCCCGCCTGGAGCGCCGTCTTTGACAACGAAGAAAACAATCGGATATCCAGACGCTATCGATTCTTGTAGTTTATGATATTTTTCTAGTGAAACTTGCAATTTTTTTTCATTGCAAACTTGCGTGTTGATCTGAGCAACAGTCAAATTTAACTCATTTCGCCATTGGGTAAATCTGACAACTGATTCGTTTTGAAAATGCGCTCTCGCGATCTCGGCATAAGGAGAGCAATTGGAATTAGCGTGAACTTTAGAAGATAAAAATACAAAAAGACACACGGTTATATTTTTTAAAACTATTTTAAGCATTTCTAATCTTACAATAAATCGAGTTTCATCTAAATATGTTCTATTCGATTGAAGTTTACTCAAGACTTTCGGCTAGTCGCGCGCAGCGAAACCTTAAAATAAAATTGAAGAAACTGAAACAGGTCAGCGGACGTCCAATCTACGAAATCGAAGAAACGCTTGAGTGGTCCGAACCTATACGGATTCCTTCACCACATGAGGATATGTGTAGTATTACAATTATTTAAATCAAATATATTGGCTCCTAAAGGCGCTATCCCAAAGCAAGACACTTTAGTATCTAAAGCATTTTTATGAAATTTCCGAAAATATTACATGCGAAAACATCAAGTTTTGCGTCTTCAAATTTTGATATCAGTTTTTTGCTTGTTCACTTCATGTAATGCTTTCTATCATTCGTGGATCGAAGAAAAGGGTAAAACATCGCTTCAGCCACCAGACGCACCGCCTATCGCCCCAGCGCCACCCGTAATTTCAAGCGGAACCCTTTTAAAAGCTATCAATCAAATTGAATCAGGAAGTAGTCCCAGTATCGCTTCAACAATTGGATCGAAAACTTTAATCATCGCCAACTCACTTGAATACGGCTCAGAAATGTGGGTTTATGATTCAATTTTAAAAACGACAACCCTATTGCAAGATTTCAATCCTGGGTCCGAAAGTTCATCCGTCACTGTTTATTTCCAGTGGAATGGATTCGTTTTTTTTACTGCCAATACAGGAGACCCCTTAACTTCTGGCTTATGGCGAACAGATGGGACTCCAGCGGGAACCATTTTTCTAAACACTGTGGGCTCCATAGCTTTACCTAGTCCGAATGTATTTGAACGTGACGGAATCTGGGAACTCAATGGCTATGGTTATTTTGTCGGTTTGATTGGAAGTGCTTACCGTCTCTTTCGCACGGATGGCTCCCCGGGCGGAACCCAGATGGTTCACTCGCAACTCGACTGGGTTGCAATTTTTGGTGTCATCAATGGTCGACTTGTTTTTCGCGGAGATTCACCAGCGCTGGGCGCCGAAATCTATTCCACAGATGGAACCGAAATTGGAACATCCCTTGTAAAGGAAATAGTACCAGGTGCAGGTTATGGCACGTATGCAGGATACTCGGATGACTTTATAGTCAGAGACAATATTTTGTATCTGATTTCATCAAACAGTCGAATTTGGAAATCAGATGGAACAGATCCGGGAACTTCGCAGTACAGCACCACCTATCCCTACGGCTTTGTTGCATTTGACAATAAAGTCTATATTTCCAGTTCATCAAATCTGTTAGAACTAGATCCCAATGGAAGCCCCGTGATTGTTCATGGTGCCGACCCTCTATCTTTTGGTTTTTATACATCCACATCAAATAGTGGAAACTCCCTTTTCTACTATGCGAACGATGGAACCGGTATGGGACTTTACGAGCTTCGTGCTGGTGTTGGTGTCAGCAAAATTATGGATTTGAATTCCACCTCAACAAGCGGGTTCGAGAGTAACCAAGGCCTACCAACCCCGTTTGGTGCAAACGGTGTGTTATTTTGTGCGAATGCCGACGGGCTTGGATGGGAACCATTTTATTATCAATTCGGATCCGCGCCATCGCGACTTGCAGATATCAGTCCCGGCGCTGGAAGTTCCTGCTACTATAACTATGCGGCCCCGTTTGAATTTTCAGTGTCTGGCTCGATTGCCATCTTCAATCCGCAAAGTACGATTTATGGCATTGAACTATGGAAGACTGACGGAACAGTGAACGGAACTTCGTTAATAAAAGATGTTCGAACTTCTGGTACGGATGGTTCGCTAGCTGTCGATCTACAGCCCTTGGGAAATGGAGATCTTCTTTTTGTTGCGAATGACGGAAATATTGGATCGGAAGTCTGGATCACTTCTGGTACCGGAGCGACAACAAACCCAGTTCACAACATCCACACGGGCGCTTCCGGCTCGAACCCTCAATCACTGATCGTCATCGACAATCACTTGTACTTCTCAGCCAACGATGGGGTTCATGGACAAGAGCTATGGCGCACCGACGGAACCGAGGATGGAACCGAACTTGTTCAAGACGTACGAGCGGGGCTACCAAGCTCTTCACCCGGGG